>MDTD01182582.1_pt1 | contig 315180 bp, 279 predicted proteins | sample 811221 | NCBI WGS metagenome assembly MDTD01 (sample SAMN05326646, study PRJNA326480) | marine metagenome | isolation source: seawater | place: Pacific Ocean: South West | collected 2011 | reverse complement strand
GCTTTTTTGGTCGTTTTCTCAGCTGTTTTTGTTGCCGCTTTTTTGGTCGTTTTCTCAGCTGTTTTTGTTGCCGCTTTTTTGGTCGTTTTCTCAGTTACTGGCTTTTTTGGAGCATCTTTCTTAACATCAGCCTTCTCATGTTCAGAGTTCTCCTTATTTTTAAAAGCAGCTCCTAGAATATCACCCAGAGATGCTCCAGAGTCAGATGAACCATATTCCTTCATTGCCTTCTTTTCTTCTGCAGCCTCAAGAGATTTTACGGATAAGGTAAGTTTTCTACTTGCTGTATCGATTTGCATAACTTTTGCGTCAATCTTCTCGCCAGCAGCAAAACGTTCGACGCGCTGTCCGGACCGATCGCGTGACAAATCACCCTTACGAATAAAGCCGGACAAGCCCTCACCAACCCTCACCTCAAGACCCCCGTCAACTACTGCAGTAATTGTACAAGTCACAGTTGCACCTTTTTTAATACTTTTTACTTCACTCTCAAATGGGTCCTCTGTTAATTGTTTTATACCTAGAGATATCCGCTCTTTTTCCACATCAACTCCCAAAACCTTCGCCTTAACAGTGTCTCCTTTATTATAATTTGACAGAGCTTCTTCACCGGTTTTGTGCCAAGATAGGTCAGACAAATGGGCCATTCCGTCAATATCACCAGACAAACCAATAAATAAACCAAATTCAGTAATATTTTTAATTTCTCCCTCGACTTCAGAGCCAATTGCATAATTTGTGATGAAGTCTTCCCAAGGATTTGAGCTACATTGTTTAAGACCTAGAGATATTCGGCGCTTTTCTGGGTCTGCATCTAATACCATGACTTCTAGTTCTTGACTGGTTGATACAATCTTACCCGGATGAACATTTTTTTTGGTCCAACTCATTTCTGAAACGTGAACCAAACCCTCAATACCAGGCTCTAACTCAACGAATGCACCATAGTCAGTAATGTTAGTAATTCGACCGTTAAACTTAGCGCCAATTGGGAATTTTTGTTCGACACCCTCCCAAGGATCAATTTCTAGTTGCTTCATTCCCAATGAGATCCGTTGGGTATCAGAGTTAAAGCGAATAACTTGAACGTTTACGGCTTGTCCCACATGCAGTGCTTCAGATGGATGATTGATACGGCGCCAAGCAATGTCAGTAACATGCAATAAACCATCAACACCACCCAAATCAACAAAAGCACCATAGTCAGTAATATTTTTAACTATGCCCTCCAAAACTTGGCCCTCAGTAAGATTAGAAATTAACTCACCACGCTCCTCAGCGCGTGTTTCTTCAAGTACTGCTCGGCGCGAAACAACAATATTATTTCTTGCGCGGTCCATCTTCAAGATTTGGAAAGGTTGTGGTATTCCCATCATAGGCGAGATATCCCTAACAGGCCGAATATCAACTTGTGACCCTGGCAAAAAAGCAACTGCCCCGTCAAGATCAACAATAAACCCGCCCTTTACCCGACCAAATATAACTCCATTGACCCGCTCAGTAGAATTAAATTTAGTTTCGAGCTCAGCCCAAGATTCTTCTCGGCGTGCTTTCTCACGGCTCAAACGAACTATACCGTCACGGTCTTCAAAGCGCTCAACAAAAATGTCGATTGTGTCACCGACCTTAATTTCTGTAGGCTGACCAGAAACTGAAAACTCTTTTAGATCAACACGACCCTCGGACTTTAGCCCAACATCAATAGTCGCTGCGTCATTATCAACAGCAACGACCGTGCCTTTTACAACGGCACCCTCAAAAGGTTCACCATTTCCTAGGGATTCTTCGAGGAGGTCTGCAAATTGTTCTCCAGTTTCAAAAACACTTTTTTCTTCATTTGTATCAGGAGCAGGAGCCATTTTTTGGTATCCTTAAACTTGTTGTTTTTCCGGCCAACCACTTTAATTATGGTGGACTTTTTATTTGGAATTAAAAAACTTACCCACACCATGCGAGAAAGCTGTCGATTTAACTGCTATTTGCAGAAACACTTTATTTGTTCTCAATGTAGTCTAGTACCGCTGATAGAACCTCATCTGCATCAAGATTACTGGTATCTAGCTGAAATGAGTCTTCCGCTGCTACCAATGGAGACTCATTTCGTCCAATATCACGGGCGTCACGTTCCTCCATCTCTTCAAGAACGCGGGCATATATAGCTTTGACGCCACGAAACTGCAACTCTTTAAAACGTCTTTTCGCACGAACCTCTGTTGAAGCAAAAATAAATAGTTTTACATCAGCTTCAGGACAGACAACTGTTCCAATATCGCGACCGTCCAAAATTGCGCCATTACTAGTATTAGGCGGGTTGTTAGCAAAGTTACGTTGAAATTCCAAAAGAGCAGCACGAACATCAGGCACCATTGAAATTTTTGATGCTATTTGAGCAGCCTGATCTGTCCGCAAACCATCGACCTCAAGATCTGCTGGAACTAATGTTTGGGCTGCTCTGGAAGCAACATCCTTATATACTTTTAAATCATCCCCAATTCTCTCAACGACTTTTAAAACCTTAAGTCCAACCGCCCTGTACAATAGGCCTGTGTCAAGAAGTTCCAGACCGAAATGTTTGCTAAGCCGCATAGCTAATGTTCCCTTTCCAGCTGCAGCAGGGCCGTCAATAGCAATAATCTTTGGTGCTAAATTCATGGTTTCATGGCTCCACAATCTGGCTCCCTAAACTATTCATCAACTTTACAAAGCCTGGAAAGCTTGTTTCAATAGGCTTCTCATCATCTATGGTTACAGGTTTTGTTGTGACCGCTCCCAAAACAAGGAATGCCATTGCAATCCTGTGATCTAAGGCTGTTTTTATTTTTGCACCACCCATAGGGACTGAACCATCTCCGTGAATTATCAAGAAATCTGAGCCCTCTTCTACATCAACACCACATGCCTGAAGGCCTTGAGCTATGCTTTCAAGACGGTCACTTTCCTTTACTCTTAGCTCACTCAAGCCTTCTAAGCGTGTTGTACCATTAGCACATGCCGCACAAACGGCAAGGATGGGATACTCATCAATCATGGATGGAGCGTATTTAGGTGCAACAGTAACGCCACTTAATTTTGATCCCTCAACTGTCAAGTCAGCAACTGGTTCTCCGGCTTCTGTGCTCAAATTGGTCATAGTTATGGAGCCACCCATTCTTTTTAACACTTCAACCACTCCAGTACGCAAGGGGTTTATACCTACGCCTTTAATAGTCACTTTTGATCCAGGAATTAATAATGATGCAGCTATTGTAAAAGCAGCAGATGAAATATCCCCAGGAACATTAACATTGCAACCGGTAAGTTCTGGCTGCCCCTGGACGGTGACTTCACGAGCGCCATTAGGTAAATCCAAAACATCAACCTCAGCACCAAAATGACGTAGCAATAATTCAGTATGGTTGCGTGTAGGTTTGGGTTCTATAACCCGTGTTTTTCCAGCGGCGCCCAATCCAGCCAACAGGATCGAAGATTTAACCTGAGCTGATGCAATCGGTAATTCATATTCGATAGGCATAAGATCTGCAAGGCCAGTAATACTTATGGGTAGCCGACTGCCACTACGCGCATGGAAAGCGGCCCCCATCTCTTTAAGAGGATCAATAACACGCCCCATTGGTCTACTGTTAAGTGATGCATCACCCGAGATTGTTGTGCTGAAAGGATGGGCTGCTAATACCCCAATTAAAAGTCGGGCTGCGGTTCCTGAATTTCCCATGTCTAGCATTTGAGCTGGCTCAGCCAATCCACATATTCCACGGCCTCTAACCAACCAACTACTATTCGCTTGTTTTTCAATGATGACACCAAGATTTCTGAGTGCTTCAGAAGTTTTTTGAACATCTTCACCTTCAAGTAATCCCACAATATGGGTATCACCAACAGCTAATGCTCCAATCATTAGGGCCCGATGCGATATAGACTTATCACCTGGTACGTGTACGGTTCCTCGTAAGCAACTTGCAGTCTCAGATTTTATAGGTTTCACTTAATTAGTTCCAAAAACAAGTACAATTCAGTAGTTTTCACGCCATCTTAAGAAAAAAAGATGATGACTTTAGCAAAAAAATAGTAGACTTAAACTAACGTCTACAAAAAGATAGTCCTGAGTCAATGTATTTTAGTTTTTGACAGAGCTCTGAGAAAATGGCAATTGGCATTATATAAATTCTGATAGCTTGTGTAGGAGACAGATGTGACGAAGCCAAACCTTGGGAAAAAACGAACATGCCAGAGCTGTGAAGCTCGATTCTTTGATTTAAATAAAAATCCTGCAATCTGCCCCAAGTGTGGTGCAAAATATAAAATCCCATTAACCAAGGCCAGGAAAACATCCCAAACTAATACCAAAGTCAAAGATGTGATTGCTAGTGAAATTAATCCGATAGCCGAAAACGCCAAAGAAGAGAATTTTACAACTGAGCTTAATAATGAGGACTTGGAACTCGATACTGGCGTTTTAGACAATGAAAATGATAATCTCGAATCTGAACTGGATGATGATTTAGATGATAGCTTAATGGAGAACACATCGGATTTGAATGAAGATAATGATGAACTTTCAGAGGTTTTTGAAAATGTGACTAATGATGATACTGACAAGCACTAGTTAAGAACAACGGCCACTAAAAATCCAAATAAAATATAGCGAATAGTTGTTTTCTTGCCCCAGTGCTCAGCCAATCTCATTTATTAAGCATTTGCCTATGAAGTGACACATTAGACAATTTTTATATCTGGGGCCGTAGCTCAGTCGGGAGAGCGCAACACTGGCAGTGTTGAGGTCAGGGGTTCGATTCCCCTCGGCTCCACCAGCCACCACAATTGTCCTTCTCTAAAAAAATTACCCTCTATAAATCCAAGCAGTAGGAAGAAACTTCAATGCTCTAAAAACTTATAAAACTTTAATTTCAATTCTTCTATTTTCTTCCCGTTTGTTGCTGATAGGTTGAGTATCTGCTTTTCCTACAACACTTATTCGAGATTTTTTGATTTGGGACTTTGATAGCAAATGACTTGCTACCGAGCTCGCCCTTGCTGAAGATAGAACCCAGTTTGATGGAAATTTAGTAGACGAAATTGGAACGTCATCTGTATGCCCTATAATTTGGATTGGACCCCTTGCTTCAGAAAGCACCACAACCATACGATCAAGCGCTCTCTTAACAGCATCAGTAAGTTTTGCGCTTCCAGATAAAAAAACTGTGTCGCCAGGCATGCTTATGAAAATACTTTCATCCTTAATGGCAACGACCCAATTTTTTGTTTTAATTTCAGTCTTAAGTCGGACTTTCAAAATTTTTAGAAGTTTTGTTTGCTCAACAAGGAGTAAATAAGGGTCTGTAGGAGTTTTACTTTTACTGTTTAATTTTGTTAACTCAATTTCTTTTACAACTTCTTTTTTCTTTTTTTTACCCGTGTAGGTAATATCACTTGCTTTTACATTACCATTGAATGCTTCAGACATTGGGCCTGCATTCCTTTTAAAGGATTCAGCATCGATTTCAGAAAAAGAATTAATTAATACAAATAATGCGAAAAGAAGAGACATAAGATCAGCAAAAGTGACTAACCACTTTTCGTCATTTCTCACTTTTTTCCTCAATCCACTTACCTTTCTTCTTCTATTTTACGCTGGTTACCCGGAAGATATGGTTCGAGTATATCTTTAAGAGCAGTAGGGTTCTGGAGCTGTTGAATTTGTACGATGCATTCAAGAATTAACTCGCTTAGTGCAGTTTGACGATCAATTTTCATAGTTAATTTTTCACTTATTGGATAAGCAATAAGTTGTGAAAGTAGAACACCATATAGCGTGGTTAGCATTGCAACAGCCATAGCTGGTCCAATAGTGGAGGGATCAGTCATATTACTTAACATTTGGATCAAGCCAACAAGAGTACCAAACATTCCAAAAGCGGGCGCACTATCACCGATAGCTCTAAACACATTAGCGCCTACCTCTTCTCGTCTTATTTCTTGCTGAATTTCTTCAACTAAGACCTTACGAATGAATTCGCCATCTTTGCCATCGGCGCAAAGTTGTATGCCTTTTTTATAAAATGCATTTGGAACACTCTCCTTTTCAAGTGCAGGTAATCCCGATTTTCGCGCCTTTTTAACGAGCTTGATAGTTAATCGTATATAATCACTAGCCTTAGTTTTATCATTAGAAAATGCAGCTTTAAGCCCAAGTGGAAGGCTCACAAATACCCCTGTTATGGGGAACTTAATCATAGTTGCTGCGATGGTTCCACCCATGACTATCATAAAACCAGGCAAATTTAGAAAGATGTTAAGTGGAGACCCAGACATAATAGCAACAGTCACAATAGTAACGCCGAAAAATAAGCCTGCGAGTGTCGCAAAATCTATATTCATCTTATATTGTTTCTTTTCTTCTATTAAATGTGTGATCGTTATGTTTCAGAATTATGAAAGCAGTAACATAATAAATGTTTTTTTCCTTGTAAATTGTTACAACCCACCCCACTCTATAAATAAAGGAAAACAACATCTTGTTAGCTTTACAATCTATCTTGCAAAGCACCTAAACAGCAGCTTGTGAAACATGTACTGAGTCTGTCAACGAAGACTAAAAAATTAAAATAATTAGCCTAAAGACTGAGATCACGTTGTATCTACATTTATATTTTGTCCATGTGGTGCCGTATGGGTGACTTGAACACCCGACCCCATCATTACGAATGATGTGCTCTACCAACTGAGCTAATACGGCTAACCACTTATCCCTCTATACTCTAATGGTCTAATGTAGTCCAAATCTTTAATGGAAAAAGTATTTGTGAAATTATCAAATAATTCATTACAAGATTAGTGATTAATAATTTTTCAAATACATTGAACAAAAAGAAAAAGATCATACGTAATGTAATGCCCTTGTACAGAAGCTCTGTCGGCATTTATTTATCACTATTTTTGTCGATGCTCCGTAGTTTACTGCCTTTTAGCGCAATTTGTTAGAATGAGCCAAATTTAATGCATTTGATTAATGCTCTTTTAAAGCACCTAAACTAGAAATACGGGACGGGCATCGCCACTGAAGCTTATCAAAGCCAGAACAAGTCCCACATAAAGCTGACCAGACATCCGCTACATTGGCGCAATCTTCACAAACCCATGCGGGATCTGCTTCGGCACTAGCTGCACGTACCAGCCACTCCCTAGATGCAATCATATCTGAATTTTCTGCTTCTTCCAACTGTGCCATCAACTGGCAATAATTATTGGTGACCGGTTCATCCGCAGCACCTATTTCTTCAAGATTTTTACGAGCAATGCCCCACAATTCTGCATCAAAAGCGCTTTTGGCTAACAACAACTTTGTTACATTATTTTTCGGATTAATTTCCGCTAATTTATTAGCCACCTTCATGCGAGATAAGGCGTTGCTTGCGTCGGAGAGAGGCCAATATGCACTAACTATTTCAGGATGTGGGCGAATGGCCCAAGCGGTTTCTAGCACTTTAATAGCTTGGTCTTTCTTACCTGAGGACATAAACAAGTATGCCAAATGAATCTGTGCTGGAATAAACCCTGGCTCTTCTACAACAGCTCTTTTAGATAACTTTAGTGCCTTTTCATTATCACCAGATAACTCTGCCTCTATACTCATTTGATGATTTAAAACTGCTTTTAAGTGTTTTGCCTCTAAAGAATCTACTAACTTTTTTCGAATAGCTGTGCCTATAACATCGTAAGCTTCATTCCATAACCCGACGCGACAAGCGAGATCAAACATCGTTCGAAACACCCAGTCACTCTTTGGCTTTAATTGATACGCCCGACGAATCCACTCTAAAGCCTGAGAGCTATCACCTTTTTTTGTCGCCTGATTGAGCAAACCACGAAGACCAAGAAACTCCGTATCAGGGTTTTCAAGCATTTTTGTAAAAAATTTGCAAGCAGAGTCTTCATCGCCATTAAGTTGTGCAGATTGGGCAGATAGTAGCAATGTAAGTGACGGCTCTTCTAAAAGATTGTTCGCATAGCCAGCCTGCCGATTAGCCTCATCTGAATCACCTGCTGCTAATGCAACCATACCCCTACTAAGAGCTAAATACCCCTGACGACGACGACCTTCTCCAAGTTTCCATGAAATTTCAGCAGGAACGCCACTCATAAGAATCCATAAACGATAAATTATAGCTGTCAAGGCAAAACAAATAGCCATCAAGCCAACCACCACAGCCGCAGAAGTTTCAACAATATAACCATGCCAGTTCACACTAACCTGACCAGGATGATCTGCGAGCCACATTGTGGTTATGGCGATAGCACCAAGTAAAAACAAAACCCAAAGTGCACGGAACATGTAAGTCTACTCCGAAGCTCTACTTAATCGACAAAGCTAAAATTGATATGACAAATACATGCAATCTAGAGAGCACTCTCTCTGCAAGTAATCTAGCTCGTGCTGCGTTAAGCCAACCTGCGACAACATCAGAATCTGGACTATGAATGTCAGACAAAGTTGCAATCGCACCCTCCAAATCCCCTTGATCAAGCTGAAGTCGAGCAATAGCAATTGGGTCACTTTCGATGCCTTTGGGTTTGTCAGCACCAATTTTGCGTACACTAACTAGTGATTTGACATAGGTAAAAACATCAATCAGCGAACTCTCAGTATCTTTTTTAGATGAGTCTTTGAAAGCTACCCGACTAATGTTCTCAGCCAAGGTATCATATTCACGACGCAATTCATCAATTGTTTTAACACCCGTTTCAGCAAAAGGCGCAAGCTCTTTCACTCCGTTCTGGATATCCGGATCCTCACCACCCAGTGCTCTCAAAGCCATTAGAGATTCTGCAAAAGGATCACTAGAACGAAGTGACTCGCGCAAATGACCAACAGCCAAAACAAGATTTTGAGCTCTTACCTGGCGTTTTGCTTCTGCTACACTTTCCCTCCCCTCAACAGATTGGGCAGCGTCATCTTCAAGTTTTAAAATACGCTTTGAAATATCTGTCATGGTTTGCAAAAGACCCTCAGCTGAACTCCTGATTTCTGTATTTCTCTCCGTCACAATCTGTTCGAGTTTGTTGAGTCGCTCCAAAACAGCTCTTGCCCTCTCGTCGCTCTTTTCTAGATCTATCAAACGAGAGTTCAGTCGGTTGATTGAATTGTTAGTGACTAACACGTCAGTTTGTGGGGTCATCGCTTTCTTCATCTTACGAACATCCGCAATTTGTTTTTCAACAGCAACAATACGCGCCATTACCCCTTCGAAACTTTTATTTAACTTATTTCGCTCAATTTCAAGATCACTAATTGCTTGTCCACTTTCACGAACTAACATTATTTCATTCTCAAGCTGATTGATCCGGTCGGCCAACAGATCTCTGGATGACCAATCACCAGTTGTCGCTTCAACTGGCGATAGATCGTATAGAATATAAGGTGCCCACAAGGGTTTTGTGGCATAAACACCACATCCAAGTAAAACAAGAAAAAATATAGCAGAGAAAAAAGCTATCACACCCGCATTATTTGTGTTTGATACGATTTTGGTTCTTGCTAATTTTTTTTGTGTTTTTGAAGAAATACGGGCACTACCCTTTGAGGGCATTGTTGATTTCTCTGATGTTTTCTTTCTTTCCTTACTGGATGTTTGTTTTTTTATTTCTTTGCTCACGGGCTAATCCTTCACAGATATAGTGTTTATAGCCTATCAGGTACTATCGCTCCAGTTTAACGTTATCTACTATTGAAACGTACTCTTTGATGCTACTTATCAGCGAAGCCTGGTCTGGCCTCTTTGCAATCATAATCATCTTCCAATTGTATTTTGCAATCTGTGTTGCAACAGCTTCACTCAAACAAAATGCGCACAAGCGCTTTGAGAAATCAGCAAGATTTGCCTTTGTAAGCATATTAATAAATACCTTTGCAGTGCGCGGAGAGTATAAGACAACACCGCCAACCAATGAGTCCTTGATTGCAGTTATACACTCTCTTGTAAGATCATTTACAGCTTTTGCATGGTACAATTGCAAACGGCGATAGTTAAAACCCTTTTGACTTAGATCACCTGCGAGATCCCCTGCCATCTTTGAACCAGCTATGTGAAGAAGAGACCCATTTTTAAAATCGAGTTTTTTGCAAACAAGATCTGCGAGGGTTTTAACATCCCCACCGGCACTTTCAATATTTTCAAAACCCACTTTATGTGCGGCGAAGGCGGAGGCATCCCCAACTGCGTATATCGGTATTTTACGCTCTTTGCTTAAATTGGCAAATGCGCGCACTCCATTAGCGCTCGTCAATAATAGTGCCTGAACACCCTCAAGGTTAGGTGGTTTCGTTTTAATTACTTCAATAGACAATAATGGCGCTATTAAATATTTGACGCCAAGTAACTCGAGCTCATCTGCCAGTTGCCTTGCATCTTCTTGAGGACGAGTAATCATAAGTCGCAAACACATATGCTCAGTTTAACTCCAAAATTCAAAAAACCCAGGACTAGCACACTTCTTCAATTCCTCTCCTGCATCTCTACCCAAAGCTTCTGCATCTTGGATTGAACCGCAACGCATCGTTTGCAATAGCTCAGTTCCATCCGGACGAGCAGCAAGGCCTCTAAGAAAAAAATTTCCGTCTGAATTAATCTCACCAAGAGCTGCAACAGGCGTCCGACAAGACCCATCAAGAACCTTCAGCAGGGCACGTTCAGCGGTGACGCGTACTTTAGTCTCATTGTGATTCAATGCTGACAAATATGATTGAGACTTTAAATCATCAGCACGACAAGTAATACCTATGGCACCTTGAGCCACAGCAGGCAAAATTATATCAGGATCTATTGTTGAAGTAACGATATTCGCCCGGCCAAGCCTATTAAGGCCTGCCATAGCCAACAGCGTAGCATCCACATCCCCGGCAGCCAGTTTCTTAAGACGAGTTTCCACGTTGCCACGAAAAGTAACAACTTTTAGATCCGGACGATGATGTAAGATTAGAGCCTGGCGGCGCAGTGATGCTGTTCCGACAACGCTGCCTTTAGGAAGATCCGCAATTGAGTTAGCCTTTTCACTAATGAAGGCATCGCGAACATCCTCACGCTCAAGCATACAAGGTAAAACAATGCCGTCACTAAGCATCGTTGGCAGGTCTTTCACGGAATGAACGGCTAAATCAATGCGCCCATCCAACAAAGCATCATCTATCTCTTTTGTAAACAGACCCTTACCCCCAATTTCAGATAAAGCTCTATGCTGAACCATATCACCGGTCGTCTTAATAACCATAATTTTGACATGATCAATTAATTCTGGGAACGCAGCAGTTAACAGCGATTTAAACTCTCTAGCCTGAGCCTGAGCCAGGGGACTTCCACGGGTGCCAATAAAAAAGGATGATTGTGATATCATAAAATAATGCCCAAAGTTATAGTTCATTTGTTTATCAGAGAGTAAAGTCCTCAAACCACTTGGCAAGTATAAAGATTTTATAGATGATCGTGTTAGGAATCGAAACAAGTTGTGATGAAACAGCCGCTGCAGTTGTTAGTAGTGATGGAAAGATTGTTGCTCAGACTATACTCTCACAACTTAACCAACATCGCCCATACGGTGGCGTAGTACCAGAGGTTGCGGCACGTGCTCATTTGGAGTACGCAGACGTGGTTGTACGCAAAACAATGGCTAAAGCAGGCCTCGACTTCCAAGAACTAGATGCGGTTGCTGCAACTGGTGGACCAGGACTTATTGGAGGTGTTATTGTTGGTGTTATGACGGCCAAAGCTATTGCCGCTTCAAGTAGTCTGCCTTTTCTCGCCATTAACCATATGGAAGGACATGCTTTAAGTGCCAGATTAGAAAAAATTAACAAAGTCCCTTTTCCATATTTGCTATTACTCATGTCAGGAGGTCATTGTCAGCTACTAAACGTTGAGGGATGTGGACGTTACAAGAGACTTGGCACGACAATTGATGATGCTCTAGGAGAAGCATTTGATAAGACAGCAAAAATGCTCGGAATTGGTTATCCCGGCGGCCCCGCTGTTGAGGCTGCAGCCAAGAGTGGAAATGCTACCCGTTTTGTGCTGCCCAGGCCAATGAAAGGCCGTCCTGGTTGTGATTTCTCTTTTTCTGGTCTCAAAACAGCGGTTCGACAAATTGCCGTAAAATTACCAGATGGGCCTTTACTAAAAAAAGATATTGCCGATTTATGTGCAAGTTTTCAAGAGGCGGCTGCTGATGTGCTTGTTGATAGAATTGACCATGCCCTAAAAATTTTTGCCTCAGACCATCCTTACAGCAATTCTCTAGTTTTAGCTGGCGGTGTTGCCGCCAATCAATTTATTCGTGAAAGAATACAAATACTTGCTGATGAGCGCTCAATGAGACTAATTACCCCTCCTATTAGCCTTTGCACGGATAACGGTGCAATGATAGCTTGGGCAGCCATTGAGCGCATTCAAAATTTGGGCATCGATATAGCCCAGGATAGTTTAAATTTCAGACCTCGTCCTCGTTGGCCCCTTGACCCAGATGCCCCAAAGGTAGCTTTTGCCGGAATAAAAGCATAGCAAACAGTAATAATTTTGCCCTAAAAATTAATCAAGGGGTTATGGTATGAAATGCACATGAGTAAAATAATCAATAAAATAGGCGTAATTGGAGCAGGCGCATGGGGAACGGCTTTAGCCATGACTGCTCAGCGGGCTGGGCGCGATGTTATTATTCACGCTCACGAGTCAGATGTCGCAAACACAATCAATCAAGTTCACGAAAACACATTTTTTTTACCAGGTGTTCAAATTAATAAAGAAATACGGGCAACCACTGATCTAAAAAAAATTGCTCTCTGTGACGCAATATTTTTGGCCATGCCTGCCCAATTTATGCGTACTGTAACTTCAGGAATGACAACATGTTGGCAAGCTGAGGTCCCTGCTGTTATATGCGCTAAAGGGATCGAGCAAAAAACTGGCTCACTTTTGAGTGAAATAGTCTCTCAAACTTTACCTGGTATACCCCTTGCTGTTCTATCAGGGCCTACTTTTGCTGTCGAAGTAGCGAAGGGGCTACCGACGGCGGTCACACTTGCTTCAAAAAGTGTAGATGCTCTGACAGCCCTATCCAAGGCCATCACCACACCGACTTTTAGAGCCTACAAATCAGACGATGTAGTTGGTGTTGAGCTATGCGGCGCCATTAAGAATGTTCTAGCCATTGGCTGTGGCATAATCGAGGGGCGCAAACTTGGAGATAATGCTCGCGCAGCATTTATTACACGGGGCCTAGCTGAAATAACACGTTTAGCAAGAGCAAAAGGTGCTAACACCAGAACAATGCTTGGTCTCTCAGGTCTTGGTGATATAACGCTAACCTGCAATGCGTTTCAGTCAAGAAACTTCTCTCTAGGTGTTGCCCTCGGAGAAGGACATGATCTTGATAAAATCCTAGCAATGCGCTCCACAGTAGCTGAAGGTGTATTTACGGCATCATCCGTCGTTCTATTAGCTAAAACCTTAAAAATTGACACACCACTATGTGCTGCTATGGATAACATTCTTAATAAAAATGTTGATATAGATAAAACTATTGAAGAACTACTGGCAAGGCCAGTAGGTGACGAATACCCACTAGAACAGAAATTATAAAAAAAAATTAAAGGATTTTTTTACATGCTTTTCATTATCTATTGCATTGATAAAAATGGCAGCGCCAAGCTTCGAGCTAAAAACCGCTCTGCCCATATCAACTTTCTAGAGCAATACCGTAGTAACATTTTTGCAGCAGGGCCCATACTTGCTGATGATTGCAAGGAAATGACTGGTTCCTTACTAATTGTCGATTTTCCTTGTATGGAGGACGCAAATACATTTGCCATCAACGATCCGTATTCTATAGCAGGACTATTTGAAAGTGTATCAATCAAGCCTTGGAGAATGGTTTTCGAGCCTGAGTCTTAACAAATATGGCCTGTGTCTTGAAAAAACTTTGTGAACTCAACCAAATAGATAATAATGGCAGCGCTACTTTTGTTGCCGAAAAGAATGGCAAAAAAGAAAGCCTTATAGTTGTCCGAAAAAAAAACAAAGTTTTTGTTTATATAAATAGCTGCCCGCACATTGGCACCCCACTTGATTTTTCTCCAGGACAATTTTTAAGTAAAGATAAAAACTTTATTCTATGCTCCACTCACGGAGCACTCTTTAGAATTAGTGATGGTTTTTGTATCTCGGGCCCTTGTTTCGAACAAACTCTTACGAAGGTATCTGTAAGAATAATAGATGACAAAGTTTTTATTGTTTCCCTTTGAATTTACTGCCCCCCATGTGAGTATATCAACACAATTAAAACTTATATTTTCGATAATCAAACTCATATTGCGCTGGGACAATTTTTATCCTTAAAATAGATATAATTATGGTCGCAAATATAAAGACCAAGTAAAAAGGAGAGGTTTTAGAAGCATGTCAGACAGTAATATTTATCCAGTTCCAGCCAAACTTGCCAAATCAGCATGGATTGACAATCAAAAGTACCTCGATATGTACAAACAGTCTATTGGAGATAATGAGGAATTTTGGAAAAAAGAAGGGAAAAGAATTGACTGGACCAAACCTTATACACAAGTCAAGAATATTAATTTCAACGCACCAGATGTCTCTATCAAGTGGTACTATGATGGCACACTAAATGCGTCAGTCAACTGTCTGGATCGTCACTTAGAAGACCGTGGAAATCAAACCGCAATCATATGGGAAGGTGACGACTCAAATGATATACAAAATATAACATATAGAGAATTGCATGAGGAAGTCTGCCGATTTTCAAATGCAATGAAAGCACGCGGCATAAAAAAAGGCGATGTAGTTACTATTTATATGCCAATGGTTTCTGAGGCTGCAATAGTTATGCTGGCCTGTACCAGAATTGGTGCCATCCATTCCATAGTTTTTGGCGGCTTCTCACCTGAAGCATTAGCCGGACGTATAAATGATTGTAATTCCCGCTGTGTAATTACTGCTGATGAAGGTGTTCGAGGCGGTAAGATTATTCCACTAAAAGAAAATACCGACAAAGCACTTCAGAACTGTCCCGGTGTAGAAACTGTTTTTGTGATCACTCGTACAGGTAACGATGTTAGCTGGATTAATGGTCGAGACGTCAAATATGAGGAAGCCTGTAAAAAAGCATCTACTGATTGTCCGCCTGAAGAAATGAATGCGGAAGATCCAATGTTTATTCTTTATACTTCTGGATCAACTGGGAAGCCAAAGGGCGTTTTGCATACTACTGGAGGTTACATGGTTTATGCAGCGATGACACACCAGTATGTTTTTGATTATCATGATGGTGACATTTACTGGTGCACAGCCGACATTGGCTGGGTGACAGGTCACACATACGTAATTTATGGACCACTTGCAAATGGCGCCACAACTTTATTGTTTGAGGGGCTACCAACATACCCCAATAGTTCCCGAATGTGGGAAATTTGCGACAGACATAGTGTCAATATTTTCTATACTGCTCCAACAGCCATTCGTGCCTTAATGCGCGACGGTAAGGAACCAGTTAACAGGACCTCAAGAAAATCCATTCGATTACTTGGCACAGTTGGGGAACCAATCAACCCTGAAGCCTGGAGCTGGTACCACTCTGTAGTAGGCGAGGGACGTTGTCCTATCGTTGACACTTGGTGGCAAACAGAAACTGGGGGGATCATGATAACCCCACTTCCAGGAGCTACTGACATGAAACCTGGATCTGCTACACGTCCATTTTTTGGTGTAAAACCAGAACTGGTCGATGGAGAGGGTAATATCTTGGAAGGGGCAGTATCTGGCAATTTATGCATCACTGATTCGTGGCCGGGTCAAATGCGAACAATCTTCGGCGATCACAAACGCTTTGTGCAAACCTATTTTACAACCTATCACGGAAAATATTTCACTGGAGATGGCTGTAGGCGCGATGAAGACGGATATTATTGGATTACAGGCCGCGTCGATGACGTAATCAATGTTTCTGGTCACCGAATGGGTACTGCAGAAATAGAGAGTGCACTAGTAGCTCATCAACATGTAGCAGAAGCAGCAGTTGTTGGAGCGCCACACGAGATCAAGGGACAGGGTATTTATGCCTTTGTAACCCTAAATGCAGGTGTAAAATCTAGCGAAGACCTAAAAAAAGAATTGGTAGACTGGGTTAGAAAGGAAATTGGCCCTATCGCTTCACCAGACTGGATTCAGTGGGCTCAAGGTCTGCCCAAAACCCGATCTGGGAAAATTATGCGGCGAATATTGCGAAAAATTGGGGAAAATAATTTTGACTCTCTTGGTGATGTATCAACCCTCGCGGAACCAGCTGTGGTCGATAATTTAATTGAGAACAGGCAAAATAGGTAATCAAAATCTGTTAAGCTTTAAAGCCATAAGCTACTAGGTTTGTTTCTAATTAATATATGGAGTTTTTCTTAGTGAAAACTTTAATTAAGACTGTACAAATAACCACTAACTACAGTGAGCTTTAAATATTCCTTTAAAAGTCCACACAACGGCCCTTTCGTTCCCAATCTCCGTAGCGAGTTGGTTCAAGCCCTTGTGGACCACCTAACTCCTTCTGATCACCTTCTTTTGTGATCGAAACGGGTTTTTTAATTTTGATACCTTCAACCTCAGTATCCTCTTTTGTATTGTAGAACTTACTCATATGCATTTCCTGAATTTGTATTTAGTATTCAATCAATCAAGTAATGCATTGGCAACGACTTTTCAACAAGAACGGCCATGACAGATCCATCACAAAATACTCGCCTAGTTTCTTTTGAACTCATCAATGCAGTTTTAAAACGCCATCAAACCCTAGACGATGTCCTTGAAGTATTAACATCCTACAATTCCTTAGAGCAACGTGAACGCGCTTTTGCTCGTAATCTTGCATCAACTACCTTGCGCCGATTAGGCCAAATTGATGATTTAATAAACTATTGTTTGAAGAGTGCTTTACCTCGGCGTGCAATGGCCGTACGTGATGTTTTAAGATTGGGTGTATGCCAACTAGTTTTTTTAAGGACACCAACACATGCGGCAGTTAACACTACTGTAAATATGTTGGATGAAATTAAACTTGGTTACTACAAAAAATTAGTCAACGCAATTTTGCGAAGACTCTCACTTGAGGCTGACGAGATAATTAAAAACCAAGATGTTGAAAAGCTGAATACCCCAGAGTGGCTATGGATAAGTTGGAAAAGAACGTACGGCAAAGAAGCCTGTCGTCGTATTGCCCAAGCACACCTTAATGAGCCCCCACTAGATATAACAGCAAAAGAAAATGCTGAAATTTGGGCTCATAAATTACAAGCAGCTCTGCTTTCAACTGGGACAATACGCTTAAAACAAACAACCAATGTAAAGAAACTTGATGGCTTCGATAAAGGTGCCTGGTGGGTACAAGATGCAGCTGCAGCACTGCCAGTCACTCTACTAGGAAATATTGAGGGTAAACATATTATAGACCTTTGTGCAGCTCCTGGTGGTAAAACAGCGCAATTATTAAGTCGAGGTGCCAAAGTCAGCTCAGTAGAGCGTTCAACCATACGCCTCAAACGCTTAAAAAAAAATTTAGCCCGACTAAAAATGACTCCGGAATTTTTTTGCCAGGATGCGACATATTGGACACCCAATGAAAAAGCAGACGCAGTTTTACTTGACGCTCCTTGTTCTTCAACAGGAACGATTCGTCGACACCCTGACATTCTACACCTAAAAAACCGCAAAGATATTAGAAAACTCTCTACTACTCAGTACCGCCTAATAAAAGCAGCACTCAAAATGGTAAAATCAGGGGGGAGAGTTATTTTTTGCACTTGCTCCTTGCAGTCTGAAGAAGGACCGGAACTTATTGATAAAATTTTAAAAGAATATCCTTCTATTCAGCTAGAAACCATTAAACCAGAGGAGGTTTGTGGTCTGGATGAACTAATTACTAACCAAGGCACTATAAGGTGTTTACCATATCATCTAAGAGAGCAAGGTGGTTTAGATGGATTTTTTATCGCACGCTTGATTGCTGACTAGGAAAAAAATTCGCCCAAAATGCCCACACAAACAATACCTAAGAAATTGGAATAAATTGCAATTTAAGTGAGTCACCAATCTCTCCTAAAAAGAAAATCTGCGCAAGATTAATACTATCTATGTTACAAAATTAACTTTAAAAGGCGGTACTTTAGATCAGTTTTTAAAAAACAATACGTTTTCTGGTTATATTTGTTCCCCTCACCCACACTTGCTCAAGTACCTATAAACTGATAACAAATTACATAGGGTTAATTTTCAACTTGTATCTAGCCTTTTCAACAAAAGGTTTTGTCGATGGAGCATGGATTTTTGTCCATTTTGTCACCCTCATATTTAGGACGTAACCTACGCAATTTACTCTATGCAAATCCACTTTATGGGCTAACACTGAAAGGAGGGACTCCTGAAAGACTACGTCTAACACCTCCAACTTTTCGATTTGGTAATCCTGAAACTGGTCGCAAAATAATTAGTGGGATATTTACTCTATCTCATCACCATATAAAATTAGGGAAAGAACCATGGAACAACAAATTAAGCAACCCTGAGCAGCTTGCTGATTTGCATGGTTTTTCGTGGTTAACAGATTTGTGTGCAGTTGGCACAGATGGGGCAAGATCTTTAGGTTGCCACTTACTAGCTGACTGGATTGATCGCAATAAAAAATGGCAAGATTTTTCTTGGCGACCCGATATTCTAGGAGAACGGTTATCTACCTGGCTTTATTGTTTTGATTTTCTCTCGGCCACGGAAAAAGAAACTCAATCAATATTGTTAAAAATGTCTATGATACAGGCACGACACCTTGTCCGCAGTTGTTCCCAAGCACCCAATGACGCGCGTCTGTTCAAAGCCATTCAAGGACTTATATTTGCTGCTGTTTGTCTTCCTGGGGCTGAATCAACGATAGAAACATCCCTTAATCGTCTTAATAGTGCTATTGGCCAGCAAATACTGCCTGACGGAGGGCATTTTGAGCGCAATCCCTCACTAGCACTTGAAATATTATCACGATTTAATCAAATCAAAGATCTATTATTAGCAGCCCATATTGAAATACCAATCCAATTACAGGGAGCCATTGATAGAATACCACCGATGTTGCGGGCTTTGCGCCTAGGCGATGGGTGCCTCACTCAATTTAATGGGGGCTATGAGGCAGAACGAAACCTTATTGATACTGTACTAGCAAATTCTGGAGTTAGAGGAAAACCCCTCACTAGCGCACCACATAGTGGTTTCCAAAGACTAGCCGCAGGAAAGACATTAATCGTAGTAGACACAGGGAAACCAGTCGCTTCAGAAAGGCTAAATAGCCATGCTGGAACCTTGAGCTTTGAGATGAGCCACGGAAAAGATCGTTTTGTTGTCAATTGTGGAACACCAAACTCTGAGGGTCAGAAATGGCTCTCCGCATTGCGAGTTACAGCAGCCCACTCCACACTCTCAGTAGATGATTTAAGCTCAAGCCAGTTTGACAAACGCGGACTAGTATTAGGGCCAGGAACAGTTGAGTGCAGACGAAGTGAAGCTGAGGGAGCTGTTTGGCTTGAGACTTCCCACGACGGATATCTTGATAGGATTGGAATTACTCATAAGCGAAAACTATTTTTAGATGCTTCGGGTGAGGACTTCAGAGGAGAAGATTTGGTCGAGGGTTCTAAGGGCAATAATTACACAATACGTTTCCATCTTCACCCCAGTGTTCAGGTCCAACAGTCGCATGGACTTAGAACTATTTTATTAAAATTGTTTAGGGGTATTGGTTGGAAGTTTCAGGCATCTGAGGGCACTATTTGTGTAAAAGAAAGTGTTTATCTTAATGGTAAAAATGAGCCAAAACGATCCAATCAAATTGTTATTTCAGGGCGTCTTGTTGGAGGCAGCACCAAAATCAATTGGCGTTTTTATAAATGTTAAATGAAATGTTTAGCTGAAACCGTTATTTTTTTATAGAACCTGATAAAGCTATAGTGAAGCAATCGAATTTCAACTTAACCTTGAAGCGTTTGGTTTATTATCTTTAATTTTAATTGCAGTTTCTCCAAGTAATAAACGAACCCGGGATAAATTTTTGTTAGCAACAGTAGCAAGTTTCTCTGCATTGAGCATCATGTAGACACCGAGAGCCTGATCAAAAGCGTTGGCCGCACCTTTAAGATGTGCCTGATTATCTGTCAACTTACCTAACAAAAACAAAGCCGAACCTAAGTTGTTCTGCGTTGCGGCCCATTGGAGCGGGCCCTCCTCTTTAAGACGAACTTCTAATACCCCTAAGCAAGCATTAACTGCTTTCTCAAGTACCTCAGCATTATGAAGTTGTTCTCCTAAAACCTGAGCAGCTTGTGCAAAGTTATTCATTACATCAGCCCAATACATTGGATATTTACTGCGAGTAAAAACCTGAAGAGCCGCTTGAAAAGATGCAAGAGATTTTTTTAAGATTTCTTGTTCACCCGTTTTTAAATCAAGCTTAAATAATACCTGCCCAAGACGATTTTGTGCCGATGCCCATTGAACAGGAAAGTTATCTAAGCGAAAAATTTCCAATGAAGCCTCTAAAGCCTCAGCAGCTTGACGCAAGGTATCTTCGTCGGAGGTCTTCTCATTGATCGCCTGTAGGGATGCACCCAAATGTTTCTGGGTCAAAGCCCAATCTATTGGGCTGTCCCCACGCGATAGCTGTTCAAGTGCCGCCCGATAGGTTTGTACTGCCACATGATATAAGTCAGTAGTTCCACGATGAAAAGCCAGCGTAGCAACAGCATTACCGTAACACATTTGAATTGAGGCTCGCTCACTGTTACTCAAATTCTGCGGCAAATTCTGAACAGCCGGCATAGCTGCATAAAGTGTCTCAGAGAGGGATTGTGCCAAACGCATTCGCTTTCCTACTTCCTTAAAAGACGTTACTGACAAAGCGACAGCAAGTAACAATTCCGCAAGTTCATATTCAAAATTTACAGGTAGCGTCAAAACTGTGGACGGTAAGGTGAAACCAGGACGATCATCGCTATCCTCTTTAGCTGATAAAAAATGCAAGTGCAGTGTGGTGCCGGGTGGAGGTATTTCACCATAAATTATTAGGTCACCTTGCGAATCATAAAGTGCACTTGTCGCTTTTTCTCGCAATTTCATAAGGCGGTCTTCTGGATGAAGATCAAAATCAATTTCAAAGTTTTCATTCAAAGCCTTAATTTTGATGCCCTCTCTCTTTCCCAAAGATTGAGTAATGTGACGTCCCTGGGAATCAACCACCGCTTGGTCTTCACATAGAAGAGGAAGCACTCTAATTTCAATTCGGCCTGAAGCATTTCCACGACGAATTGCAAGTTTTTCCAAAAAGCCTATAATGGAAAATCTATTTTTATTTTTCTGAATTTTTTTTATAGCTGTTTTAGGATGAGATAGCCGTTCGTTGGCTTGATAAAGACGGTTAACCAGCTTGGCTACAATATCAAGGGCAATACCTGACTCCTTTGCAAGAGCCTCAAGAAACACTTCACGTATAGTTTCTTCAACTATTATATCACCAACTGCTATGGCATTTAATGATCGTAATCCACCTTCTATAATACCTATCTCACCAAAAATCTCATTTGGCTGAAGCATTGCCACCATAACAGGTCCATGCTGACCAGTTGTAGTCAATTCAACATTTCCTTCTACGAGAACAAAAACTGACGTACTTCGTTCATTCTCACGGAATAAAAAGTCGCCATCTTTATATCGTCGCTCGATTTTTTTCACAAATACCTCGACAGTATCTAGGCTTAATATGGGTTCTTATCGAATTGCTCTGCATATAATTTATAATCTGATAAAGAAGACAATTCGACTAACGTTAAGCTCAATATGTAAAAAAAGGATTTCTAATCCCTATAGTTGGTAAATCATTAATCAGAAATTACCTGAAAACCTTACATAACTAATCTGACACGTGTTAAAAAACCACTTTAACTATCTAACTAGATTCTAGTATGGAACTCCTATTTTTTATATATTATCTTATTATGAAATAAGTTCAGGATTACTGTAGCCTATGTACCTATGAAAAATTCAGTAACATCACCTTGCCTAAGATCCCCAATACACACAAAATGTTATTACTTGCACATGATGATGTAGCAGTGAAACAACTCTGTCTTCCCTGCAGCCGAACAGTTTGATAGATAATCTGTGAATATTTATTTAAGTAAATTTAAATTGATGTTTCTCTGGTTCTAATATCAAGGCGTGCACCATCAAGAAGTATCAATCCATTATGATCAATTAGGTTTCGTAGCGAGTTAACATAATCAACTCCACGCTCCGAGTATTTATGAAGTTTACCAGCCAAAGTCCGTCCATCTATCGCACCACCAGAACGTCGTGTGCTTTGACGTTTTTTTCTGAAACTTTTATATGCGCGATGAGTATTTAGATTCAGAGCATATGCACGTACAGATTCAATCAATGTGTCAAATGACTGAATTTTGTGACTTTTTCCTTTATCACGTTTCAATGGAACCAAACCCTTGGAAGTTGCTCTAGCCCATTGACCAAACATAGCATTACCTTCCCTCGCAAAACGTGATGCTCCCCAACCACTCTCCTCAGCTGCCTGAGCTAATGCAAGAGATGTTGGCACTATGTCAATACGACTAAACAAAGCATCTATATCTCCAGATTTTACTTTGTACCGCTCGGTCATCACCCGAAGCCACAAACGATCAGCAGCATTAAGTTTTTGACCTAGTGCAGTTTGATAACGCAATTTCCATAGGTAACGACGATCATTAATAATTTCCTCATTGACCTGCAACACCAAAGGTAAAAGTGCTTTAAAAAATATGGCTTTACGCAGTTTGTTCTCCGGAATTTGAGAAAGATCGCTAGGCAAACTAGTGAGAAATACTCTGGGCACTGGTTGATTTTTTGACTTCACCTTGTCTAATTGGTAGCCCAAGCGCTTAAAAGTCTTGTGTAATGCTTTTACACTTGAAACTCCATGTGAAGAAGCTGCTTGTAAGCCACTTAAATCCTTAATTGGTGCTCTTGTTACTTGTCTAGACAGCAGATTGGCACTCAAGATTAGTGGTTCTGCCCTAACTTTAGAGACTCCTGATCCAAATGGACCACTTGCGGGAGGATTTAACCAAGCAACAGAAATGAGCGTAATAACAAATATACCAACTAGTGCGAGCGCACCACGTTCGAAGTATAGTGCTCTTACTGGACCCGCCTGAGAATGGGTAGGTTTTTTTAATACTGCTTTGTTTGGCCGCATCTAAACACCAATTTAAACCAATGGAAAAATAGAATATACTAAATATTGTAAATAAATCAATAACGACCCCAAATATAGTGTTTAAAATTCTTTGAACGCAAAAGCAAATTTCAAGATTAAACTATTCACAATAATTCAGAAATTTCTGTTTTTTTCCCTAAAAAACCTAAATAAGTCAAAAACTATGAACTGAAACCATAATATTTTAAATAAAATTAGAGAATCAACTAAACTGAGCGAACTTCAGTTACTTCTGGAATATAGTGTATCAACATTTTTTCAATACCATCCTTGAGCGTAGCAGTTGAAGAAGGGCAACCAGCGCAAGCCCCTTGCATAGTCAGATATACAACACCTTCTTCAAAAGAATGAAAAATTATATCACCACCGTCCTGTGCTACTGCTGGTCGAACCCGCGTATCTAATAATTCTTTTATTTGAGCCTCTATGGAGCCATCGACTAAATCATCATCTTCAGGATCATCATGTGCAGAATTAGCATCTTGAATTACTGGCTCTCCAGTACTGAAATGCTCCATAATTGCCCCAAGGATCAATGGCTTCATGGTTTCCCATTCTTTGGTTTCTGATTTGGTAATTGTAATAAAATCACCACCTAAGTAAACGGCATCTACACCCTCAATTTCAAATAAGTGGAGTGCTAAGGGTGAATTTTTTGCCATTTCAGCATTTGTAAAGTTAGCTGTACCTTTACTCATTATCTCACAGCCGGGCAAAAACTTTAGAGTTGCTGGATTAGGAGTAATTTCAGTCTGAATAAACATTTTATCATTTACCTCTGCTGATTGATCAGGTTTATGAACTAATTATTAAATAGGTGGAGCTACACCAAATAAAAATCAAGGGGGACAATACAATCTCATAACTAACTTTTTAAAAAACCAACAGTTTCCCTAACTTTTTCTAAAATAGGCTCTGACATTTCTTTAGCCCTCTGTGTTCCTTGCGCAAGAATAGAATCAACATATTCTGTATCTGCCATAAGGCGACGCATCTCATCCTGAATTGGCGACAACTTGGCAACAGCCAGGTCTGCAAGTGCCTTCTTAAATACAGAAAACTGTCCTGAGCCATAATGCTGGCATACAGTCTCAATGTTAGTATCGGATAAAGCCGCATAGATATTCATGAGATTTGCGGCTTCAGGTCTTCCGCTAAAACCTTCTTGGCTTACAGGCATTTCATCAGCGTCTGACTTAGCCTTTCGAATCTTTTTGGCAATATTGCTAGCATCGTCAGTCATGTTGATCCGTGAAAGATCTGATGGATCAGATTTACTCATTTTTTTTGTACCGTCACGTAGGGACATAACCCTTGTCGCCGCTCCAAAAATTAGTGGCTCAACAATAGGAAATATATTTTTTTTGAAATCAGTATTGAACTTGTGAGCAATATCACGAGTTAGTTCAAGATGTTGTTTTTGATCTTCACCTACTGGAACATGCGTAGCTTTATACAGAAGAATATCAGCAGCCATAAGGCATGGATAAGCAAATAAACCAATGGAGGCATTCTCCTTATTCTTACCAGCCTTTTCTTTAAACTGAGTCATCCTGTTAAGCCAACCCATGCGGGAAACACAATTAAAAATCCAGGCTAATTCGGCATGACCCGATACCTGACTCTGGTTGAAAACTATATTACGCTTTGGATCAATACCCGATGCCAAAAGGGCAGCTGTGACCTCACGTGTGTTCGCGCGTAAAACATTAGGCTCTTGCCAAACTGTCACAGCATGCAAATCAACTACACAAAATAAACATTCGTAATCATCTTGTAACCGCACCCAATTTCGAATTGCCCCTAAGTAATTACCTAAGTGAAGATCGCCAGTAGGCTGAACGCCAGAGAAGATTCTGTTCATAAGTATTGACCCTTAAAGCCTTTTCAATACCCTTTTTTATGTAGCTTTAACCTATTTGGGTCAAGTCAAAGAAACGATTAACGTAGGCTTTTTAAGTCATCTAGCTTTACTGCACCACAAAACCAAGCTAATGCTCCAAAAGTTAGAGAGCCCGCCAAAACAATAACAGCCAAAGTAACAGCACGCTCAAACTCCAAACTACTGTTAAGCCACGGAGCTAACTTAACAATAGCAAAATAAAGAACTAAACTCATTCCTACACTAGCGAATACAGTACGCAACAAACGACTTCTTAAACGTTGATCAAAAATGAAATGACCACGTTTATACAAAATAAAATTCATCAGAATAGCATTAAACCAACTTGACACTGACGTGGCTATGGCCACACCCACGTGCAAAAAAGGGACCATGAGAATCAAGCTCAAAACCACGTTTAACATCATCGCAATAACTGCAATTTTTACTGGTGTTGCCGTATCACCACGCCCAAAGAAACCTGGTGCCAAGGACTTCATTAGAACATAAGCAGGGAGACCAAGAGCTAAAACAGCTAATGCCGCCGCTGTTGCACTAGTCTGAACAACACCAAATTCCCCACGCTGAAACAAAACTTTCACTACAGGATCCGCCATAAAAAATAATGCACAGGCCGCAGGAAAAGTGAAAAAAATTGAGAATTCGACTGCACGGCACTGACTATTTTGTGCAGCCTCACTTTCCCCTGCCCTGATCTGACGTGATAACAATGGAAGCAATGCAGTACCTACAGCAACCCCAACCACCCCAAGAGGCAATTGATTAATTCTATCGGCAAAAAACAAATAAGATATAGATCCCTCAGGTAAAAATGAGGCAATAATGGTGTCTACCATAAGATTTAACTGATAAACCCCAGCACCTAAAGCCACAGGAAGTGTGCGACACAAAAGTAACTTAACATTCTCGCTAAGAACTAGATTTGGTATTGGACACATCTCTTTTTTTGCACAATGACATACAAGCCAAAAAAATTGTATCAAACCGGCAAAAAACACAGCCCAGGCGAGTGTCTGACCTGGGTTTTTCGAGACAGGAGCCCAAATTAAAAGAGCCCCGATCAAGCAGACGTTGAGCAGAATTGGTGTTGCCGCTGCGGCTGCAAACTTACCAAAAGAGTTCAACACGCCCGCCAACAAAGAAACAAGGGATATGAACAAAATATAAGGAAAAGTAATGCGAGTAAATTCAACAGCCATATCAAATTTTTTTGGATCATCCAAAAATCCCGGCGCAAATGCACGCATAACCCACGGCATTGAGATTTCCATAAGGATAACGATAATTAACAAACTACTGAGTAGAATGCCCATTGCTTGATTGGCAAACTCTTTTGCCTTCACCCTGCCCTCTTCTTCTAGAATACCTGCAAAAATTGGTACAAAAGCCATAGAGAAGGCGCCCTCTGCGAAAAGCCTACGAAACAAATTAGGGAACTTAAAAGCAACAAAAAATACATCCGCTAACATGCTAGCACCCAAAGTAGCCGCAATTAAAATATCACGAAAAAAGCCAAAAACTCGGCTAACCGTAGTGATTGAGCCAACCGTCATTATGGAACGTAGTAATGTCATCTAGCTTGAATAACCGTTAATTAGAACAAAGAAAAGATAGGATTGGGCTTGAATCGCTATTCGTTTAAGTTTTATTCTCTTTTTTTCTATTTTATCTACCTAAATGCCTGTTGTTGGTTCAATAGCCTCCAGGAGTGCACGTTTGATTTGGGTGATTTTGCCCTCGTGCTCAACACGCAGCCCGAAGACGTCTTTAACATAAAATACATCGACAACCTGCTCACCATAAGTTGAGATATGAGCCGAAGCTATTTGTAGACCCAAGCCTGTAAGAGCTTCCGTCGCATCATTAAGAAAGCCCAAACGGTCACGACCATTGACCTCAATGACCGTGTATTTTGCACTTACTGTGTTATCAATTAGAACCCTTGGCGGGACCTTAAAGACACGTGTTCGATTCAACATTGATTGGTTGAGAACTTTCTTAAGCTCTTTTGAGGGCTGTAGATTGCCGTTCAAAGAATCTCTGATTCTTCCTTTTAAACGCTTCAAACTCTCTTTCTTCTTGAACGGGCCACCAGTAATGTCCTGAATCCAAAAAGTGTCAAGGGCCATACCATGCGCTAATGTAGAGATTCTTGCATCAAGAATGGTTGCATTGGTCAATGACATAGCACCCGCAATCTGTGCAAAAACTCCTGGATGATCATGAGTATAGATGACAACCTCGCTAACCTCACGCTCTACGTCAACCCGATCTACAATTGTAATATCCTGACCTTTTCTGTCTGCCTCAGAAACAATGCAGGCGTGATGCGCATGTGATGTGGCATCATAGCTAAGCCAGTAATCGTCGTAGCCTTTTGCGATGTGTGCCTCTAGTTCTTTGTCACTCCAATCTGGGAGTAATTTTCTTAATTTCTCCTTAGCGAGGGCTACCCTATTAAAGTGAGCCTCACCATGAATTTTTCCACCAATATGCTCCTGAGCATTGTAATAAAGGTTACGCAATAACTTTGCTTTCCAACCATTCCAAACTCCAGGGCCAACGGCACGGATATCACAAACTGTTAAAATAAAAAGAAGGCGTAGACGTTCAGGAGAATGCACTAACTCGACAAAATCACTAATTGTCTTTGGGTCATCAACGTCTCGTTTGAAAGCAGTATTACTCATTGCTAAATGATACCTAACAAGCCACGAAACCATTTCTGTTTCATCCTCGCTAAGACCGAGTCTTGGGCAAAGCTTTAAAGCTATCAAACTACCAATCTCAGCATGATCGCCACCACGGCCCTTGGCTATGTCGTGCATCAATACAGCTAAGAAAAGTACACTACGTGACTGAACCTCAAGGACAAGAGAACTTACAACTGGCAACTCCTCCAAAAGAAAACCTCTTTCAATCTGCGATAAAACTCCAATTGCTCGTATAGTATGCTCATCAACTGTATAAACGTGATACATATCATATTGCATTTGTGCAACAACCCGCTCAAATTCAGGAATAAAGCGGCCTAAAACGCCTGCTTCATTCATACGTTTAAGAGTAAGTTCAGGGTCCTTTTTTGAAGTCAGCATGGCCATAAAAATCCTGTTGGCCTCAGAATTCATTCGCATAGTTTTTTTAATTAAACTCAGGGACTGAGTGACAACCCGTAATGCGTTTGGATGAATATCCAAGTCAAGACGTTGGGCCTCATAAAATAAGGTCAAAAGCTTCAGTGGTTTCTTCTTCAGGGAATCATCACTTTTTAAGTTTAGTCGGTTGCCATCAATAATAAAGCCATTAACATTTTGTCGCTTGAAAGACAATTTAGGAATGTGAAAACGACGCTTCTTATGTTTAGCCTCAAGAACCGCACAAATTATTCGAGTAAGGTTTCCAACGTCTTTAGCTGTAAGAAAATAATGCTTCATAAATCGCTCAACCCCACGCGTACCGGCGTGATCTTTATACGCCATTCGCTGAGCAAGCTCACTTTGAACATTAAAAATCAGTCGCTCTTCCGAACGCCCAGACAAATAATGCAAATGATTACGAACGGTACACAAAAAATTGTGAGCTTTAACAAAACGCTTTGCATCGCGTTTAGTAAAAATACCTTTTTCAACTAAATTAGATACGTCATCAACTTGATAGAGATATTTGGCTATCCAGCCTAAAGTGTGTAAATCACGCAGTCCTCCTTTACCCTCTTTTATGTTCGGCTCCAAAACATAACGGGTGTCGCCCATACGTTCATGCCTTTCATCCCGCTCGCTCAACTTAGCTTCGACAAAGGTAGAACTGGATGATGAGCAAATATCAGCAAAAAAAATTTTTTTGAAGTGTCGGTAAAGTTGCTCGTCACCCCACAAAAACCGGGCTTCTAGTAGGGAAGTGCGAATAGTTAAATCGTCTCTCGAAAGCTTTACTGCCTCGTCTATTGAACGGGTAGCATGGCCAACCTTAAGTCCCAAATCCCATAAAATATAAAGCATGTATTCTATAATCTGCTCAGTGCGTGGGGTGCGTTTATAATTAAGCAAAAACATCAAATCCAAATCTGAGAAAGGAGCTAGCTCACTACGACCATATCCGCCCGTAGCAACAATTGAAATTTGTTCACCCTTAGTCGCATTTGGAATAGGATAAATGTAGGTGACAACAACGTCGTATAAGACACGGATTAATTGATCTGTCAAAAAAGCTTGTGCGCGAACGGTTTCAATTCCTTTAGCATTGTCCTTTTCAAACCGTCTACGTATCTCTTTGTTACCATCAGCTAAGGCCTCTTTAAAAATAGTCAGAACCTCTTTGCGGTTTCGATTTGAGATACCAGACCAAGCCGCCATTTTTTCGAAACGTGCATATAAATCTCTACGACCGATTATATCGCGTTGCTTTGGGACTTTTTTTAAAATCTGTTCCATAATTATTCTTTTGTCAGACTTTTTAGATCATAAAGAACTTCCAAAGCCTGTTTGGGCGTTAACTCGTCTGGATGAATTTCTCTCAGGGCCATAGATAAAATTGACTGATTAGTCTCTTTTGAAGAAGTCATTGTTGAACTTTGAAACAAAGGTAAATCATCAGCTATTTTAATAAAGGCAGAAGTTTGGTTTCCAATTTCCAAACTTCGAAGAACTTCCTCGGCACGTGCAATAACAGCCCGTGGCAATCCTGCTAAATTAGCAACATGAATTCCATAAGAGCGATCTGCTGCGCCATGACTTACCTCATGCATAAAAACCACATTTCCCTGCCACTCTTTAACCTTCATCGTATAGCAATCAAGTTGGTCTAAACGCTTACTAAGAGTTGTCAATTCATGATAATGAGTAGCAAATAAACTTCGACTCTGATTAACCTCATGCAAATTTTCTATTACTGCCCAAGCAATCGATAAACCATCAAAAGTAGCGGTGCCGCGACCAATCTCATCCAGAATGACTAGTGACTGAGGTCCTGCCTGATTAAGAATAGTAGCTGTTTCTACCATTTCTACCATAAAGGTTGATCTTCCTCGCGCTAAATCATCTGCTGCACCAACACGGGAAAACAGTCGATCTACAACACCAATGTGGGCACTTTCAGCTGGAACATATGAACCCATCTGTGCCATGACAGAAATTAACGCATTTTGCCTCAGAAATGTACTTTTACCAGCCATATTGGGGCCAGTTAAAAGCCACAAGCGACCCTCAGGTCCTAGGCAACAATCATTTGCCACGAATGCTGGCTCACCCCGTTCGATAAGTGCCGCTTCCACAACTGGGTGGCGGGCACCTTTGATGCTAAAAGCCACAGAATTATCGATTAGTGGACGCACATAGTGACGCTCGCGAGCAAGTTCAGCAAGAGATGAAGCTACATCAATGCGAGCTAGGGACTCAGCTACTAAAGCTATTTCCTCAAGTTGCTCCATTACCTTTGAACGCAAGTCATCAAATAAGGCAAGCTCAATCGCTATAGCTTGATCCGCAGCGCGGGCTATCTTTTGTTCTAATTCACTAAGTTCTACTGTGGAGAATCGAATTGCATTAGCCATAGTCTGGCGATGAATAAAGACACCTTCTTGTCCAGAGCCTATATTTTCAGCTTGCTTAGCTGGAACCTCTACAAAATAACCAAGCATATTGTTATGTTTAACTTTTAAATTTGTTACACCCGTCTCTGAAACATAACGACTTTGAAAGTGCGCAATTAGACGTCGGCTTTCATCCCTTAGAGAACGGACTTCATCAAGTTCATCCAAAAAACCTTGAGCTATAAATCCTCCATCACGGGCATAAAAAGGAAGGTCAGAAGACAAGGCTTGTGACAAAAGTTTAATTAGATTTCTATGCTGTCCAAGGCCATCGATGGCACTTGCAATGCCTTTAGGTACATTCATAACGGACACACCCTCGAGTAGGGATCGCAAACGCATACCCAATTGCAAACCGTCTTTGATTGACCCTATATCACGTGGCCCGCCCTGGCCTATACTTAGACGTGATAGAGCACGCTCAATATCTGGACAATGCTTTAGAAAACCTCGAACTTCTAGTGATGTATGCGCCCCATCAACAAAGAACTGAACCATGTCAAGACGTTCATCAAGAGCAGTTGGGTCTCGCAAGGGAGCAGCAAGATAAGAGGCTAGTAATCGCGCGCCCGATCCACTTAATGTTTTGTCTATAACGCCCAACAATGATCCTTTGCGCTCACCATTTAAAGTTACCGTCAATTCAAGATTACGCCGCGTCGCCGCATCAATCTCCATCACCTGCCCCAGAGACAAACGTCTTGGTCGGGAGAGTCGAGGTAAACGCCCTTTTTGTGTTAATTCAATATAATTTACCAATGCCGCGGCGGCTGCTAACTCAGCGCGGTTAAAGTTACCGAAAGTTGTCAGCACCGTGACGCCGTAAAGAGCTTGCAGACGTTTTTCTCCATTGACACTATCAAAAAATTCCTGCGGCTGAGTTGATAACTGATCTTTCCACTCTTCAAAAATTGTGCTTAATTTTGGCCTATCAACCAAATTGTGCGATGCAAGAAGTTCACCTGGGTTAATACGCGCAAGAGCCGCTGCAAGGAAAGCAGTATCAAGTGGTTGTGTTAAGAATTCCCCTGTAGAAATTTCAACCCAAGCGAGACCCAGTTTTCCTCCAACTTCAGCAACTGCTGCCAAATAATTATGAGCTCGTGAATCAAGTAAAGTATCTTCTATTAATGTACCGGGAGTGATAATTCGCTGAACGGCACGCTTTACGATTGACTTAGCACCACGTTTTTTAGCTTCTAGAGGATCTTCTACCTGCTCACAAATAGCTACATTAAACCCATTGGATATCAGTTTATTGAGATAACCCTCATGACTATGGACTGGCACACCACACATAGGAATGTCTTCACCTTGATGTTTGCCACGCTTAGTCAAAGTAATGTCAAGGATCTTAGAAGCCTTAACTGCATCTTCAAAAAATAATTCGTAAAAATCACCCATGCGGTAAAATAGAATAGCGTCCGGGTGTTCAGCCTTAATTTGATGAAATTGCAACATCATTGGCGTCATGTTATGTTTTTTTGAAGTAATACTGAGTGTTTTATCAGACTTATGCTGAGATAACTCATTTATACTAATTTGAGCATCACTTTCGGTCACGAGTTCCATCCAAATTTTTAAAATATAGTATAGACTATCACGCTGAAAATTTAGTGGTTAAATTCTCTGTGACCAGAAAACATGGTAACCCTATGCGCAGCAGTGTCAACACTTTGAACTAGAGGAAAATTACTGAAGTGGGTAATGGTAAATATTAAATTTTAATGAGGGAGCCATGGCATTCTGAACTTATGGTCAATTTACTGTAAAAGTACAGATTTATGGACTGAAAATACATGAAAATTATCCAGCCAAAAAGCGTGCTAATTTACGTCGGCTTAGATAGAGTCGGCGATGGTCTTTTAAAACTTCCTTTCGTTCGTGGACTTCGCAAAGCTTTCCCTAATGCCCATATTACCTGGTTAGCAGGGAAAGACACTAGCGTTTATGCCTCATGTCTTGCCCCTGTTGTCAGAGGATTATTAGATGAAGTTGTTGAACATGCAGGAATAGGTTTGCACCCATCAGAACTGCTAAAAAGACCCCTAGGCAAGAGGAAATTTGATCTAATCATCGATAGTCAAAAAATTTTTTGGGCATCACTTTCACTTTGGCGCATTCCCCACAAAACTTTCATATCACCGGCCGGAAGATTTTTTCTATCCTCCATTAAACCACCCAAAAACTACAAATTTCCTAAGTCCATGCAACGTCAACTACTTGACCTTTTGGAGTTGGCTAGTGGACAAAAATTTAATACGCCAAAAAATCTTAACCTTAAACCAAGTGAAGACTATCGCAGAATAGCTGTGGAGCTTTTACCAATTGAGCACAAGTATGTTGGTTTTGCTCCCGGAAGTGGCGGCAAACCTAAATGTTGGGCTCTAGAAAACTTTATTAATTTAGCTACTTATGTAATTAAAAAAAACTATATTCCAGTATTTTTTTTAGGACCGCAAGAACTCAACTGGATATCTCCAATAAATGCAAATGTACCTAAAGCTTTATTTCCTTTACAAATCGAGAATAAAAAATTTGACCCACTTTTTACCATTGCGCTTGCTGAACGCATGATTGTCTCGGTCTCTAATGACTCAGGAGTAGGCCATATGATAGCAACAGGAGGCAAACCACTGATCACATTATTTGGCCCAACAGTTCCTGAAAAATTTAGGCCTATGAGCGAAAATCTTACCATCATTGAGGCAAAATCCTATGGAGGAAAACAAATGTCTTTTATTCCTTTTGATCCTGTAACTAGAGCACTGCAGGTCTATCTTGAACAGGAAGACGTTTGATCAGCCAAACCAAAATCACTAGTCCTGGAATTGCAGCAAAAGTTGTCAGCAAAAAATAAATACTCCAGTCCATGTTATCAGCAAGCCAGCCACCACCAGAGGCAAAAACTGTCCGTGCTACATTCATTAATGATGTAAATAATGCAAATTGGGTCGCAGTATAGGCTATGTTGCATAAAGATGATAAATAGGCAATGAAGGCTGTCGTTGCCATTCCTGCCGTTAAATTTTCAATGCTTATCGTAATAGCCAGCATAGGAACAGAATACCCAATCAACGCTTGAGCAGTAAAAGCTAAATTAGCAATACATTGAAGAATACCAGCATACAGTAGAGCCTTCATAATACCATAACGTGCCACTAATATACCACCAAGATAACCTCCTACTAATGTCATTGTAAGGCCATACCCCTTGGAAACTGCAGCAATTTCAGATTTCGAGAAACCAATGTCCAAATAAAATGGATTGGCCATTATACCAAGTAATGCTTCACCGTATTTGTAAAGGGCGACAAATAACAGGATCATGGCCCAATGAGGACGACTCATGAAATCAGAAAAAGGACAAATTACTGCTTCATAAAGTCTAACAATCACTGACCGAAGAAAAAAAGGAAGGTGAGCATACCAACTTACAAAGTCAGTAATTTTTTGCATTTGAGTTGCTGTTTCAACGCCGAACCGACTTTTGGGTTCTGGGCTAAACAATACTGTCAATAAACCAACGCTCATTAAAATTGCCATCAATGCATAGGCCACATACCACCCCCAAATATCGGCGATAAATAAAGCTCCAGCACCAGCAGTCAGCATTGCAATGCGATATCCCAAAACATAGTTGGCTGACCCTGCACCCATCTGTTCTTCGTCCAAACTTTCAATACGGTAAGCATCAACAGCTATATCCTGTGTGGCAGAAGCGAATGCTAATGCTACAGCCCACAATGCAACTACCCATAAGTCCAAAGCCGGATCAGACTGACCAAGTCCTAGCATCGACATCGCAATTAGCAACTGAGAAAAAATCATCCAGGCGCGACGTTGCCCAAAAAAATTTGTGAGAAAAGGTAACGGTACCCTATCTACTAGAGGTGCCCACAAAAATTTCAATGCATAGGCCGTACTAGCCAATGAAAACCAACCAATCGTGGTTAGAGAAATCTCTGATTCCTCTAACCATGCAGATAAAGTCTGAAAAACAAGTAGTAAAGGCAGGCCACTTGAGAAACCAAGTAGTAAAATAACAAATACACGTCTTTCAAGATAAATTTTAGATGCCTGAAGCCAACTGTTCATTTTTAGGGTCCAAAACTATTTAAAAATATATTTGTGACTGTGTCCAAAAATCCAAACAGCTTCTAGAAGAGGTGTCAGAGAAGTACTTTCAATTTCAGAATACTAAATTAAAATTTATCTTTTGTGGCTTTTTTTTACAGTAAAATCGCCAAACAATTGAAACGAAAGCTAACAAATTTTTCCAAAGAGGGTTTTACAGAACAGACGCAAAAATTATTAAGATTTCTATTTATAAAGGTTTAATAAATTAACACTAGTTGAACAGCCTCAATAACTAGATTTGGACATCACGCTTTGATACTTAAACTTGCTGACATAAAAAACAATAATATCCAATAGACTAAAATTGTAGAAAATTAGATAAATCAGCCACGTTTCTCGCGACCACGTTCAATCCTTTTGCGTTCGTGAGAATCCAAATAAACTTTGCGTAAACGAACATTTTTAGGGGTAACTTCTACCAACTCATCATCATTAATATAAGAAATTGCTTCTTCTAAGCTCAACTTTCGAGGTGTAGTTAATCGCACAGCCTCGTCTGTACCTGATGCCCTAATGTTAGTTAACTGCTTCCCTTTCATGGGGTTGACCTCTAAATCACCAGATTTGGTGTGTTCGCCAATTATCATTCCTTTATAAACGTGTACACCAGAAGAAATAAACATAAAACCTCGACCCTCAAGATTTGCTAAAGCATAAGCAACGGTCTTACCAGGTGCATTTGAGATTAATACCCCATTTCGCCGACTAGTGATTGGGCCAACATGTGGACCATAACTGTTGAAGGTCCTGCTCATAACCCCAGTACCACGTGTTTCAGTTAAGAACTCACCATGATAACCAATCAAACCACGGGCTGGTGCCAAAAACAACAACCGGACCTTACCACCGCCGGATGGATGCATTTCTTTTAACTTCCCTTTACGCACAGAAATAGCCTCAACGACGACACCAGAAAACTCTTCATCAACATCAATTTGAATATTTTCATACGGTTCTAAGGTTTTGCCAGTACTCTTATCTACTTGAAAAATTACCCTTGGGCGTGAAATAGAGAGCTCATAGCCCTCACGTCGCATCTGTTCAATCAAAACTCCCAACTGTAATTCACCGCGACCTGCAACTTCAAAAGAGTCTGTATTTTCAGAGCAAGTGACTCGAATAGCAACATTACCCTCAGCTTCACTCATCAAACGATCTCGAATCATACGTGACGTTACTTTCGAGCCCTCTTGTCCTGCCAGAGGGGAGGAATTAATAGAAAATGTCATAGCTAGTGTTGGTGGGTCAATTGGATCTGCCTTGAGGGGAACTACTACCTGCTGTGCACAAATGGTATCAGCAACAGTAGCTTTGGTTAGTCCAGCTATAGCGATGAGCTCTCCAGATGATGCATTGTTAATTGGTTCACGTCGAACATCCCGAAACGCAAGCAGTTTGGTAGCGCGGCCTACATCTACTTCTTTCCCATCAAAATCAAGAGCGTGAATAAGGTCATTTGTTTTAATTGTCCCCGATTGAATTCTGCCAGTAAGAATGCGTCCCAAGAATGGGTCTGACTCTAGCGTTGTTGCCAACATAGAAAAAGGGGATACCATATCAATCACAGGTTTTGGAATATGACTCAAAATTTCATCAAAAATTATGTGCATATTTTCCTGTGTACCATTCGGCTCTAGTGCTGCCCAGCCATTTTTTGCAGACGCAAAAATAGTTGGAAAATCCAACTGCTCATCATTAGCTTCCAAGGCTGTAAATAAATCAAAGACTTCGTCTTCTACTGCATAGGGGCGACCATCTGGTCGATCAACCTTATTAATAATAACAATAGGTTTGAGGCCTAACTTTAGAGCCTTAGCTGTAACAAATTTTGTTTGTGGCATTGGGCCCTCCGCCGCATCAACAAGCAACAAAACCCCGTCAACCATTGATAAAATACGTTCAACTTCACCACCAAAATCCGCATGGCCTGGTGTGTCAACAATATTTATTCTCACGCCCTTCCACTCAACGGAAGTGCATTTAGCTAAAATTGTAATGCCCCGCTCTCGTTCTAAATCACCTGAATCCATAACTCTATCAGCAACTTTTTGGTTATCACGAAAAGCACCAGATTGTTGCATCAAGGAATCCACAAGTGTTGTCTTTCCATGATCAACATGAGCGATTATGGCGATGTTTCGCAGCTCCATTTATAAAATGTAATCGTTAATGAAATTCTTTAGGGAGACGCTAGGACGTGCTCCAACATGGCTGATAACTTCCGCAGCGCAAAGACTGCCCAAACGAGCACACTCCTCAAGGTGTAAATTAACTGTCAGGCCGTGCAAAAAACCAGCAGCGTATGCATCTCCAGCACCCGTTGTGTCAACTACCTTCGCAACTGGCTCAGCATCAGTTTTGTGGGCCTCCGCACGGCAAACAATAACCGAACCTTGCTCACCCCGAGTCAAAGCTGCAATTTCGCAATCTGCACGGACGGCCTCAAGTGCATCATCAAAATTCTTATGCTGATAAAGAGACATGATTTCTTCCTCGTTAGCAAAAAGAATATCAACATGTTTTTTTACAAAATCCAAAAATTCAGATCTATGCCTCTCAACACAAAAAGAATCAGAGAGGCTGAGTGCTACCTTTCGTCCCGCAGCCGTTGCAACTTCTGCTGCTTTACGAAAGGCTAGTTTCGCAAGATCAGTATCCCAAAGATAACCCTCAAGATAAGTAACAATAGCATCAGCAACAATAGTTTCATCAATATCATTTGGACCCAAATTAATGCTAGCACCAAGAAATGTCTGCATGGTTCGCTGCGCATCTGGCGTAACATGTATCATACAGCGGGCTGTTGATGGGCCATCAAAACTGGCTAATGTTTGAAAGTTTATTCCCAAAGACGTAATGTCGTTACGAAAAACTTTACCTAACTGATCATCTTTTACCTTTCCTATAAAGGCACACTTGGATCCTAATGAGGCAATAGAAGCAATAGTATTAGCTGCAGAACCGCCTGAACATTCGACACATTTCCTCATTTTAGAGTAAACTTTTTCTGCTTCGGCCTCATCAACTAAGCTCATAGTACCTTTAATTAAACTATTTTCAGAGATAAACTGGTCGCTAGCGTGAGCTAATACGTCAACGATTGCGTTGCCTATACCGACCACGCTAAATCGAGCATCAATCATAACAAGTCTCTCCTGAAGGAAAATGTCGAATGGCGCAGTATAGCGACTAAGATATAACTGGCAAATAATTGGTGAAACAAATTACCAAGAGTTATAATTCAACCGAACAAACCAAGTATATATAACCTGACCTTTTATCTAAAAGATAGGATTGGAAGTGATAAAGGCGTTTATTAAAGCTACTGATCAAATTTTTGACCCGCAAACCAGACGTATTGTCTGGATTGCTTTTGCAACTACTGTGGGATTATTTTGCTTATTATGGTTGGCAGTTGGTATTATCCTTTTGAATACAACTTTTTTTGCGGTTGAATGGCTAGAAATTATTATTGGTTGGCTCGGTGGATTGGCAACAGCGACGTTCACTTGGTTGCTTTTTCCAACTGCTGTAAGCGCAGTAATTAGTTTTTTTCTTGAAGATATAGCCCAGGCCGTAGAAAAAAAACACTATCCACACATTGCATCTACCAGTTCTGTTCCCACTACTAGCAAAGTGCTGAGCACTTTTCGTTTTCTAACTATTATGTTATCGTTGAATATATTATTGATACCTTTACTGATAACTGGCCCTATTTTTCCTTTTATTTTTTATGGTATTAATGGGTACCTTTTGGGCCGTGAGTATTTCGAACTAGTAGCATTTCGACGAATAGACACTTGTTCAGCAATTACTCTTCGAAAAAAAAATGCGTTTCAAATCTTTTTAGTTGGTGTTTTGGTTGCGTTGTTGTTAACAGTTCCATTTGTAAATTTATTTACTCCGATTATAACCACAGGAATGATGGTTCATTTATTTGAGGATTTTCGAAACCGAGTTTGATTATTATTTCTGGAGGGGAAACTATGTTTCGTCGAGACAAAAATAGTACAAAAAATAAACAGGAGGATGTTAACTTGGGTCTTGATTCTCCACCAATAAAACCGTTTACATCAAAGGGAAATCACACGCCAACAAAAGCACCCAATCTGCCGGGAGGAAATTTAAGTATGCCAACACCAGTACGTCATATCAATGTTTCTTCAATTCCTAATCGTCACAACCACCTTGATCATCCTCACCAAAGTGAAGCTGATTCGAAGCGATTAGTAGTTGGAAAAAATATTCAGCTTTCTGGGGAAATAGAAGAGTGTGAGCATCTTGTGGTTGAGGGAAAGGTTGAGGTTACTTTAAATAATGCTCGCCTACTCGAAGTAGCATCGAAAGGAATTTTTAAAGGGAGTGCTCAAATAGATGATGCAATAATTAGTGGGCAAGTTGATGGTGACTTGACTGTTAATCAAAAACTTACTGTTCTCTCTAGTGGAAGAATCAGCGGTTCAGTACGTTATGGTAGTATCATTATTGAGGCCGGAGGCGAAGTTTCCGGCGACATAAAGGCCCTTGATTTACCCAAAAAGGATGATAGCCCGGTGTGAAGCCCATACTACTTTTTATATTTTTGACTTCTACTCTGTTAACAACTCTAAATGGTTGTATAACCTCTAATCTAAAAGAAGTGGGCACAAAAGCACAACAAACAGTTCACTGGCACACAGATCAAGATCATCAGTTACTATTCTTGATGCAGCAACCTGAAAGGCACTTATTACACAGTATAAGTGACTTGAACACTTTAGATCCCAGGCAAATAAAAGGACTGTCTGCTAAAGATGTTTTAAATATGTTTGGAGTACCAGATTTTAAACGTTACGACCTGCTGGCTGAGATATGGCAATATAGAGAAAAAAATTGTTTGTTGGATATTTTTCTTTATGTAGATAGAAAACAAAAAAGTGTTTTGCGTGTCAAATATGCTGAGATACGAGGTCGGACAGTATACAAAATTTCACAAAAAAATTGTTTTCATGAAGCCTTACGTGTCAAAAGTTAGCACCTGCTTCTATTGTTTTTCCTTTAAATGCACAAATCTCATTTACAACACAACGATAACACTCTGGCTTTCGGGACTTACATATATAACGTCCGAGTAAAATCAACCAATGATGAGCATGTAACTTCCAACGGTCTGGCGTGATCTTTTCTAATTTTTTTTCTACCGCTAATACTGTTTTACCTAATGCTAACCCAGTACGATTTGAAACCCGATAGATGTGTGTATCAACTGCGATGGTTGGTGCTCCAAAAGCAATATTCATTACGACGCTAGCAGTTTTGCGTCCAACGCCAGGTAAGCGTTCTAGAGCAGTACGATCTTTTGGGACCTTTCCAGCATGCTCGTTAATCAAAATCTGAGATAGTTTAATGATGTTCTGCGCTTTTGTGTTAAATAAACCAATAGATTTTATATGCTTTTTCAAGCCAATCTCCCCTAATTTTAACATAGTCTCTGGGGTTCGTACCTTTTTAAAAAGTGTCTTGGTTGCCTTATTAACACTAATATCAGTAGCCTGTGCCGATAACACAACAGCAACTAATAGGGTATAGACATTTACCCAATTAAGCTCCCCCTTTGGATTTGGATCTTGATCAGATAATGCTTGATAGAACAATTCAATATCTGCTCTTTTCATTCTACACTCTTTATTAATTTAAAAAACTAGATCGAACAAATTAAGACACAATTATAACTACAGGCCAACTACATCGCGCATAGAATAAAGGCCAGGGGCCCTATTCTCACACCATTTAGCAGAGCGAACCGCACCGCGTGCAAATACCCTTCGACTTGATGCTTTATGGGTAAGCTCTATTCGCTCACCATCAGCAGCAAAAATAAGAGAATGATCTCCTACTACATCACCGCCTCGCAATGTTGCAAAGCCGATATTGCCTTGGTTACGAGCTCCTGTGTGGCCGTCTCGAGTCCGCTCAGATACGGTTTCTAAATCAACACCCCTACCATCTGCAGCCGCTTTTCCAAGTGCTAGTGCAGTTCCGGAGGGCGCATCGATTTTGTGACGATGATGCATTTCAAATATTTCAATATCGTAATCGCTTCCTAAAATACTAGAAACCTGAGAAGTCAATTCAAGCAGCAAGTTTATTCCAACGGAGAAGTTTGCAGATTGAATGACTGCTACACTATCTGAAGCTTTTACAACTGCTGCTTGTTGTTCTTCATTAAGACCTGTTGTTCCGATGACAAGTGCTGTGCCATGCTTCACGGCACCTTGGGTATGGCTTATTGTTGCTTGCGGCAATGTGAAATCAATAACAACATCAGCAAATGAGAAAAGAGCATCAGTATTGCTCCCTACAACAATTCCTACTTCATCAAGGCCGGCAAGTGTGGCAATATCCTGTCCAAGAAAAGAACTTTCACTATGCTCAGTTCCACCAACTAGAGAAACTCCTTTGAAAGTTAATATCTCAGCCACTAACATACGACCCATTCTGCCTGCACAACCAACAACACCAATTTTCATTAATAGGGCCCTTTATTCTTTTAAATCATCCCAGAGGTCCTTGACCTTATCAAAAAAGCCATGAGATTCTGGACTATGTTTTTCATTCATAGTTTCAGATTCAAATTTCTTAAGTAAGTCCTTTTGTTTTTTGCTCAAGGAAACTGGAGTTTCTACTGCTATCAAAACAAACATGTCACCTCGAGCATCTGACCTTAAGATCCGCATACCCTTACCCTTTAAACGAAGCTGCTGGCCTGATTGGGCTCCTTTCGGGATAGAGACACGGGTTAGCTTTCCTTCAACCGTAGGAACCTCTATGTTACCACCTAGGGCAGCGGTTGTCATAGGAATTGGAGCTCGACAATGGATATTGGCTCCATCACGCTTAAATAAACGATGAGGTTTAATAGACAAAAAAATGTACAGGTCACCTGCTGGTGCGCCACGCAGTCCAGCTTCACCCTCGTCACCAAGACGAATGCGTGTTCCATCTTCAACACCAGATGGAATACTAACCGACAGATTTTTTTCCTTGTGTTTCCTTCCTTGGCCCCCACAAGCTGAACACGGCTCCTTAATCACCTTGCCAACACCCTGACACGCATGACAGGTACGCTCTACAGTAAAGAAACCTTGTTGCACACGGATCCGGCCATGCCCACCGCAAGTAGTACATGTTGAAGGCGCAGATCCACCCGCAGCACCAGTACCGTTACAGCTATTACAGATAACAGATGTCGGTACTCTTATGTTAGTTTTCTTACCTTCAAAAGCTTCTTCAAGGGTAATTTCCATATTATAGCGCAGGTCAGAGCCACGCCCAGTGCTCGCGCCACCACGGCTTTGTGAACCAAAGTCACCAAACATTTCATCAAAAATATCGGAAAAGCCACCAAAACCACCAAAACCGCTATTCGAACCGGGACCTCCCTGCTCAAAGGCAGAGTGTCCAAAGCGATCAAAGGCAGCACGTTTTTCATCATCCTTTAAAACTTCGTAGGCCTCATTGACTTCCTTGAACTTTCGCTCGGCTTCTTCATTACCCGGGTTACGATCAGGATGATACTTCATTGCCAAGTTACGGTAGGCTTTCTTAATATCGCCACCATCTGCATCCCGCCCAACTCCAAGAATTGAGTAGAAATCTTCCTTAGACATAATTTCTAGCCTTAGTGTAAAACCACTCCAAAAAACCTAAAAAAGTACGAGTGGCTGATATTTTCAATTAAAAACGTAAACCTTAAGAAGCTATTTTTTATCCTGCTTCTTTTCTTCATCGGATGAGTCCTGATCAGTATCAACTTCTTCAAACTCAGCATCTACTACATCCGTTTCTTCATTATTACCATCACCTGACGAAGCTGGTTCACTTGCACTCTCACCAGCTTCGGCCTGAGCTTGGCTGGCCTTATACATAGCTTCGCCCAATTTCATTGACTGCTCAGTTAAGGCGTTGGTCTTAGTTTTAATTTCATCAGGATCTGGTTTTTCATCCTCAAGCAATGTTTTTAGTTCTTGAAGACTAGTCTCAATAGCGGTCTTGTCTTCATTTGATATTTTATCACCATGTTCTTTTAAATTATTTTCCGTTGAATGCACAAGACTGTCTGCTTGGTTACGAGCTTCAACTACTTCTTTACGCTTCTTGTCTTCATCAGCATGAGACTCGGCATCGCTGACCATTTTTTCAATATCCTCGTCACTCAATCCTCCTGATGCCTGAATGCGGATTTGTTGCTCCTTACCAGTAGCCTTATCTTTTGCTGAAACATTAACAATTCCATTTGCATCAATATCAAAAGTTACTTCAATTTGTGGAATTCCACGTTGAGCAGGTGGTATGCCAACTAAATCAAATTGCCCAAGGACTTTGTTATCAGCTGCCATTTCGCGCTCGCCTTGAAATACACGGATTGTGACTGCTGTCTGATTATCTTCAGCAGTAGAAAATACTTGTGATTTACGAGTTGGAATAGTTGTGTTTCTATCAATTAGTCGCGTAAAGACCCCACCAAGTGTTTCGATGCCTAAACTTAGTGGTGTAACATCGAGTAATAAAACATCTTTAACATCGCCTTGAAGTACGCCCCCTTGAATAGCTGCACCGATGGCGACCACCTCATCAGGATTTACACCTTTATGGGGTTCACGGCCAAAAAACTCTTTTACAGCTTCTACCACTTTAGGCATTCTTGTCATGCCACCGACCAGAATCACCTCATCTATTTCTCCTGCTGTCATACCAGCATCTTTAAGAGCTTTTTTGCACGGCTCAATTGTGCGTTTAACCAAATCCTCAACCAAAGCTTCCAGTTTAGCCCGAGTCAATTTTATGTTTAAATGCTTCGGACCTGACGCATCTGCTGTTATGAAAGGAAGGTTTACCTCTGTTTGCATAGCACTAGATAATTCTATCTTGGCTTTTTCCCCCTCTTCTTTGAGACGCTGAAGCGCAAGTTTATCCTCACGAAGGTCAATGCCATTATCTTTCTTAAACTCATCGGCGAGGTAATCAACTATGCGCGCATCAAAATCTTCACCACCAAGAAACGTATCACCATTGGTTGATTTTACCTCAAATACACCATCACCAATCTCTAAAGCAGATACATCAAAAGTACCACCTCCTAAATCATATACAATGATAGTACCACTTTCGTTCTTTTCTAACCCGTAAGCAAGAGCCGCTGCCGTTGGTTCGTTTATTATCCGTAAAACTTCAAGACCCGCGATTTTACCTGCATCCTTCGTTGCTTGACGTTGACTATCATTAAAATATGCAGGAACTGTAATAACCGCCTGTGTTACGTCATCACCAAGGTAACTCTCTGCAGTTTCTTTCATTTTTTGCAAAGTAAAAGCACTCACTTGACTCGGGCTGTATTTTTTTCCCGCTGCCTCAACCCATGCATCTCCACTTTCTCCAGAAACAATTTTGAAAGGCACCATCTCCTTATCTTTTTCCGTGAGTGGATCATCAAAGCGTCGACCAATAAGCCGCTTAATTGCAAACAAAGTGTCTTCCGGATTAGTTACTGCTTGACGTTTAGCAGGCTGACCAACAAGCCGTTCACCAGAGTCTGTGAAACCAATAATTGATGGTGTTGTGCGGAAACCTTCAGCGTTTTCTATTACCTTGGCATCCTTACCGTCCATTAAGGCGATACAGGAGTTTGTTGTGCCAAGGTCAATGCCAATAACCTTGCTCATATTTTATTCCTCATTATAAATTTTTTTTCCCCCGCTACAAAAGTACCAACAAATGCTAATGTTGGTTGCCCCCATTTTAAAACTCCAGCAGAGTTAACTTACATTGTTATATATGTAGGTAATTAGTTTTACGCAACCTTCTGCAATATTTTTTGATTACCTAGAACTCTTTATCTATATTACTACCAGTTTCCGTTGATGGCTCATATGCATTCGCGACTTCTTCCGCTTCAGACGAATCACCAGCTTGACTTGTATCATCAACGACCACTTTAGGCCCACCTTTGGAAACACCAACCTTAGCCTCGCGCAACAAACGTTCGTGTAACAAATAACCAGCTTCAACTACTTCAATGACTGTTCCCGTAGGCTTATCAGGGGCTTCTAATTCAAATAGTGCATGATGGTACTTTGGATCAAAGGGTTGATCTACAGGCTCTAGTTTCTCAATTCCAATACGTGCGAAAGTTTTTTTAATTTCAGTATCAATCATGGTGACACCAAGAATAAAACTATCAAAACGTTTGAGTAAAGCTGCACCACTGAGTTCTGACTTTTTCTGCTTCTCCTCCTCAGCACGCTCACTAACCAAAGCACGAGCAATATTATCTGAAATGCTGAGCATTTCCCTGGCAAAATTAGCTATGGCATATTTCGCGGCATCTTCTTTCTCTCGTTGGGCTCTTCTGCGCACATTCTCAGTTTCAGCTACTGCACGCAAAAGCTGGTCCTTGGTCTCCGCCAGCTCCTCTGCAATCTCACTATCATTAACATCATCCTCAAAATCAAGTTCATCCGAAACGTCGTCAATTGACGTTTTGGAGCCTGAATTAGGGTGTAAAACATTTTCATCACTCTCATGCTCCTCTGAATCTTCCTCTTCAAATTCGTCGAGAGCCTCATAGTTTTGATCCTCATCTTTTTTCTCAGTATCTTGATCTGTAACTTCTGACATTATTCTGTTCTCTTTTGTAAACTGAAGGGGTTCAATGACTGCTGACCAAACGGCCCACAAGTTTTGCAGTGTAATCCACCATAGGAACGATACGAGAATAGTTCATTCTTTTTGGTCCAATTACTCCAATAGCGCCAATTAATTGCTCACGACTATTGTGAAATGAGCCAAAAATCATTGAACATCCAGACATTCCAAATAATTTATTGTCTGATCCTATAAATACTTGCACACCCTCAGCAACGTCAGTTAAAGTAAGCAACTTAAGCATTGTATCTTTAGTTTCAAGAGCTTCAAATAAAGAACGGATTTGTTCAAGATCTATCGCTGCCCTCACATCATCTATGAGATTTGCTTGACCACTCACTATGAGTGTACCCCCTTCATCACCATCCGCCCAACTAGCAAGGCCAGATTTAATAACACTTCTAGTTAGGTAATCTAATTGGGCACGATGCTGATCAAGTTCCGTAATGATTTGGTCATGAGCTTCACTCAAAGTCTTTCCAACCATGCGCGCACTTAGGAAGTTGGAGGCCTCAACAAGCGCCGATGGGGGCAAATCTGCTGGAATATCAATAATGCGGTTTTCAACAATCCCATTTTCCGTTACAAGCACAACCAGAGCCCGATTCGGATTTAATGAAATCAGCTCAATGTGCTTTAGAGGAACATCAGTCTTTGGTGCCATCACCAAACAAGCACAATTAGAAAGGCCAGACAAAACTGAAGTTGCCTCTTTTAATAAACCTTCAAACGAAGTCCCTTCAGCCTGGCACTGACCTTCTATACTCTGGCGATCCTCCTTGGTTAAACAACCAGTCTGAAGAAGCCCGTTAACAAATAATTTTAGGCCCGCTTCTGTTGGTAAACGGCCCGCAGATGCATGTGGACTAAACAAAAGACCTGCATCTTCGAGGTCAGACATTACATTTCTAACTGTTGCTGGAGATAACGATGATTTTAAGCGTTTGGACAACGTACGGGAACCAATTGGTTCGCCCGTTGCTACATAGGCATCAACAATATTTTTAAAAATTTCACGTGAGCGTGCGTTTAATTCAGGAATCATAACTAAAATGTAATCATCGGAGCTTTCCTCGTCAACGATAGGACGAAAAGAAAAATAATTTTAGTGTTTCCTCTTGATAGCTATTTGAACTAGCTTGCTTTCATCTTAGTAAAAAAAGGATGATAAACGATGAGACCCTCAGGCCGTGCTACAGATGAACTCCGAACTATTGTGCTAGATACTGACATTAATAAACATGCCGAGGGATCTTGCTTAATCAAAATGGGTGAAACACAAGTTTTTTGTCTGGCTACTGTGGAAGAGAGAGTGCCACCTTGGATGCGAAATACAGGAAAAGGTTGGGTTACTGCCGAATATGGAATGCTTCCACGTTCTACCGGAACACGTATGAATCGCGAGGCAACAAGAGGCAAGCAGTCCGGCCGAACACTTGAAATACAACGTTTGATAGGTCGCTCCTTACGAGCAGTTACAAACCTCTCTGCCATGGGTGAAATGCAAATCACAGTTGACTGTGACGTCATCCAAGCTGATGGTGGCACTCGCACAGCTGGAATTACAGGAGCTTACATTGCATTGTACCTGGCCTTCAAACACTTGGTAGACCTTGGTTTGCTGGAGAGTATTCCTTTAACTGACGAAGTCGCAGCTATATCTTGTGGGCTTTTTGAGGGTACCGCAATTTTAGATTTAGATTACGCAGAGGATAGCTCAGCTCAAGCCGATGCAAATTTCGTTTTGACAGGCAAACAAGGTATAGTCGAAATCCAAGGCACAGCAGAAGAAACTCCTTTTTCCCCTGAACAATTTGATAAATTAATGACTCTAGCACGAAAAGGTGTAGATGAATTGATAGTCATGCAGCGACAAATACTTGGTGTGAAAAACTAGGTAAGAATTGATGGCAAGAATATTTAAAGAGGATAAGCTTGTTATAGCAAGCCATAATCCAGGTAAAGTACTTGAGATCAAAAATCTCCTACTACCCTTTAAAACTGATGTTATTTCTGCAATAAATTTAGGCCTATCAGAACCAGTCGAGGATGGTCAAACATTCAAGGCTAATGCAAAAATTAAAGCTCAGGCAGCTGCATTCGCCTCTGGATTACCAGCATTAGCCGATGATTCCGGACTATCCGTTCATGCATTAAATAATGAGCCAGGCATTTACTCCGCACGCTGGGCTGGAGCTAATAAGGACTTTAATCAGGCAATGAAAAAAATTCAGCAGAGGCTGAAAAACTTTGATGATAAACGTGCTCATTTCACATGCGCATTAGCATTGTGCTGGCCCGACTGCCACACCGAAATTTTTGAGGGGAAAGTTTATGGGCATTTGGTATGGCCGCCTCGGGGCAATAAAGGTTTCGGATACGATCCTATTTTTGTTTCTGATGGAATGAGTATAAGTTTCGCTGAGATGAATCCGGAAGCTAAACACGCCATTAGTCACCGGGCTGAGGCTTTCAAAAAACTAGTAAAAGCATGCTTCAAGCAAACCCTATGAAAGGCTCGCTTGCCCTTTATATTCATTGGCCTTTTTGCATTTCTAAATGTCCTTATTGTGATTTTAACAGCCATGTTTCTAAAACGCCTATTGCTGAAGCAAGATGGCGAAGTGCTTTATTAACTGAATTAAAATATTTTGCACAAGAACCCGTCACAAATAGACCACTAGGAAGTATTTTTTTTGGTGGTGGGACACCCTCAAACATGGATCCTAAAACAACAGCAGTTTTGATTGAAGAAGCAAAGCTTCAATGGCCCAAAACAGATTGTCTAGAAATCAGCTTGGAAGCAAATCCAACGTCCATCGACTCAAGTAAGCTTAAGGATTTTGCAGCAGCTGGAATAAATAGACTCTCACTAGGAGTACAAAGCTTTTCCGATCAGTCCTTAAAATTCCTCGGAAGAGAACATTCTGCCAAAGAAGCTCGTATAGCTATTGAATTAGCTAGTAAAAATTTTAAACGATACTCTTTTGATCTTATATATGGCCTTCCAGAACAAACCTCAAACATGTGGAAACACGAATTAAGAGAGGCAATCTACTTAGCTAAAGACCACTTATCTTTATATCAACTAGGCGTCGAGCCAGGGACACAATTTTACTCTAATGGGGTTTGTGAAGCAAGTCCGGAGACAGCTATGAACTTATATAAATTGACTAATGAATTAACCGCACAAGCTGGTTTAAACCATTATGAGATCTCAAACTATGCACAGCCCGGTGAGGAGTGCCGGCATAATGTGTCGATTTGGAGAGGTATTGACTATGTAGGTGTAGGCCCAGGTGCCCACGGACGTATTTCATTAAATAAAAATACAGATGCTATCTATCAAGTATACAACCCTGATCGATGGCTTAAAAAAGTTGAAAGTAAAGGCCATGCAACTGCTAAACGACAATGTCTCACACAAAATGAACGAGCTGAAGAAATAATCATGACTGGACTTAGATTAAGTGAGGGGATTGAGCTCTGTGAATATGGGGAATTTATAAATAAGCAAGCACTTATTCAATTAGAAGATAGTGGTTTTTTAGTTAAACAAAATGGATTTTTACAAACAACAGAAAGAGGTAAATTGTGCTTAAATAGCGTTATTGGTGAACTTTTAAGCGCATAGATTTCTGGGTAATTCTGGAGTTAATCCTCAAAAACTTGTGGCGCTGAGCTAATAACTTTTAATGATCGAGCTTCAACCTGTAATATGGCAAGACCTCGTTGAATTGTACCATCACCAAGAAAACGAAAAAGTCCATCCCGACCCCAAAATCCACTTTTAGTTGTCAGAACTTCATTGGAAAAGTCTGGTCCACCATCAGCTTGCGCGAGAACAGCCACTAAGGCCGTTGCATCATAAGCGAGTGTTGATAACCTATGTGGTTTAGCACCGTAAAGATTCTGATAATGTTTAACAAAATCTTTTCGAGCTTCTGGTGGCGGCCCAGCATGCCAACCTCCCCTTAGAGCTGGCTCGACACCCAAATCTGGCATGTCCCACTGACCAGCACCTAGCATCCTGACCTTTTTTGGATCTATATCATAAAACGGAAGCAAGGCAGCAATTGCAAGCAACCGTTCACCACTTCCAGCAAGCAATAAGGAGTCAAATGAAACTTCACCTAAAGTTTGCATTTTTTCAAGACGCTTAAGGGCTATCCTTGCAATCTCATCATCACGTTCTTTTAATTCAAGTCGTTGGTCAATTAAGGCTTGGCGACGGCTATCGTAATTAGCTAACTCTTGAACAATCTCTGAAAAATCCTCTGCATCAGCGTCATAAAATAAAATACGATCGACTTCTGCGCCAAATGTTGTGATCGTGTTAAGTAAAGCTTCCTTAACAGCCTGTCCATATGGTCCATCAGGCACAATGGCTGCAAAACGCTTTTTTCCTTTTTGTATGGCATACGTAACAACTCTTTTAACTTCATTTTCTGGAAAGAAGCCCATTGTATATATACCCTCTCCCGTTACCGTTCTGTCACTCGAAAAACCAATTACCTTTACGTTAGCGGCCCGTGATATAGGTGTGATAGCGCTGATTGAAGTTCCAAGCAAGGGGCCCAAAATCACAGAAACCCCATCTCCTATTGCTAAACGAGCAGCCTCTATAGCACCTTCTGACGTGCCTAATGTATCAAAAATCAAAAGCTCAAATTCAGAGTTAGAAAAGTCAAATAAAGCCATCTGTGATGCATTCAGCATTGAACTACCAAGTCTTTTGTTTGGGCCGCTCAAAGGGACTAACAGAGCAATTCTTACTCTAGAGGACTTTGCTAGTGGTGTAATTGGTGGCCTCACAATCGAATCAGTAATATTGCGTGACTGTTTTTTTCCAGTCAGGTAAGGGACTAGAGATGGTTTTTTTCTTTGCTCCTCTGAAGGGGGTAAAAAACTTTCTAAAGGTTTTTGTTTGACGGTTGATGTTGGAAGGGAGCCAGGTCTAGACTGAGATTGTTTACCTATGTCTTTACTGGTATTGGGCACGACGGATACATTAGTACCTTGCAAGATTGAGGGTAGTCGTGGTGCATCACATGCTGCTAAATTTAGAGTAACCACAAATATAAGTAGAAATAAAATGGACCTCTTGAATGGGAAAACCCAAAAATAACCAAAGGCAAATATCAAAGCTTTTAAAGCGTTCATCCAAACACCTGAAACTTTTTCAAGATAATAATACTTGTGAGTCTAGCCTTACAGACAACTCAAGTAAACCAGCATACGAGAACAACAAAATCAGGCCGGGATTGTACATTGTTGCTACTCCTATTGGAAATGCACGAGATATTACACTGCGAGCTCTCGATATACTGCAGTCAGCCGACGTGGTTGTTTGTGAAGACACCCGAGTTACCTCGAAACTTTTGGCTATATATAACATCACTAGACCCTTAATTTCCTATCATGAGCATAATTCTACTTTTGCTGGTCCAAAAATCATTAAGCGCCTGAAACTAGGAGAAATTGTTGCTCTTGTGTCAGATGCTGGTACACCACTAATTTCAGACCCTGGCTTTAGGTTAGTACAATCCTGCGCTAAAGAAAAAATATACGCAACCCACATACCAGGTGCTTCCTCTATTTTAACTTCACTAGTTTTAGCAGGATTACCAACTGACAAGTTTTTTTTTGCTGGATACCCGCCCAACAAAGCGGGCAAACGTTCAAATTTTTTTGAACACTTCAAATTTATACCAGCAACATTAATATTTTTAGAAAGCCCAAAGCGGCTAGCACGATCATTAGTCGATATGGCCCGTGTCTTTGGCCCAAGAGAAGCAGCATTAGCCCGTGAACTGACAAAAAAATTTGAAGAAATTCGAAAAGGATCCTTAATTGATCTGAGAAATTACTATCTTGAAACTAGCGTACCAAAAGGCGAAATAACAATATTAGTCTCGCCTCCATTAGCAAATGAAACTGAGCCAACCCGTGAGGAAATGGAACATTTGTTAAATAAGGCTTTGGACTCTTCAACCCTCAAGGACGCTGTTAGTGAAGTTACACTGGCAACAGGAGCACCCAAAAGAGTTGTTTATACGCACGCCATTAAATTAATCTCACAGAAAAAAGAGTAAACCTAATCTCAATATAATGCATTATCCATCTCCCGTAGTTTAAAAACACTTATTGAATAACATCAAAAACTTTGAACATTATCCTTCTATTCAAATAAAAAATGTTGGCATGCACCTCACAGGCTTCAATGTTGTCGACAAAATAAAAAACTTGGTCAGATCAAAAACAAAGCTTAATACTGCTCTCATGATAACAATCTCTAAATATTTAACACCACTTGTTGTTACGTTTTGCCTTTCCGCTTGTGATCCGGTTTCGGTTGCAGTTAGTGCTGGAGCTTCAACCGGTGTTGCCGCATACCAGGAACGTGGTATTCAAGGCTTTACACGAGATACTGCGATTGAAGCAAAGATATTTAAAAACTGGTTCAATACAGACAAATCAATGGTAAAATTTATGAGTATTGAGGTGTATGAAAGCAGGGCACTTTTAACGGGCATTGCTAGAACTGACAAAGAACGTGCATTAGCAGTAGAACTGGCGTGGAGAACCGATGGTGTTAAAGATGTTATAAACGAAATTATAGTTGGTGACATACCGAACTTTGTTGAAATTGCAAGAGATGCTTCTATTACAACAGAAGTAAAATCCCGTCTCACTTTTGATAAAGAAATTCTTGCAGTTAACTATGCAATAGAGACTGTACAAGGTACAGTTTTTTTACTTGGCATTGCGCAAGACAAGGCTGAACTGAAACGTGTAGTAAATCTTATTCAAGAAGTTTCATACGTAAAACGAATAGTATCACATGTGCGGGTCAAAACACCTAAGGCCAGAGCCTCAGGGGGATAATAGATTATGCAAACCTCACCAAAAATTTACCAAGACTTGAGAAGAATAGGCATGGTGGATGATACCAAACTTGTGCTCAGTGAAACCGCCCTATTGTTAGCAAAATCCGAACGTCCCAGGACAGACACTACTGTTTATGAACGACATTTAATAAATCTTACTGAAAAAGTTGCAGCGTATGCAGGTAAACAGGCAAACTGTAAGATAAGTGGTCTTCCAATACGCACTGAGGCTTTACAACAAATAATTGCAAAACGCTTTGGTTATGGAGGTAGTGACGATTCATACGAAAATTTTGAATGTGCCAATTTAATGAGGGTAATAGACCGCCGTGAGGGACTACCTACCTTGCTCGGTATAATTTACATACACGTAGCACGTGCTCTTGGTTGGACAATAGCCGGGCTGGACTTCCCTCCACGTTTTTTGATACGCCTTGAGTATTTTGGCAGACGAGAGATTCTTGACCCTTTTGATGGAGGACGAGTTATTAAGCCTTTTGATTTAAGAGCACTTTATAAAGCAGTATCAGGCCCCCAAGTTGAGATCACGCCAGAACACACAAAGCCAATGACAAATCGTGCAATTATCTTACGGTCTCAACGAAATTCTATAGTTTTACATTTACGCTCTAATGATCTCGAGCAAGCGCTTAAAATTGTGAATACACTTCTACTCATTGCACCAAAAAATCCAGCATTATGGAGAGAAGCCGGAATCTTAAATGCACGCATGGATCGATTTGAAGAGGCAATAGTTGCGCTTGAAAAATTTTTGAGCTTCTCTGAGGCTGATGTAACACGGTTTCAAACCTCTATCTTACTACAAGAACTCCGTGAACAGTTAAATTAAATTATGATTATCATATGAAAAAAACAAAAATATTAGCCATCCAAATGGATCCCATCGAGAGCATTGATATAAACACAGATAGCTCTTTTGCTCTAGCACTAGAAGCTCAGAGACGTGGTTATGTAGTATTTCACTACCAGCCTAAAAACCTAACATTAAACAATGGGGTTGTGACAGCTAAGGCACGAACCATTTCCCTAAGAAGAGAAAAAGGCAATCATTACACGTTTGGTAAGCAGAAAATAATTGATTTAAGTGAAACCGATGTTGTTCTTATGCGTCAGGACCCTCCTTTTGACATGGGTTATATTACTGCTACCCATTTACTTGATTACGTTCACCCAAAAACGCTAGTAGTCAATAATCCTACCTCGGTTCGTAATGCACCTGAGAAACTTTTTACAAATTTTTTTCCCAATTTGATGCCACCAACACTCATCACTGCTGATACTGAGATAATTAAGAATTTTAAAGATGAATATAAAGATATCATCTTAAAACCACTTTATGGAAATGGTGGTTTTGGTGTTTTTCACCTACCACCAGACGATGATAATTTAAATGCACTACTCGAGATATTTAAAGAACGCTCAAAAGAACCCGTTATGGTGCAAACTTTTTTAAGTGATGTCAAAAAAGGTGACAAACGAATTATATTGATAGACGGAAAACCAGCAGGAGCAATTAACCGAGTGCCGCCCAAAGGGGATGTACGCGCCAACATGCATGCAGGAGGCACACCTCTAAAAGCTGATTTAACGAAGCGTGACTTTGAAATTTGTGAAATCATTGGCCCTGAACTAAAAAGACGAGGTTTAATTTTTACAGGCATTGATGTTATAGGAGGTTATTTAACCGAAATAAACGTAACTTCTCCAACGGGCCTCCAAGAAATAAATCGTTTCGATAATGTCAAATTAGAGAGTCAATTATGGGATGCAATAGAGGCAAAATTGTAATAAGGTCTCAAAAAATTCTAATGAACGTTTATGGCATGTTATCTTTAAATCTTTGTATTATTTGACCTAAGTCATGCCCTGCAAGAATATGAGTATGGAAATGTGGTACTTCTTGATGCGCATTTGGACCATTATTTGCCAACGTGCGGAAACCTGAATCTACAATTCCTAATTTGCGCACTACGCAACCAATAGCCCGGGTGTATCCTATAATTTCAGAGTCTGATGCTTTTTCAGAGAAATCATCAATGTTTATATAAGAACCTTTCGGTATAACTAAAACATGCACAGCTGCTTGCGGGTTAATGTCATAAAAAGCAAGTGCGTATTCATCCTCATATATTTTCTCACAAGGAATTTCATCCCTAAGAATTTTAGCAAATATATTTTCTTCATCATAAACCATAAAGCAAATCTTTATATTTATTCTTGTTTTCGAGCAACCTTTTCATCAATACCAGAAATCCCTTCACGTCGACCAAGTTCCCTCCATACGTGATTGGGTTCAATTCCCAAATCTGCCCAAAGCACCAATAAATGAAATAAAAGATCAGAGCTCTCGCTTATAACCCTTTCTTCACCCTCATTTAGAGCAGCAACTATGGTTTCTGTTGCTTCCTCAACCAACTTGCAGGCAATTTTACCACGACCTTTGGAAAATAATTGAGCCGTGTACGAAGTATCTGAACTCTCGTTATGTCGGCTCTTAATAATCTTAAAAACTCTCTCGAGTACTTCGCTATTGATATTATTTTCATTCATATTTGGTCACTCTCAGTATTAAGGCGCACAGGAATACCTCTTTCTGCCATGTAAGCTTTAGTTTGCTCTATTGTAAAAATTCCAAAGTGAAAAATTGAGGCCGCTAGAACTGCTGATGCATGACCATCACGAATGCCCTCAACCATATGATCAAGAGTTCCAACACCACCTGACGCAATTACCGGAACCTTAACGGCATCTGAAATAGCCCGTGTTAAAGATAAGTTAAAACCAAGCTTAGTTCCATCTCTGTCCATAGAGGTTAAAAGAATTTCTCCTGCTCCAAGAGAGGTCATGCGTTTAGACCAATCAATTGCGTCAAGCCCCGTCGCATTTCTGCCACCATGAGTAAATATCTCAAATCTTTCTTTACCAATAGATTTTGCATCTACAGACACAACAATACATTGGGATCCAAATTTTTCAGCTGCTTCTCGCACCAAATCAGGATTAGTTACAGCAGCAGTATTTATGGATACTTTATCAGCTCCTGCTTGAAGCAATTTACGAACGTCTTCCGTCGAACGGACTCCACCACCAACAGTTAAAGGCATGAAACATTGCTCGGCAGTTTTTGAAACAACGTCATAAATTGTATCTCGGTATTCATGAGAAGCTGTAATATCAAGAAACGTCAATTCATCAGCCCCTGAAATATCATAAACACGAGCTTGTTCTACAGGATCTCCTGCGTCCACAAGATCAACAAAATTTACTCCTTTGACAACACGGCCTCCTTCAACGTCAAGACAAGGAATAATACGTGCCTTAAGCATATTATGTTAATCCCTTAGAAGTTGTATTGCAGCACTAGTATCAATTGTACCATCATAAATTGCACGACCAGATATTACGCCAGCAAATAAACCATCACCAGCTTCTTTAAGAGCCTGCAAGTCAGACATGGAGGAAATGCCCCCAGATGCAATAACAGGAATTCTGATTGCTTCCGCAATGGCTCTTGTCTCGTCGATATTAGGGCCTTGCATAGCACCGTCACGATTTATGTCTGTAAAAATAATTGTTGCCACACCAGAATCCTCAAACCGCTTTGCCATATCAAGAACTGGCACTTCAGAGACCTTAGCCCAACCTTCAACCGCTACCAAACCACTTTGAGAGTCAATGCCAACAGCTATCTGGCCAGGAAATTCCTTGCAGGCACGCCGCACTAGGGAAGGGTCTTTTAGTGCCGCTGTTCCTAGAATGATTCGAGAGATACCTACCTCCAACCAAAATGCAATAGTTTCCATTTTTCTAATACCACCACCCAATTGAACAGGGATGGTAATAGCTTCAATAATTGATCCTACAGTAGTGCCGTTAACAGGTTTTCCCTCAAAAGCACCGTTTAAATCAACCACATGTATCCATTCGCAACCCGCATCTTCAAAAACTTTTCCCTGGGCTGCTGGGTCTTTATTGAAAACAGTAACTTTATTTATATCACCACGTAGTAAGCGAACACACATCCCGTTTTTTATATCAATTGCAGGAAAAAAAATCATGGCTTCTAGGGTTTCCAATTTAGAAAATTTCTAATTAATCTAAGTCCAATATGTTGACTTTTTTCAGGATGAAATTGCGTACCAATCATGTTTTCCCGAGCAACCATTGCTGTTACTGAACCGCCATAATCAACTGTTGCAAGAACATCTTTGGGACTGTCACAATCCAAGAAGTAACTATGAACAAAATAAACATGAGGGTAATTACCTAGTCCTTCCAAAACAGGGTGAGAGGCACTTTTAAGGACCAACTCATTCCAACCCATGTGTGGAATTTTTAAAGTTTTGTCAATTGGTTCAAGAACACGAACCGTTCCATTGAGCCAACCCAAACCCATATGAATACCATGCTCTAAGCCCACAGAGCCCATTAGCTGCATACCTACACAAATACCTAAAAATGGCATAGCTTTCTCTATTACTGCTTCATTTAAAACATCTATCATACCATCTAGAGCCATTAACCCAGCTCGACAATCAGCAAAAGAACCAACGCCAGGCAGTACAATACGAGATGCATTTCTAACATCATTTGGATTAGAACTTACAAGGACTTTTAATGATAATCCTGACTCTACGACTCCACGTTCGAAAGCTTTGGCAGCGGATCGTAAATTACTAGAACCGTAATCAACAATTACAACAGTCATAAGTTGGCTGTCATTCTGGCCAATAGCTGGGAACGAGCAGTGAGAACACGTTTGGTTGCACTTTCCATATCGCGCTCTAGTACCAGGTCTTCGAAGCGGTAACCCTTTCGCAAAAGAAAATTTTGCCTAATTTCATCTGCCATGAAACCAAAAACTAGCGCAACAGCAAATAACGCAATCCCCAGTGCTGTCACGGACAACATAGCAAATTGAAAAATAATCACTATTGCAACTTGTATGGTTGCAAAGATTGCTGATTCCAACCACATACAATGAAATAGCGCCCAAGGGACAGTTAAAAAAAAGCTAGACCAACAAAATCCCTCCTTAATTATGACCATGCCATCATCACTAGCATTCAAAGATAAGTGCACGGTGTATGAGTGTGTTTTCATAATTATTGGGCTTCTTAAGCTCGATTTATCTAAAGGGAACCACCAAGAACGCCTTTGGTCGACGGCACTTCATTGGCCTTGCGCTTATCTACCTCAATTGCTTGACGTAACGCACGCGCCAAACCTTTGAAACAAGATTCAACTTTGTGATGATTATTTGTTCCGTATAAACATTCAACATGCAATGTTAAACCAGCTGCTTGGCCAAAGGCTTGGAACCATTCCTTAAATAATTCCGTATCCATTTCACCTAGTTTATCCCGAGTGAAACTTACATTCCAAACTAAATAAGGCCGGTTCGATGCATCTAAGATAACGCGGGATAAAGTTTCATCCATTGGAGACATTGCCTGCCCGAAACGCACAATTCCTCTTCGATCGCCAAGTGCTTTGGTAAAAGCCTCACCAATAGCAATACCAGTATCTTCTGTTGTGTGATGAAAATCGATGTGGAGATCTCCCTCTGCCTTAACCGCAAGATCAATCAAGCTATGTCGAGACAATTGCTCAAGCATGTGATCCAAAAAACCAATGCCTGTTGATACCGAGTATTTCCCAGTACCATCGAGATTAACTGATACAGTAATTTTTGTCTCATTTGTATTGCGTTCTACTTTGCCCTTACGCATAACATTCTCTTCTATTTGCAAATCCTAATTACTTGTAGCAGGTAAAAATACAAACCTGAAGGTACACATACTTTCTTATTCAAGTCACAAAGAAAATATATTGTAAATTATGTAATAAGCACAGTTTTTTTAAAAAAATTATTTTAATTGATAGTATATTTAACAACACAACATTAAAACTGACTGCCTGATAATTACCAATGGGTAAATTGAGCAATAATTTTCTGCTCAAAAAAATTTCAATCTATTTAAATATCGTTATCTGCAATCAAAAATTAATAAACAACTTTTTTAAATTTAGAGTTACAAATAGTAATTAAATAATCACCCTTGACCCAGAAGCCTAGTACGCCTAAATCCCTTAAACACATTATTTATAGAGGTTCGTATTTTGAGCAATCAAAAATTTCCAGGCTGGTGTGGCACAACAATTCTATCTGTCCGAAAAAATGGAACTGTAGTTATTGCAGGTGACGGTCAAGTTACTTTAGGCGATACTGTTCTTAAAGCAAATGCTTGTAAAGTTCGCTCACTAGCAGATGGTTCCGTAATTGCTGGTTTTGCTGGAGCTACAGCTGATGCCTTCACACTATTTGAACGTCTAGAAAGTCGACTAGAACAATATCCCAAACAACTCACACGTGCCTGTGTTGAAATGGCCAAAGACTGGCGAACAGATCGTTATTTACGCAAACTTGAGGCAATGATGGCTGTGGCTGATAAAGAAATTTCCCTAATTTTAACCGGTACAGGCGATGTGCTTGAGCCAAGTAAAGGTCTTGCAGGCATAGGCTCAGGTGGAAATTATGCTCTAGCGGCAGCAACTGCACTAATAGATAATGATGACATGGATGCTGAAACGATTGCCCGTAAAGCAATGAGTATTGCTGCTGAGATTTGTGTATACACCAATAATAATATAATTATTGAGAGCCTTTAAATCATGTCCAGCTTTACTCCTCGTGAAATAGTCTCTGAACTTAACCGCTTTATAATTGGACAAACCGACGCCAAAAGAGCCGTTGCAGTTGCTTTAAGAAATCGTTGGCGACGACAACAGCTTGACGACAATTTACGGGAAGAAGTATTACCAAAAAATATTCTAATGATAGGTCCTACTGGTGTCGGTAAAACCGAGATTGCTCGCCGTCTGGCAAAATTAGCACAGGCCCCTTTCATAAAAGTAGAAGCAACAAAATTTACTGAAGTTGGCTACGTTGGACGAGATGTTGAACAAATAATACGTGACCTAGTTGAGATTGCGCTTCATCATGTTCGGAGTGAGATGCGAAAACACGTCATGGCAAAAGCTGAAATCCATGCAGAAGAAAGAGTTATTGACGCGCTTGTTGGAGAAAATGCCTCAAGCGAAACTCGTGATAAATTTAGAAAACTACTACGAGAAGGAGCTTTAGCAGATCGAGAAATTGAAATAAATGTTGCTGAATCATCAATATCAAATATGCCTACATTTGATGTCCCAGGGATGCCAGGTGCTCAAATGGGTATGCTCAATATTGGCGATATTATGGGTAAAGCATTTGGTCAACAAACAAAACCTAAACGCATGAAGGTATCAGACTCTTATGATATATTGATTGCAGAGGAAAGTGACAAACTACTCGATGAAGAGAAAATCATAAAAAAAGCTCTAAGCAACGTAGAAAATAATGGAATTGTTTTCCTGGATGAAATAGACAAGATCACAGCTCGATCTGATAGAACAGGTGGTGACGTCAGTCGAGAGGGTGTTCAGCGTGATCTTCTTCCACTCATTGAAGGAACCACGGTCTCAACAAAGCACGGCCCTGTAAAGACAGACCATATCTTATTTATAGCATCAGGAGCTTTTCACGTTGCAAAACCTTCTGACTTATTACCAGAATTACAGGGCCGACTTCCAACAAGAGTTGAATTGCGTTCCTTGACACGTGACGATTTTGTTCGAATACTTCTAGAAACAGAAGCCAGCCTCATCAAACAGTATACAGCTCTGATGGCTGTGGAGGACGTCACTTTAGAATTTGGTGATGATGCAATTGATGCTATAGCTGATTTAGCTGAGGAAATTAACCAGGGTGTTGAAAATATTGGCGCAAGACGGTTACATACTGTTTTAGAAAAACTGTTAGAAGATATCTCCTTTAATGCATCAGAAAAGGGAGGGGAAACCTTCTCAATTACTTCTGAAGATGTTTCCCAACAAGTAGGTGACTTAGCAAAAGACGCCGATCTAAGGAAGTTTATTCTCTAATGTGTTGGTCCTTTTAGTGGTGCCTGACGGCCTTTTATTTCATTAAGAATCCATTGCAAAGTTTCAACATCAAGTTCACCAATTGTCTCCGCTAATACATTAGCAAGTTCAGTAGCTTGAGGACATAAACCCGAAGTATCAACCATCACTCTTGGGTGGGATAGTCGCGCAAGATATTTAATTTCTTCAGCCTCGTCCCAAATTAGGTCTAAATAACCACAAATTTGTTCCAAAAAACCCGTTCCCGGTCGACCTCGATAACCATGCTCAAGCGAAGATAAATACGCACTCGAAACACCTAAATCTCTTGCCATTTTTTTTTGCAGTATACCGCGCTGCTGTCGCAACTGTCTAATTTTTTTGCCAAAAGGTGTCATCGCTTCCTCTTCAACATGACATAAAGGGCTCCTTCACCACCATCTTTCGGCACAGCATAAGAAAAAGCAAGTACACAACTTCGATTCGGTTCCTCATTTAGCCAGCGAGGTACCATCATACGTAGCAGACCAACAGATCCATCAGGTTTATTCCCCTTGCCAGTAATTATTAGGACACAGCGTTTTCCTGAATGAAACGAATTTTGAATAAAACTATTTATTGAAACACATGCTTGTTTCTGAGTCATACCATGAAGATCTAATTGACTTTCGATAGTGTGTTGACCCTTTTTGAGTTTTTTTGCACTACTTTTGTCAATACCAAAATGAGTGTCATGAGTTAATTCAGGTAATGATGAAGATTGAACTGAATCACGAGTATTGGTATTGACAATTTTATTACGTTGAACTTTTTTTAAAAAAGTATTGTGTGATATTGGCCATGCTGCCTTTTTTGACTCTGTATTCTTGAAATTACTCCGTAACGGTTTGACACTAGAAACTACATGTGACCACAATTTCTGATCAGCAGAGAATTTTTCAATATTTTCTTTTTTTATTTCAATTAAACGTTTTTTCATTGTAATTCTGACAAAATGTAAATCTTGTGATGCTGTAATCTAGTCACTTTCACTCAGCGAAATAGTAGTTTTTTAAGAAATCTGTAAAACAAAAATTAAAAATTTTGCTTTAATAATATTTCTTTGTATAGAATTTAAAGTTAATCTTTTTTTGGCAAGAGTAAAAAGTATCGACCTTTTTGTTTCATCAAACCCGCCTTTGCTGCTGCTAAACTTCCAAATCCCCAAAATAAATCACCACGAACCGGACCCTTAATAGCGCTACCAGTATCCTGAGCTATTACGAGACGGCGCAATGGCTCGCCTAAGTTTATTGGATCTGTTGTGTCCAACCAAATTGGAATTCCCAAAGGAATAAAATTTCGGTCAACAGCTAATGATCGACCTGGAGTCAGTAAAACACCTTGCGCACCAATGGGACCTTGACTCTCATCCAAAGACTTCGTTGCATCACTAATTATTCTAAAAAAAATAAAAGAACGATTTTTTTGCATTATTTTCGACGCTTGTTCAGTATGGTTTTCTAACCAAGTTCTAATGGCTTGCATAGAAACCCTCTCAGGCCTTAACTCACCTATTTTTATTAGTTCTTTTCCTATTGAGTTATAAACATGGCCATTACCTGATGCATAACCAATCCTGATAATTGTACCATCATCCATTAAAACTCGACCTGAGCCTTGAATATGCAAAAAAAAGGCATCAATCAAGCTGTCAACCCAAATAAGTTCCAGGCCACGTCCAGAAAGTGCTCCAGCTTCAATTTCTGCGCGGTCCGCAAAAGGAACAAATTTTCCTGCAATAATTTTTCCAAGCAAACGCTTGCCCTTGTAATCATCTCTGAAAGCACCAAGATCCGCTTCAACCAACTCGGGAGGGCGCCCATATATAGGAGTTGTATAGGATTTTTTACGTAGCCAGGATCCTCTAAGTTCCATTTCAAAGTAACCAGTAAACAACCCTTCAGGCTGCCCACTTGCTGTAGCTAAAAAAGGCTGGAAACGGGTTTCAAAAAAATGTCGTGCCAAATCAGGTCGATCTAAGGGCAAAGAAGATGCAGTATTACAAGTTTTTAACCAATCACCAGAAATTTCGCTAATAGATCCAAATACAGAACGCGATGGATTTTTTCTAATTTTAACACAAGAACGAAGAAAAGCGGCAAGTGCCTGATCATGTCGATCACCATTCCAGCCAACAATGTTTTTAAAGCTTGTTTTAGTGAGAACTAAATTCGATCTCACTTCAGTTACTGAAATAGTCTGATTTTTCTGAGGTTTTTTTAATAAAATTTTTTGAGGCGTTAACTGAGCGCAAGCCGTAATCAACGGCAGTAATAATAAAATTACGCTCCGCATACTATTAGTCCAAACTATGTGTCGCTGAGAGCAACCAATTGGGATCCTTAGAACGAGTGTCACGAGTAAAAGTCCAAAAATCAGTAATGCTCACTATTTTATCAGGATCACCCTCAACAACATTACCGTTAGAATCTTTAAGGGCGTGTATTTGATCACTAATAAATTTAACAGTTAACTGAACGACCGTACCTTCCATTTCTGCCTCTATTAACTCCGCTTTGGATATTCCTATCAGCGTTTCTTCCATGGTTTGGCCAGCCATTTCACGTTCACGAATCGAAACATTAAAGTTATTAAATACCTCATCGCTAAGTAATGGTTTCAACTCATTTGCGTCACCAGTTGCATAGGCATTAAGAATATACTCAAATGCTATTCGCGCTCCTGAGATAAATTCATCAATGTCAAAATCATTATCTGCCGCAACAATTTCTTCCAATTTAGTTTGTAAATTAGTTTTTGTTTCCAGTTTAGCCTTAGGTTCAGTTTTAACATTTACAGTTTCAGTCTCAATTGCAATAACATTATCATCTTCATTGTATTCATCGGTTTCTTGCTTTTTTTCCTGCGAAGATTGTCTAAAGAAATTAGAAAATTCTCCTTCATGACCATCGCGACGTCCGAGTACACTTCGTAAACGCAACACTAAAAAAACTGCAATCATTGCAAAAAGAATTATATCGAAAAATTGAATACCGTTGTCCATAATATTTTCACTAATTTTTTAAATTTTATTTGGTTAAGCATAAAGTAAACGTTTACGCAAAATTAAAAATCTAGTCTCCCTTTATCTTAACAACTTGATACAGTTAAGTCTCTACAGATAAGCTTTCTTGACCTTACGAGCAAGAGTAAGCAAGCATACGTTTTAAGAATAACAGGTGTTTTTTTTGGGATCACTTATTTTTATATTCATTATCATCATTCCTGTAATAGAAATTAGTGTGTTCATCCAGGCTGGTGAAAAAATTGGTTTATGGTCAATTATCGGTTTAATACTTATTACAGCCATAATCGGGGTTAGGCTCTTACGTCATCAAGGGCTTTCCACCATATCAAGTTTTCAACAAAATATAAATTCAGCAAGACTACCAATAGATTCACTTTTTGACGGTTTATTTTTATTGATGGCTGGAGCATTTCTGATAACACCAGGCTTTGTAACTGATGTACTTGGTCTAATATTATCTATACCAATCTTCCGAAATTTAATTAGAAATATTATAAAAAAACAACTTAAAAAACAAAAAATATTTGACCTACATACAAATCAAAACTTTGAGCAACCAAACCATAATAATAAATCATCAATCATCATTGATGGAGAATACGAGGAAATCAAAACTAACAAAGAAAATGACAATCAAAAGTTTAGTGATTAAAAAACCTTATCACCCCACGATCATAAAATACTTTAAAAATATAAATAATCTTTATTGAACTAAATTTGTATCCACCTAGCAATAAGGGAAAATTAAAATGAATAAAAAACCAGTAAAACAACAACAAAGCGAATCAACTATTACAACCCCTCCAATCCAAATTAATGCTCAATATATCAAAGACCTCTCGTTCGAAGCTCCATCAACACCAAGTATTCTCTCTGAAATGCAAAACAATGCACCTGATGTAAATATAACAGTAAATGTGAACGCAAAAAATATTCAAAATGATCTTTTTGAAGTTCAAATTGAAATACAAGCTAATTGCAGCGTCGCTAATGAAACTGCCTTTATTACCGAATTAACATACGGAGGACTTTTTAAGATTAATGTACCATCTGAACATTTACAAGCTATGTTACTAATTGAATGTCCACGTTTATTATTCCCTTTTGCTCGGAACATTGTTGCAGACGCAACTCGCGATGGCGGATTTCCTCCTCTAATGATTGCACCCGTTGATTTCGTTGCCATGTTTCAAAATCAAAATAAATCTGATACTTCAGATAATGTAAATTCTTCAAAAACAAAGAAAAAAGAAACTAAAAAATAAAACGTTAGACTACAAATCAATTTTTTAAAGTCATCCAAATAGGATCTTTAAGTGTTTTAACAAACTTTTCATGAAGCTCTAATTCTTCATATGAAATTTTATGCATTCGTGGTTTCCGAATATTTTTTAGTTTAACATCACTATCAGAAATGACTGATGGTTCTTGAGATTCGTTCAATAAATCTAAGTCAGGCTGCGGTCCACCAACTAACTGTAGGTATACTTCAGCTAATAACTGTGCATCTAATAATGCTCCGTGCAATTTACGATTAGAGTTGTCAATTTTAAAACGCTTGCATAATGCGTTTAAACTTGCTTGAGCAAATGGAAATTTTTTACGTGCTAATTCAATAGTATCAACACAATTATCCATTGATAACACAGGCTGACCTAAACGCACCATTTCTGCATTTAAAAAACCAATATCAAATTTTACATTGTGAATAACCAAAGTAGAATCAGCTATAAACTCCAAAAAATCGTTCATAATTTCTGAAAATGTAGGATAACCCTTTAAAAAGTCAGCAGAGAGTCCATGAACTTCATAAGCATTATTGGGCATATCACGTTCTGGATTGATATATTGATGATAAGTTTTACCAGTAGTTAAGTGATTAACTAATTCAACACAACCAATTTCGACAACCCTATCCCCGTCCATAGGATTTAGGCCAGTTGTTTCGGTATCTAAGACAATTTCTCGCATTTAATTTATATCAATTATTTTCTTATAAACAGGTGACCAGTTGTGAGCGGGCCACAATTTTGTCATTGACACAATTTTATTTATTTTTTGCAAACTATACAAACGCCCCAATCCGGTTTGTATTACAAAATCAGCAACACGGCATTTATGGCTATTTTCAATTTGACGATTTAGTATCATTTGGTATCGCTCAATACTCATACCAGGACGCTGAAGCACTCTATTTTTTTGTATTGAAGGCGGTGAATTTACAACAATAACAGCATCACAGTATATTTCTCCACCGGTTTCTAACAATAATGGTATATCCAAAACAACTAAACGCTCTCTTCTACGTGCACAAGCAGCAAGAAAGTAATATTGTTTTTTTCTTACTAATGGATGTAAGATTTTTTCCAATTTTTGTAATTTAATCTCATCGACTAGCACAATAGATCTTAAAGCTGTGCGATCAACGTATCCGTCCTTAGCCACCTCAGGAAAAACTTTTAAAACATCGTCTACTGCAGCACCGTCTTTAGACATTAAATTATGTACGACATGGTCAGCATCATAAACAGGTACACGCAAATGACGAAAAGCGTTTGCAGCAGTTGTTTTTCCCATGCCTATAGATCCGGTTAGACCCAAGATGATCATGGACTAATTCCAATTTTTTTTGCTGTCTAACATGTAATTACGTAGTTTATCTGTAACTAAAGGATCTTTGCCAAACCACTTAAGAAATGCAGGTCTAGCCTGATGTAATAACATACCAATTCCATCAACAGTTGGATTACCTCTTACTCTGGCATCTTTTAGTAATTTTGTTTCTATAGGAACGTATACAATATCATTTATTAGAGCCTTTTTTGGTAAAACATTTAAATTCAAGTCAAGTTGGTCATTGCCTCTCATACCTAATATAGTTGTATTAACAACAAGTGAGGCATTTTTGAGAGACTCATGACGTTTTTTCCAATTTAAAACATTCACAGTATCACCAAAATTATTGGCTAATATCTCAGCTTTCTCTTGAGTACGATTTATAATTTTAATATTTTTTGCTTTAACTTCAACTAGCGCATTTACGATAGCTCGTGCTGCTCCACCTGCTCCTAATACAATACAGTCACCATTTATAAAATTTTGAAAATTAGAATTTTGCTTCAGATTTTCAATAAACCCAAAACCATCTGTGTTATCACCAAAAAATAAACCATTTTTTATAGAAACAGTATTAACAGCTCCAATTCTTCTTGCACTCTCACTTAAATGATCAACATAATTTATAATTTCTTGTTTATGTGGAACTGTCACATTAAAACCAATTAGACCTAAATCAGTCATTTTACTCAGAAAAGTTTTTATTTCGTTTGTTTTTACTGCGTACGCTTCATAAGAACCATTAAGTGAATATTTTTTTAGCCAGTAATTAAAAAGTTTTGGTGACAATGAATGATCTATTGGATAGCCAATGACACCTACTCGTAACAAACTTCCTGGCATAAGATTTCACTTTCTTATTTTTTTAATTTTTTCATTTCGATCTGTGCATAAATAAAAGTTTTCCCGATAAAAAAAGACATGTCTTTTTTTTTCCCCATATACCTTTTTTTCATTCTATCAATTATCCACGATACTTTATGTTTTAAATAATTGAAAAATACAAAGGATAAGTGGATAAAATTTTATTTTATCCACTTAAAATCCATGATTTGAATAACTTTTATAAACAAGCTAATTTTAAAATATAACTTTGTGAAACCTTATCTAATTTTTATTGATTTAGAAAAATACTTTTTTAATCACAATCTTTTCACAATTTATATTTATAAGAAAAAATTCAATGAAAATATGTAGATAAGTTGTGAATTAAAAAGAATTCCAGTTTTCAATCCTACTACAACTACTATTACTTATTTATAATAAATATTTAGTTATATAAAATAATAAAGTTCTCAGTTTTAAAAAAATGCAAGCAAACAAAAAATTATTAATTCAAACTTTAAAAAACGAGCAAGTTATTCGGCCTCCAATCTGGTTTATGAGACAAGCTGGCAGATACTTACCTGAATATCGCAGACTTAGAACTCAAGAAGATGACTTTTTAAAGTTTTGTTATACGCCTGATCTAGCGGTTGAAGCTACTCTTCAGCCTTTAAGACGTTTTAAGTTAGATGCAGCAATTTTGTTTAGTGATATTTTAGTTATACCAAATGCTCTAGGACAAAATGTCGTATTTCAAGAAGGCAAAGGTCCTGTATTGGATCCAATTCAAAATAAAAATAAATTAAAGAAGTTATCACTAGAGAAACTTCATAATAATTTAGAAAAAGTTTATGAGACTATTTCAATACTTTCAAAAGAAATACCTAAACAAACAACATTAATAGGTTTTGCTGGAGCACCATGGACGGTTGCAACATACATGGTACAAGGTCAAGGTTCAAAAGACTGTCCAATAGCTCGAGCTTGGGCTTATCAAGAACCATCAGATTTTAGTAATCTAATTCAGATACTTACTAAAGCTACTATTATGTATTTAATTAAACAGATAGATAATGGTGCTGAAGTTGTACAAATTTTTGATACTTGGGCAGGTGTTTTAAGTGATAACCAGTTTAAAAAATGGGTTATAAACCCTACAAAAGAAATCGTTAAAAATGTAAAAAAAGTTCATCCTGATGTTCCAATTATTGGTTTTCCACGCGGTGCAGGTACTCGTTATTTAAAATTTATTGATGAAACACATGTAGATGGAATAAGTCTAGATAACGGCATTTCAGTAGGGTGGGCATCAAATAATATACAGAATAAATGTGTGGTTCAGGGAAATTTAGACAATACAGTTTTGATAGCTGGTGGAACCGCAATGAAAAACGAGGCTTGTGTTATTCTTAAAGGTTTTTCTGATGGTTCACATATATTTAATTTAGGTCATGGCATTCTTCCTCAGACCCCACCGGAAAATATATCAGAGCTGATAGAAATAATCCATAATTGGAAAAGTTGAAAAGTTATATAAATGAAAATTGCTATAGTATTATTTAATTTGGGGGGCCCAGATAATCTTTCTGCGGTTCAGCCTTTTTTGTTTAATCTTTTTAACGATCATTCAATTATAGGAGTTCCAAACCCCTTTCGTTGGTTTCTAGCCAAGCTGATATCTTACAGACGAGCGCCGATTGCAAAAGATATCTATGCTTTATTAGGAGGTTCTTCACCCTTACTTGCTCAAACTAAAGATCAAGCACAAGCACTTGAACAACAATTTGAAGGAAATAAAAAAATAAAAACATTTATTGCAATGCGTTATTGGCATCCAATGAGCAATGAAACTATTGAGTTAGTAAAAGAATTCAATCCAGATAAAATAATACTGCTTCCTTTGTATCCTCAATTTTCAACAACTACAACCGGATCAAGTTTAATAGAGTGGCAAAGAACTGCCAAGAAAGCAGATTTAAATGTACCAACTTTTGCAATATGTTGTTACCCACAAGAGCCCGGATTTATTGAGTCAATTGTTGAAGCAACTCAGGTTGCTGTGCAAAATGCGACCTATAAAGGAAAGCCTCGTATACTTTTTTCAGCTCATGGGTTGCCTCAAAAGATTGTCGACAGGGGAGATCCATATCCAGATCATATTGCTATAACAGCTCAAGAAGTTGTAAAAAAATTGAAAATACCAGACTTGGACTGGAGTATTTGTTATCAAAGTAGAGTTGGACCTCTTAAGTGGATTGGTCCATCAACAGATGCAGAAATTATCCGTGCTGCAAGAGACAATGTACCTGTTGTACTTGTGCCAATAGCTTTTGTTTCAGAACATTCTGAAACCCTTGTTGAACTTGATATCGAATACAAGGAACTTGCTCTCTCTCAAGGTGTACCTTCCTACCATCGTGTTGATACGGTATCTGTAAAACCAAAATTCATAAAAGGTTTAAAAAGACTTGTAGAAAAAACCCTTGATCAATTTGATGATGTTGTCGTTTCAAAAGAGTTACAGATTTTTTCAGGAACAGGTTCAAGGATTTGCCCATTATCCGGGTATCAGTGTCGTAATAAAGAAAGGGTTAATTGAGTGGCATTTTCATCTGAAATATATTTGTGGTTAAAAGCTGCTCATATTATTTCAATCGTGGCTTGGATGGCAGGTTTATTATATTTGCCGCGCTTATTTGTTTATCATTCAAATCTTAGATCGGGGTCGGATGCTTCTGAGCTTTTTAAAATAATGGAACGTCGTTTACTTAAAGTGATAATGAACCCAGCAATGATTGCGTCGTTGGTTTTTGGTGGTTTACTTCTTTTTGACAGTTCAACCGATTGGTCTGCACCTTGGTTATATACGAAACTTGCCTTTGTTGGTTTACTTATGGGCGTTCATATGAAAATGGCGATGTGGAGACGTTCGTTTGAAGATGATGCTAATACCAGATCCGAGAAGTTTTTTCGATTGGTAAATGAAGTGCCTACAGTATTAATGATCATTATAGTTTTGTTGGTTGTTATTAAGCCTTGGTGAATAGGGGCTTGCTTTTTTCAGTAAGGATTGATTAAACTATATATCGATTTGATTTTTTATGGTTTGAATTTTTGGCTGATAGTCAGTTAAAAATTTGATCTTTGTAAAATCTTCTATAATTCCATTTATATTCAATTATTTTCTTTTTAACAACGCAACGGTTATTCCCAAAGCCGTTCAGCTCATCAGAGTAAACTCATGAATTTTAAAGAACTTAAAGCTAAATCTCCAGCGGATCTTCTAGCGTATGCAGAAGAATTAGAAATAGAAAATCCATCAACACTCAGAAAACAAGATATATTCTTTGCTATTTTAAAAAGACTTGCTGAAAATGATGTCCCTATTTTTGGTGATGGCGTTATTGAGGTACTTCAGGACGGTTTTGGTTTTTTGCGTTCTCCCGAAGCAAATTACCTACCTGGACCCGATGATATTTATGTTTCACCAAGTCAGGTTAGACGTTTTTCGTTGCGTACTGGTGATACAGTTGAAGGTCAAATAAGATCACCTAAGGAAGGTGAAAGATATTTTGCACTCTTAAAAGTAAATTTAATTAATTTTGAAGACCCTGAACAAGTGCGCCTTCGTACTAATTTTGATAATTTAACACCGCTTTATCCAGATCAACGTCTAAAAATGGAGATTGACGACCCAAATGTAAAAGACCGTACATCACGCGTGATTGATCTCATTTCGCCTATTGGTAAAGGACAGAGAGCTTTGGTGGTGGCTCCACCGCGTACAGGTAAAACAGTAATGTTACAAAATGTCGCTCAAGCTGTTTCTGCCAATCACCCAGAATGTTATCTAATTGTGCTTTTGATTGATGAGCGCCCTGAAGAAGTTACGGATATGTCACGTTCAGTTAATGGCGAAGTTGTTAGTTCTACATTTGATGAACCGGCCTCACGTCATGTACAGGTCGCAGAGATGGTTATCTCAAAAGCTAAACGTTTGGTTGAACATAAAAGAGATGTAATTATTTTGTTGGATTCTATTACTCGCTTGGCTAGAGCATACAACACTTGCGTTCCCTCATCAGGAAAAGTACTTACTGGTGGAGTTGATGCTAATGCTTTACAGCGACCTAAACGTTTTTTTGGTGCAGCAAGAAATATTGAGGAAGGCGGTTCACTGACAATTATTTCCACTGCTTTAATTGATACAGGATCGCGGATGGATGAGGTCATATTTGAAGAATTTAAGGGTACCGGAAATTCAGAAATTATACTAGATCGTAAACTTTCCGATAAACGAGTTTGGCCTTCTATTGATATTACTAAATCTGGTACTCGAAAAGAAGAATTGCTAGTCGAACAAGATACACTCTCAAAAATGTGGGTTTTGCGACGTATATTAATGCCGATGGGTGTTGTCGATGCGATGGAGTTTTTGAACGGAAAATTAAAAGATTCAAAGTCAAACGACAATTTCTTTGATTCTATGAATAGTTAAAGTAGCAAAGAATTTTTTTATTAGAAATCATTCTTAATACCTTCAATTTGCAATAAAGAAGTTTTGGATGATATGCCAAAACCAGCACTAAATCCTCCAATTTTGCCATTTGCAGCAAGAACCCGATGACAAGGTATGATAATAGGTATGGGGTTTTTCCCGCAAGCCCCACCTACAGACCGAGGTGAACTTTTTAATTTATAAGCCACATCACCATAACTTAGAGTAGTTCCATAGGGGATTTTTAAAATAAAATTCCAAACGGCTTGCTGAAACACTGTTCCTGAAGTTTTAAGAGGTAAATTAAAATAATTTAGGTGGCCTTTAAAATAAGCATTTAATTGATTGGAAGCGTCTTGGAGTAATGATGAAGGTTTTTCTCTAGTAGTGCTACCAAACTCCAGAGCAATAATGTTTTTAGCATCAGCAAATATGGTAAGTGGTCCAAGTGGACTTTTGGTAGTTTTAAAATACATTTTTCAAATTTATTCTTTATTCGGCGATATTCTGAAAGATGCGTTTCTATGTGTTATGACTTTTATTAATAAAAGGTTGGTTAATATAGAAAACTCTTGTGGTATTTAATAAGCTGGATTTCTTTTTACGGTATCAAAAATCTGATAAATGCAAATATAAATAATGAGTTTCCTCTTCGTATTTAGCTAGTTATTGTGTAATGGAAATTACATGGAAAAAATACAATAAGATGAAGTTTACAAATATCATAAGATTTGTTGAACGTTTTGATCACTATAAGCAAGATCTTTCTAAATTCATTAAAGGGTTTAATGACTTCATTTTGACTCAACATAATGTGGTTTTGAACTTTATAAAATATATAAATAATGGAATAGATAGTAAGTTTTCTGTGCGAGCGAAAGAATGAACCCTGACGACACTATCTTTGCTCTTTCAAGTGGTAAAGGTCGGGCTGGAGTCGCGGTTATTCGTTTGTCAGGAATTGCTGCTAGTTCTGCTCTTAAAAATATTAGTAATAAGGAACTTCCTCCGCCACGTATTGCAAAAAGAACAACTTTTATCGATCCAAAAGGGCATGAGTTGGATGATGGTCTAGCTTTATGGTTTCCTGCTCCTGCAAGTTTTACTGGTGAGGATGTGGTTGAGTTACATGTTCACGGTGGAAATGCAGTAATCAACACAGTCTTGGAGATGCTGTCAACATTGTCGGGGTTACGTATAGCGGAACCTGGAGAATTTACGCGACGGTCTTTTGAAAATGGTAAATTGGATCTTACAGCAGCAGAGGGTCTCATTGATTTAATAGAGGCAGAAACAGAAGCTCAGCGAAAACAAGCACAAAGACAATCTCGTGGAGAACTAGGTTTTTTATATGAAAGCTGGCGAAAAAATTTAATACATGCGCAGGCTTTGAGTGAAGCTGATATTGATTTCTCTGATGAAGATATTCCTGATCAACTTACCAGTCAGGCAAGAGATATTGCGAAGCTGGTTTTGGAAGAAATAGACAAGCATCTTAATGACTCAAACAGGGGAGAGCGTATACGTGCTGGACTTTATATGGCTATTGTTGGTCCACCTAACGCTGGAAAATCGTGTCTGCTGAATCGCATTGCAAAGCGTGATGTTGCTATTGTTAGTAATATTGCTGGAACGACGAGAGACATCATTGATGTTCAGCTGGATATTGGTGGTTATCCCGTAATTGCAGCTGATACAGCAGGTCTACGAGAAGCGAGGAATAGTATAGAAAATGAGGGTATAAGACGTGCTCGTGAGCGTGCAGGGGAATCGGATATGAAATTAGTTGTGTTTGATGCTAGTCTTGTAAAAAAAGGGGTAAAAATGGACCCGTTAACATTGGAAATGATTGACTCTAACACTCTGGTTATTTTCAATAAGTGTGATAAGCTCCACGGATCGCTACCCGATCAGGTTAAAAATCGACCAGTTTTGAAACTCTCAGCAAAAACTGGTGAGGGAATTGACGACTTACTGTATTCATTGGAAGCTTTAGCTAGTAAGCTTTTGGCAGGGGACCCAGGTCCTTGTTTGACGCGTCATAGGCATAGGAATGCTCTCACTGATTGTCAACGGGCGCTTGAGCGGGCTGTTGAGGTCGAGGAGGGTGAATTACTTGGCGAGGATCTTCGACTTGCCGTTCGATCATTGGGCCGCATTACTGGAAGGGTGGATGTTGAAGATGTTCTTGATGTGATTTTTTCTGAGTTTTGTATTGGCAAATAGTTCCTAGCTTTTTTCTATTTCTTCAGTTTAGTTTTAAGAAAAATCAACACGTAGCTCTTTTTTAAATGTTTCACGTGAAACAATATGTTTAGCAATTCTTTGACTTTAATATGAAGCGTGCATAAAGTCTTTGATGATGTTTAAAAATAAATATGACGTTATTGTGATTGGTGGCGGTCACGCAGGTACGGAGTCGGCAGCAGCAGCAGCTCGCATGGGGGCTGATACATTGCTACTGACCCATCGGCTGGATACTATTGGCGAAATGTCTTGTAATCCAGCTATTGGTGGTCTTGCCAAGGGTCAATTGGTTCGTGAAGTTGATGCTTTAGATGGCATAATGGGTCGAGCAATCGATAATTCAGGCATACAATTTCGTATGCTTAATCGCCGCAAGGGTCCAGCTGTTTGGGGCCCCAGGGCTCAAGCAGACAGAGCTCTTTATAAACAAGCTGTTCAGGCTTTGTTAGCTGAACAGAAAAATTTACATATCGTAGCCAGTTCTGCTGAGAATTTGACCTTTGATTCATCAGGACGGGTGGCTGGTGTCACTACAGAAAAGGGTAAAACTATAAAGGCTGGTGCTGTGGTTATTACTACTGGCACTTTTTTGCGTGGAGTTATTCATCTAGGTACCAAGCAAATACCAGCTGGCAGGGTAGGAGAGGGCCCAGTTGTTGGTCTGGCGGAAACAATTGAGAGATTAGGTTTTCGTCTGGGCCGTTTGAAAACAGGTACACCACCCCGTATTGACGGTCGCACAATCGATTATTCTAATTTACAGGAACAACCGGGTGATAAACCGCCAACACCATTTTCATTTTTGACGAATAATATAAAGGTACCACAAATTTCTTGCTACATTACAGGTACTACAGTTAACTCTCATAATTTAATTAGAGATAATTTGGGTAAATCTCCACTTTATTCCGGTCAGATAGAGGGAAAGGGGCCACGCTACTGCCCATCTATTGAGGACAAGGTGGTGCGTTTTGTTGAACGTAATCGCCATCAAATATTTCTCGAGCCAGAGGGTTTGGATGATCACACGGTTTATCCAAACGGCATTTCAACCTCTTTACCTGAGGATGTGCAAATGGAATTATTAAAAACAATTCCGGGGCTGGAGCGAGCTATTATGACTCAGCCAGGTTATGCAATAGAGTATGATTTTGTTGATCCCCGTGAATTGTCACCTTCCTTGCAGTCGCAAAAGGTGCAGGGCTTGTTTCTCGCAGGGCAAATAAATGGCACCACGGGATATGAGGAAGCTGCGGCCCAAGGTCTTATGGCAGGCGTAAATGCAGCGCTTGTTGCTGGTAGCAGTTCGATTGGTGAAACCCAATCATTTGTTTTAGATCGTGCGGAATCATACATTGGCGTTTTAATCGATGATCTGGTTACATTGGGTACTGAGGAACCCTATCGAATGTTTACATCTCGGGCTGAATATCGACTGGCACTTCGTGCTGATAATGCTGATCAACGTCTTACAGCTAAGGGTATTAAAATTGGCCTAGTTAATAAAAATAGAGAGAGGGCCTATAAAAATAAAATTATTTATTTAAAAGAAGCTCAGAACCTTCTTGAGGGTTTATCAGCAACTCCCAACCAGTTATCTGCTATTGGTCTCACCATAAATCAGGACGGAGTACGTAGGTGTGCCAAGGATCTTTTGTCTTACAAGGGCGTTGATAGAAATGCCCTGCTTCCCTTATGGCCTGAGTTGAAACGAGTTTCACCAGATATCATGCAACAAATTGAAATTGATGCTCATTACAGAAGCTACCTTGAAAGGCAGGAACTAGATGTGCAAGCATTTCGACGCGATCAAGTTTTAATAATACCTGATGATATAAATTATTGTGCTTTGCCTGGTTTGTCGACGGAAGTTAGTATTAAGCTTGATCAAGCTCGACCAGCTACATTAGCCGCTGCTTCTCGTATTTCTGGAGTCACTCCAGCTGCTTTGACAGTATTGCTTACTTATGTGCGTCGGCACAATTTAAATTTGTGATGTTTCACGTGAAACAGTTCCAAGAGGCGACCAATGCAAATGATGAGGCATTGCAACGCTTGTTAGTATACTCAGAATTATTGGAAAAATGGCAAAAAAAAATAAATCTAGTTAGCAGTAGCAGTATTGTTGAGTTATGGAAAAGACACATGCTTGACTCTGCGCAGTTATTGCCCCTACTGCCGCGACAAGGGTGTTCAATTTTAGATTTTGGAAGTGGAGCTGGTTTTCCGGGTTTGGTGCTTGCGCTCATGGGTGAGTTGCAAGTAACACTAGTAGAAAGCGATCAGCGCAAGTGCGTGTTTCTGTCTGAAGTTATACGAAAGACCAGGGTCGTTGCGTCGGTTCGGGTGCAAAATTGTAGAATAGAAAATTTGCCGAGTGGTAAAGTAGATGTTGTAGTCTCAAGAGGCTTGGCACCTCTTGAAAAATTATTAGTATTAGCAGAGCGTTTTTTGCGAAGTGACTCAATATGTTTGTTTCTCAAGGGTAAAAAAGTTGATGAAGAATTGAAAGAAATTCAGAAAAACTGGTATATGAAAGCTACTAAATTTCAAAGTCGGTCAGACCCTTGCGGAATCATTCTCAAAATAGAGCATGTTATGAGGCGGGGTTTGTAAAAACATGTCAGGTATATCTAAAGAGAATTCCGGTGGTTGTGAAAATTTGATGACCCGAATCATTGCTGTTGCAAATCAGAAAGGGGGTGTCGGCAAAACAACAACCGCAATCAACTTGGCGACTGCTTTAGCAGCTACAAACAAAAAAGTTCTAATTATCGATCTTGATCCACAGGGTAACGCAAGTACTGGTCTAGGTGTTAGTCAAGAGGCGCGAATGAGAAATATCTACCATGTAGTAATGGAAAAAATATTTCTATCTGAAGCTATTCAACCAACAGATATTCCAGGTCTTGATATTGTGCCATCAGGTATTGATTTAAGTGCTGCAGAAATTGAGTTGATAGATGTTAATGAACGTGAATTTAGTTTGCGCCGGGCTTTGGTTAATATTTTAGGACCAAGAGGCGAAGACACATTTTATGATTTTGTTTTGATAGATAGTCCTCCTGCACTAGGTTTATTAACCATTAATGCTCTTGTAGCGTCTCACGCGGTACTGGTTCCACTACAATGTGAGTTTTTCGCTCTAGAAGGCATAAGCCATTTGATAAAATCAATTGAGCGTATTCGTAATGGATTTAATCCAGATTTGGAATTACAGGGAATTGTTTTAACAATGTTTGACAAGCGAAATAATTTATCTGATCAAGTTGCGGCGGATGTTCGAGAATATTTTGGTGATAAAGTATATAAAACGGTAATTCCTCGCAATGTGAAGGTTTCTGAAGCGCCGTCTTATGGACGCCCAGTTTTAGTCTACGATATCTCTTGTGCAGGATCTCAGGCATATTTACACTTAGCTGGCGAAATCATTCGTCGTGAACGAACGGCCTCACTATCATGAAATCAATTGAAAATAAAAAGCAGAAACTTGGTCGTGGTTTGTCAGCTCTTCTTGGAGAAGTACACAACAAATCCACCAACCTTGATGGAGGCCGTGCAGTAAAGATGATTCCAATTGAATTTCTTCAACCAGGAAAATATCAGCCACGTCAGCAAATAGATAGTGAAAGCATTGTTGAGTTGAGTCAATCGATTGCTGAGAAAGGTGTATTGCAACCTTTATTAGTAAGACCATTAACGGATACAAATAGTAAAAATATTTACGAAATTATCGCAGGTGAGAGGCGGTGGAGAGCTTCACAGAAGGCCCAGATACACGAAGTTCCAGTCATTATAGAAGATCTGAATGATCAAGAGACTCTTGAAATAGCCTTAATTGAAAATTTACAGCGGCAAGATCTTTCGCCTTTAGAAGAGGCTGAAGGGTACCAACAATTAATGAGTGAATTTAAACACACTCAGGCAGAGTTAGCTAAAGTGATGGGTAAAAGCAGAAGTCATGTGGCAAATACTCTTCGACTTTTATCTTTGCCTAAATTTATCAAAGAAATGATTGATGACAAACGTTTGAGTGCCGGGCACGGGCGTGCTTTGTTAGGCGCAACAAATTTAAAAAAATTGGTAGAAACTGTTTTAAAACAGGGTCTTAATGTTAGGCAGACAGAAAAATTAGTAAAAAAAGATAGTGCTTCTAGCCGTAAATCTGTCACACGTACCTTTGTTAAAGACGCTGACACAATAGCACTCGAAAGGAATATATCAGACTCATTGGGACTTAAGGTAGATATAAAATTCTCCGATGGTCGTGGTGCTCTGACTATATATTACAAGGGTCTTAGTCAGTTGGACGATATACTTGCTCGTTTAAGCCGCAAGCAAAAAAATAAATACTAAATAAAAATTTAAACAACGACTATTATTACCCATTATTTATTAAATATTAGCGGTAGCACTAATTTTAACATTGATCAAAACTGTTGACCTGCCGTTAATGTTTAACCAATTGCGTAATGCGCATAAGAGTTCTCCAACAAATAGCTTTGACAGGTGCATTTGTAGTTTTGCAATCCATTTCGGCCGTTATTAACAAGTCAAGGGCATCGCTTATATTCTTTTTTGGCCAGCTTTGTAACTGATTTTTGAAACTGGTTACCTGCATAAAGATTACGGGTGGCTTTAGAGATTTCATTGCCATTTCAGGACTTTTACCACTTTTAATTAAACCTGTTGTTTCATGTAGGCGCAAAAAATGTCGGGCTGTAGCTCTAAGAACCTGAATTGGGTGAGTGCCAACCATAAAAGTGCGGCTGAGTGCTTTATCTAACATAGTTTTGTCACCGCAACCTACAGCCAGGGTTATGTCATCCATCACCATTGCTGCATTATCATTTATCGTCGCCATAACGTCAGTAAGTTCAACAGAACCGGGTGCGCCCATGTAAATTGATAGTTTTTCGAGCTCACTTCTGGTAATTGACCTGTCTAATCCAAGATTGCTTACTAAATAAGTCATAGCTTCTTTTGTAGGCCTTAATCCGTGGACAGAGAGTGTTTCATTAATGACCTCTGGAAGATCCTGAGTGTTATCACCGTAACAAGCAATAGAAGCAGCAATTTTAGATTTCTCAAAAAGTTTACGTAAACTTGATCGAGGCCCAAGTTCTCCGCATTCAAGAATAATTAAGGCATCGTCTTTATTACAAATTTCCAGATGAGTGGAAATAAGTTTTGTTATGCTATCACTTGCATTTCTAACACGAATTAAGCGACGACCACCACCAAGTGCTATTGCTTTTGACTCATCAGTTAGACGGGTTGGGTCATTTTTTAAATCTGTGCCAATAATATTTACGACCCGAAAAGGATCGCTCAAATCGTCAATAACAGTTTTTGCTAATGCTAAAGCATATTCACTTATTAGGCCTCTGTCTGGCCCATACAACAGTATACAGGTTATTTCAGGATTAGGATTTTTGATAAAATTTTTTTGATGCGTAGTCCTAATTTTCACGATTAGGCCCCCAGTTTAAAGTAACAGAAAATCCCTATTGATTACTCTGGTTAAAATATATGCCAAGTCTAGATCGAATATTTTCCGCAATTTCCTTTAGTGCCCTTTTCTGAGCATCCTTCAACGCAGCAAGGGCAGCATATTGGGCTTGGGGGATATCATAACTGCTGATTGATACAACCGTTGAAGTTAGTAGATTTTTTGCTTCAATTCTGGAATTCAATTTAACAAATTTTGATAAGGTAAAGATGGCCGATATCTTGAGGTTTCCTCTAGTTACTACTGCTGATTTTTTAACACCGAGATCTGAACTCTGTTCCTCCAGTTTTACATTAAGAGTGTAAAGTGGATTTGCTGGCGTTCCCTTGGGATTAAGTCGAACAAGAAGATTATTATGGAGGTATTGACCAATTCTATCTTGGATTGGGTTTATTTGAATAAGTGCCATTTGTTCTTGCACTGACGGGTTTATACTATTTCGTTGGTCATAGAGAGCACTATATCCACATGAGTTAAGCTTGATACTAATTATAAAAATAAGCGTTATGTATAGTAGCTTATTTGTACAAGAAAGTAGGTGCCTATATGACAACATTTATTATCCTATCTGGTACAACAATTATTTTTTTAACCGCTTTATTTTTAACAGTCTCTGCAATTTTGGGCAAAGCCATAGCTGCTTTTTCTGCTTCTTTACCTTTGCAACCCCTTGGCAACGTAATTGTGCCTTTTAACTTACCATTAATCTGAACCGCAATTGTTGAATTGTTTTCGAATAAAAAATCTGTATTAACGTCGGGCCAAGGTGTATTTGCTAGAATAGTATCATGACCTAGGTGTTGCCATAATTCTTCAGCAATGTGGGGCATCATGGGTCCAATGAGGCAGACGAGTGTTTCAAATCCATGACGTAAAACCCAGCTGGCCCCTGCTTCGCTTTCATCAAAGGACTCCAGTATATTCGTTAACTCTCGAATACGCGCAATAGCTTTGTTAAAGTGAAATTTGTCAAGGTCATCTGAGACAGATGCAATAGTTTTGTGGATCTTACGGTGTATCTCCCCAGCTGTTATGGAAAGATTTTCTGGTAACGGTGTGTTGATTTCAGGAAGAGGTATTTTATGTTCAGTAACCATTCGCCAAAGACGATTAATGTAGCGCCATGCCCCATCAATACCAGAATCTGTCCAATCAAGATCTCTATCCGGTGGACTATCTGATAACATAAATAAACGTGCTGTATCTGCTCCATAATTGCTGATTATTTCTTCTGGATCGACTACATTTTTTTTAGATTTACTCATCTTCACTGAGCGGCCAATAGTAACTGGAGAGTTTGTATTTTCTGCTTCCTCAGGGAAAAGCCACTTGCCATCTGAATCTTGGTAAGTTTCGTGACAAATCATGCCTTGTGTTAAAAGTCCTTTGAAAGGCTCTTTATGGCTTAGATATCCACATTGTTTTAATGCACGAGTAAAAAAACGAGAATAGAGCAAATGCAAAACAGCATGCTCGATACCACCAATATACTGATCGACCGGTAGCCAATAATCAGTAGCATCTCGTTCGAAAGCTTGGTCATTGGGGGCTGAGCAAAAACGCGCAAAATACCATGATGACTCAAAAAAGGTGTCAAAAGTGTCAGTTTCTCGTTTCGCTTTTTTGGAGCATTTTGGACAGTCTACGATTTTCCAAGTTGGGTGATGCTCAAGTGGGTTACCTGGCTTTTCAAAATCCACGTCTTCGGGTAAAATTACAGGTAATTGTTCATTAGGAACTGGAACTGTACCACATGTATCGCAGTAAATAATTGGTATTGGGCAACCCCAGTAGCGTTGACGTGAAATGCCCCAATCACGCAATCTAAAGTTTACTACACTTTTACCTTTGCCTATTTTAGCGAGTTTTTTTATTGAAGCTGATTTTGCTTCTGAAATACTCATACCATCAAGAAAATCCGAATTTATCAAAATCCCGTCCTCCACAAAGGCTTCTTTTTTGATATGAAAAGTTTTTGGATTAGCCCCTTTTGGGGCCACAACTGGGATTACATCAAGATTATATTTCCGAGCAAAATCTAGATCTCTTTGATCATGGGCTGGACAACCAAATATTGCGCCTGTGCCATATTCCATTAGCACAAAATTTGCTGCAAAAACAGGTATTTCAATAGAGGGGTTGAAAGGGTGCTTAGCCTTTATTCCAATATCTAAACCTACTTTTTCTGCGGTTTCTATATCAGCCTCGCTGGTTCCCATACGATTACAATCGGTGATAAAGTTGCTCAGTTGAGCATTTTTTTTGGACATTTCTGAAGCAAGTGGATGATTGGCAGCAATTGCCATAAAAGAGGCCCCAAAAAGAGTATCGGGACGTGTTGTGAAAACATCAATTTGGTCGTCGCGGCCACAAAGTTCAAATTGGATGTGCGCTCCCTCTGATCGTCCAATCCAGTTTTCTTGCATTAATCGAACTCGGTCAGGCCAACGATTTAGATCTTTGATGGAATCAAGTAAATCATCCGCATATTCCGTTATTTTTAGAAACCATTGGGAAAGATTGCGTTTTTCTACATATGCACCGGAGCGCCAACCTTTGCCATCAATAACTTGTTCGTTGGCTAGAACTGTCTTTTCAACTGGATCCCAATTGACCCATGATTCTTTTCGGTAAATGAGTCCTGCTTCTAGAAAGTCTAGAAACATTTTTTGTTCATGTTGGTAATAATTTGGTTCACAGGTGGCGAGCTCTCGGGTCCAATCATAAGATAGGCCCATGCTTTTTAATTGATCACGCATGTTAGCAATATTTTCCTGTGTCCACTTTGCTGGATGAATATTATTGGCAATAGCAGCGTTCTCTGCCGGTAAGCCAAAAGCATCCCACCCCATGGGATGAAGCACATTAAATCCGCGGGCCCTCTTGTAGCGTGCGACGAGATCGCCAAGTGTATAGTTACGAACATGACCCATGTGGATACGACCTGAGGGGTAGGGAAACATCTCTAGTACGTAGTATTTGGGTTTTGAGGGATCGATCGTTACGTCGAAAGTACCCATTTTATCCCATATTGCTTGCCACTTGGCTTCAGTTGCCCTTGCATTATAATTAGACATAACGACTTATTTTCTCCGCATATAAGTTACTGGGCTTGTAAAATTTCGTTCCGAAGTTGGCGAGCTCTGGTTAAAATTGAGTCTTCAATTTTGGTTGCTGCATCGTCTTTCATAGCAACGTCACGCCATCCACCTTGTTTAGATAATTCCTGACGGAAAACAGCAACACGTACACCATCAGCTCTAAGAGCGCGCCCCAGTATGTATATATTAAGCTTAAAACGCTCATCTGGTGCCTCGCTTGCTGAGTACCAATCGGTAATAATAACACCTCCAAAAGGGTCAGCTGAGTCTACCGGCATAAAAGAAATTGTATCTAGGGATGCTCGCCATAAAAAACTATTGACCCCGATAGAACGCCCATCTGCGTATGGATCATCAGCAAAAAAACCATCATTTCCAAAAACTCCACTAGCAACATTTTGATTTTTTATGTTTATATTTGAGGATATTACCGGAGTTTCGCTGACTGGTTCTCCCTCGGTACACCCACACACTATCAATGTAATGGCACCAATTAGTGCGGGTAAAAAAAAGCGTTTAAATTCGTTAGATTTGTCTTTTTTAAACATAGCATTTAGTTCTTTAGTCATGTCGAGTCGAGCTCCTAAAGCTTTCGGGTCGTTAATTATAACATACTGGAGAATTGTTGGGCACTAAAGCTTGTTATTAGCGAAGGACATTATTTTTATTTGATAATGCATCAATAGCGGCCCAACCAACCGCACCTGAGGTAAGTACACGGCCTTCATTTTGATAGTTTACGCCGCCTAGGGCGTAGACTGGGATTTGGGCGTTTGTCGTCCAGTTAGTGAAACGATGTATTCCAATAAATGTGCTTTCAGGATGGCTTTTTGTTTTAAAAACTGGGGAGAGTAGTGCAAAACTGGCTGATGCTGATGCTGCTTTACACAGCGCTTTAGGTGAGTGGGCTGCAACACAAAGGAAAGTATTTGGCCTTAGCCATCTGCGCCAATGGCCAAGTTTATGCGCTAACATATCTTCTGGCAAATGTAGTCCATCAGCTCCTATAGTTCTTGCGAGATAAGCATCGCCTGCAATTAAGAGTGGAATTTTTTTAGGGCGACAAATAGTTAATATTTCGCGGGCAAGGCCTGCACGATCTGGGACATTATAATGGCGCAAAATAACGCCACTTTCCGCAGGTAAAGCCCTTATTGCATCACGGGGATCGGCCAAACGCATACTGTCAGTAAGTAAAATTCTTTTGGGTAGCTTCCGCAGGGTTATATGATCTGTTAGGTTTTGCATAATTTTTTTGGTCTAGGGGAATGATTATAAGTGATGGTAAAAAATAATAACTATAAAGATATTCTAGGCAACCTTGAAAAGGTTCAGAAAGAGCTTGAAGTTATCTCCAAGGAAATTGGGCGTGACTCACAATCAGTATCCATAATAGCGGTTTCAAAAACGCATCCAACCGACGCTATTCGCCCTATTTTAGAGTCAGGCCATAGGCTTTTTGGTGAAAATCGGGTTCAAGAAGCTAAGAATAAATGGATTAAGCTAAAACACGAATATGCAGATGTATGCTTGCATTTGATTGGTCCTTTACAATCTAACAAAGTTCGTCAGGCGCTTGAAATTTTTAACGTAATAGAAACTCTTGATCGTCCAAAATTGGCACACACTATAGCTCGTATAATGGATGAAACAGGTTATCGTTCCGATTTTATGATACAAATAAATACTGGTGAGGAGAGACAAAAAGCGGGTATTTTACCTCTTCAGGCTGATAACTTTATCAGTCTTTGCCGTGATGAGTTGAGGTTACCTGTAAAGGGTTTAATGTGTATTCCACCAATCAATGAAGAAGCTTCTTTGCATTTTGCATTGTTGGCAAACATTGCTAAGCGAAATGGTCTAAAAGCGCTAAGTATGGGAATGAGTTCTGATTATATACAAGCTGTTCGCTTCGGGGCGACCCATGTAAGGCTTGGTACATCTATTTTTGGTACTCGGCGTGCAACTAAGGGCTGATGACTAAACGTGTATTTGAATTACAGGATTTTAACAATTCAAGTAAATCATCGGTAATTAGGCCAATACAACCCTTTGTTGATTTATAATCAGGTAAAACTACATGAATAAATATTGCACTACCTTTACCTGATATTGGTGTCTTTCGATTATAACTAACGTCAACAACAATGTCATATAAGGAATCATCTCGGTATAGCTTTTCGTGGCTTACGTTTTGAGGTAATTTTATAGGTTGATTATAGTCAGGAGAGTATGGATCATCACACCAACCGTCATCCTCACTAATCGTTGATATGTTAAGGTTGGTTTTAGGTAAAGCAAGACGGTCACTTCTGACCATAACATTTAAAAGGGAAAAAGTTCCAACTGGAGTAATGCCGTCCCCTTCCTGTTTTTTTATGTCAATACCACCGTAACCAAGTGCGCAAGGTACTTTGTGCTCAATACCTAATAAATCGGTCCATGTTAGTAAAGCAGAACTGTTGACGTGAATATCCATACCGTTTTAATTAAAAGACAATATATATTTTGAACATTAATAGTGTAAATCTGCAACTTCTACTGAGCGTTTTTCTACAGCATTCTTATCAAGTTGTGCGCTTTCGCTGTAACGGGCAAGTGCGAGAAGCATTGTTTCTGAGAACCAGCCGCCAAGAGGTGAGGTAGCACCATTTAATTGAGCTTGATCTCGGCCCAAGGCATAGCTGGTTACAGAAGCAGCTTCACTCTCTTTTAAGTTAGCTTGTTTAGTGTCTTTTGTTTTATTTTTGGAAGCATTAGTAGATGTCTCAATAGTTGGGTGTGAAAATTTATTTTTTTCTTGGGCCCAATTTAATACTTCTACATTAGAGGAAACATTTTTTGCTAATTTTGTTATGTTTTTTGATTGAGCTTCTCTTGCAGTCTCAGCAGAATGAGCAATTTCTCTTTGTGCCCATTCAAGAACCTCTGCATGGGTAGTGATTGGGCTGGCGTCACTTGTAATGCCAGCAGATTCGGAAGTGTTGGCAAAGTCATCACTAATTTGAGTTTTTAAATTATCATCTTGTTTTGTGAATAGGGCCATCATATGACTTCCTATATCTTGCCCAGTTTTTTGCTCGATTGTGACGTTGGCCAAGGCGACAACTGTTCCAATGGGTCCCCCAAAAAGACCGCTGCCTGCTATTCGTGACCCAGGATCAATTTGATCGCCTGTTATTGATCTATACATTGTGCCAACAAGTGGGATATGCTGCAGTGGGTTAATAACGTCTAAGAAGTCAAGAAAAGTAAAGCCATCCTTACCGAATGCGTGAAAGCTGCGCCCTGTGCGCTCTTCTTCACGTTCCTCCAGCTTCTCACCAACATTTTGCAAGGAAGTTCTGGGCTTAGGAAGCGTAAATTGATTATTATCTGTATCGAGGGAATTGTTCATAATATGTTTCTTTTTATGATGACTGTCTGTTGATATCTGTTTAAAAAATTTGCGCCTGCCCATAAATATGCAATGATTGTGCCAATTAGAAATCCAAGAAAATCTCTTTTATTCATTATAAATTTTGATAGTAGTGGCAAGAAATGCCGGGTCTTGGGGAAAAGTAGGTAAAAATTTCTAGATTAAGTGGCCGCTACGCACAATTTTACTTTTTAAATATTGCTCATTGTGTTTGTTAGATCGAAAATGGTGCTTAACTCTTTCAACAACATCAATGCCGCAAGCAGCGAGGGAGTTGATTTTATCTGGGTTATTGGTCATCAGCCGGATTTTTTTAAACCCTAATTGGCGTAATATCTCGGCAGCCGGCAAATAAATTCTTTCATCTGCGTCAAAGCCCAATTGTTCGTTGGATTCTATAGTATCGAAACCACTATCTTGTAGTTCGTAAGCTCGTAGTTTGTTGACGAGACCAATACCACGCCCTTCTTGGGCCAAATAAAGTAATACTCCTCCACCAGCGGTTGAAATTTCGTTGATGGCTCCACGTAATTGGTCTCCACAGTCACACTTGAGACTAGCAAGAAGATCTCCAGTAAAGCACTCTGAATGTAAGCGAGTAAGAACGGGTTGGTTTTTTTTAAGGTTATTTTCACCAATGACTATTGCTAAATGCTCAAGGCCTCCGTCAAACGGTCTGAAGGAAATAATTCGTGTGTTGTTTGCATCCAGCAAAGGAACCTGGGCCTCACTGACTGCTTTCAGGGCCCGTGCCTGAGTGTGTTCGTATTGAAATATATCCCCTGCATCAACGACGAGTAGGTCATGTCTAATTGCCCAAGTATCTAAGACATCAGCATCTTTATCTTTAATGTGAGCAATGAGAGCAGCAGGCAATAGGCGCGAAATCTTGGCTAAACCTATGCCAGCTGATTCGCAGCTATATTGTTTAGCACTTTTAACTTGAAGAATATCGAGGTTTTCTTTTTTAGACTTTAGGTCTGATAACGGATTAGCCAAATCAATAATGTTTTGGATAAGTAATTCATTAGCATGCTTAATAATAACAGCGGATGCATCTGCGTCTATCATACCAAGCACTTTCGCTCGGCGGGCCGTGATTGCAAGCACAGGTTCATTCATTGCTTTGCTACGAAGTTGTTGCAATGATGACTCGGTAACTCCTTCTGCTGCTTGAACTAATGCTGCACTACCTTCACTACCACGTATAGCAACTGTGCGGCCACGCCGAAGTTCAGAGACACAACGATCAACTGCTAAAAGAGATATAGCCTCACGTGTGACGGGCATTTTAATTACTTTAGGTTGGTGTGGCATTTACCTTGTTTTACTCCAATTCGTATAAATATACTCTTGAATGTTTGTCACTTAAAGATGCATTTCCAATTTCTACAACTTTCTATCAAAAATTACTAAATTAGAGTACTTTCATGGTTATTCGGACATTAAACTGGGAGAGAAACCTCAAAAATGGCTGTTGGGAAACGTGTACTTATTGTTGATGATCAAACCGTGTTGTTAGATATGATTAACGAGCAGTTGCAACTTCTTGAAGAGTTTATTCCAAGTGTTGCAAATAGTGGTGCTGAGGCCTTGAAAGAAACTCAAAAAAATAGCTATGAGATAGTAATTCTGAACGAGGGCTTGCCTGATATGAATAGTTTTGATGTGTGCAGTTTGATGCGGATCAATGGTTTTAGGGCACCAATTATTATGATTACTAAGGTTAATTCAAATGTTGAGTTGGTTTCAGGTGCAGACAAGGTAGTTAATGAATATATTACGAAGCCGTTTCGATTTGCAGTTTTGCTCTCAAAAATTAGAACCCTTATTCGTCAATTTGAGAATTGTAATGAAGAATTTTTTACTATTGGCCCCTTCAGCTTCTATCCCGGTGTTCATTTACTAATAGAAGATAAGACAAAACAGCGGATACGTTTAACAGACAAGGAAACTTTAATTTTAAAATACCTCTATCGCGTTAGTGACAGGATTGTTGCGCGTGATGTGCTCTTGGAGGAAGTCTGGGGTTATAATTCGAAGGTTACTACCCGCACTTTGGAAACTCATATTTATCGTTTACGTCAAAAACTAGAAAAAAACCCATCCCAAACCCAAATTATTTTAACTGAACCTGGCGGTTATCGTTTGGTGCCCCAGAAAAATAAAGATTTGAAACATAATTAGGTAGTTGTTTAGCTTGTCTAAAGTTTTTTAGTAAAGATATTTTAAAAAAATTTTTATAACAAAAAATCAATTCCAGCTCTAATACTCGGAAAAATTCTCAGCTTCTTTAAGTTTGACTTTAAAAAGCTTTTCATCGAGCGTAATGTCACGTTCTGTTGATAGTAATGAGATAGAGGTTGAAATACCTTGTGGATCAATAACAATCCATTTTTTTAAGTTTAGTGGTTTATCTGAAAATACCAATGTCAGTTGTCCAGTTTCCTCTTTGGTTGGGACGACTGTTATTCCAATAATGCCAGGTGCTTTTTCTACCTTGGACACCTGCAAGTCATCACCTCTTAATTTTATTTTCTTTTTCAGTAAAATATTGGCAGTAGTTGTACGTAGAGGTAGATGTGTGATTTGGTCGAGTTTAATGTCATTGTAAATTAACCAAGTTCCATCCGCTACGATTAAAAGTTCTGTTGGTGGGTCGTATTCAATTCTAATTTTACCAGGCCGTGAAAGATATAATGTTCCTTCACTAAACTCACCGGTAGATGTTGCTTGCAAAAAACGGGATTTTAAAGTTAGAAGCTCATTGAGATATTTTTCAACTCGGTTTATTTCAGCCACGTCTCCATTGGATAATGTTGACGATGCAGCATAAGCGGTGAGAGGCAATGCCCAGATTATGCAAAAAATCAAATATAACGATTTAAAGAACGGCTTTGCCGATTTCTCCAACAAGAACCTCACGACGACCAACTCTATTAGCTTTACTAACAACGCCTTCACTCTCCATACGTTCAATTATTCTCGCTGCGCGATTATAGCCTATTTGCAGATGACGCTGAATAAAACTTGTTGAGGCTTTTCCCTCCCGTGCAATTAAAGCAACAGCATCGTCATATAACTCGTCTCCCGTAGTTAAGCCTGAACCATTTAGGATACTATTTTCTGGTTCAACCTCCTCAGTAATTTCTTGAAGATACTGTGGTTTGCCCTGTGATTTCAGAAAAGTGACAACGTGCTCCACCTCCTCATCAGAAACAAACGGGCCATGGACACGGGTGATACGCCCCCCACCAGCCATGTAAAGCATGTCGCCTTGTCCGAGTAGTTGTTCTGCTCCCTGCTCACCCAAAATTGTACGACTGTCAATTTTAGAGGTCACTTGAAAGCTTATACGTGTTGGAAAATTAGCTTTAATGGTACCAGTAATGACGTCAACAGAAGGACGCTGGGTTGCCATGATCATGTGAATACCAGCTGCACGTGCCATTTGCGCAAGACGTTGTACGGCAGCCTCTACCTCTTTGCCAGCAACTAACATTAAATCAGCCATCTCATCAATTATAATCACAATGAAAGGCAATGGTTCCATTGATAGGGGTTGGTCCTCGTGAATAGGCTTTCCCTCAGTATCAAACCCAGTTTGAACTCGCCTCGTTAGCACCTCATTTTTTTTAATAGCGTCAGTAAGACGATTGTTATATCCCGCAATGTTTCTGACTCCTAACTGGGACATGGCACGATAACGTTCTTCCATCTCCCGAACAGCCCATTTTAATGCCATAACGGCCTTCGATGGTTCGGTAACGACAGGAGTTAAGAGATGCGGAATACCCTCGTAGACGGAAAGCTCTAACATTTTTGGATCAATCATTATCAACTTGCAATTCTCAGGTGAAAATTGATAAAGAAATGATAAAATCATTGTGTTGATTCCAACAGATTTGCCTGAGCCGGTAGTGCCCGCAATTAAAAGGTGGGGCATACGAGACAGATCAACAGTAATGGGTAATCCTCCAATATCTTTACCCAAGGCGACATTTAGTTTGCCGGCACTTCGTTCAAATTGGTCAGAAGTTAAAAGCTCGCGTAAAAAAACCATTTCCCTGTCGAGATTTGGTAATTCAATGCCGATGGCATTGCGCCCTTGTACAACGGCCACGCGGACTGAAACTGCGCTCATTGACCGAGCTATATCATCACCTAAACTGATGACTCTTGATGTTTTAGTACCAGGTGCTGGTTCAAGTTCATAAAGAGTGACGACTGGACCAGGTCTAACGTTTGTAATTTTGCCATGTACTCCAAAATCCTTGAGGACAGCTTCTAATAGACGTGCATTTTGCTGCAGGGTGCCTTTATTTACTTTGGTTGATATTGTTCCTTCTGGAGGTGCTTCCAAAAGATCATGCGGAGGAAGTTCAAATGCTTCACCGGGCATCAGATCAAATTTTATTTGACGTTTAGCTACAGCCTTACGCCCAGTTTTTAGGTTCGCTGTCTTTGGAGATACACTTGTAGGCGACGATTTTTGTGTTGCTTTATATGTCCTTTTAGTTGGACATTTGGACGTTGGGTGCTTGAGGGCGTTGTCGGAAAATATTTTGGTAATTAAGATTGTTGTAATGTATCTGAAAAAACTAAATATAGATGAACAGATTTTTCTCCAAATATAGCCTCCCACTTTTAGTATGAGGTGAAGAACATGTTGCCAATCTTGTGCGGTTAGGCCAAGAACTGTAATTAAGGCGGCAATGGTAATTAGGGCCAAGAAAAGTGCCAGCATCCAGCTCTCTAGCATTAAGGGAACATTAAAAAAGGAAACTACGTTCAGAAGAAATAGCATTGAGTGATCGAGTAGAATTATCCCAACAGCCCCGCCCAGGGAAGTCATTAGCGGCCAGTTTGAAGGAACAGGTAGGACGCTTATGCTCATAGAGGCCATGATAATGGTGAGCACAAAAAGAGTTACTCTTGCCCAAATCTTGGTTGGTGGCCGTTTACGTATAGTTTGTATTCCCCAAACATTTAGTACAATTGATGGCGCTACCCCAATGAGGCCAACTGATTGCAGAAGAAAATCAGCTAAATAAGCACCATTTAGCCCAAGTAAATTGTGAGCTTTTTCACTGGTTGCACTATTAAATGACGGGTCGCTTGGAACATATGAAATTAATGCAGCAAAGATGAGTAGGCCACTTGAAACGAGGCCAAGGCCTATGAACTCAAAGGCTCGACGTTTAAGAAATGACTTGGCGCCTTCAGGTAGGATTGTTTCGGTGCGCGGATTTATGCTTGTTCTAGACATAATCTAGGTTTTAAGGCACCAGTATTTACAAGATATTAACGTGCATTATTATGAAATCAGCAAAATTAGTTGAGACAGTTTGAAAATGATAATACGCAAGTGATAGATTTTAATTTTTCTATTTTGATTACTGACTATTCATTTTTTATAAATTAAATATTTTCAAGGTAGTATAGTGTTGAAGTTTCTATGCAGTTCTAGCGCTGTATATCATCTTCAGGATAGGCGCTTATTTGATGAAGTGATAGGTCGGCTCCCTGATACTCTTGATCTTGATTCAGGCGAATGCCTACTGTAGTTTTTAGAAGTCCATATATTATAAATCCGCAAATACTTGCAAAAGAAACCCCGCATGTAGTTCCTATTAATTGAGCGGTGAAACTAACACCACCAATACCCCCCATTGACTCAAGGCCAAATATACCAGCAGCAATTCCACCCCACATGCCGCACATGCCATGTAAAGGCCACACCCCAAGAACATCGTCAATTTTCCATTGGTCCTGACATTGCTTAAATCCCCATACAAAAAGCGACCCCGCCGCAACCCCTGTGAATAGAGCACCAATCGGATGCATCAAGTCTGATCCAGCACAAATGGCGACCAATCCAGCTAAAGCACCGTTATGCACAAATCCAGGATCATTACGTCCCATTATCATCGCTGCAATAATCCCACCAGCCATAGCCATTAATGAATTCATTGCAACTAAGCCGGTCACTCCCTCAAGACTCTGTGCGCTCATTACATTAAAACCAAACCAGCCGACTGAAAGTATCCAAGATCCAAGGGCTAAAAAGGGGATATTGGATGGGGGAATCCCTATTACGTTGCCATTCTTGCCATAACGTCCCAAGCGTGCACCAAGAATGATGACAGCGCCTAATGCAAGCCAACCTCCGACAGCATGAACAACCACAGAGCCTGCAAAGTCATGAAAAGCAAATCCAAAAGTATCAACAGACCATTCTTGATAGCCAAATCGCGAGCCCCAAATCATTCCCTCAAAAATTGGATAGATAGCACCTACAATAATGGCAGTAGCCGCTAGTTGTGGCCAGAATTTGGCACGTTCCGCAATTCCTCCTGAAATAATAGCAGGTATGGCAGCCGCAAACGTCATAAGAAAGAAAAATTTGACTAAATCATAACCACTTTTAGCGAACTGATACCCTTCGCCTGTGTTTCCTACAAGTTGCTTTGCGGAAAACATAAAATTAACACCGTAAGCAACCATGTAACCTATAAAAAAATAAACTACTGTTGAGACGGAAAGATCAACAATAATTTTGACTAGCGCATTTACTTGATTTTTCTTTCGAACAGTGCCCACTTCAAGAAAAGCAAATCCACAATGCATTGCTAAAACCATTACGGCACCAATAAGTACGAAAAAAACATCTGCCCCTGATTTAATTGCATCCATTTTATCCCTCCATAGAAGATTTAGTTTTTCATAAAAGTTTAATCCTTATTTGATTAAGCTCAAGAATCGTGCCAATCACTTAAAATGATGCAAAAGGCTCAGTTATTGGGGAGAAAATAGTGTTTTGAGAAGTTAGAAATTTTTATGTGGAAAGGCAGTAACTGCCTTTAAAAGTGGCAATTATAGGATTAAAGCCTAAAAATTCAGCAATAAAGACCCACAAGTTGGTTTAACTTGTGGGCCATACTATTTACTGCGTCTTAAAGTAAGAAAAGTGTTGAGAGTAAAATATCACGATATCATTTTGAAAATTCTGGATATGCCTCCATGCCAAGCTCTGTTTTGTCAAGACCATCCAATTCTTCTTCTTCAGAAACTCTAATACCTATTGTGTACTTAAGCATTAACCAAACTAGACTAGATAAAATGATGACAAAAATGCCGATAGATACAACTCCAGTAATCTGGGCCATGAAACTGATGTCTTGATTAGTTAAAGGTACTGCTAGTGTCCCCCATATTCCTGCACCTAAGTGAGCTGGAATTGCACCTACTACATCATCGATTTTAAACTTGTCTAAGATTGGTACTAAAATAACTACTATCGAACCTCCAACAGCACCGATTAAAAAAGCTTGGCCCATAGAGGGGGTATCAGGACCTGCAGTAATTGAGACAAGTCCAGCAATAGCACCATTGAGTGCCATTGATAAATCAACTTTTTTGTAGATTAATTGGGTTAGAACCATAGAAGCTAAAACACCACCTACAGCAGATATGTTTGTATTAATGTAGATGGTAGCAATCGCAATAGCATCTGCAGCACTGCCCAATGCTAATTGTGATCCGCCATTAAATCCAAACCAGCCAAGCCATAATATAAAAGTACCTAGAGTTGCGAGTGGTAGGTTAGCCCCAGGCATTGGTTGAATACTTCCATCAGATTGATATTTACCTTTTCTGGCTCCAAGTATTATGGCACCAGTAAGAGCAGCCCAACCACCTACAGAATGGACGAGAGTTGATCCGGCAAAGTCAGAAAACCCGGCTTCAGATAGCCAACCTCCTCCCCATTGCCATGAACCTTGTATTGGATAAATAATGGCCGATAACAGAACGACAAAAGCCAGGAAGGGCCACAATTTGATTCTTTCGGCAAGTGTGCCAGAAACAATTGATGAAGCAGTTGCTACAAAAACCATCTGAAAAAACCAATCGGACTCAGCTGCATATCCAGAGTCAAATTTTCCAGCAATAGCTTCAGTATTATCACCGGACCAAATTTGTACGCCACCAAAAAAACCACCGTCAACATCTAGATACATTAAATTATAACCAATTAGATAAAACACAAGCCCAGCAATTGAGTAGAGTGCAATATTTTTAAGGCAAATAGTGGCAGTATTTTTGGATCGTACAAGACCAGATTCTAACATTGCAAAGCCAGCAGCCATGAACATGACTAGAAATCCGTGAACCAGAAACGAGAGAGTATTAAAAATATATTGTGTTTCTGTGAGGCTTTCGGCTTCAGCTGATGAACTAGTAAAAATTGATAAGCACACAGCAATGGCTGTGAATGTGATTTTTTTGAAAGAAGGGTAACTCATTTTTTTCTCCTGCCTTTATAAGGCGTCTGTGTCGAGTTCGCCTGTGCGTATGCGAAGCACAGATGAAATGTCGTAAACAAAAATTTTGCCATCACCGATTTTACCTGTGTGGGCCGTGGTTTTAATTGCCTCAATAGCCCTTTCAACAAGGCCATCGTTAACGGCAATTTCTAGCTTTATTTTAGGTAAAAAATTAAGTGTATATTCAGCCCCACGATATATTTCGGCGTGGCCTTTTTGCCTGCCAAAGCCTTTAACCTCGGTGACGGTCATACCTTCGATGCCAATGCTAGATATGGCCTCACGTACTTCATCTAGTTTAAAAGGTTTGATAACAGCCATTATTAGCTTCATACGTTTGATCCTTTTAATTGTGCAACGCCACCCCAATGGTGGGCTATTTACGTACTTAGTGTTGATGTAATAATCAATACTCGTGCCAAAACGGGGATTTTATAATAAATCCTTTTATTTCATGTGCTTCCGAGGTACGTTTACTAATATAAGCAAACTAATTAAGATAAAATATGCCTTAAAATTAGGCAAATTTTATAAATGCTTATTTTTTAACCATTATTTGGAGATATATAACATGGCCTTTGGGAATCTGGAAGTAGACGTACTGATTGCTGGGGGTGGCTTGGTTGGTGGAAGTCTTGCAGTTGGTTTGGTTGAGGGAGGGATGACTGTTGCTGTCGTTGACAACTTGTCTCAAAAAGATGTTGTTGATGCAGGTTTCGATGGTCGAGCAGCAGCAATAGCTATCTCTTCTAAAAAGGCACTAAATAGTCTCGGGCTTTGGAAAAAAATCGAACCTGAAGCATCTCCAATTAAAGAAATTCGTGTATCTGATGCCGACTCAATTTTCTTCTTGCATTTTGATCATAAGGACGTTGAAACAGAAGCCTTTGGGTATATGGTTGAAAATCGCAACTTTCGTAAATCTCTTGTTGCTAGATTTGATATGCTTGAGAACCTTACTCTATTAGCCCCAAATACCATAACCAATGTCGAACGAAATTCCGGAGATGTGCAGGCAACCCTGGCAGATGGAAAGATAGTGACGGCAAAACTAATCGTTGGCGCAGAAGGCCGTCGATCTCCCACACGAGACAAAGCTGGAATAAAACTTACAAGTTGGCCTTACAAACAATGTGGTATCGTATGTACAGTGGCTCATGAACTATCTCATGATCAAGTGGCACATGAACACTTTCTTCCCTCAGGCCCCTTTGCAATTTTGCCTTTGCAAAATAATCATTCCTCTATTGTTTGGACTGAACGTAAAGATTTGGTGATGCAGATAATGGGTTTGGGTGAAGCTGATTTTCTTATCGAGTTAAAAAAACGATTTGGTAATTTTTTGGGTGAGTTGAAAGTTGTAGGACCTCGTTGGTCTTATCCACTTGCTCTTCAATTTGCGGAACGTGCCGTGGATCAGCGTTTGGCTCTTGTTGGTGATGCTTATCATGGAATACACCCTATTGCTGGACAAGGCTTGAACATGGGCTTACGCGATATTGCCGTCTTAGCTGAACTATTAACAGACGGCAAGCGATTAGGTTTGGAACCAGGTGATGCTACAATTTTAAATTCTTATGAACGAAGAAGACGTTTTGATAACACCTTGATGTTAGCCAGTACTGATATGCTTAATCGCTTATTTTCAAATGATGTTGAGCCTATACGCATTGCTCGTGACTTAGGCTTGGCATCAGTAAATATGTTTCCACCCTTAAAAAAATTGTTTATGAAACTTGCTATGGGAATGGTGGGTGATTTACCACGTTTAATGCGTGGCGACTCTCTCTAAGGATCTCTGCTTAGCCCTTTTTTGGTTAGTTCGTCCAAATAAGCTTGCCAGATTACTTCTTGATTTTCTCCAAAATCATATAGACAATCCCAAGTATAAATGCCGCTATCGTGCAAGTCGTCAAATTGTATTGCAATGGCATAATTACCAACAGTTTCAACCCCCAATATGCCAACGTGACGGCGTCCTGCCACTACTTTTTTCTGTGATGGACCGTGGCCTTGTACTTCTGCTGATGGGCTTTCAACCCTCAACAATTCAGCGGGTAGTCTGAAACTAGCTCCGTCTTCAAAATCAACTTCTAGAACCTTCTCCTCTTTTTTGACTCGGATTTCAGTCGGTTTGTGGTTTTGGGAAAAATCATTCATGAGTTTTGCATTATGAATTTTTAATTTGTCGTGCTTCGTTAATCAGCATTATAGGTATGCCATCACGTATCGGATATGCTAATTGCGCTTTTTTGCTAATTAATTCTTCGGCCGTTTCGTCCAAAGTAAGGGTTCCTTTTGTGAGTGGACACACAAGTATTTCAAGTAGCTTAGGGTCAATCTTGTTTGACTTCACTTCGACTCTCCAAAATATTTGTCTCTGATAAAGGTTATTTACTTTGAATTTAATGTTGAAAAGAACCTGTTTGGTAATTACTACTGTGTAGCTCCATTTCGATTAATGACGTAAGTAGTTTACTTCGTTCGCTCATATTTTGAGTTTCAAGTAACGCTTGTTTTTCCCGTGACTCAAAAGGACAAATCATTGAGAGTGAGGTAACGAGTGTTTCATCAGCAGCAGCTTTAATTGCTTCCCAATCAACATCAATATTTTTTAAAACAAAATATTGTTTTACTGCATCTAGTAGGCGGAGCCTATCGTTAATCTTGCTAGTATCTTCCTGAAAATCCCTAATATACGGAGTAAAATCAACTATTGATCTACGATAGCCTCTTTTTTTTTCAAGTTCTTCACCAAGTTTAAAACGGCAAAGACCTTTCAGTGCTATGAATAGGTTTCCTGCTTCAGTTTCTTCAAAGGATACAATCTGCCCGCAGCAACCTACTGGGTAAAGTGTCTCGTTATCTGGAACCGGATCAGTATATGATTTTTCTGGTTGTATTATGCCAATTAATCGCCCACTACTAAGTGCATCTTCTGTCATGCTAAGGTAGCGCGGTTCAAATATATTCAAAGGTAGGTGGCCGTGAGGCAACAACAAGGCCCCACTCAATGGGAATAGTGGTAAGCTCTCAGGTAGGGTTTTAAAGTTAACATCTCCAAATGCTTTGATCATTGCTTTTTTACCATTTTTAAGAAAATAATATTGTCGATAGATCTCGTCGTGCTTGTATCGTAACAGGGTTATCAGCGCCTAGTGCTTCAAAAATTTTGATCATTTGTTTTCGTGCAGCTTCATCATTCCAGTTTCTATCAATGCGAATAATCTTTAGTAATTCGTCAAGTGCCTGTTTTGATTGTCCGCTACCGTACAAGCAAATTGCTAAATCAAAACGCGCTTGATGATCATTGTTATTAACCTCAAGCTTAGAGATATATTCTTGAATATCTCCGCTTGCTTCACTTGCTTTTGCTAGTTCTAGTGCGGAACGTGCTGCCTGAACTTCCGGATGATTTAACAAAGCTCCTTGAAGGTTTGCTGCAAAGCTTGTTGCCTTATCTATTTCTCCTGTAGCAACATAACATCTTATTAGGCCACTTGTTGCAGTTCCATTTGTATCATCTTGAGCTAAGATTTGACTATATAATATTTTGGCTTGTTCTGGGTCACCCTCCTCAATTAGTTGTTCAGCCTGATCAAGGACTTCATCCATAGGTGTTTTTGTATTTCCAGTGAGGCGCTTGATAAACGCTTTGATCTGACTTTCAGGTTGTGGTCCCGCAAATGCATCTATGGGCTGACCATTTTTAAAACCAAAAACGGTCGGTGCTGTCTGAACTTGGAGTTGGGCTGCTAGTTGACGGTTTTCCTCCAAATTGAGCTTTACTAGCTTAACTATTCCTCCTAGCTGAGTAACAATTTTTTCTAGGATTTGTGAAAATTTATTACCGGTATCACTATGAGATATATAAAATTCTACTATTATTGGAATGTTTTTAGATTCCTCAACAACGTCCGCAACAAAACTAGCCATGTTACCTTCTTTAATGACTTGGGTTGAGTTGGAAGTACTGATGGTTGTTCCGTCTTCTTCAATTATCATTTTGAGCTCTCAAGGTGTTCATGTGTTCGCAATTATAATGGGCCATTTTAGCAACTTACTGCAAGGGGGTGGTAAGAAATATTAGTCTCTAAAGTTCTATTAATTCAGGCAAATGTCCGGTATTTTTAACAAAAGTCAGTAAATCTCTGGGCGTAATGGAAGTTGTTAGGCAATTTGTTAAGGGGTGAAAGTTTAGTAGACACTCTTGCATCATTTCCTTATCTAGAATTACCGTAGTTAGTTTTTTTGTGTCATTTATCAGGGCTAACGGTGATACTGAACCCGGTTTTACACCGAGAACCTCCAGCAAAAGCCCTGGTTTACCAAACGACAAGTGACTAGAACCAATTTTCTTTCGTAGTTCCTTCAAGTTTATTAAACGTGTGTCTTTAGCAACAATGAGGTATATTATATTTTTTTTATCTTTTAAAAATAGATTTTTACAGTGGCAACCTTCTATGTGTCCGCAGTGAATTCTTGCCTCATTAACAGTGAAAACCGGCGGGTGTGTATGAGTTTGTATTTTTATGTTTAAATCTTTTAGGCGTTTGAAAAGAATAGTAGGTGTAGACTGCATTTATTTAATATAGAGTTTTTTGGAGTTATAACCAGTCCAGAATACTGAATAGAACAAATAGAAGACTTGCAAAGCGTGCCGCTATGACTATTATTTCGCATCGTTACCGTTTTTTAACTAATGCGGGCGTAGCTCAGGGGTAGAGCGCAACCTTGCCAAGGTTGAAGTCGTGAGTTCGAATCTCATCGCCCGCTCCAAGTATTATCCCAAATTAATCATTCTACTCATAGTTTTGACTAAAAATTGCTCAGTTCTCTTCTTCTATACTTCCCAAATTGTATATATGAGGTAATTAAAAGGTTCTTTCGTAACGATGATTTATTATTTTCTATGCTTTTTATTATAGAGAAATACTGGAAAATGCTATTTTTCTTAACTCTTAAGCTTTTAAAATTATCGCTTTTATTCAACGTTATTTTTTACTCTTTATCTGAGTTTGATGTTAATTAAATTTAGTTTTGGGTAATTAATCTTCTGTTAAACCATAAAAGTTCACTTTGGGTTATTTTATGACATTGTATTAATAGTCAAATTAATTTCTGAAATTGGGAATCATGCCCACAATCCAGCATGTCCGATTGTTATCAAGATGCTTATTAAGATCTAATCAACGGAGGGCTAAATGTCGAAGTTTAATGAACCTGATCAAGCAGCAGACTGTTACAATCCTTTTGTGAAAAAAATTGTTAAAAAAAGCAAAGCAGATCTCGCAAAAGCCACAATTAAAATTATGAAATCTAGCCCAATGGCTACAAGTGTTAAGCCAATTCGAAGGTTTATCGATAGCTATCTTTCTAGTGTGGCCTTGAGTGATATCTCAGAGTTATCGTCGGAAAATTTTTTTGGTTTAATGCGGGCTCATTGGAAATTAGCAAAAAAACGTCAGCCTGGGGAGACTAAGGTTAACGTCTATAACCCTAGTCTCAAACAAAGCGGTTGGGACTGTGAATACACAGTTATTGAGGTCATAAACGACGATATGCCTTTCCTTGTAGATTCTGTGTTTTCAAAATTAAGTCGCCTTGGGTTGGACACACAACTCGTATTGCATCCGATTTTTAATGTTATGCGATCTAGGATTGGAAAGTTCGAGGGATTTTCTTTTAATACACCTGTTACACCTCAAGCAGTATCTGAGTCTTTCATGCATTTTCAAGTTTCCAAACAACCAAGTGAGCAACTGGTGGAAATTCGAAAGGAAATTTTTAAAGTTATCAAAGACGTTAGCATTGCTGTTGAAGATTGGGTCGACATGCGTGCGACTTTGTCTTCTGCAATCGAAAAAATAGATATTCAGCACCATGGGGCATGTGAAGAGGATATTTATGAAGTAAAGGATTTTTTGAAATGGGTACATGATGACCATTTTACGTTTCTGGGTTACCAAGATTATGACTTCGTTAATAAGGGAAAGAAATTTGTTATTACTTCAAATAAAAAAAGTAGTCTTGGTATTTTTAGAACTCAAAATTATCTATCTGAACCCTTTATAAAAAAACAGTCATCTAAGCCACGCATAACTGGAACTTTAACTTCAATTCCGCGCGAATTGATAACGGTAAATAAAACAGATACAATCTCAAATGTTCACCGCGCTGTCCATATGGACTCAATTGGAATATTGCGTCACAACAAACAAGGTAAGGTTATAGGCCAGAAGGTTTTCGTGGGCCTTTTTACTTCAGGTGCTTATTGCCGCAGTCCACATGATATTCCAATGTTGCGGTTGAAGTTAAAGAAAATCTTTGGACGCTCTGGGTTTGCATCAAGTAGTCATGATGGTAAGGCGCTGTTGAACATACTTGAGACTTATCCACTTGATGAATTGTTTCAGGCATCTGATAGCCATTTGTTTGAGACAGCCCTTGGGATCTTGCATTTAAAAAGAGATCAGAGAGTCGCTCTTTTCATAAGGTGTGATGATTTTGAACGTTTTGTCTCTTGTATCGTGTATGTGCCAAAAGACAATTTCACAACCGATATAAGAAAGAAAATTCAGAAAGTCCTTGAGAGTTCATTTGCTGGTGAACAGCGAGCATATTACACCCAAATTGGCGATAATGCTCTTGCCCGTTTGCACATAATTATTAAGACTAAACCAGGGAATATTCCTCGTTACAAAAAAAGCCACATTGAAGCGGATCTTCTTGATGTAACTTGCTCATGGGGAGATAGTTTATTAGAAAATCTTACTGAGATATACGGTAAAGAAAAAGCGCTCAATTTGTATAAACGCTACAATCCGGCTTTTTTGCCTGCCTATAAGGATAAATTTAGAGGAAACCAAGCAGCTAAAGATATTGAAAATATAGAACAGACTCTAAATATTGGAAAATTAAGCATGAGTCTGTTTAGGCCTGAAACAGAAAAAAGTAATCAGTTTCATTTTAAAGTATATCACCCAAGTCAACTAATTCCCTTATCTGATGTTTTACCTATTCTGGAAGACTTGGGTCTGAGAGTTCTGAATGAAATTCCCTATGTCGTCCATCCTGATTCAGTAGAGGACAAAAAAGTTGTAATTCATGATTTTGGTGTAATAACCCGTAACGGTTCAAAAGTGGATTTAGTTGCAGTTCGCAAAAATTTTCAGGACACTTTCAGCCGCGCCTGGAGTGGAGAGATAGAAAGCGATGGTTTTAACGCACTAGTTCTTTTTGCTGGCTTGGGCTGGCGTGAAGTAATGTTTTTGCGAGCATGTTGTAAATATCTACGCCAAGTCGGCGTTGCTTTTTCACAGGAATATATGGAGCAAACACTTACAAATAACGCACATATCTCTTGTAAGATTGTTGATCTCTTTGAGGCACGCTTCGATCCAAGTATTGAAGGCAAAAGCAAAACAATCCTCAAACGTTTAGAAATCGAGTTGGAAAAGGTAAAAAGTGCCGATGAAGACAGAATCTTGCGACGTTATATTAACTTGGTCATGTCCATGTTACGGACAAATTTTTATCAAACCACTAATAATGGGCCAAAGCCCTATTTGTCTTTTAAGTTTGATAGTGAAAAAATTGACGAACTTCCATTACCACGGCCTTTTCGAGAAATTTATGTTTATAGCCCGAAAGTTGAAGGGATACATCTTCGTTTTGGGATGGTTGCACGTGGTGGCTTGCGTTGGTCAGATAGAAGAGAAGATTTTAGAACAGAAGTCCTAGGCCTTGTAAAAGCACAGCAAGTAAAAAATACAGTTATTGTGCCAGTTGGCTCTAAAGGTGGATTTGTTGTTAAAAATACTTTAACCGTTTCAGATCGTAATGCATTTCAAGCTGAGGGTATAGAATGCTATAAGCTGTTTATTTCTGGTTTACTAGACCTGACGGATAACCTGAGGGGAAAAAAGGTTATCCCACCTAAGGAAACAGTGCGAAAGGATAGAGATGACCCCTATCTAGTTGTAGCAGCAGATAAGGGAACAGCAACGTTTTCTGATATTGCTAACTCGATTGCTATTAAATATGGTTTTTGGCTTGGAGATGCATTTGCGTCCGGCGGTTCAGATGGCTACGACCATAAGAAAATGGGTATTACGGCCCGTGGTGGTTGGGAGTCCGTTAAGCGGCATTTTCGTGAGATGGGCATCAATACTCAAAGGGAAAACTTTGACGTTATTGGAGTTGGTGATATGTCAGGTGATGTATTTGGCAATGGTATGCTTCTATCATCACATATTTGTTTAATTGGGGCTTTTAATCATCAACATATTTTTGTTGACCCAGAACCGGATGCCGCTAGAGGAATTGTGGAGCGTAAACGTCTTTTTAGGATGCAGCGCTCTTCCTGGACAGATTATAATTTGAGTTTGATTTCTAAAGGTGGTGGAATATTTGACCGTTCAGCTAAATCCATCGAATTGTCACCAGAAATACAGAAGCGTTTTAATCTTTCAAAAACTAAAGTTACTCCAAACGAATTAATCCGCGCACTTCTGATGGCGAAGGCGGACCTTTTGTGGTTTGGTGGTATTGGCACTTATTTGAAAAACACCGGTGAGACCCATGTTGATGTGGGAGACCGTGCTAATGACGCTATTCGCATTAATGCTAACCAATTGAATGTCAGGGTTGTCGGAGAGGGCGCAAATTTGGGAGTAACTCAACGTGGGCGAGTTCAGGCGGCGCTTAACGGTGTTCGAATTTATGCTGATAGCATTGACAATTCTGCTGGGGTTGACTGTTCTGATCATGAGGTAAATATAAAAATTCTCATTGATCAGATTGTATCGCAAGGTAGTTTAACAAAAAAACAACGTAATTCATTGCTTGCTCAGATGACTGAGGAGGTCGGTCAACAGGTATTGGTTGATAATTACAATCAAACACTAGCTATTAATATGATATTATACCAGGGCATGGGAACGTTCGACAATCAAGTGCGCCTTATGCGTTTTTTAGAAAAAAGTGGGCGACTAAATCGCGAGGTGGAATTTCTGCCTAATGACGAAGTCCTCATTGATCGAGGCGCTTCAAGAAGTGGTTTGACCGGACCAGAAATCGCTGTTTTGATGTCTTACGCAAAAATTTGGATCAGTGAAGAAATTTTGGCGTCAGATTTACCAGATGATATTACACTACAGGATGATTTAGTTGCCTATTTTCCTACACCTTTGCGAAAAACTTATAAAAACGAGATAATTAACCACAGGTTGAGTCGACAAATTATTGCAACACAGTTGACCAATTCTGTGGTCAATCGAGCAGGTGGGACTTTTATTTACGATTTGATGGAAAGAACAGGTAAGCTCTCCAGCGATGTGGTCAAAGCTTATAATATAGCATGGCGGTGCCTTGGTATGGGGGCTATTTGGTCAGAAATTGATGCGCTAGATAACAAGGTTTCTGCAGCCGTTCAGACGCAAATGCGTCTTGATACAAATCAATTCATTGAATGGGTGACGCTTTGGTTTTTGCGTAACGGACGCGGGTCTTTAAAGATAGGTAGCCATGTAGATGAATTCTTCGATGGCTTTAAGGTGCTATACGATTGTATTAGTGAGAGCCTACCAAAACATTACCTACGAGACGTATCTGCACGTGCGGAACCGTATATCGTGGAGGGTGTGCCTGAAAATTTAGCCATTCGTGTTAGTGGATTGGTAAATATGTTTTCAGGTTGCGATATATTGCGTCTGGCAGAGACACGCAAGTTGTCTGTTCTAGATGCCTCTAGGCTTTATTTTGCTATTGGATCCCGCTTTCATCTGGGTTCACTCAGGGCAGCTTCAAATAGTTTGGAAAATCAGAGTCATTGGCAAAAACTGGCTACAGCTTCGTTAATTGAGGAGATCTATGGTCTTCAACTTACTTTGGCGGGCAAAGTATTAGATTCATGTGGAAAACGTAAAAAGTCTTTTAAAATAAATGAGGCTCTTTCTGCTTGGATTGAAAAAAATAAAAATTCCGTTGAGAGAACAGATCAAATTATTGCTGAAATAGCTTCGATGGAAAATAATGATTTTGCGATGTTATCTGTTGCTTCACGTCAGCTTAGGTCCTTAGCAGATGCTTCGGTCAGAGGATAGTAGTGAGAGAGCCACAAAAAATTGATCAGCGCGCTCTTGTTTCATGGTACCTGTACGACTGGGCTAACTCTGCCTTTCCAACTGTAATTATTACTTTTGTATTTGCTACTTACTTTACCGAATCTGTCGCTTCTGGGAAAGTTATTGGCACGGCCTACTGGGGTTATGCCATGAGTTTATCCGCGTTGGCCGTGGCAGTTGCTGCCCCCGTCTTTGGGGTGATTGCTGATTATTCAGGTAGGATTAAGCATTGGCTTGGTTTTTTTACCACTTTTTGCATTTTTTCCAGTTGTCTATTGTGGTTTATTGAGCCGAACCCGCAGTTTGTTTTGTTGGCTTTGGTGACAGTTGGGTTTGCTAACTTTTTTTTCGAAATGAGCATGGTTTTTTATAACTCTATGATAACGGGGTTGGCTGAAAAAGAATTTTTAGGTCGTATCTCTGGTTGGGGTTGGGGGTTGGGCTACTTTGGTGGGTTATGTTGTCTAGCTTTGACTTTGTTTGGATTAGTTGAACCAGAAAATTCTTGGTTTGGTTTTGAAAAAGAGACAGCTGAACATATTCGTGCTGCGACTTTGTTGGTAGCGCTTTGGTACGCAATTTTTTCGATTCCCTTGTTTTTATATACTCCAGGTAGAATTGCTAAAAATATTTCCATTTTTAATTCTATCAAAAGAGGTTTAAGAGATTTTAGGAAAATTTTTTGCCAACTAATTGAGAACTCCAACATAGTTAGGTTTCTTGTTGCCCGGATGATTTATACTGATGGCTTAAACACTCTTTTTGCATTCGGTGGAATCTATGCGGCAGGGTCATTCGGCATGGAGCTGAATGAAATACTCATCTTTGCCATCGGTATTAATGTTACAGCGGGTTTTGGTGCAGTAGCATTTGGTTGGGTGGATGACTTGATTGGTGCTCGTAAAACTTTATTTGTTGCGCTTGTTGGTTTAACAATTTTTGGTCTTGCTCTATTGATTGTTCAAACAAAAGTAGGTTTTTGGTTTTTTGGATTGTCTATGGGGATTTTTGTGGGACCAGCTCAGGCGGCAAGCCGCTCAATGATGGCACAGATTGCACCTCCAGAGTTAATTACTGAGATGTTTGGTCTGTATGCTCTTTCTGGAAAAGCGACAGCATTTGTTGGCCCGGCCTTGCTTGGTTCGATAACAGCTGCCTTTAATAGTCAGCGCGCAGGTATGGCGTCGATCTTGATTTTCTTCGCTGTTGGAATATTCTTGTTGTTACACGTTCGAGAAACTAACTCCCAACCTTAATTAAAAATTAAGGTTATATTCTTTTTGTTATGAATTTCCCGCTTACGTTAATATTTTTGTAAATTATTTTAGTGTTTGAAGTGGCGCATATCGGTCATGATCATGGCTAAGCCTGCGTCATCGGCGGCTGATATAACCTCGTCGTCGCGTACAGAGCCGCCTGGTTGAATTATTGCTGAGGCACCGGCTTCGGCTGCAGCGAGCAAGCCGTCTGCAAACGGAAAAAAAGCGTCTGAGGCAACTACTGATTTTATAGCTAAACTTTTTTTCTCGCCGGCTATTTTTGCAGCATCTTCAGCTTTCCAGGCAGCAATACGTGATGAGTTGACCCTGCTCATTTGACCAGCTCCAATGCCAACTGTAGCTCCGTTTCTGGCATAGATAATGGCGTTTGATTTAACGTGTTTGCATACGGTGAAGGCAAACTTTAAGTCGGATACTTCCCTATCAGTTGGCTGACGTTTGGTGACTACTCTCATATTTTCTAGTACATGGTTGTCACGATTTTGCAGAAGATATCCTCCAGACAAGGAGCGCACAGTCATATTTTTTGCTTTTGGATCAGGCATGCCACCAGTAGCTAAGACCCTGAGACTTTTCTTTTGAGCAAGAATTTTTTTTGCTGCCTCCTCTATTTCAGGAGCAATAACTACTTCGGCGAAAAGATCGGCAATAAGCTCAGCTATCTCTGGGTCAAGTGTTTTGTTTACGGCCACAATGCCGCCAAACGCACTTTCTGGATCACAGGCAAGTGCCTTTTTATAAGCATCTGCCAAATTTGCTCCATGAGCAACGCCACAGGGATTAGCATGTTTTATAATTGCGCAAGCCGTATTATTAAACTCAGCGACAAGTTCAAAAGCTGCATCAGTATCGTTTAAATTATTAAAGCTTAATTCTTTACCCTGTAATTGTTTTGCTGTGGCAACCCCCGGTCGACTCTCTCCATTGGTATAGAAGGCTGCTTCCTGATGAGGATTTTCACCGTAACGCAATCTTTGTTTACGCAGTCCCCCAAGGGTTATGTGCTTGGGTAGGGAATCCCCAAGCTGATTTGCGAACCAGCTACTAATAGCTGAGTCATAAGAGCTGGTACGCGCAAATGCAATTGCAGCCAATTGCTTGCGGAATTTGTCAGAAGTGGTGCCTGCACCAGACTTCATTTCATCCATTACTTTTATGTAGTCATTTGGATCAACAACCACGGTTACAAAGGCATGGTTTTTTGCAGCAGCACGGATCAATGCCGGGCCACCAATATCGATATTTTCAATACATTCGCTGAATTCACTACCAGTTGCGATAGTTTCTTCAAAAGGGTAGAGGTTGACACATAAAAGATCTATGGCTGCAATATTGTACTCTTTCATAGCTGCCTCGTGTTCTAAGTTACCACGTACTGCCAGCAAACCACCATGAATAGTTGGTTGCAGGGTTTTAATCCTTCCATCCATGATTTCTGGGAACCCTGTATGCTCAGAAACCTCAACAACGGAAATCCCTGACTCTTTGAGAGTACTGGCACTTCCGCCGGTTGACAAAATCTCAATATTTCTATCGGCTAAGAATTTACCAAATTCTACAATGCCGGTTTTATCTGAAACAGAAATTAGTGCACGCTTAATAATCTTTGACATATGTTGTATCTCTCTTATCAGAGGTTTTTACTTTTAGTGGCCAGCCACACCAATTTGGGTTGTGCAAGCCCTACTCCCGATTATCTGTTAAGGGTAAATACTCTGGTACTAGTTTTCTAATAAGTATTACTACCTTTTTAATATCAGTTTCATTTGCGGCTTGGGCTAGCTTTTTTATTGCTGTTGTAATGGTTTTAAAATCGGACCCACGAGGTGCTGCCAATAGAATACCGTAACACTCTGTTTCGATGAGTGGTTCAGCACCGTGAAATACTTCCTCAATAAGTTTTTCACCGGGACGCAGTCCAGTGATTTCAATATCTATGTCTTGGCCTGGTGTCAGACCAGCTAAACGAATAATTTGCCGTGCTAGATCTATAATTAAAATTGGCTCTCCCATGTCGAGAACAAAAATTTTCCCGATTTGCTCGTTGTTTATATCGTTTAGAGCAGAAGCTTGTAGAATTAATTCAACTGCTTCTCGAATAGTCATAAAATAACGTTTCATCAGCGGATCAGTAACTGTTAATGGCCCGCCTGATGCTAACTGTTTTTGAAATAAGGGAACGACGGAACCGGTAGACCCAAGTACATTGCCAAACCGCACTGTGACGAAACGGGTCCCAACATCTGTACTGCGTTGCACATCAAGTGCCTGACAGTAAAGTTCCGCAATTCGCTTTGAAGCACCCATTACATTGGTTGGATTGACGGCCTTATCAGTTGAAATCATAACCATAGTTGAGACTTTTGTTTTTACACAAGCGTCGGCAACATTTTTTGTTCCGACAACATTGGTCAGCACCCCCTCACATGGGTTTGCCTCGACTAGGGGAACATGTTTTAGAGCGGCTGCGTGGAAAACAAGTTCTGGATTAATGTTACTAAACAAACGACTAACCATTTTGGAATCCCTTACGTCCATTATAATTGTGCGTCTGATAAGTTCTGGATGTTTGACAGATATTTCCATGTCAATTGAGTAAAGGTTGAACTCGGAATTATCCAGCAAGGTAAGTTCTGATGGTTTAAAGTTACAAATTTGACGAACTAATTCACTACCGATAGAGCCCCCAGCACCTGTTATTAAAACGTTCTTATTTTTTATAAGTTTTGCCATAGATGTTCTATCAAGTGGTTTCTGTGGGCGACCAAGTAGGTCTTCAATTGCGATGGGCTGAATTTGAGTATTATCGCCTAAACCGCTTTTAAATTCAGTCAGTTGCGGAAGTCTTGCTAGGGTCAATCCAGTTTCGGTTGCTGCCTCAAGCAAACTTCGGACTCGAGCACCATCCAAATCTCCATGTGTTAGAATTAAGCGTTGGGGTTTATTACCTGACTGTTCAAGTTCACTTATTATAGATTTTAAATTATCGGTTGTTCCCAATACAGAGATACCATGGATATTACGGCCGACACGTCCTGATGTTTCGGAGACAATGCCAACTATGTGGTAGTTTGCAGAGGGTGTTCTGCTCAAGGATCGAATAAATTCTTCTGCAGGGTTTCCAGCACCGACTAACAGTACTGGAATGCTTGTCGTATTTATATTTTCCATACGCAAATCAATACGTTGATCTTTTATTAAACGGTAGACAAAACGTGGTCCGCCCAGTAGTGCCATTAAAACAAACCAATTAATTGCCAAATAGGATCTGGGTAAATTATCTAATCGCGTCCATAAAAACATGATGAGTAAAAAAATTAGAACAACTAGTGTAACAGCATGTGTGATTGCTATCAGATCATTCAGGGAAGCATAACGCCAAACCCCACGGTAAAGATCTTGGTAAAGGTATACTCCAGCAGATATTATCCCAAAAAGGGCTCCTCCAAAAATTAGTGTTTCTAATGAGAAATAGTCCAAAAATACCTCTCCCAGGCGCAGATATAAGGAGATATAAAATGACAAGACTGTCATGATTATATCGTGGCTGTAGACAAGGTAGCCGGGGTGAGTGATTCGCATATATTAACGCTTCCAATTAGTGCTTCTGGGTGTCAAACCAAGTTGCTGTTTCCTTGAGACCTTTTAGCATGCTGAACGGTGGCGTCCAGTCGAGATCCACTCGGGTCGGACTATCATCAACATAAAGAGATTCTGTTAGGCGAGAAATGGTAGCTTTTTTGCCTGTTAAGATAGCTATAAAATGTAATACAGAAAGAGGAAAAAATATAATTAGTGGTTTTACGCCCAATGCCGTGCAGGTCTTGCGTATTAGCTCGGGGGTGGATACATCTTGGGGGTCGCGGCACAAATAAATCTTAGTGGAGGACGGAGGTTTGTTAATTACTCGTTGAATCAAATCTACCAGATTACCCACGTAAATAATGCTGCGACGGTTTTTTACACCGCCAAAGGGCAAAGGCCAGCCACGCATACAAATTTTGATCAAAGAAATAAAGTTCCCCTTTACGCCGGGACCATAAACTAAAGGAGAGCGGATAATTGTTGCGCTCATATTACTGGAACGAACTACTTGAGTGAGGGCTTTTTCAGCTTCAAGCTTGGCAGTAGCGTATGGATCTTTAGGAGCGGGAAGATCATCATAGCAAAAAGCTTTTAAATCACTGCTTTCACCATTCACTTTAATGGTGCTCATAAATATAAAGTGCCGGACACCCGCAGCGGCCGCATCTTTTGCAAGTTTGCGTGTACCCTCAGTATTGATACGTTTGTTATCAGAAATTAAATTTTTGGCCTTATCTGTCATTACGTGGACCCGAGCCGCCAAGTGTATAACAGTTTCGACTTTAATAAGTGCTTTGCTCCAATCTGTATCGGGGCCAAGGTCTGAAATAGGATATATTTGCGTATCAAATTGTCTAAAATCATCGTTGCGGTAACTGGCAACGACCTCGTGTCCGGACTTGATTAATTGGGGAACAAGGTTTCGGCCAATAAAACCATTTGCGCCAGTTACAAGTATTCTCATGCTCTTGCCCGTAAGGTTTCTTTTAGGACAGTAAGCATCTCGTAGGCCTGGGTTTCACGACTGTGTGTTGGTGCAGTTCTTAGTGCTGCGGTAGCAAAAGTTTTAAGCGCTGACTTGTTACTAGCTAGCTTGTTGATGCCAGAGGCCAGAGCCTTTGGATCTTCGGCGGGGACGTGGATTCCTGATTTGTCATTCATTATAATGCGCGAGGCCTCGCCTTCGGGGGCTGCAAGTAATATTGGTAAACCCATCGCTTGAGCTTCAAAAATTTTTGATGGAATGACTTCCGAGAAAACTGGGGAGTTTTTGAGGTGAACTAGTGCAACATCACACAAACTCCAAATTGCAGGCATTCTTTTTTTTGGTTGACGCGGCATAAAAATTACATTGTCAATTTTGTTTTTTTCAGCGTGCTCCATGAGCTTGGATCGTTCAGCTCCTGCTCCCACAAAAAGAAAGCGTATGGTGTCATTATATTTAAGTATTTCTGCGGCGTTAAGGACATTGCATAAAGCATGAGCCATACCGTGGGTTCCTATGTATCCAATGACAAACTTTTTATCAAGGCCCCACTCTTTTGACAAATTTAAGTTACGGGCTTGTGGCTTGTAGCGTGCAAGGTCCACGCCATTGATGACTACAGTAATTTTATTTTTGTCAATTCCGCGTTTAACGAGGTTCTCTTTGAATGAGGGGGATAGGGCAGTAATTTGGGTGGAGCGACGATATAAAAATAGCTCTAATTTTTCTATTAACTTAAAAGCAATATTTTTTTTCATAACACCAACGGCTTCTATTGATGCTGGCCAGAGATCGCCAAGTTCAAAAATAAAGGGCACATTGCGCAACGCACCGGCCGCCCACCCAGCAACTGTAGTAAAAAACTGTGGTGAAGTAGCCACAATGATGTCGGGACGTTCATCTTTTAGTGCAGCAAAAAACCCTGTAACCATGAAGCTCAAAAAATCAAATGTTCTGTGTGCAATACCCTCGTTTGCAGCTATGTAAGTTTTGACTCGAACCACCTTTATCCCAGACATAATCTCAAATTGTTTCCAATCATTTTTATAACCAGGAAATAATTTTCCTTCTGGAAAATTGGGTGCTGACGTGATGACCGTGACTTGATGACCCCATTTTACCCAATAACAGGCGCGCTCGTAAACGCGGCTAGCTGCAGCATTACTCTCAGGTGGAAAATTTTCGCTTATAAACTGGATCTTCACAATTATTTTCCCTTAAGTATAAGCAAAAAAAACATTGTTATTGTTAGTGTGGTAATTATAGCTGTCAAGGATTGTCCTTGCTCCGCTAGCCAAGCTAGCATTATTAGAACTGCTCCTAAAAAAGCGACCATTGTGGCGACATATTCGTGAGAAAGTCCGCGTTGCACGGCTTTTTGATAAAAATGCTGACGATGAGCCTGCCATAATTTTTCTCCCTTAATAGCACGACCTATTAGAGTAATGGTGGCGTCAGTTAGGTAGTAAGCTGGAAGGATTATGGCTGCTGCCCAATTGCCATTTCCAGCCAAATTCAAAAGTAGCCATCCAAGCAAAAACCCTAAAGGAATACTGCCCACATCCCCTAAGAAGACCTTTGCTGGATTCCAATTCCACTTAAGGAACCCTGTGGCAGCAGCAGCAAGTATACCTCCTAGAAAAGCAGTAGGACCATCACTAATCAAAAAGACACCAACGCCAATAACGATAGTTTCAACGCTTGTGATTCCATCAATTCCGTCCATAAAATTAAAAAGGTTGATGAACCATACCCAGATTATTCCAGCCAACAATGTATCCAAAGCAGGAGGTAACAAATTTTGAAAGAACGAATCTGGTGTTGGTCTAAGCAGTAAAACTGTTGAAACAGCAATTACTTGCGCAGTAAAACGAAAAATTGGGGGCAGATTGCGGAGATCATCAACCCAAGAAAGCCCTGCTAGTAGAAGTGCTGCGCAAGGCAGGCCCCAAGTGAGCAACGCATTACATTCTAAGTACAACCCTGTCATGATCCAAGCTAATAGAACTACTGCCATAAGTGAGAGCCCGCCACCCTTTGGCGTTGGGGTTTTATGGCTTGAACGCTCGTTCGGATGATCCAAAATTGCACGTGAGCGCAAAAATGGTAATAAGGCTCCTGTCCCAATATAAGTGACGGTAGCGATAAAGATGAAGAATAGAGCTTGAACGAATATTTCCATAAATTTGAGTTTATATCTAACATAACCTTGATCGTAAGAAACAATTTTATATAAAGCACATTAACTTGACTAAAAGTGAAGTGTTAGTATGAAAACTTTTATTAGGGAGATTTCTGTGAAATCTGTTTTGATTACTGGCATTACTTGTTACATTGGGTGTGAGCTTGCACGCAGCTTGGTTAAAAAAGGCGTGAGCGTTTCAGGTATTGTGCGTAATGACTCTCAAGTAAATCGTCTTTCACCTTTCCAAGATCAGATAAGTCTTTTTGTTTCAGATGGCACTCAAACTTCTTTGGATGTAGCTGTGAAGAAGAGTGAACCAGATGTCATTATCCATTTAGCAGGTTATTATGTTTGGGAACACACTCCAGCAGATGAAGCGCTTTTGATTGAGGGAAATGTTGCTTTTGGAATGCGCCTACTTGAAGCTGCTAGAAAAAATGGTATATACAGAATTATAAATACAGGTAGCCATTTTCAATATTTCGAGAGTGAACAGCCCTCTCCAATCAATCGTTATGCACAAACCAAACAGGATTTTGCAGATATTCTATATGAATATAGTAAGGATTATGATTTCCAATTTTTAAATCTGATAATTTTTGAATCCTATGGACCACGCGACTGGCGAAATAAACTTATACAGGCGATAGTTCAAAACCAACGTAGTGGTGGAACTTTGACTATAGTTGCTAGTGATCCAGTCATGGATTTTGCATACATAGATGACATTGTTGATGCCTACATTCAGGCTGCTTATTTGTTACAAAATAGCCCCAGAGAGGTATGCGGAAACAGTTATGCTTTGACTGGTGGTGAGAGAAAGTCTATCAGTGAACTTATTAAAATTTTTGAAAAAATTGGCGGTAAATCTATTATGACAGAAAAAAAAGAAGATCCAGCCAACGTTAAAAGAATTCATATGCCGTGGAACGGCCCCACTTTACCTGGTTGGAAACCTAAAATTTCATTGTATTCTGGTATAAAACGGTTTCTTAGAGACTTCTGTTAGCTCTTTTTGGGCACGCATGTATAGGAAAAGATTGATAGGATTATGAGAAAGCTCTAAATAACAAGTAATAAGCTTAATCTGAGTGTTTGGAGCGCTTACTTGCTATTGATCTAAGTGTCATATTGAGCTTGTCATAATGGTCAATTCTAGCATCAACATGAAGACTATCAAATGGGACGTGGCAATAGCCAAAGGTTACTATAACACTTGGTATTCCAGCGTTATTTGCGGCTTTAATATCATCCTCGCTATCTCCAATGAAAGCAGTATTGCCAAGAGCAGCCCCCATTTTATTCATGGTATAATAAACATGGCGGGGATCAGGCTTTTTGAACTTTATTGTATCTCCACAAATAATACTCGAAAAGTAGTGTCGTAATTTAAGTGCATCAAGAACGGGAAAACAGGTGGCTTCGGGTTTGTTGGTGCAAATACCAAGTTTAATTCCGTAATCTCTAAATTGGTTGAGGGCATCAACTGCACCAGGAAAAATGGAGGTATGCTCACTCGGATTCTTACGATAGTTATCTAGAAACTTAGTTTCCAATAAGCGGATGTCATCTTGGTTACCCGGTTCTCCGGTTATTGCTAGGGCTTTATCGCAAAGGGTGTAGGCACCAAATCTAACAAGTTCTTTGGTATTTTCAATAGTAATAGGCGGGCGCCCCATGGAGTCTAAAGCTCGGTTAATGGATGCACAAACGTCAGGCACACTATCAATAATTGTGCCGTCTAGATCAAATATAAGAGCATCAAACATAGTTAATGGTTGCTTGTTTTAACATTGGCCCAGGAACACCAATTCATAGGATTGTTAACGCTTAAATCATTTCTAACAAGGATTGATTTTACTTCGCCCAGCAACATAATATGAGTACCCATGCGAATTTCGCCAGCAAGTTTACATTCAAAATGTATTGGTAAATCAGCCAACTGAGGAGCCAGAGGCCTGAATGAAGTGTGGAGGCCTGAGTTAGCTATTTTGTCTGGATCGTTGGCAAAAGACGTAGTGCCACTATAGCGAATGGCCTTCGTTAGCGCATCATTTATATAGGCAACACCACAACCAAAGGATTTTGCCATGCGGATTGTATATAATGAAGCTCGCGGAGCATAGCGCTCATTAATTTTGCTATAGGAGACGCATGGCGCAATAATCAAAGGATGGCGACTAATGATAGTTGTTGATCCGCAGGGCATAAGGTTGGCTCGACCATCTTTAGTCCAGGCCGTGATCATGCCCGTTGGAGATGGAAAGAAACACGGCCAACGTGCCCTATCGTTATCCACCTCAATTTGATCTTTAGGCAAAGGGGCTAAGTATCTGATGGCCATGCCGTGGGCCGAATCGTCAGCTTCAAAGGCTACTGTGTTTGCGGCAGGAAATTTATATTGGGGCGTATAACCTTTTTGATAGTGTTTAGCTAGACCAGATTTTGGGGTTACTCTCTCAGGTTTTGGAAGGGCAGGGTCGGGAGACCATTCTGGTAGCCCCTGCCAGTGAATTTGTGATTTTCCTTCGGCAATATCTTTGCGTAATTGAATAGCGGTAATTTCTATGAAATAAACCCGGTGGGAGCCAACATCGGCCCAGGCTTTTTCGTAAATGGCGTTGCCGAAAAAGTCCTTGCTGGGTTTAACCAGTTTGCCTTCATAGACCAGATAGGCATTATTTATTACAGGAGCTTCGACGGTTTGCCCCGGACGAGTTTTTAGTCTGGCCAGGTTCAGGCGTTCAGATGTTTTTTCTTCTGGTGTCTCGGCAATGACTTTAATAGCCGTTGCTAGTTGCTCGCCTGGCGTTAGGAATTGTATGGCGACACTACGTCCGGCTTCAAGAAGCTTGGCGAAACGCCCACGCCTATGATGGCGTTTAGAAAGGGTTTGCCGACAGAAACTTAATGCTGCAATGTAGGGAAATCGGTTAACAATGGAGGGGCCAACGACTTTTTCAAAACCAACCTCTTTACCATTCGTAGTGGTAACTAGGCATGTAGGTGAAGGGAAAAAAGCGGGCCAGCGTGAATCTGCCTCTAACTGTGCAGATGTTTCAGGTAAGTCGCGTTGTAAATAAGTCCCAGCTTCATTTGCATGCCAGCCAGAGGCAGAGTCAAGGGCCGTGTAGGGCCATTTATATAAAAAATTCTGCGACATGTAGACTATATTCTTAACGTTGATTGGAAAAGTAAACAATGCTTCTGGTCGAAAATTTAGTGACTGTCAACTATTCGAAAAATATTTGTTAGTAAGATTTTACTGGAAGGCTCTCCCCGCAGTTGTTATTTCAAAGGCTATGAATGATCAAGGTAGAACTTTAACATTGGCAAATATGCGTAAAAGTATAAATCAGGCGCTGGAAGCAAAAGATGCATCCTTGGCACGAGCTTTGATGGCTGAGCTTTGGGCGGCTAGTCCTGGACCGGCGAGTGCATCAATTATTTTACCGGCATTCAAGACTTTGAAGGCTCTAACAGACGAAGTTCAAGCCAATAAGTTGAATGTATGCTTGTTGCGTTCCTTTGCTGTTGAGCCATGCATTCCAACCCTTCAAGCAGCAGCTTTGCTAGGGAATGTAGAGCTGAACGTGACCCTCGGGGGATTTAACACTTACGTACAAGATATACTGTCGCCTGAGAGCTTAGCCTACTCAACACACTTGGACTGCGTTATTCTGGGAGTGCAAACCCGGGATATTGCGCCTGACTTTTGGTTTGGAAAGAGTGTCTCTGCAGGCGAGAAGATTGCGGACGTTATTGGCAGTATTGAAAGTCTGATTAACACTTTTCGCTCCCATAGCGATGCTTATTTGCTAGTTCATAATTTGCAGCAGCCTACATGGACTGGTGCAGGCGTTCTTGATGTTGCTTCTGTGGACTCACAACGTGATGCCATTTGTAAAATAAATTTGGGATTAGTGGCAGCTGCTGAAAAGCACAAGGGCGTTCATGTTCTAGATTATGATTCACTTGTGGCTCGTCACGGTCGAGCTAATTGGTCAGACGAGAGCCGCTGGTTGACCATGCGTCTGCCTATAGCCATGGAAAACATACATCATTTGAGCGATGAGTGGCTAAAGTACCTTGTCCCCATCTCGGGTCGTATTGCAAAAGCATTGGTTGTTGACCTAGATAATACCCTGTGGGGCGGTGTACTTGGTGAAGATGGTGTAAATGGTATTCAACTCGATGGTGAATACCCGGGAGCAGCCTATCAAGCGGTGCAGCAAGCTTTGCTTGATCTATCCCGGCGCGGTGTCATTCTTGCTGTTTGCTCAAAGAATGATGAAGCTGATGCTTTGACAGTCATTGAGAGCCATCCGGGCATGCTGATAGGGTCTGACAGATTCTCGGTTTTTAAAATAAACTGGCAAGACAAGGCTACGAATATTCAGGCTATCGCTGATGAGTTGAATATCGGAACAGATGCTATTGCCTTCCTTGATGATAACCCAGCTGAACGTCTTTGGGTGCGCCAAAAAATGCCAGAGGTGCATGTGATCGAGCTTGGCGACGATCCAATGACTTTTGCAGATGCTTTGCGTCGAGCTCCGGTATTTGAGCGCCTTAGCCTGTCAAGTGAAGACAAGTGGCGCAGACGACAGTATGCCGAGCAGCGTCAGCGTAAAGCACTACAAGGAAGTGTGGCATCTTTGGAGGATTTTTACAGGTCCCTTCACCTGCAACTTGATGTTTTTTTAGTAACACCAGCACATGTTGCACGGGTCGCCCAACTAACTCAGAAGACCAATCAGTTCAACTTGACAACTAGGCGTTACACCGAGGTTGATATTTTTCGGTTCTTAGATGACCCATTATTTGATGTCTTTGCGGCTAGAGTCAAAGATCGCTTTGGTGATAGTGGTATCATCGCAGTTGTCATTGTTGAGGCTAAGGATACAAAAGCTCGACTCGACACGTTTCTTATGAGCTGCCGTGTCATTGGAAAAACTGTTGAGACAGGTATATTATCTATCATTGTGGACAGGCTCAAAGCTAAAGGTGTTAAAATGCTTGTTGGTCACTTTATAGCCTCTGCAAAAAACTTGCCCGCAAAAAGTTTTTTTGCCGATCATGGCTTTAAGGAAAATACAAAACAGGATTGGCAACTAGAATTACCGCAGGCATCACTTAAGATGCCGGACTGGATTAAGACTTAAACACTCAAGTTAGAAGGAACATATTAACGTGAAGGAAACTGCAAAAAGTGAAAAGGTAAGACAGATCATTGCGGATACTTTGTTTATGTCCCTTGAAGAGATTGGTGAGGATGCCTCGCAGGACTCCATAAATAATTGGGACTCACTTCAGCAGTTGAACTTAGTTTTGGCCTTGGAGCAGACTTTCAACGTGCATTTTAAACCGGAAGAATTTGCAATTATGACTAGTGTTGAAAAGATCCTCGAGCAGTTGAGCTTGAAACAGGCTTAGGTAGGTGGTGGGTTTGTTGGAACGATGCGTGCAGGGTTGCCGACAACTAGATGGTTTTCTGGTACGTCCAGCGAGACAACCGAACCGGCTGCAATAACTGCTCCTTTGCCAATGCTAACCCCAGCTAACAAGACCGAATTTGCACCAATCCTTACATCGTCTTCAATTACAACAGAGGCCTTGGTTGGGTCAGCATATTTATTTTCGATGTCGTTCGCTTTATTTTCGCTTATGCGTCCGGCGTGAATGAAAGCGCCTAGCATCTGACGCCCTCGAGTAAAGCTAACTTGCGGTGCGATAAAGACATCATTGCCAATAACCGCATCCTCACAAATTAAGGTTTGCTCCATGGCGCGCACGTTGTAACCAAGTTTGGCACCGGCAAGGACGATTGCGCCGCCTCCAAATACACAGCCGTCACCGATTGAAACATCTTCACGGATAATGACGTTATTAGCAGTTTGCACATTGTTGCCAAGGATAGTATTTTCATAAATTACGGAATTAGAGCGAATTATACAGTTAGCTCCTAAGGTCGCCCCAGCACTATTTTCAAGAGTGCGCTTGTCCAATTGAGATGACTTGCAAGGATAGCCAATGATGGCGCTTTTATCAAGTAGAGTCCCTTCGCCAATTTTACAGTCACCAATAAGATTGGTTGCGCTCATCAGATGATTCCCTCCTTTGGGTAGGCATTATAAATGTCGTCCAGAGTTTGAAATGCAAAGCCTCTTTTATGAACGGCATCAATCAACTCCAACAAAAAAGATTGTGCACCAGGACCAGTGGAAAATAATTTTTCGGCATCCTTACTGGAGAGAGTTGATATTTTTGGCTTTAGTTGTAAGTAGTTCTGATGGTCGGACAGGTTAAGCGTAAACATAAAAGGATGTACACCAATTATCTTCAGGCCAGGTGAGAAGAAGAGACTTTCGTATCGATTTAGGCGAAAGTCACCATCACGCCGCCAGTGTATATCATCAGCCCAAAACATTGGAAAACGGGGAATTCCTGTCCAATGATGCAAGGGGACCAGTCCCGTTTGCAGATAGAGGCAGAGATTACTGTCGTAAAGAATATTTCGAGCCTTCATAGCCATGGAAATATGGCTGTCATCGACCATCGCATGGGCGCGAAAAGAACGGGCCTCAGGGAAAAGCTTGAAGACATGTTCAATAACCTTCTCACGGGTATCACCATGGGACGACCCTGGTAGGAAATTCGGATGTAGACCAACATTGACGGTTCCTGCAGCTTTTTCAGCTGAAAGAACTGCGCTTTTGTGAGTGGCGAAGGCAGTTGGTGTGACACCTCGTTCCTTCATGGCTGTTAAAAGGGTCTGGATACAATACTCAGATGCCCAGTCAATATCTGTGGTGAACACAAAAACGGGTTTATCAAACAATCAGAATCTCCAAGGCATAAATTTCTAAAGTAGCTTTTTGGTTAATATTTGCACCATTGTTTCCAAAGGAGAAGCAAGGTCAACATTTAAAAGAGTAGCACTCTGGTCTGTTGCTAGTGGTTTTAGACGTTCAATAATTACTTTAAGTTTTGGTGTGCTTCTTTCAAGGCTTTTAGCCGTCATTTCTCCTTTTCTTTTAGCCGTAGCATATTGAGTAAAGTTAGCAGGTGCTTCTTGAACATAAATGCTGGAAGGGTAAAATAGTGTGAGGGTTTCCTCAGACTGACTCAAAAGGTCTTCAACTACTTTTATCAACCCATTGGAATAAATATTGTAGAATTTGTCAGTATTATCTTTATCGGGGCGGCTCGATATGCGTGGAGTGGCAAAATACATCAAATGAGTGGGCAGCCAACCTCTTTTTCTTAATGATTGAATGGCTATTGTCGGCTTTAGTACGTCCAACTGTAGTACTTTGCAAGTGCAGCCATATTTTGATATGTCTTTTGCCACAAACTCAGCATCTTGTTTTCCGCTCAAATAAGTAATAGCAGTTTCACCTCCTCCTGCAGCAACAATTTTTGCTGTTATTTCTCCGAGGCCTCTACTGCCTCCGATGATGAGAGCTCGCATTTTCTTGAAGGGTGTTCCTGTAACATGGGGTTTGACAGTTGTTATACTTGGTTGCAGAATTGGCTGAGGGCGCACAAAAGCATTTACTTTTCCTGTCATCCCACCACCCTTGAGTGTTATTGTAATCATTGAAACGCGATCGTCTGAGTGTGTGACCCAGTATTGGGTGGGCTCATCTGAGCGTTGGTTAGAAAAAACTACATCGAAACCTGAAAATAGAGAATGAAGGCCAGGACAGCGCATTCCTATAAGTTTTGATAGTCCAAGTAAGCGTGCAACCCCATCTATGCCAAGGGCCCGAGTTGAGTGGGGAAAAGCGCTTTTAATTGCATTCACATTTCCAGAAAGTTTAAATGAGCCTAAGTCATTTTTAATGTCTTCAAAAGTTCTATCAGCAGGCTGTCTAGAAAAATTAGTAGTTTTTAATGAGAAAGAAGTAGGTTTCGGGCTTTGTGTCTTGCCGTACAATCTAATTTTAGTAGTTTCTAAACCTTGACATTGTAAACTTAACTCAATTGTGTTTTTGAAAATATTACTCGGAACCACAATTATATTTTCTTTTAGAAATACAGGATTTCTAAAAGTTACTGATAGTCGATTTATGGATAATGGGTGTATTTTCAGAAATTTTTCAATGCCACACAAGACATTGTGGATGCCATGGGCTACTATTTGCCCGAACATGGTACGCCGTGCACGGATTGAATCCAGGTGTATGGGATTGAAGTCACCGGACAGTTCTGCAAAGGAGAGTTGGCTTTGCAAGGAATGCTGGAAAGGGGATAGAATCATTTTAATGAGTATAATTCATCAAGTTTAGACTTGTACTTAAATTTTATTGTGATTGCTTTTTTTTCAAATTTCTGTTTCCACGTATATTTTATAAGGTCGTTTTATTATTACTTTTACTCTAAGTTATTTTTACAAACTATTAGTTATAATATAGGTGCACGTGGCTAATCTAGTTAAAGGAAAGTCAGGGAATATTGTTGAACCATTTTTCAATTTATAGCTCACGGAGACAAAAATTACCGAAGTATGAAAATCTGCTAACTTTCAATAACTTCTTTTTGGAGGGGCACTCATTATAAAACATAGTGCTGCGTGGAAAATTGCTAGATCACGCATAAAACGTTTTGGTTGAAAAAGAATTGCATAAAATAAAACCTTGGGTGCGTGCTTTATAAGTAAACGCTTTGCCCTAAATTGTGCCGCCTCAAGGTTCTCATATTTTTTTACCAGATAAAGGTGGCTCCAGACTATATTCCATTCTTTACGCCAACGAATACGAAAGGTTGATGTGGTAGCTTTGCTAACTAAATGTGTTCCCTGTGCGTTAGATGCAAATATGATTAAATAACCCTTTTCAATCATTCTGCAACATAAGTCATTGTCCTCTCCATATAAAAAAATGTTTTCATCAAAACCACCAACCTCATTCCATATGGTCATGTCGCATAAATAAGCTGCGCCAGTCGCAAACCAAGTACAAAAGTTACCCTCTGGCACAATGCTGGTGCGGGTTTGCACTCTCTCATTGGGCCCCTGCAATTCAAGCTCAAGTCCGCGTTTAGGACTGTAGAGGAGGGGCGCTACAATTCCAGCATTACCACCTGAGGCTTCTGCAGTCTTGTAAAGTTCCTGTATCGCCGGTGAAGGTAGGGTCGCATCCGGGTTCAAAAGTAATGCGTATTTTGTTTTTACTTTTGAAAAGGCTTGGTTTGCAGCGATACCCATTCCAACATTTTTCTTGTTAAGTATGATCTCGGCATCAGGGCGAATGTGGCGTATTTTTTTGACGGAATCATCGGTGCTAGCGTTATCTATTACAATTACTTTTATCTCTTCAGCTATGGGGGTCAGGCAATTTTCAATCACGTTAGCGGAATTGTAATTGACAACAATAAGGGAAATGTTAGCTAAGCCTGACAGTTTTAGTTCCTAGCAGAAAAATTTTTAAATTTATCAAAACCCCAATATTTATATCTTGGGAGTACCAGAAAAACTTATCTAACTATCTTAGTTAGCCATTTCTTAATGTCAACTTAGGTTGAGTGCCTTGCTTTAAAATAATTTTGAAGATGTTCAATTTAGTTTTTTTTGGATGTCTTAAATATGCTTGCCAAGCTTTACCGTAAAGTTGCAGTATATTTTTTTGTAAACACAAGCCCATCAGAATTTTTTTTATGTCTTGTGCATTTGTGTTCCAAAAATTGGTCTAAAGTTATCTATTTTAAAAGTTACTTTGTAAATTTCTAAAAGTGGGTAAAAGCGCATCTTTTTCCGATAAAATTATAGAACTACTATTTACAGGCCAGTTTATTGCAAGATCAGGATCATCCCAACGAATGCCACCTTCATGTTTTGGCATGTAATAAGCATCCGTCTTATATTGAATTTCACAGTCAGGAGTTAGTGTCATAAAGCCATGTGCAAAACCAGCAGGTACGAATAACATTTTTGGGGTTTGAGCAGAAAGCTCAGCGCTAACGTATTGAGAGTAGGTTGGTGACGTCCTACGTAAGTCCACGGCGACATCCCAAATTATACCATTTGTCACTCTGATCAATTTAGCCTGGGCGTGTGGTGGAAATTGAAAATGGAGGCCACGAATAACACCAGCCTCTTTTGAACTGCTGTGATTATCTTGGACAAAATCACATTCTATTCCTGCCTGCTCGAAATTGCGTCTAGAGTAGGACTCTAGGAAAAACCCTCTATTATCCTCAAATAGATTTACTTCGATAAGTTTGACATCAGGGATCTCAAGAGAAGTGATTTTCATAGCCTTAATAGTTTGCCCTCAATTAATTTGCTCAAGAAGAACACAGATTGTATCTCCTCTGTTTCTTTTGTTGTTATCGTCAGCTATTTTTTGAAATTCTTCAATCTGCGCATCATTGAAAATAGATTTTTCAGGGTTTTCTCCATAAGAGTTTTCAGCAAACATTGATATTCCCTTCAAATATTGTTCACTTACCCAGATAGGAACAATAGTTGAGTCTGACCAAAGTCTTGTAACTTTTAAATCTACTTGCTTGGCTAGTAATCTGATACTTTTATGAGAATGGATATAAAAATGCCTGGGCACTTCCAGCGCCATCCAATTGACACCATATTTTTCCCAATTATCTGAGGTAACTGTGGGAATACGCACTAGTATTCTACCATTTTTCTTCAAGAGCTTTTTAGCATGCAGCAATGTTTTTTGCTGTTCTTGCATATGCTCTAGGGAATGGTGGAATGTAATGAGGTCATATTGTCGCTCTATTGAAAATATATCTGTCTTTTTTGCTAGGATTTTTCCATCAACGAAGACATCTGCTTCGATGAATTTGTCTATGGCTAATATATCTCTGATTCCAAAAGAACGCATTTGCCAGGCAAAATCACCTGTACCTCCACCCACGTCTAAAATAGTGTCTGATATTTTTATTCCAAGGTCAGCGTAGAAATCCAACATGACAGAAGGCCGTTTTATGCGATGGAGGATAGATCCGATAAATCCCTTTCCCTCAAGCGCATATCTGGTTCGTGATCTGCGAAAGAACCTTTTAACAAAGTTATTAGTTTTTCGTTTTTTTTGAGTGTAGCTATAAAAATCCTTTGGATAATGATCTGAAATATTTTCTGGTATTTTGATAATCTGCAGACATTCGCAATTACGACATTGAAAGAAATCAAAGGGTTCTTTGGTCCCATATGCTAGTTCCAGAAATTGATAGCCTTGGCCGCCAAAGGCTCCACATATGGCACATCTATAATTTTTATTTTTTTCAGACATGATGCCCTAAACTTAATGAAAAATTTTGGGATTTTTCCAATATGCAAGCAAAATTTTTAGATTGCATTATTAAATTAATATAAACTTTTGATCCTGTAGCTTAGCTAAAAAGTGAAATTCTTTTGGTATTAGTAATATATTTAAATTTTGATATAAATAACTTTATCACACAATATCTACTGGATTAACTGGTTACCAATTTTGGTTGAGGATATAATTGTAGCTCGACTAACTATCTCTTTCTAGTCGGATTAGGTAGATATTAGGAATTTTTTATCTTGAGTTTCTCATAACTTTATTGAGCTTTAGCAGGTTAGCTCATTGTTCAAAAAAGCGGTTTTGCTTTTCTAATAAGTGCAGTTTAATATTACTCAAAAATATGTTTATTCAAATATACAACCAGGACTTTTAGTCAACAGAATAGGATTTTTAATCCTGATTAGTTAATTCATAAAATTTGTGGTTGGAATGTGACAGGTAGTCTTGGTTGTAGAGTTCAAAAAAAAGATGAATATAGTTGCGTTCAGAGTTTACGGGTTTCGAAAGCCTAAAATTTGAGAAGTTTAAGGTAAATTTGTTTAAACATCTGGTTTGCTTGCCCCATTGCTAGTCGACTCATATAATACATACAATAAATTAAGTTTGGCTCACAAAGTCGTAGGGAGCGGTTTTTTTACATTGAGGTTATAAATGGCGATTAGTGAGAATGTCGTGCTTGGTGACGGTGTCCAGATTTTCCACACGAATTTAGTTAATTTATACGGTTGTACCATTGGAGCTAATACAAAAATAGGAACTTTTGTTGAGGTTCAAAAAGGTGTCCATATTGGTGCTATGTGCAAAATATCATCGCACAGCTTCGTTTGCGAAGGGGTCACAATAGAAGATTGTGTTTTCATTGGACACGGTGTGATGTTTACAAATGACGTTTACCCAAGTTCGGTTAATGAAGATGGCACCATGCAAGGCGATAGTGATTGGCAAGTTATCGAGACGAGGGTGAAAAGAAACGCCTCAATAGGTAGCGGTGCGACTATACTTCCGGGTATTACTATTGGTGAAGGTGCTATAATTGGGGCAGGTTCGGTGGTGGTCAAAGATGTTGCTGATAATATGATTGTTGTTGGTAATCCAGCAAGACCAATTAGATCTGGAAAAAAGAAAAATGAACGTGGAGAAACGTTGTAAATGTGCCTGAAAATAGGAATTGTGGGTTATGGTTACTGGGGCCCCAACTTAGTCAGGAACTTCAATAAGACAGATGGTTGTGAAGTGTTGGCGGTTTGTGATCGATTCGAAGATAGGTTGACGCAAGCAAACAAATTATACCCAAGCATTAAAACATATCAGAATTATAGTGAATTTTTGGAATCTGGGCTTGATGCAGTTGCTGTTGCAACGCCAGTCGCCTCACACTATCAGCTCGCAATGCAGGCTTTGGAAACGAATAAACATTTGCTCATCGAAAAGCCTATGGCAGAGTCGGCCAAACAGGCTGAAAATCTTATTTTAGAATCTAAAAAGCGTGGTCTGATCTTAATGGTCGATCATACCTTTGTTTATACAGGTGCAGTTCAGAAAATTCACGATCTCTATAAAAAAGGTGAATTGGGAGACATCCAATATTTTGACTCAACGCGTATGAATTTGGGCCTTTACCAACATGATGTTGATGTTATTTGGGATTTGGCAGTTCATGATCTTTCAATTCTTGATTTTATTATAAATGAGTCACCAAGTTCGGTTTCTGCGGTTGGCACCAGTCACGTGCCTGGAATGCCTGAAGACATGGCATATATGAGCGTGTTTTATGAGTCAGGTACTATGGCTCATATTAGTGTTAACTGGCTATCGCCGGTTAAAGTGCGACGTACGGTGATTGGTGGTACTAAAAAAATGATTGTTTGGGATGATTTGGAGCCAAGTGAAAAAATAAAGGTTTACGATACGGGCGTCACTATTACGGATGATCCTGAAAAGATTTATGATATGATCGTGGGCTACCGGGTGGGCGATATGTGGGCGCCACAGGTTCCAATGTTGGAAGCATTAGCGATCGAGGCGGAACATTTTATTGAATGCATAAAAACCAAATCTACACCTATTACCTCTGGTGGAATTGGCTTGCGTGTGGTCAAAACACTTGAAGCAGCGACTCAGTCCATGAAAAACCGAGGCACCCCCATCATTCTTTCAGGAGAAAAGGGTTAATGGTTCCGTTTCTTGATTTAAAAAAACAGTACGCGGAGATAAAAGATGAGGTCAATGCAGCTGTTATGGATGTTATTGAAAGCACCCAATTTGTTCTTGGAGATGAGGTTAAAGCATTTGAAGATGATTTTGCAGTTTATTGCACTAGTGCCCATTGCGTTGCCTTTAATTCTGGTACTAGCGCTTTGCACTTGGCACTCCTTGCACTTGAAATTGGCCCAGGTGATGAAGTAATTACTGTTTCATCTACCTTTATTGCAACAGTTGCAGCTATTAGGTATGCCGGGGCTAAGCCGGTTTTAGTTGATGTGGATAAAAACAGTTGGACGATGAATGTCGATCTGATTGAGGCAGCAATTACACAGAAGACAAAAGCAATAATGCCTGTTCATCTGCATGGGCGAGTCGCAAACATGGGGGTAATTTGTGCAATTGCAGCAAAGCATGGAATATATATTATAGAAGATGCTGCACAAGCTCACGGTGCCCAACATAATGGAAAGCTAGCAGGATCATTTGGAGATATTGGGTGCTTTAGTTATTATCCTGGAAAAAATCTTGGTGCCTATGGTGAAGGTGGGGCTGCAGTCACTAATGACGCAAAACTCGCTCATAAAATGCGGGTCTTACGTGACTGGGGACAGGAAAAAAGATTTCATCACAATGTACAAGGTTACAACGCTCGTATGGATGGTATCCAAGGAGCTGTATTACGGGTCAAGTTGCGCTATCTAGACAAATGGATAGAAGCACGTCGGGCCCACGCCAATTTTTATAATGAGTTACTATCCGATGTTGATTGCGTAGTGCCTTGTTTGACAGATGATAAGCACGTTTATCACATTTATTCTGTTTTGGTTAATGAGCGTGATCGTGTGCAAAAAGCTCTTGGGAATTTTGGTATTAATACTAACATTCATTATCCTATTCCAGTTCATTTACAAGGTGCTCATGCTGATCTTGGATACACAAACGGGGATTTTGTCGTTACAGAAAGTCTAAGCACAAAGTTTTTATCGCTCCCAATGTATGCAGAGCTTAGTAAAAAACAAATTATTGAAACCGTGAATGGTTTAAGGAAAGCAATTAATGACTGAGTTGAATCTTGTAGGGTTCAAAATATTGGTCACGGGAGGTGCTGGTTTTATAGGCTCTGAACTTGTCCATCAATTGTCTGAGGCTGGGGCTAAAGTTATTGTCGTTGATAATCTAGTTAATGGTAAAAGTGAAAATCTAAATGAAATTACCGGTACAAAAGTTATCTTAAAAGTTTCTGATGTAAGAGACTACGATGTTATGGGACAGTTATTTGACGGTGTGGATATTATTTATCATCTGGCTTGTCTTGGGGTGCGTCATTCAATTCATCATCCTGAGGAAAATCATGAGGTTAATGCCAGCGCCACGTTGAAGTTACTTGAGTTATCAAAGAAGGCCAAAGTAGGGCGTTTCGTTTATGTATCTACGTCTGAAGTTTATGGAACCGCACGCCATATTCCAATGACAGAGCAACATCCAACTACACCTCATACGGTTTATGGTGGATCAAAATTGGCTGGTGAATGTTATGCACGGGCTTTTTTTGAAACTTACAAATACAGTACGGTCATCGTTCGCCCTTTTAATTCTTTTGGTCCAAGAAGCCACCATGAGGGTGATAGCGGTGAAGTTATTCCCAAATTTATGCTACGTGCCTTGGCTGGAGAACCTATGATTATTTTTGGTGATGGCGGACAAACTCGAGATTTCACCTTCGTCGCTGACACGGCTCGTGGCATTCTGTTGGCAGGGCTATCAGAGCAAGCACTTGGGGAAACTATAAATTTAGGTCAGGGTAAAGAAATAACAGTTAGTGATCTGGCATATAAAATTAGGAAGGTTACGGGAAAACTGGATGCAAAAATAATTTTTGATGAGCCGCGGCCGGGGGATGTGTTGCGACTTTTGGCGTCTTCTAAAAAGGCTCAAGAGCTTCTAAATTTTGCTCCTAAAATTGAGTTAGAGGAAGGGCTTAAGAAATTATGCTACTGGTATGCTAATATGAGTGAGAACCCGCTGACGCTATTGGAAAGAGAAGTGCGGTATAATTGGCGCATGAATGGAAGTAAAAACGATGTCTAAGCCCAAAATTTCTCTAATTGTGCCTTGTTGGAATGAAGATAAGATGGTGGCACTTTTTTTTGCCGAGACTTCACAAGCAATAAAGAATATTGAGGCTGACTTTGAGTTCCTTTTTATCGATGACGGCTCTACTGATGACACCTATGAGGCTCTAAAGAAGTTAGCCGATTCAGATAAGCGTGTGCGAATTTTGCGCCTTTCGAAAAATTTTGGTAGCTTTCCAGCAATTAGTGCTGGTATGTACCATGCTACTGGCGATGCCATTATTTGTATGGCAGTTGATTTGCAGGATCCGCCGAGTCTAATTGGAAAGCTGGTAGAGAGCTGGCACGCAGGAAATGATATAGTTTGGGCTGCAATAGGCAAACGTAAAGATTCCTTTTTTCAAACTTTTTTTTCAGAACTATTTTATTCTACAATCCGCCGTATTGCTCTTCAAAATTTGCCACCTCAAGGTATGAATGTTGGTCTATTCTCACGAAGGGTTATAGATATTTACAATGCTCTTCCTGAACGAGATAGTATTCCTTTTTTTACTATTTTAAAGTTAGGCTTCAAACAAGCACAAATTAGTTATAATCGCCAAGCAAGACGTATTGGAACATCTGGCTGGTCTTTTTGGAAACGAATTCGCTCTGCAATAGATGTGGTTGTGACGTTTTCATATGCCCCGGTGAGGTTGATTAGCACGGTAGGTTTTATAGCTGCTACTATTGGTGTAGTTTATGCCTTGGTTATTATAATACAGAGTCTATTCTTTGAAGTTGCGGTATCGGGCTGGTCGTCATTAATGGTGGTGCTGCTATTAGTTTCTGGGATTCAGATGGTTACATTAGGTTTTATTGCAGAATATCTTTGGCGTCAAAGTAAGCAGGTGCGAAGAGACCCGCGTTACATCGTTATGGATGAATATGGTAGTAAATTGCATAGCAAACCAACAAGTTTAGTATTAGATGCGGATAACATTAACGTTTCTCCAAACTGTTAGGAAAAATTTTTGCAAATTCTTGTTACTGGAGCTACAGGTTACATTGGGTCTCGTTTATGTCGACTTTTAACTGATAGCACTCATAATGAAATATTTTCATTACAGCGTTCTAGTCAATCCTCTGAAGATAATATTAATGTGATTAAATGGGATTTGCGTAGTCCCATTGATGAGGCAATTTTACCTGCAAAAATAGATGCAGTTGTTCATTTGGCCTTAGCTCGGAACTTTCGCCGGTTTCCTGAGGCGGTTGGTGATCTTTTTTCAACAAATGTACGCACAACGGTTGAGCTTCTTGAATATGCCCGTAAGGCTGGGGCCTCACACTTTTTTATGGCTTCAACTGGTAACAGCTATGCTTTTGACTTGGGACTGAGAGTTGGTGAAACGCCTCAACCACCCAATGATTTTTATACTGCCTCTAAACTTGCTGCTGAAGCTCTATGCCGAGCGTATAGAACTTGTTTTCCAATTAATATTTTGAGGATATTTTTCCCCTATGGTCCTTATCAAGACGAGAAGACAATTAAACGTTTGATCACTAGTGTTAGGGATGAGAGGCCAATTTTGTTGGGACAACGACCAGATGGAAATGGTGATCTTTTATCGTTAATTTATGTAGATGACCTCACGCAAGTAATAAAGTTGTCAATTGAAGAGGGGTGGGATGGACTATTTGATGTTGCAGCTCCCGAAATATTATCTGTTCGCCATATTGCTAATGAAATAGGCAAACAATTGGGCATTAAAGTTGTATTTGAGGAAGCTGATTATCCAGGAAAAAACATGTGCGCTGACTTAACTGCCTTGGAAAAAAAGAATCAAATAAATTTGAGGAATTTTTCCCAAGGTTTGTCTTCTTTGTTAACTCAAGAAAAGTTGAGTTCTTAAGTTAGAGAGAATTGGCATCTCTATATGTAAAAAGGCTAAGCATTACTATAGATCCTTGCAACCATAAAGAAACTAACCACCAGCTTTGCCACAATCCATAGCTTACAGAAATTAGACATATAGCAGATGCCAAGGATGCAAAAGCAAGTGCTTTGCCAATTTGAGGAGCCTGACTCTTATTAATACTCCATAAGACACATAAGACAAGTATAAGCCCAAGAATTGCTCCGCCCGCTCCCAACTCCAACCATATTTGAATTAGTCCGTTGTGTGGGTGAAGGGGTATGGCCTCAGTATTTCCTGTGTGTATTTTACCATTATCTCGGTATAGAAATGTAATTTTATTTTCGGTTTTGCTGAGATTGCGTGAAGTTCTAATGCCATGTCCAATTAGTGGCTTGTTCATAACTAAATTAGAGGCATACTGCCATATCACTAGTCGTGGGTATACGCTATACGATAATTCCGGAAGATCTTTTCCTATAGTACGAGCATCTGGTAAAGCCTTCATAATGAAAGGAGCACCCAAAATTAAAAGTGTTAGTCCAATTGTGGCAATTTTATTTACAACACGAGGGTAAAAATAAGCTATTAGAAAAGAAACTGATCCAACTCCGACTGCAACAGTTGCAGCAAAACTGTAGCCTCTGGAAATAATATAAGCGGAGGTAATAAAACCTATACAAGAAAGTAGGTAGCGCTTTTGAGTGTGTAAAATAATCAAGGTAGGCCAGAGAAGTAAACTTAAAAGACACACTCCGTTATTAATCACAAAACCGCGAATATCCGTGTCATTAAGATTAGCAATAGTCAAAACTTTATCATGCAAGACAATGTGTAAGATCTTACTGATAAAGAAATCGGTTGAGACATCAATAAAAGCGAGACTTAAACCAAAAAAGAAACCCCATACAGTTGACTGACAGACAATAATTCGATCATTTGTGCTAAGGGTTTTTAGAGACATTATAATAAGAATGCCACCAAGCATACAAATCGTTATGGAGAGACCTATTGTCTTATTAAAGTCAGTAGAAATTGACCAAAATAAGCTGGCAACAGACCAGAAAGTTAGGGCCAGAACAGATAAACTTAGTGCCCTTGGACAAGTTGGGCGGTCCTTTTTCTTAGTGATTAAAACGAAAAGACAAACTAAAACAATAATGCCAAATAAAATAGTAATCCCTTTCGTAGCATATAATGCAACTACAGGAATTAATAAGCCAACAAAACTAAACGCTAGGGAAATACCAGATATACTTGTTTGGATATGTTTCAAATTCGACAACAATTTTTATCTTTCTGTGAAGCTTATAGATATTAATTTAATAGGGAGAATTAATAGATGCTTGCTATTAAATTGGCAACTTACTGTATTGTTTTATATTTTGATACTTCCAGAAATGAGCATAACTACCGAGATCTATCCGGCGACTTTTGGATCTTTGTTTTCTCAGTTGGATATTGCCCAAATAGGCAATCACAAAAAAATTTAAATGCAACAGGGGGAAAAAAAGACCCATGATGGTCATAAAATTAATTATTAGTTTCAACGCTGTCTTTTCTCCTCGAGTACTTATGCGTCAGCCATGTCAGATGAAACGGCAATTTTATAAAATAATACATGGCATTAAAGATGTGCCCTTTTGAAAGGGATGCATTAATGGCTTCATAATGGATATTAAAGATTCGAAAGTGTAAATCTATGCAGCTTGGTGCATAGTTAATAGCGATACGTAAGGTACAGTCCAAACGTCTGGACGTTTGGTTTGTAATTGAACCCGGGGTAACAAAATAGTTCATTAGGAAGTCAGGTTCGACCCTGAAGCGTGTATTTTCTTTTTTTAAAATTTTAAGCCACAGATCAAAGTCTTGCGCAGTTTTTAATGTTTCGTCAAATCCGCCAACACTTAATACGGCATCTCTTAGTACAACTACGCTAGAAGTAGCAATAAATCCCTTTCGGTATAATCCTCGGTAAGGGTTAGTTGCTGCCTCAAATCGAGTACTACAAAAAATAGGTTTTTTACTTGTTTTATCGATACGATAATAGTTGTGAGAAACCAAAACAAGATTATGTCTTCGGATAGCGTCCATGCTGGTGGAGAGTTTTTTAGGATGCCATTCGTCGTCAGCGTCCAGAAAAGCAAGCCATTCTCCTGTTGCTGCATTTATGGCTCGGTTGCGAGCCGCACCTGCACCAAGATTTTGCTGTTTAAATATTATTATTTCAATTTCGTAGATATGCTCCTTAAAAGATTCCACTATTTTTAAAGTATCATCGTTAGAGCCATCATCTATCACAATAATTTGTTTGGGTTTAAGAGTTTGTTCAGCAACTGAAGATAGCGCTCTTTCAATAGTATCAGCTGCCTTATAGGCCGGGATTATGACACTTATGGTCATCTCAGCAGAATTCCTCAAGTGTTGTTGATGGTGACGTTTTGCTCAGGGGTTGTTCAATAAATAGGCGAATGGCAAGTTCGAGCATAATTAGTGAGTAAACTCGGAATGCATGACGGTATGGATTGGCTAGCAAAGTCTCTATACCTTGCCGTGTCCACCATCCACGTTCCAAAGATGTAGGGCTAGTTAGAAGGCGCTTTGCTTGCTTTCCCAGACCAGCATGCATCCATTTTGGAACTGGAGATGCGAAGCCTTGCTTCGGTGCCTTTAGAATTGGCTCAGGTAGAAACCTTCTGGCAATGTTTCGTTCCAGGCCTTTTGGTTCCTCACCTGGCGTACGTGCTTTTGACGGTACTGCTAATGCTGCTTCCACAAGTCGATGATCTAAAAATGGTACTCGGCCTTCAACACTAGCTGCCATCGAAGAACGGTCAAGTAGTAACAAAAGATCCTCTGGAAGATATGACTCCAGATCTGCAATTAAGGATCCTGTTTGTGGGTCTCCATTGAAATTAGTAAATGAGTGGGCCTGGATAGAGTCGGGGATACTTTGCCCATTACCAATTATGTCTCGGATAGGGGATGGAAAGGATGTTGTGTGATCATGTATGTATTGACCACGATTGTTATTAAAATGCTCTGCTCGATTTAGTTGCCAAGATTGCATGGGTGATACAAATTTTTTTGTCAAAGAACGTATTGGTGAGGGTAATGTCAAAAAACAACGTTCAATGGGCATTTGAAAATATCTTTTATATCCTGCAAAAATCTCATCCCCTCCAGTTCCGTTCAGGGCCACTCTGAGGTGTTTACCAAGGGCTTGTTCAATCATAAAGTTTGGCAACAAGGAGGCATCATTTAGTGGTTCTTCTGTATGCCAAGCAAGATTAAGGAGATGATCTCCTATCCCTGTTTCTGCTATATTCAGTTCGTGATGATTTGTTCCATATCGCTCAGACACCATGGAAGCTAATGGTGTTTCATCTACAGTAGAGCCTTCAAAACGGACAGTATATGTATTAAGTGGCTTATCAATTAAACTAGCTGAAATGGCAACCATTAGACCAGAATCAATACCTCCTGAAAGTAAGGCTCCTAGGGGAACATCACTACGAAGTTGCATTTTCAAGCTATCGGAAAGAAGCGCTAACAAATAGTCTTCAATGTCGGCTGTTTGAGCAGGAATTTTATCTGCTGGTTTGGGTTGCCAATAGCGTTTTATTTTTAAAACACCATTAGCTTCGGCAACAAGTTGGTGGCCAGGAGGGAGTTTGTTGATACCCTTGTAAAGAGTATTAGGTGCAGGAACATAGCCATGAGCTAAATAAGAGCTGACAGCCTGCTCGTCAACAGCTGTGTGAATTAGACCCGAAACTAATAGGGGTTTTATTTCAGAGGCAAAAATTATCCCACCCCCGTTAACTTCAGCCCAGTAGAGAGGCTTGATACCTAAGCGGTCTCGGGTCAGTATTAAACGATGGGTATCCGATTCATATAGCGCTATGGCAAACATACCGTTTAGAAGATTAACAAATTCATTTCCATGGGCTGAATGTAATGGTAATATAACTTCAACATCTCCATTACTTTGGTAGGAATAGTTCTGTGTTTCGGGGGTTCTCTTTAATTCTTTGTAGTTGTATATTTCGCCGTTGCAGAGCAAAACTCGACGATTACCATCTTCAACAATAGGCTGTTCACCAGTTTCAAGGTCTATAATAGCGAGACGTTTAAAACCTGCCTGAAAACGTCTGTTACTACTTTGGTATATTTTTTCACTATCAGGACCTCTATGTGCCATTACTTGCAACATTGCACTTATGTCAGCTGATTTGTCTTTAGCTTGATGGGGAAGAAATAGGCCAGCAATTCCACACATGTCTAACTGTCTTGGTTATTTAATAAAAAGGATATCGTCAAATTGTTTATCTGTGCCATTTGAGTAGGCTACATATTCAGAAAACTCAATAAAAGCGCCTTTTTTAGTTGAAAAAATTTTAGAAAAATGACTCTTAAATATTTCGTTCATATTTTCATAATCTGTTTTTTTATCTGGGATTCTGGATATCTCAAGCATCGCACATTCTATTTTCTCCCAGAAAATAGTGCCAAGTTGACTAAATATAGTTTCGTCTAAACCTTCAGTGTCGCTCTTATAAGCCAAAGAAGTGTGATTTTTGATAATTGACGAAAAAGGCTCTTTTAAAACATCTGGCCGACGAATTTCAACTTTTTCAGACAAATGGGTACTGTTTAAAATAGCATTTTTGTTTAGAGAAATGTTTCCTGAGTTGGTCAAATTTATGCTGATATCAATTGTTTTATTAGCTTCGGCAAGTCCATAATTGAACAGGCTTGCGTTGGTGAATCTCTCTAAATTAACTGTAGCAATTTCAAAGCTTGAAGTTTTTGGTTCAAAGCAGTATGCGTGCGTTATATTTTTGGAAGCGATTAACATCTGACGTGTGAAAAGCCCAATATTTGCTCCAACATCGATAAGTCCAATGTTCTCGCCCTTTAGATGGCTTAAAATTCTTTTATTATTACTTGTGCCCCACTCTTGGTGTGTAATAATTTGAGGAAATATTGTTTCGTCAATATTAATAAAAATTTCTTTAGCAGAGGCTGTATAAAGAGGAGAGCTTTCTTTTAATTTTAATTTAGCATGCGAAAATAAGACACCTTGCTTCATTGCGAGTGGGGTGAATTCTATTTTATTAGCTAACTTCCATAATCTGAATGTATGCCAACTGTATTTTTTCAATACTTTGCTAAAGCAAGGATTAAAAAGGAATTTTATAACGTCTTTAATAATTTTATTCAATTTTTGGTATCCTCTTGCAACAAGCTCATTTTCGTGCGTGATTTATTCAACTTTTTCAAAAAGTAGTTCACCTGTCCAAGGTAAGTCCCCTTCATGGCAAAAAACTATGGCGTTTCCCAAGTAGCTAATGCCATAGGATTTCCAGATAGGAAAAGTTGCTATTGTAGCGTTGTCATCAGTAATTAGACGAAAAAGAGACTTAGCGCTATGTAGCAAAATATTTACACCATCTCTTTCCACGTCTAGTGGAGTGATAAGAATTCGTTTAATCTCGTGCTTTCCTTCTCCATTAACCGTATCGATAATTGACATAGACTTGCTACTGAACTTCCATTTTCGGTTTAAATGCCTTACCCCTGCCAAGCGTTTATATCCACTATGCATCAGCTCAAGACTATCATCGCTTAACTCAACGCAAGGGTTTGGTCCGCCATAGAGACGGCGAAAATTATTAGAATAATAAGGCTTGTTAGGTGGGTAGGGATCTGCGCCATCGATGATGAGTGTGTTATGAGCCATAGCCGAACGATAAAATGCGGCGTCACCAGTCTCACCGTAATGTCCTCGACCTGGGTCTACAAATATAGGTTCGTCATTGTAATGCAATTCAAACGAACCAGTATCTTGGTGTCCATGTCCTGGCATTTGTGACCATCCTTCAGGAGCTGCATGCCACAAAGTGGAAAAGGGTCCATAGTCTTTTCTGTACCACCCAGCTTCCTGAAAAATGTTGAGCTCTCTGGTCGAGGGTTGATACTTCGGTTTGATTAGCCTCATAGTTTTAAGCAAAAGATCCGGCGCTAGATCTGGCGATATATCTCCAATTAACGGGAATCCCCCAGGTAATATTAAATGCTTAGCAGCCCTGCGTGCTTTGTTGGCTACGGATTTAAGACTAATCTCTTCCTTCCTATTGTATTTCTTAGCTGCATCGGCAACTTCTTTGAAATTTCGTGCTAAAAGCAAGTGATAGTGACTGGAACCTTCGCGTAAAATTCCTGAAGAATGAAAAATTCGCTTCGCTTCTTCAATAAGAATTCTGCCGCCTATATTAGTAGTTTGTTTGAGCCCAAGCGCTAAGCCAAGTAGATATAATCCCCGACCATTATTTGCAAGATGATTTGAAGTGTGGTGGTCTCCAAAATATTCCAGCCTATTTATTATTGCTAAAGCATGTATTTTTAAAATATTTAAGGTTTGTTCAACAGAGCCGGGTATTCCGTATCGCTCTATAAATGAAATAATGTTCACGGCGCGCTCAGCAACAGTATAGGGATGCCAAGCCCAACTATTATCCACTCTAGAATATTTTTTTACCCAAGCTTGCCAAATTGCAGCGACCCAATCGGTTGGAACGTTTTCACCGAATTCTGATAACCAAGCAAAACGGTGAAGGGCGAGCTTAGTTTCGATATCATCAAAATGAAGTGCAAATAATTTGTTTTCGTCACCGGGACACAGAATAACTGCTTCACATGGTAGTTTTAATAATAATTTAGTTATTGGCTTGTTGGTTTTAAGACAAAAAAATTGTTTAGTTGGACTTTCAGGAGAAAGCGGTAATAAATCTGATAGATAGGGAGGATGATGAGCTTTATATGGTGGCTCCCCTTCCCAGCGTCCAAGTAGGCGTCCAATTAGCCATGAACGTAATATTGGATCGGATTGAATTGTTTTGGCTTTGTTTAAAATTTTTTTGAACAATAATTTTCGCAATACAAGCGTTTAATTTATTTTTATAGGTTTACAAAGAGTAATTTTTAAACTTAAAAAGAAAGTGCATTTATTTTGATAAAGTCAATATCCAATTATTAATTGCGGTGGCGGCGATTTGGTGACCAAGGACGTTCCAGTGTCCATCATGGGCGAAATGAGTTGCAGAAAATCCATATTCCAAAAAACCATCAATAGGGTCGATGGTGGTAATATCAACCTTATCTAGGGCGTTAATTATTTCTTTACGTAATTTTTGATATAGAGGGCTTGAATCTTTAATTTCAAAGCGGGCTGGAGCAATTAAGACAGCAAAAGGTGTGCCAAAAGGAAATTGTCTCTTGAGATTAGATAATTCTTGAACGGTCTCTCTCGTTGCATCAAATAACTCATCATCTCTAAATTTTTGATGATATGTGTGTGGCTCAGCAACTAAGCCTAAATAGACTAGAGTGCTATTAATAAGTGGGATTTTTTTTAAAGATAAGGCAACAAAATTATATAATGCTAAATTGTGTGTTAAGAACTTTTTAAAATCAAAAAAGGTATGTGCCTCGGGTAGTTTAAAATTACTTTTGTTTTCTTGTGCTTGGGCTTTGCAATTATACCGTAAAATGTCATTTTCTAAAATAAGTCCAACAACAACTGCACTAGGTTTTATATTCTTGGGCATTCGGCCCACAAGAGCTTGATAGCCACACACGGTAGTTCCTGGGCTAGCTATATTGTAAGTTTTATGGCCCGAAATATTAGCTAAAAGAGAGGAGTACATTTGTTCTTGTTCAACTCCCCAGCCAAAAGTCATTGAGTCTCCAATTACCCAAATGCGTTTATCGGCTTTGTTGACTGGATCAGGATTACGTAGGCCGAAGTCATTTATTTCTATACGAACTTTAAAATCACCATTATTTTGAGCGAAATAATCGTCAAAGCCAGGAACACCTGTGGTCACATTTGTATGACCAGGTACCTGAGTTAACCTCATGAATGAACCACTTTGAAAGTTTTTCCAGTGAGGCATAATCATTCTGGTGCATATCTCCGCTATGATTACTAGCAGCACCAATCCGATTGTTAAGGCAAGGATCTTTCCAAAAAGGGTTGGTTCAGGTAACTTAGAAGGGTGATTGGGCATTATATCTATTTAGCCTTTCGCCCAATGACATCAAATAATGCTCCCTCTCGGGCAATGGTACCCAACCATGATAATTGTGATATTAACCGTTGATAAACAGACCCGGGGTCACTTTGATCAAAAAGTGAGCTAACACTCTCACCTGAACTTCCAAGGATAGCGGGTGAACAATTAAGATATTCAATATCGTTTCGATTAAACCATTCGAGTACTTCGTCAATTGAGTGCCAAGTTTCATGTGGATTAAAATATTGATCTTTAATCCAGGTATCAGCTTTTTTTTCATCAGTTATAAGATTTCGAACTACGTAATCAATGTTTTGACCAAGTAAACCAACTAGCTTTGAACGTATCCATGTCGGTACTCGAGCATAATAGTTGTAGAGTCCAATCATAATAATTCCGCCTGGTTTAACTTTTTTGACTAAGTGTGAAAAAGCTTTTTCTGCATCAAAAGTATGATGTAATACGCCATGTGAAATTACTACATCAAAAACATTATCCTTGATTGCTAAATCAAAAATATTCATTTGTGCAAAACTGCTACGTGATAAGCCATTTCTGAACTTATGCTCGATGGCCAGTTCTAAGCTGGCAAGAGACATATCAATACCAAGTACATGGTTGTTATTTAGTTGGAGGAAATGGGATAATTGACCAGTACCACAACCACACTCAAGGATTGTTTTGTTATAGCCAACAGCTTTCAGAAGCTCAGAGGCAAAGGCGTTATGAAAGCCTTTGTTGACCAATTCACCGAATTCTTCCAGTCCTTCGTAGTTGGGGAAAGGGTTCTCCTCATAAAAAGATTTAACTTTGGTGGTAACTGGTTCTCCTTCGCCTTTTTCTGGTAAAAAAAGTGATGGCACATTATTTTTGTAGGGGTAGGTTATTCCAGATTTTACATTTTTTAGTGTCGCATTAACAATTTCTAATGAGTCTTTATTAGTACCTCCTGGTGATTTAAGACATGAGAGAATTCTACTAGAAAACATTGGTGGAGATTCAGATAGAAAAGTTTCTTTAATAATACCCATTATTGTTCTTCCTTAAAAAGAACAGCATTCCCAATAACAAGAATGTCCATCTCGGTCGCCATAAAGCATCGATAGGCATCCTCTGGTGTACAAACAATTGGTTCATCCCTTACATTGAAGCTTGTGTTGACTAGTACTCCGCATCCAGTTTTCTCTTTAAAAGCTGATATTAGCTTGTGAAAGTGCGGGTTGGTTTTAGCGTCAACTGTTTGTATACGAGCAGAGTTGTCTACGTGGGTGATAGCAGGAAGATCGCTCCTGATAATCTTTAATCGATCAAGTCCTTTACGCTCAGAATCCTTTTTTGTTAGATGTTTCAGTCGACTTCTTAGAACTGGAGCAACAAGAAGCATATATGGACTTTCAACATCTATTTCAAAATAGTTTGATACGTCTTCACAAAGCACCGCTGGTGCGAAAGGGCGAAATCCCTCGCGATATTTAATTTTTAAATTAAGCATGCTTTGCATTTTTATTGAACGTGGATCACCTATTATAGAACGATTGCCTAATGCACGTGGGCCAAATTCCATTCGACCTTGAAACCATCCAACAATGCTTTCTGAGGCCAGAAACTCGCTTATTTTACTGTATAAGGTTTCGTTTGAATAAACGTGGTAGGTAGCATTGAGCGATGACAAAGTAGACAGGATTTCTTTTTCTTCAAAATAAGGGCCAAGGTAACTGCCGGACATTCCATCGTTTGATTTTGAGTGTGGCTTTCTTTCGACCCTACCTGTTGTGTGGCTAATTGCTAGTGCGACGCCTATTGCTGCTCCTGCATCACCAGCAGCGGGCTGAATCCAAATATTTTCGAAGGGTCCTTCGCGAAGAATACGACCATTGGCCACACAATTAAGCGCCACTCCACCTGCCAAACACAAATTTTTCTGACCGCTTTTTTTGTGAAGATCTTGAGTTAATTTAAGCACAATGTCTTCAGTAACAACTTGAATAGATCGGGCAAGGTCCATGTCACGTTGGTTTAATGGTGTCGACGCCGTTCGTGGGGGGGCACCAAATAAATTGTTGAATTTGTTATTGGTCATTGTCAGACCTGTACAATAGTTAAAATAGTCCATGTTCAAATGATAAGACCCGTCTGTCTTAACATTAATAAGGTTTTCATAGATGATCTGAACGTACTTTGGTTCACCATATGGCGCTAAGCCCATTACTTTGTATTCACCATCGTTTACTTTGAAGCCTAGGTAATAAGTAAATGCTGAATAAAGCATGCCTAGTGAGTGAGGAAATCGAATTTCCTTATCAAGCGTCACTATAGAGCCGTTTCCGACACCTGTTGAGGTTGTGGCCCATTCACCAACTCCGTCCATTACTAATATAGCTGCTTCATTAAAAGGAGATGGGTAAAAAGCGCTAGATGCGTGTGAGTGATGATGAAAACCAAAAAGGATTTTTTTCTCAGATATTTGCCCTAAATTGAGTTTATTAAGTCCGTTATAAATCAAAGATTTTTGAAGTATTTTTTCTTTTACCCAAATTGGGATTGCTTTAACAAATGATTTTAACCCTGACGGGGCGTAGGCTAAATATGTCTCAAGTAGCCTATTAAATGTTAATAGTGGTTTATCATAAAAACCAACATAATCTATATCATCAAGTATAATACCAGCCTCTTCTAGGCAATAAGTAATAGCATCACTTGGAAAATCGTGATCGTGTTTTATGCGGGAAAAACGCTCCTGCTGAGCTGCTGCGATAATCTGGCCATCTTTAATTAGAGCTGCAGCACTATCGTGATAAAATGCTGATATACCAAGAACAATCATGATAATACTTAAATGTCTTTAGAAAATAGCGTAAATAAAAGGGGAAAGAGCGGTACTTTGAGCTGCCACAAGCAAACCACCAAGGGCCAAAAGTCCAAATATTACAGGTGCTAGCCAAAATTTATTATAGACATGCATAAATTTTATTAATTGTTTAATCAGAGATAGCATTATAGAGATCCCAACAAAACTAAAACATATCACTAAAGGTTTTTGGTTCGGCTTGGCGGGAAACAGGTGTCCAATACGATAATGTTTTTTTATTTTTTTTTCGCATCATTGGATCCTTACCAATCAAGCTAAGGATACCCCCTATTGGAACCATGAATAGAAAAAAGAAGGTTCCAAGTAATATAAAATTATTGAACGTTCCCAATTTTTGCGCAAATGTTGCCCAAAGGCGGTTTAGTGGTAAAAGGACTCCCGGCGCTAACCAGGCTATTAGCGCAAGTCCGAGCGAAATCCAAAAAGCCCACAGTACTGTGAAGTTGAAAAAAAACCAACAAATCATTCCAATAGTGAAGAATATGGTTGAAAACACTATCCCAAATAGACGGTCACTAAGTCGAGGTGGTTGAGAGACTCTTGGTTTCATTTATTCTACTTCTTACTGTAAATTTTGAACGCAACCTATCAGATTTTAAAGCCTTGACAAAGCATAGAGTCTATTAAGATGTTAAGATTATTGCGTCATTTTGACATAAGTGACCACGAGTTTTTTTAGAATATTTGATTTATAAAGTTATCATATTCACAATATTTGTTTACTGAGGTATACGAGACGATGGAGATTCAGTCCCTTGTATTTAGAATAAATTGGCAATTGTTTATGGTATCGATATTGATCCCAGGGACAGGGTTCATCCAATAGGACTATGTCGTCCTCACGCCATGGATATTCAGAAAAACTTATGACTGTGCCGTCAGCCCAATACTTTTTGTCAACGTTACAGCAGTAGAAAGCAGTTTGATCTGCTGGACCTTTTCGAAGAACATCGAAATATGCTGCTGTTATTGGGGGGTCCATTTCCATCATAGATTTAATATTTATACCCAGAGTTACAGGAGCTTGAGCTAGCAAGTGCATATCATCGGCTCGAACAGCTATGATACGAGTATCAGTAGAAGCAAGTGCTTTTTTCATTTCATTAGTATTTTGGGCAAGGGCAATATTTTCATTAGGAAATGCTTTTCTCAAATACACTAGGTCTAGGAGTAGTGTTTTAGTGAGGTTCACTAATATCACTCGACTATGCGGGACAGATGATATAAGGAGTGATGACATGTTGGCAAAACCGTCTCCTATAACTGCAACTAATCTAGAATCACACTCAATATCCAAGCGGTCACTTATCAAAGCCATAGTTAACGTATGACGCATTAGATCCCCATCGTAGGCTCTACCTTGGCTTTTGGCTATGTCTGCTGCTATCTTATCAATTCTCCAAAACTCTTTGAACCCTATTCCCATGAGTCTGAATGGGATTTGTAAAACCCAGTGCATAATTTTATAGGGAAATGTAGTTTTTGTGGAAACAGCCCCAACTGGCCCAATTACATGAGTATTGGTAAGTGCGTTAGAAAAGTTAAAAGGATCTTTTGCCAGTTTATACTCGTATCCTTCTCCTTCGTGTCCATCCCAGTGTGAGGATGCTGAAGTATCCATTGAGGGAGCTAAACGAGCGATCTCCAGGATTGCTTCATCATTAACAAGCATAAATGCCTCTCCTTCTGTTTAATTATTCATTTTTTGGATGTCTTTATTCTATTCAAAAGTGGACAACTACAGTCAGAGAATTAATGTATTTTTAACTAAAACGACTACCAAAATTAATTTTTTCTAAAAGGACAAATGTTGAATATGCAAAATATTTGGAAATGATGGATAAATCTTACAAGTTGATTATTCCGCTGAGAAGACTGAAAACTTTTCTCAACTGAGAGATTTTTGATTTCTCTATAATATTCTCACTAATTTGAATTTATAAATTAATTGGAATTAAGTATTGTGTTCTAGTTTCCTAGTTAAGTTTTCTATGGACACTCTATATTTGCTCCCTGCTAATTTGAGGTCTTTAAGAGTATCAATAGCATACCAAAAACCACTTAAGCGATATATAGTTGATGGGTGAATACTAATTAATTTTGGGTATAGTTCTGTTTCAAAGTTGTCACACGTGCTCAAGTCCACTATGTCAAAAGCCTCTTCGTTTAGTATCGCCATACCAGAGTAAATTTCTCCATCGAGGCTTTTTTTGTCCTTTTGGACGACATAATTTTTTACCAACGCTTCTCGTTCAAAACCAATAGTTGCTCCTTTATCAATCAAAAAAACTCCATACTTTGCAATTGTTTCTACCGTGACAAATGTTGAAAATAATTTCTTCTCTCCATGGGCTAAGATCATATCCTCAATATTAAAGTCAAACAGGGCATCACCATTTGTTAAAAAAAATGCTTCTTTTTTTGGAAGAAATTTACGAATTTGATAAAGACGATTACCAATTGCACTGTCGGTGCCCGTATCTTCAAAATAAAACTTGCAGTTTAAATTTTGATAATTTTGTTCAACGTGCTTTTGAATATTCTTACCAAGATAACCCAAGGGTAGGATAAAATTTTTAAACCCAGCTATGTATAGTCGTTGGATTATATACCAAATGATGGGCTTTCCATTAACGAGACATAACGATTTAGCCTGTTTCGATATCCCCATTCGTGAACCGCGTCCTCCACAGAGAATAACAGCAGTATCAATCATTTAACTTCCTATCATTTGGCTTCAGAATTTGCGTCATCAATTCCATATTTCTTGTTATGTTATTCTTTAGATTAGAAAAATCACCTCCTTCAGAAACCGTTTTCAAAAATCGTTTTATATAGACTCTGAAAGGGTCTTCAACTTGCTGAATTCTATTCTCGAAAAAATTGCATGCTAAAAAAACACTATACGTACCATTCTCAATCTTTTGGATTCTTTTAACTCTAGTGCCATCGATAATAAAAGATAATTCTTTTGAGTAATTAGCATCTTCACAAAAGTCAAAGTGAGCACTTACACCGTCTAAATTAAATTGGCATTTATATTCATTTTGCTTTGTTTCAACCTTGAGTTGTTCAATTACTCCCTTGCAACCCATTTCTAATAGGAATGAGAGCCCATGAGGGAGTAAATCTAAACCAATGCCCTCCTCTCTGTAGGGCCCATGTGTGTGAAATTTTAAATAGAATTCTCTTGGTTTTCTATAATTTTGCATTAGGCGTTTGTAATTTTCCATAAACCATGCATTAGAAGTATTGACCAACAAACGCCCTTGTGCTTTTCCCATTAATATAGTTAGAGTTTCTCTAATTAAGTCGTTATTGTATTCACTCTGCCAAAATAGTGGTTTTTCACAAAATACATACAAGTTAGATTCTAGTGTGCGCTCCAAAATATTTAGATGGGTATCAGGTGGAGAGCATACACTTACCGCTTTAAGATCAGAGTTGATCAATTCTTCTATATTATAGTAAGCGTGAAGTTTGAGATTAAATTCGTCTGATAATTCCTTTGCTCTTAAAATAGTGCTTTTTGGATTACTACCAAGAATTCCAACAACTTTTGCTCCTGCTGCCAAAAATTCTCTAATATGAATACGCCCAATACCCGTGGCCCCAATAATTGCTACTGGAATTTTATTGACCATTCTCAATGAGATAATTTTTAAATAGTGTATTGACGCATTGCTCTTTCCTATCGCAACGACAATCAAGTTTTTCCATTGTTTTATATGTAGACTTTTTCATATCCAACCATATTTTTTCAGTATTGTAATTATAGTAGGCATCCCAGAAATCTATTTCTTGTAAATTACCTAGACTTAGTTCTCTAAAATGTGGCGCCGCTGATTGTGAACAATGATACATGTATCCATCGTAACCAATTGTTGGAAAAACGAACCGAGCAAGACATGGTAAAATTCTACGGGGGATATTTTCGAATTTTGAATCAGTATTTAAAATAATCACTCTAGTTTCAGCGCTATCGAGGCTTTCAATTAGAGGTGCTAACTTTTGATGATAAGCCTCAGCCTCAATTTTTGTTGGAATTGAGCTGCCCTCAGCACTATTCATTCCCCTTGGAACTTGAGGAAATGTAAAACGAATTAAATTTACACCAGCATCACTTATGTCACGTACTGCTGTCTCAATTTCAGCAGGCGAATTATTTTGGTGTGTGATTAGATAAGAAGCGCTCACATCTCTCTCAACACCTGCTAATTTAATTGCTGAGGTTATGCGACTAATATTTTCAAGGATTTTATGATAAATATCTTTCTTCGAATTTATTGAATGAACGTCATTGTAAGTTTGAGCTGAGCCGGCATCTAGGCTTATATTAAAGTAACAGTTTTTAATTGTTTTTTTGTCCGCTAAAAGTTTAACTAAACGATCAGAAACTCTAAGTGCTTTAGTATTAAAACCATTGATTTGCTCATTTTTGAGGGCGCATTCGACTAAATCATCGATATATTCATAGTTAAGAGGGTCTGTCGCATAGCCAGCAAAAACAACCTTCTTTATGCCTCCATTAGGCCCATTTACTAATTGGTTCATTAAATCAATGTAGCGTTCAGGACTTAACTTTTCAGTAGTATTTTGAGAAGATCCTCCATAACAATAAGAACAATCCATCCAACACAAATTTGCTCCCTTTATCCTTCCTGGCTGAATTTCAACCTGGTGAGGGATGACAGATTTTCTGGCAACAGACTCCATAAAAGCAGTCATATCTTCAATGTAATCAATTTGATATGAGTACCGATCGGTTATGTCTTTTTTTGTCAATGACATTGGGTGAAGGCTCATTATTTCTGTACCGATTTCATTTTTTAGAAATTGTAGAGTTAAATATATGAAGCAGATTCATGTTTGATCTTTCCTCTAAATAAATTAACTCCTTATATGCCATTGACATGTTTTCTGCTTTGAACAGTTGAAGATAACGTTCATAACCTTTTTTACCCTTCATTACTCTCAGTTTTTTATTTGTCAGCAATTTATTAAGCTGCTGCGAAAACGTTTTGACGCAGTCCTTCTCAACACAATAACCACCATCATCATTCCCCATTACTTCAACCATTCCACCAACTTTAGTGCAAACAATTGGTATTTTACGACACATCGCTTCTATTAATGTTAATCCAAATGACTCATATTCTTGTGAACCCGATATCACAATGTCTGTGATACTATATAACTCATCTTTATTTATCGAGGCATCTTCAAGAAAAACATTTTTTCCCAGACCCATTTGATCAACTAAAAACCCAACTTTTTGTATTTCTTTTGGTGACCCATATCCAGAAAATACAAAGTATACATTAGGTGTGTTTTCTAAGACACTAGCGAGACATTTAAGTAAAAAAAGGTGGCCTTTTCTTGGTTCGTATGTACCCAACATTGAGCATACAAGCCCATTATCTGGGATACCAATTTTTTCTTTCAAACTACTTTTATATGGTGAATAATTTGTAGCTTTTTCTGTACCATTGTAAATAAAAGTGATTTTTTTAGAGTTTGTAAACCTAGAACGGGCCCTGATTGTTTCTGAACAAGAGTTCGAAGGTGAAACAAAAGCTTTTGAATGAGCATGCACAAAATAATCAATTAAATTTTCTAACCAAGCAGTCAAGCCACTTGGCTTAACGGCAATATTATGGAAGTTATGTATTGACTTAGATTTTCCTAATAACCCCCAGGCAATGGATGCGGCCCGATTTGAATTTCCAGCAGGATAACCACCATTAACAATCATAAGCCGATCATGATTCCCTTTTTTGAACAATGTATAAAGCCTGATTATGTAGTAAATAAAAAAAGGATATCGGATTATAAAACCAACCACACGCTTAAAAAACTTGGTTGGAAAGTAAAATTCGAATTTAGATAAGACCTCCCAATCTAGTAAAAGTCTATTGGAATCAATAAAACATTCACGTTTCAATCGTTTACGTAAAAAAGGTAAACCTGGGTGGCTCTGATTGCAAATTATACTTATTTCGTCAGAAGAGTTTGGCCAATGGTTTATTAATGAAATCAAAAAATTATCTAGGCCACCAAAATGCGTGTTTTCTGTAAAAAATAATATTTTCATAGTAAGTGAACTAAAAATGATCTTAAGATCAACAATTAGTTTTCTATCCGTTTGATTAACCACATGAAAGAATAAAAAAAAGAATTAAATATAAAAAATATGATTGTTGGAAATATTTAGAAACCATCGGTTTGTTTTTGCTTTGATCAACTCAATACAAATAGTTCGAGCAAGCTTTTACAGCTATGCCGGCAAAAATTTTTACTTTGTGTTTGGTTTTTGTAAGCCGTTTGAATGGAGATATTTTTACTCGCAGTAGACTTCTATTTGGTTGTTGTAAAAGAATATTGTGACGTGGTTGAAATTAATTTTATAAACCGGTTTTGAAAAATTTATTCTGAATACTTGATTTTTTTCTTTTTTGGCCTGTTTTGTTCGATAACTTTTTGACCAATTTGCCCAAAGGCATCAATAATTCGTTGGTCAGTTATTTCAGATATTTCAGCCATCCGTTCTGCTATGAGTTGATTGAATTTTGGTAATTCAGGATGATCATCATTATAAATATTATTTAACTGATCAGGATCGCTGGTGTGATCATATAGTTCTGGTCCATCTGGGCTGTATTTATCTTCAGGGTCACGATACTCTTTCCACAAGTATAGTAGATTTGGAGATCTAACCGCAAAGTAAAGAGGTCTACTATCAAACATACAGTTTCCGCCATAAAAGGTTTCCATCAACAATAAGGATTTTGTTTTATCTTTATGGTTGACTGCCCTGCCTTTCCAAGCGTCATCAGTTCTTAGCCCTAATAAGCCAGAGATTGTTGGTGAAAAATCTAAGGTTGAGACTTGAGCTTTAATTCGTGTTTCCTTAAAAGTTGGATGATGGAACAACATTGGGATTCGGGTATTATGGTCATATAGAGTAAAATAATGTCCCCAATTTCCGTGTTCTCCTAACTCCTCCCCGTGATCTCCAGAAATTGCAACTAACGTATTTTCGCGCAGTCCTAATCTGTCTAAGGCATCAATAATGCGGCTAATTTCAATATCTGTAGAGAGAATAGATGCATCGTATAAGGCAGAAAACCCTTCCTTATCTTCAGGCTTCTGCGGACTTAAGTCAAAGGTCATTGCTGGGTTGTAGCTAGTTTTATGTCCAAGTTTTTTTAAGTATTCAGGTGTTTTTTTATACCAGTATCGGCCTCGACCGGATACATATGGTAAGTGAGTATCCATGAAGTGGGTCCATATACAAAATGGTTTTTTTGTATCATGTTTCTCAAGAGAGGAGATGACTTGATCTGCGAGTGAAGCAGCATCCACATAATGTTTGTATCGGTTATTTCGTGCTTTAGAAAGATCAGGTGCAAGATATTTTAGTACCTTATTTGATAAACGGTGTGTGGCCTCTTCAACTAGTTTTCCAGGCTGACGCATGTAAAGCCACTCCTTAATCAGCCATTGATTAGACCAATCATTTGTTATTGAAGTGGGGACAAGGTATTTGCGTACATAAGCAGTTAAGTCACTCTGAAATTTGTCTTTGTGCCTTTTAATTAATTTTAAAATCCGAGGATAGTTGTAGCCTGCATTCACCAAAGAGGTGTCAGAAAAATTAGATTGAATTTCGATTTCATGATTTATGTGCCATTGGCAGAAGTCAGAAATATCAAAAAAAAATTTTTCTAATATAGGCTGCACTTTTTTTATCATAGTTTGTTCGTCAATAATTTTTTTGTCGAAGGCAATAAGTGTATTTCGCAGCATAACGATAACTACACCTGGGAAGGTATTAATACTAAATAGTGGTAATTCTTCATCCAAGCCGGGCCCATACCCGTAATATTTGTTTACCCAATGTAAAGAGGTTAGGCTAGTGGTTCTGTAACCGTGATCCTTTAAATGTTTGAATAGGGTATTTGGACGCCCTATTGCTCCTTGATCATAACCACCGTATGAGAGTGGCCTGCTCGAGGTAAGTAATTGTATACAAGCTGACTGCGTAAATGTGCTTAGAGATACAGCCTGTTCGCAAACAATACTGTTTCTTGCAAGGCGTTCAAGGGTTGGGGTTGTTGGACGACTGTAGCCTAAAAGGCTTACACGATCAGCGCGAAAAGCGTCAACTGTCAATATTAAAACGTTTTGGCGTGTATGGTTCAAATTGTTTCAGTTTAAGTTAGGGTTGAAAAAGTTGATAATTTTGCCTGTTTTAAAATCTCGGGCTAAAGTTTCGTAATCACTAACTGTGTCTACCTCAAGCCAACCGTTTTCTATCGGCACAGCTTTAACATGGTAGCCCATCAAGATCACTTCCATCAACAGATCGGTCATGTAGGCCTTCTTAATCGGGTGTTGTGTCATCCAAGGGCGTAACTGTTTATGAAAATTAGATCTAGCGTTTTTTATTGCACTTATTCCTTTTTTTTGAAAACGCATTAATCCAATATACTGTGCTTCAATTGAATTAATGTCTTCGGTGGGGGCCCCAATGTCTGTTATATGCCCTGTTGAATTTATTTTGAGTGACTCGGCATCACACAATGGATTATCAAAGCGGTATTCCCAATAAGCACGCCATTTTCGGTCTACAACAACTGAAATATCCTCGGTGGACATTAGTAGTGAGCTTAAAACGTTAGGCTCGTATATTATATCACTATAGCAAACTATAATGTCCTTTCCAAACTCAGCTTCTGCGCAGAACAATGACTCGACCATATTGGTATTCGCCCATGAGGTGTTGTGAATTTGACGTGTTTCCGGAAGTTTGAGTTGATCTGATTTGTAACCGGTAATAATTATAATATCATCTATACCTTGATTTCTTAGTGTCTGTAATTGACGTTCTATCAAAGTCATTCCGCCCAACTCTGTTAGGCATTTTGGAGATTCTTTTGTATATGGCTTTAGACGGCTGCCTCTCCCAGCTGCAAGGATAATTGCCTTCATAGTTTTTGCTTGCAAAGACTTTCAACGAGTATTTTGTCACCATTGGGAGCCCCATTTCTCTCTGGATGCCACATTACAGCAGCAATATTTTGTTGTGGCTGACAAAAACCCTCGATCCATCCATTCTGATCATATGCGATAGGTATTAATCCGTGACCCAAGTTATTCGGTTTTGTGCCAAGGCTGTGAAATGAATTCACTTTTTGTTTTGAACCATAGACTTTTTCTCCTACGCCAGTAAAAGTGACATTATGATCGTTAGCAATATGCCCGTCGACTTGTGTATTCGTTCCTTTAAAATGTTTATTAATAAGTTGAAATCCACGGCAGACACCAAAGATTGGAAGTTGAGTTACTATAGCATGTTTTAAAAGAGCTATTTCTGTCTCATCTCTTTTTAAGTTTTGACCCAAGCTTTCGCCTCCAGTTAACAGCAATAGATCTGGTTTAAGACTATCCAAATACTCAACAGGGTTTTTTAAAAGATTTGGAATTAATAGTGGTGTCCAGTTCCAGTCAACAAGTTTGGAGATCCAATCATGACTGATACTGTCTCGTTGCTCATCATAATTTTTTGCTTGGCTAGCTCTGAGCGTAAGTACGACTCGTAATGGTATGTTTGAAAAGATCATCCGCGTCCTTCTATTTTTCGTGATCCACAATCCAATTCAATTACCTTTGCTTTTAAAAGTTGATTATACAATTTTTCTCCACACCCAATAGCTGCTGGAAGACCAAACTCAGCGCATCGTATTGCCATGTGAGAATTAGGCCCACCGTATTGGGTAATTAAGCCTGCAATATTATGAGAAAAGATCCAATCAAATCCCGGATCAGCACTTTTAATTAGCACAATTGAGCTTTCTTGAATTGGTGTAACGTTATGGTCAAGGTTGCAAGCTGCTCCCGATTTGAATTGATTTGTGATGAATGTTGCCTGACCTCGCAAAGGGCGAACGACAAATAGGTCATCAGGATCAATGATTAAGTTTGGTAGTCTCAGTGCTCTTGTAAGCTTGTGATCTTTGCGTCCTTGCTCGGCGACTTTTTTTAAGGCATTTGGTGACTTGTAGTTTTTTACAATTTCGTTAATTTCAAGGTTAGCAAGATCATCACGGGATAAATTGTTTGTTTCACCCCATTCAGCTAGTTTCTCAAGAGCTTCACTAATGCCAACGGAAAATGCGTATTTAGCTTCTTCGCGACTGCTAATAGCTTTCCTTATATAATTCATTAATTCTTTGGTACTTATTTTGTAACCTATGTTTTGAATTGCTTTATCTATGGCGTCTTCTTGGGTGCGGTTAAGGCTAAATTTGCTATTTTTCAAGTTTATTCTTTGGCTGCTATGACCAAGATACAAATCTAGTGATTGGTCATATCTTTTAGAGAGTATGTCATATGTTCCGGGTCGGAGATGCCCGTGACGTTTAAGGAATACTTTTTTGTCAAGTGACCCTTCATCTACCTTTTTTATATCATTTACAACTGTAGTTGCCACAGTATGAATACTTCGCATAAAATTCTCGACTATTTCAACAGAGAGAATTTCTTGTGCTATTAACGAACGTAAAAAAGAAACACCTATAAAAGCATGTCTTGCAAGTATTGAAAAAGGAAGTATTCCATATTCAATAACACTATCAAATAAATATAGAGCTTTTTGAAGAGGATCAGAGTTCTTCATTGTTAAATCATCAACGTAAATTTGATCTGTTTGTCGCAGTAATACTTCAAGCCCTTCTTCACCAAGACTTAAAGCCTTTGCGGTTAGTTTTATTAGTGATGCTTCCAGTTTTTCTATATCGGTGAGACTAAACCCAAATTCAATCAATTGTTTTTTTTGAGAGTGGAAATCAAAATCGCGACAGGTGATGGCAACTTCAAATTCAATTTTATCATGAAAATCTGTGTTTTTCCCGAGTTGCTCTAATTGGTGATCAACTAAGCGATTGGCAAAATTATGGTCAAGGTCTGCAGGAAGAAAAGAATTTAGACTGGCTCGCACGTCAATATAGGGGCGTCCGCCAAAAGAGGTCATAAGCGGAGCTTGTACATTTTTATATGCCATTTTTGCTCGGGCCGTTGCCCAAGTAGTATCTGTAATTAATTTTTTGTAGAGCGAATAAGCTAACTTCCTTGGTGAATTGCCGATCATTTCAGCAGGGTTCCAATCGGGCATTTCGCCAAAAATATTAGAATGACCGGCCTGACCTTTTACGGGTCTCATCTCCGAGATTACTTCAGATCTAATAGACGAGATGGCTAAATCAATATCTTGATCTGGGATTTTTTTCCATTGACCCTGAGCAGCAATTGGTCGGACTTGAAGAACATAAAATTCCATATTATTAGTGAGACAAAACTCTATGTCCAATAAATCACTTTTTATAATTCTTTCTAATTCTTGCGTAACTGTAATAATTTTTTTCATGCGGGGTGAGTGCAAGGCCCCAGGATTAGAGCGGTGTAAATAAACTGTTTTGCTCTCTGCCCCACTCGTGACAGTATCAGTGCGCCCAGAAGTGTCATCATAATTGACAACGTAATATGGGCTTCCAGTATCTAGGTCGCGGGTTAAAACTACGCCAGATAATGCAATGTTTTGAACCATTGGTTGAATCAAGACTACCTGCCCATCTAGCTCTTTTCCATAAGCGACTATGACGTCGTTAAAAGCTTGGATGATAGCATTGGACTCAGAGGGTACATTTGTAAAAGAGTGGAATGCTCCAGCATTTGAACGTTCGCTAGTATCTTCTGCTAGACAACTTGAACGAATTGCCAAGGGAGAATCTGAAAATAATTTTACTATTTCATTTGCTACTTTTTGCTGATCGTTTAGCCAGTCTTGTACAGGTATGACAGCTTGATCGCACAACTTTCCGCTGACTAAAACTCCTTTTAAGCTTGCTAAAGTTTCTGCCTTTGTCGAGAAGTGAAATTGCTCTTCGTTTTTATGGCTATCTGTGCGTTTAATTACCATGTTTTAGAATCCAGCTTTATCAATTATGAGTCGCGCCAATTTCTCTGGATCCACACCATCTTTGTTTTTTAGGATTAGATCTGGACTTTTGGGTTTGTTAAAGGGCAATTCAATTCCCACTACTTTTTTTGAGACATAGGGTGGTTTTTTTGCATATAGGTTGTTTTTATCACGCTCACATAATTGTTGAAAAGGCGTGTCTAAGAAGACTTCAAAATAACTTGAAAATGTTTTTCGATTACGTTGGTGGAGATGGTCATAAAGGGAGATTGTGCAACAAACAACATTCATGCCTTGTTTGTCTAGCCATAAGCAAACATCACTTATGCTTTCAGAAACTTGACGGCGACCCTCTTCGCTAAAGTATTGTTCCTCTTTATCCCAATTAAAAATTTTTCTAATATCATCTCCGTCAACAAATATTGTATTTTGTTCACGCTCTCTGAGTAATTTAAAAACAAAAGTACCAATAGTTGTTTTGCCAGAAGCAGATAAACCTGTTAGCCAAATGACCATTGAACCAATATGTGTTTACAGTGTGGTGTCAGCATGTGTTGCTACAATACTTTCAAAAGAACTCTCAGGGAGAATATGTTTTGCAGTTGCTAAAAACGTTAGTTAAGTGATCATAAAAACTAATACTAAATTAAAAAAAAGGGGATCAAGAAAATTTTAATTATTATGGATTTTTTTTTGCCAAGTCGTGCCATAACCAAAATCATGGACTAAATGTTTTTCAAGTTTTTCTTGGATGTAGTTAACTCTGTCAAGCGGTAAAGTTTCTGACTTCTTTCGAAAAGAAACACGAGAATTTGCTGTTTGTTGATCATCGGGCAGCTTTTTTTTCATCTCGTTTTTATTAACTCGATGGAATGCTTCTTTAATACACTCTTGAGGTAGGTTTAAATTCCAGAAATCGCTGAGGCTTTTATGTGTGGCAATCGGTTCCGCTAGCATATCGTCATAGTGATATAAACGCACGCTTGGATTTCGAGCTATAATATTTCCCCAACTATTAAAGAACTCAATTGTATCACTCAGCAATTTATCCCAAGGAAAAAGAAAATCATTTTTTTCATTTGGTTCCTCAGAAGCTAAATTTTTTTGTGTTGTTAACTCTAAGGGCATCTTTCCTTGTTTTACCAAAACCAAATGTTTGAAGTACTTTGATTCCATACTGTCATAAATATTTCGCAGCAATACTGCGACTCTCATATTGCGAATGCTAGCTAAGCGGGTTCTCATATATGGAAGATGAGTATGAAGGATGACAGGGTTAAAAGGTCTTGTTGTATTTCCTAACTTAGATTGAAGAATACTACCAATAGCAGGGTCAATGTTTGCATCAAAATTGTCTAGCGGTACCCGCCAGTCTAGTTTTGTATAGATTGATCCACCTCTAGGCATCCAAAAATCTTCCTCATAATCGTATTCGCCACACCCGCCAGCTGCCAAGTCGCTGGCAATGGCCAATCCTAGAAGCGACCAGTGCGATCCACTTCGTGTTAAAGTAGGATAAAGATTTTGGATCCCATCGCCATTACAAAAAAAACGTACGACAGAAATTTTTTGAGCGTAGCTAAGTTCACGACGACAGATTATTTGACCAATTGCAAGCCCATCCCACAATTGTTTTAGTGGGAAGTAGTTCAGAGCTAAATTATTATTCATCTAATTGATTTTCGTTTTTGGTTAATTTGTGACTCTCGTAAAAATTCAAAAAAGGTTTTTTTTTGATTTTTTTTAAATTTTCTAGTCCTTTTCTAATGCGTCCCATGAAACTGGATCTGCACGACTTACGTCACAAACCAATCGACTCCCAATAATATCTTTGAAGTGCTTGGGCTCAAGACCATATCCTGGTCGAATTCGCCTTATATCGTTTTCAGAAACGATGTCACCTTTTTTTAAATTTCTCACAAAATATATCGAGCGTCTAAATATTTTATTGGATTTCTCTGTAGTCGAGCGTTGTAATTTATTTGATAGAGTAGCTTTATAGGCAGTATGACATTCCTCACAAAGATTTTTTAACTGTTCAGGCAATATTGAAAAACTTGCATCTGGCCCACAGTTGGCGTCATCAAGTTTAAAATGTTTTTCTATTGCTGATGCCCCTAACGCAACAGAGAGTATGGCAGCAACATTAGTTGTTGTGTGATCGGATAATCCAACCTCAACGTCAAAATGATCTGATATGTATTTAATGTCACCTAATTTTGAGTCGGCTAACTCAGTAGGATAATTACTTATACAATGAAACAGTAAAATATCTTTGTTTCCTGCTTTAAGGCACGTCTCAACCGCCTCACCAATTTCACTTATGTTTGCCATACCAGTTGACATCAGCATGGGCTTTTGTTTGGACGATACATATTTAATGAGGGGAAGGTCGGTTATCTCAAAAGATGCTATTTTAAAAGCTGGGCTTTTTAGCTGATCTAATAAATCCACAGCTGTTTCATCAAATGGAGTTGAAAAAAGTGTAATTCCTATTTTTTTTGCATATTTGAATAGCTCACTATGCCATTCGAAGGGCGTGTATGCCTCTTTGTATAGCTGATATAAATTGTAACCTTTCCAGAGACCGTCATTGATTAGAAAGTCTGCATTATTTGAGTTGATAGTCATGGTGTCGGGGGTATAAGTTTGAATTTTTACAGCGTCGGCGCCTGAATTTTTTGCAGCTTTAATAGAGTCCTTTGCTCGCTTAATGCTTCCTCCATGATTGGCGGAGAGCTCTGCAATAATGTAAGGCCTCTGGCCTCTTCCAATCTTTACTCCGTTGATTTTGAACATTTCAGATTTTTTTAGTGATAAGTTTATAAGATGTTTGAATTGGCAACTGGCCTAATTTATCTAATATTGTTTTAAGTCTTATATTTGATTTTGCAGCATTGATAAAGAAATAGGGCGGTACTTTGGATGGGATTTCTTTTTTAGGTGAAAAATTATGATCTATGAAGGTAATTAAATTTCTTACTATTGCAACAGTAGGTGAGGAGACGTTTAATCCAATCGAATTGTCGGATTTAATATAGAAAGTGCCTATGGCTGAATCATAATCATTTATCAAGTACCAGGCCTCATAAGGTTGAGAAAGAACAAACTTTTTGTGTTCGGAAAGTGAGGGCATTGAATTATGGCTAATGGGGTGTTCTCTTTTTGTAAGTAATTCATAAAGGACGTCAATGTCCTTTGAGTTAACTTTTTTAAATGAAATTTTGTTTAATGGTCGCTCAACTCTAATTTCTTTTCTATTTTTACCATAGACAGAAAAGCCAGCATACTCGAAAATTTTTTTACTTGCTTCATTCTCAGTTTTTATACGAGCCTTCAGAACTGTCTCATGTTCCAAATCATATTTATCAATTGCGCTAATTAAAAAAAGTTTTCCAAGTCCTTGATCTCTAAAACTAGGGTTCATGTTTGTTGAAACCTCGGCGCTTAAGTTTTCCTTGTCGTAATCAAATCGGCAAACACCGATTCTTTCCCTGTTGATTTCGCCTATGTATAAAACTCTGGAAGTATTTTTTAATGATTGAGCAAACCATTCAACATGTTCTTCGTAGGAAACATTTTTATTTTCAAAAAACATTTTTTGGCTCTGTAGATTATTTCTCCAGTTAAAGATTGCATCACAGTCTGAATTATTTGCTTCCCTAATTAGCATTTTGATATCCTACATTTAACTGTGATAGCATCATCATCTAGTTCAGCATTAAAAAACTCAAATTTTAAATCACCTGAAATTAAGAACGGGTTAGGGTAATCTTCATGATCAAGCATCCTTATTCTGTCATATAGCTGCAATAGGCTTATATTTGATGGTAACTCGTTACTTTCTTTTGTGAGTTTTTTAAACACGTGAGGTTTACCTACTTGTTCAGAAGGGACAATGTTACCTCTCGAAATGTTCCTTATTAGTATGTTAATTGCGTAATTTAATCGTGAGAATATGTCTGAAAGTGAGCCATCTAAGCTTATTTCTCGCTTTTCATATATTGGCCCTGAGTCCAATTCACCAATCATTCTAAGGGCACATACTGGAGCAGTTTTAAATCCTTCTAAAATCAAATTTTGTATTGGGGTGCCACCACGACCGTATGGTAATGGGGCAGTATGAAAAACTATACATTCAAAATTTGAATATATTTCACTTGGGACGATGAAACTCCAGTGCACAAAAAAGATATAATCTGGGCTAATAGAATCAAGAAAATCTTTCGTCAGATCCTTTTTGTGTTTAATAATATTTATTGAGAAGGATGATTCATTATTGGCATCTAAATTAAACCAATTTTTTGAGTTGCAGATTACTATCTTCATTTTGAGCCTTAAACAATATTCGCTTCAAAATATCAATTTTATCGAGATCTTTTTTTTATTTATACTAAAAGCATGCGCAATGGCTAGGGTGTGGGTAAATTCGGGGACTTAGCTTAATTCATGTCCGTGAAGTTTTTTGAACCGCCCATCTTTTCTTAGCAATTCTTTATAGGTGCCACTTTCTATTACTCTACCTTCTTCCATAACATAAATGATATCTGCACGTCTGACAGTAGATAAGCGATGGGCAATAACAACAATGGTTGTTTTATGAGCAATATTCTCTATGGCTTTTTGGATATAGCGTTCGGATTCATTATCCAAGGCACTTGTTGCCTCATCTAACAGAAGAAGGTGTGGTTGTTTTGCCAGGGCTCTTGCTAGAGCAATACGCTGTTTTTGTCCACCTGAGAGACGTTGGCCATTCTCTCCAAGTATGGTGTCCATGCCATCAGATAGATTGTTAATAACATCGTCAAGATGTGCAATAGAAAGCGCCCACTTTGCTTTTTCCTCGGAGGCACTTTGATTAAAAAAAGTCAAGTTATCACGAAGTGAGGCATTAAATATCATTAAGTCTTGCGTTACGATACCAATTTTTTTACGCCACGAAACTATATTAAATTCTCTTAAATCCACCCCATCGATGACAACTTTTCCATTTTCTGGAATGTATAGCCCACATAAAAGATCCATCACTGTTGACTTTCCAGCACCAGAACTTCCAACAATTGCAATCATTTTATTGTGCGGTATTTTTAATGAAACGCGATCGATTGCAAATGTTTCCTTGTTTTTATACTTAAAGCTAACATTTTCTAATGCTATTTCTTTTTTAATGGATTTAAATTCAGTTCCAGTGGAATTAAGGTCCTCTTTGGCATTACAGCTTTCAGTAATCATTTGGTTTACAATTCTAATAGCTGGGCTTGCCATATGAAAACTGTTTAACTGTTGCTGAAATTGCGCCACACGGGGTGCTGTTCGTGCCATAAACAGCAAAAACACAAGGATCAACGAGGTTGGAGTTTCAATTAATTCAATAGAAATGCCAATTATGCTGGTTAAAAGAATAACTGGCAAAGCTTGAACTAAGAAATACACTCGTGTTGTGTTAAGTTCTGAGTGATATGAAACCTTGTTTAGAGTGTTACTATGTTTACACATATCTTTTTTGGGTAATTCTTCTGCTCCTGTTGCCTTAAGCAACTTAAGGCTTCGAAGGTATTCGATTGCATAAAAACTTATGTTGCGATTAGCAATGGACGTTTCTTCGCCAAGTATTTTCGCGTGCGCCATAACGGGACGGACAACAATATATGCCAGAATGCTAAATACAAATGTAATAGCGACTAACTCCCATGAGATAATTATAGAAAAAGCAAAGTAGGTTACAACCTGGATAGCAGTAGCTACGGCCAATAATTCCATACCCAGGGCTACTCCCGCACGTGCACACTCAATATTCAGCTGATTAGCTACCTCTCCGTGTGACCGATTTGATGAATATTGCCAATTTGAGTCAAGGATGCCGTTGAAAAATTTATTTCGAAGATTTCTAGAATATATTTGTTTTGATTTGATAAGTAATTTGCGTTGCAAATACCCTAATAAGAGTGAGGCTAAAGTGAATCCTGTAATTAATATCAGAAGGGTTACCGGGCTGACTTTAATTCCGATAGTTTCAATTAATTCAGTAAGATGTGAAAAGGGAGGGCCAATACTTTCCATGCTCTCATCATTCATAAGATTTAAGAGGGGAATAAATAATGTCAGTCCAATACCTTCTACAGTTCCACTAAGAACAATTAGTAGTAGATTTTGCCAAGTACCAGGTAGTTGGCCAAGTGTGGAAAGGAATCGCATTTAAAAATTACATTCTTTAAGGGGGATTAATGTTTGCGTGTACACGTTACAATCAGCATAGGTCCAAAGCGCCCCAATTTAATTTTTGTTATATTTCTGGGTAATACAGCCCTGGATAGCTTTCCAAGGATTGGTAAATTCTCTAACAGTTGAGGCATCTGTTGAATTTTGATATCGGAAAATCCAGCTGTTTCCATCATTCTTATAAATTGTATTTTACTGTATGTTTTCGTCCAGTGGTTTACTCTGTTTTCAGTTTTCCATTCTCCTTCGGTGTTTGCGTTCATCCAGTTACCAATTGATTTTTTTGTCCAATTACCTCGTATAAGTGCATGTAAACGATACCACATGAACATTGGTGAGTAAGTTGCATACAAGCCAATCATGGCAATGCCGCCAGGTTTTAAAACCCGAAATGCTTCTTTCAGAGCGACCTCGATATTGGGCGTATGGTGAAGAACTCCACTTGAATATACAACATCTATACTAGCATCTTGAAAAGGCAACGCCTCAGCTTCACATTGATAAGTGCTAGCTTTAAAGCCAGCGGTTCTGACTAGTTTTTGAGTGAGATTTAATGCGTTATGTGAAAAATCAACTCCTATATATTTAGTTCCATATCCGGCAAATAAAAGACCTTCATACCCACCACCACAACCAATATTTAAGAAACTTTTTTCACCAACATTTGCCTCTGATAAATCTATTGCCGACGGATATCCCTCATCTATTAAGTATGTGAGGTAATTACTTCTTTCCTTAAGGACTTCCTTACGGCTTAAAGAAAGTAAACTTTTATTTCTCTTATCCCAACCCTCGTCCCAGAATTCTGCTCGAGCAGACTCTTCTGCCGTAATCTTTGACTCTTTTCTTAAAAAGACTGGTATGCCCTCAGAAATGGGAAAAAATGAACTACAAAGTTTGCATACAAAACCTGATTTATCTTCAGTTAAGGGGAAACCCTTGCAAGTTGGGCAAGCTAGAAGCTCAGCTTTATTCATATTGACCTCGATTAGAAAAATTTATTTTTCGATACTATCGAACTTGTCTGTTGACCAGTTCTCGGGGTCGACGCGACGGAATAAAAAATAGCTATCAAAAAGTTTTTCAACATCACCGCCGTCAGTAAAACGAAACATTGGCCCATCCGCTCCTTTGTAACCAATGGGTATGTAATCTGGATTGACGACTCTTTTATCGATGCAAATAAAGCCCTTTTTCCCGAGGCCTACGTTTAAATCACGATGAAAGTTATCAAGTGATTCGTGTATCCAGACGAGCACATATTTGCTCACACAACGGTCAATGGCATCAAATAAACGATCACTGTAGGGTACTCGGGTTATTGAGCCGAAAAAAACCATTATATCACAATTAATGTCAAATTTTTTTGGCCCAAAAAAACCCTCCTTGATATTGAGATAAGGTCTATTTTCTCTCGCATGCTTGACTGCAACTTTCATAGGGTCTATGCCAAATAAATTTTTGTGCCCTTTTTTGTAAAATTGATCAAGAAAAAAACCAGTATTACAGCCTACATCGAGTATAGTGTCAGTTTTAATAACTCTGTCCTTAATCATACTATACATGAATTCAAATCTTTTTAAGGCCTCTTCTCGTCTGTCATCGTCCAAATATTCGTAGAACAAGTCAGTTTCATCACGCCATAGCCTTTTCTCATTTTTGGCTCGCATTGGATTTCCCATCAAGGGTGGGGCATATGCTAAAGTGTCAGAGGCGATAATTTGATATTTAAAAAATTCATTAATTTGACCAAAAAGAGTTCGCTTTCTGTATAGGTCATCAGGTGATTTGTATTTTTGGTTTTTTATTGATTGTACAAGGGCTCTTATTTTTTTGAGCATTTCAATATTACCTTTTTCTTGATTATTGCGTTGGTGCGAAAAAGTTATAATTTTTAATTACGAAAGAAATTATCTTTGGTAAAAAAGTTATCTTCTAGAAAGTCAGCAAGTAAAACCTCAGAATTCGCTGGCTCTGGTCCAATGAAACGTGGTGCCAGTTCATTTGAAAAAAGTTTTGGAAAACATGATACCATACTTTTAGGGTCAAGAGTTTCACGTATCATACATAGTAGTTGGTCTGGTTTATTTGTTACTGGTCTCTCAAGATCTTTGGCTACCGGCAAGCCGAACAAGACTGGATTATCAGCAATATCCTCAGGTCCTAAATCTCCTAATGGGGTGGGTTCGTAAAAAATAGTTGGCCAACCAGCATATAAGGATTGGTAAAAGGCTGATGTTAGGTTGCTGACAACACAATCATGAGCCAATAGCGCATCATTCAAGGTAGAATGCTTGTCCCAAAGGATCTTGGTCTCAAGAGAGAAACTCTTGGCTATCATTTTTTCCATTTCATGCGGGTGGCCAGGGTGTCCACGTAAAGATATGGTCCAACCTTCTGGGATGAGGGTTTTAAATATCTCATAAAGGTCGATATAATATTTATCACAAGAAAAGATTCGATCAGCTCGCCATGCGTCAAGGTGACCAAAGCATAAAACGAGAAGCCTCTTCTTTGAGGTGGAAACGTGCTTTCCACGGATGTCATTCATTAATGTGGTTAATGTGTTGCCTACAGATTTCTCAATTAATAGCGGTGTATTTAAATCATGTGTTCGGCGGTCTCCAATGTGGTCGGTGCCATGAGTGAGGTGAGTGACATGAGCGTTATCTACAAGTGGACCATATACAACAGAGCGATGAATATTTAGTCCATGCGTAGACAAGTAGACTTTGTGGTTTGTTTTTTGAGTAAGCATTGCAAGATTACCCATTGGTTCATTACCCATGCCGTTTAACAATAAAGCATCAAAGTTTGATGTTTTTTGTAATTTTCGTGTTTGTGCAATTACGAAAAGAAAGGGAAATATTTCATTTTGAATAACATTCAACGTACTTCTGGCAAGATGCGGTGTATAATTTATTTTGTTTAGGGTTGCACTACCAGCATCTAAATTTTTTCCTGCTACTAAACGCTTTAAGTGAGACAAAAGCCTTATTACGACCAAAATATCTGAGACCTTTGGCAATACAAATAAGTGATCATAACGAATGTAACCTGCTCCCTTAATTCCTAGAAAGCTTGTGATCACGTGAAATTTTTTTCTATTTGCCAAAAGTTCTCCAAGAATACTCAATCCTCGTCCAACAAAAATATAAATTATTTTTCCGGCATTTTTGCTTTCACGTGCTTTTCGAATAGTTTTTAATCGCGTAAACAAATGGGCAGGCCGTAAACCGCTTATCCAACCCCGAATGAGCTTTGTCCAAGAATATCGTTTAGGCCTTGAAAAGCTGAAAGGGATTACTTGAGGGTAAGATACGTAGTTTATTGAACAGTCAAGGGATTTTGCAACTGAGCTGGTGAGCAATCGAAGTGGCATAGAAGCTGGGGAAAGATTAAAAACTCCACCACCATCTTGAATGTCGGAAAATATATATTTTATTTCAGGGTATGCAGTAATTATACGGCGAAAAATTTCTCCATACCAAATTTGTTGACGTGGATTTGATTGGCGAGCTATTTCATACGCATATGATTTGCCAAGTGATAAATCACCAATAAGGCTTATATCTTTTCCGTTAGATAAAAACCAAGTGCGTATGAACTTGGCACCTAAAGAGTCAATTTCTTTCACGCAGGCCTTATCTAATAAATCAGTTGTTTGTATGACGTCAATCCCCATGCTAATCAACTTCTTAGACTCAATCGTTTGAGGATCTTGTGCTTTGCGAAAATAAATTACTGTATCGCCAGATTTGGGGGAATTCCCAAATTTGCTTAAATCAGCTAGAACAGTACGATCGAGAATATAGAGGTTCACGTGACTAGTTTAACACTTCTCTAATAACCGTGAATGCCTCTGCAAATTCAATTCCTACACTTGCGCCACGAGTTCTAGCCAAGTATTCAACATTTTCAAATGAACGTGCATGAGGGTATGGGCGCATTTCTGAGTCATACGCTTTCAGTGCGCTAAGTTTATTTGAGATCGTGTCACTTATGTTTATGAATCGTGTTGGGCGAAAAGGAGCTTGTGTTTCAATACCCCATTCTGTGCTGGACACGGTTTCATAAGTAAAAATATTTTTTACGCTAAACTCTGGTAGTGGCCGGCAAGCAGTTATTACAGCTCTGTTGACAATTTGATGGTCAATATTCAAGTCACCCCCATGGTGTACATAAATACTATCAGGTCGAATTTCTTTAACTATATTTTCTATAGGTTTTATAATGTCGAGTAAATTAATGCTGTCCAGTCGGTTGTCTGGAAACCCAAAAAAGTGTGGTTCTTCAGCACCTAGTGCTTGAGCTGCTTTTGAAGAATTTTTTTGTAAAGTTTTTAAACCCTTTTCTATTTTTTTAACATCCTGTTTTTTTTGTCTAGACGTCAATCCTTCGGCAATAATTAAAATATGTACTTTGTCGCCTGATTGGGTATGTTTTGCTATAGTTCCCCCACATCCGAGGACTTCGTCATCTGGATGGGCGGCAACGACTAGGATTGATTCTTGAGTCATAATAATTTCCCCTACTTGAGCATGACCTTAAGTGCAAATATGTAAAAATACTTGAAGTTCGCTAAAGGAAACTAAACAGGATACCACTTGGCCATTTATTTAGCCCTAATAAAGTGGTTACGTTGAGTCATTCAAAAGAGTTTTTATTTTAAGTTAAATTTTAAAGATAGTGTTTGAACAGTGATGAAGTTGTCTGAATTTCGAAACTTCCGTCTTTAATCCAAGGATATTTATCTATTTTTGGAACAGTTAAATTACTTGGCTGTTTTAATTTGATTCAGGCTCGACAGAATTTTATTTGAGGTAATATAAAGAACACATAGCAACTATCGATTATTTACATTTAATCACTTCTTTGAGATTAGTAACTACATGTTCTACATCAGAATTTAGCATTGCTGGAAACAGAGGTAAAGATAGGGTTCGGGCATAATAGGACTCGGCACCTGTTAGTTTTTGTCTACCATACAAGGCTTGATAGTAAGGCTGAGATGAGACTGGAATGTAGTGGACTTGAGTACCAATACCTTTTCCTCGCAGCTCATTCATAATTTGAGCACGGTCGATGCCGAGATTATCAAAATTTATGAGAATGGGATACAAGTGCCACGCGACGTTGCAACCAATTACTTTTTTTAATAAGCTGACAGCAGGGCTTGACCCCGTTAATAGTTGATCATAAAGATCCACTATTTTTTGACGTGAAGAAACGTACTTTCTGAGTTTTTTTAATTGACTAAGGCCCAGAGCCGCGTGAATGTCACTTAACCTATAGTTATAACCTGGCTCAATCATCTCATAGTACCAGGGATTGTATAATCCCTCTGAACTTTGTGACAAAGTTACGTTAATAAAGTCATCCGTATTTCTTGTCATTCCATGATTTCGAGCTAGGCGAAGTCGCTTTTCAAGATCAGGGTCACAAGTTGTTACTGCACCACCTTCTCCGGATGCAATTACTTTAACAGGGTGAAAGGAAAATACGGTCATGTCTGCATGCCGACATGCACCGACATAAATTTTTTCATTGCCTTTTTCCTTGTAAGAGCTACCAAGTGCGTGGCTGGCATCTTCTATAACTTTAATGCCTCTACTGTGAGCTAGTTTGGTTATTTCAACTGAATTGATAGGTTGCCCAGAGAGGTGTACAGGTAGGACGGCTCGGATGTTCTTCTCTTTATTTGCATCAAGAGCCGCTTGAAAAGTCTCAGTAGTCATCAGGCCATTATCAGGATCCACATCAGCAAAAATAACATTAGCGCCAGTATATCTGACAGCATTGGCTGTTGCTAAAAAAGTAACAGTTGGTACTACAACCCAGTCGTCAGGTCCAAGCCCAAGTGCTATGGCTGCTATGTGAAGTGCTGCCGTGCCGCTTGAACATGTAATTGTCGCTTTTGCACCAGTTTTCTTGCAGATAGCCGCCTCAAAGGCCTCTATTACCGGGCCGGAAGTAAGAAAATCTGACCTTAGTGTTTTTATGACTGCAGCAATATCATCATCATCAATCGTCTGCCGTCCATATGGAAGAAACTTTAGTTTATTATTCATAATTTCTTTTAGCGCACTCGGAATAATGGAATTAGTGGTTTACATTTTAATTTTTCCAACAACGAACCTTCTGCAACTGCCTGTTTGATCATTGGTAATATTTCATCATATGCATATAAAAGGCTATTAATGTCCTGAGTGGTATGGGCGTAGCTCATGTTGTGAGCTCCAAGCATTAGTATTTGGCGTTTGAACATTTCTTGAAATAAATATGTTCGGATCTCCCAATTGGTGTAGGGAAGCACATCTTTTATATTTAGAAAAGACCATGCGGGATGTCCCGAAACTGAAAATATGTGCTGGACTTCATATTGTTTTATACTTTCTTTTAAACCAGAGATAATTCGATTGCCATTTTCTTTGATTCGCTCAATGACTGGCTCACGGTTTATTTTTTTGAGTGTTGCTTTAGCAGCTGCAAGTGAGAGTGTTTCACTACCCATGGTAAAAGAAAAAAATATATCTTCCATCAGCTTCATAACATCAGCTCGCCCAGCAATTGCTGATAAGGGGTAACCATTCGATAAGCCTTTGCCAAATGTTGCTATGTCAGGTTTGATGCCAAATAATTCTTGTGCGCCTCCCTTTGAGAAACGAAAGCCAGTAATTGTTTCATCTAAGATAAGCAGGGAACCATGTTTTTTTGCGAGTGCCTGCACACCTTCAAGAAAACTAGGTGTAGGTTCTTCGCAATTCATGGCCTCCATAATAATGCAAGCAAATTCACCCCTTTGGTTTTTTAAGAGACTATGGAGTGACTCTAGATTATTAAACTTAAATGGATGGGTCAGCTCCTGAACTGCTTTTGGCACTCCTAAATTACGTGATGTTGAACCAATAAACCAGTCTTGCCACCCATGATAGCCACACACCGCAACTCTATCTCTGCCTGTAAAGGCCCTTGCTAATCTTACTGCCCCTGAGGTGGCATCGGACCCATTCTTTCCAAACCGAACCATTTCGGCACAGGGGACCATTTTGCATATACTCTCAGCAACATCTATTTCAATTGAATGTGGTAAAGAAAATAAAGTTCCTTTTTTCATTTGCGTGAGTACTGCTGCATCAACATCCGGGTCTCGGTAACCAAGTGTGATTGCACATAACGAATTGACAAAATCTATGTATTCGTTTTTGTCAGCATCCCAAAGATGACTTCCTTTTGCATGTGTCGCATAAAAAGGTGAAACACCATGTGGATAGATTGTGTGACTTTTTGAAAAAGTCTGAGTTCCCAAAGGTATTATTTTAAGGGCTCGTTCTAAAAGTTTTTCTGAACAAGTAAATGGGTGTCTGTCAAGTGTCATAGTTTTCTCTCTTTAACAGATATTCCCGATCTTTATTTTTCGCCTCTCGAATGCCCGCATTACTATCTACTTTAGCATTAATCATTGAGATTGCTGGTTTATTATCCAGCAAGTAAAGGATATCATTCAGAGAAAATCTTGAATTTTTGGGGTATAAAGATTTAAAAATTTGTTTAGCTTTATCAAAATCATTAACTTCATCTACAGTCAACCTATGGAAAGATAAGTTTTGGTCGTTTTGAAGATTCCCACAATTATACCTTTTTGGGCGATTTAGAATAAATGGTGTGACGTGTTCACGCTCGGATGGAAGTCTTGCCTCAGTTGCGGCTTCTTTTAGGCAAAAAAAGCGTAAAACCTCAACATCCATTCCATCGGGCCAGGTTGGTGGCGCAATATTTGAGGTATAATCGTATCCTTTTTTACGATGCAATCGAATAACACGATCTATAATCTCAGGGTCAGCTAATGGGCAGTCCCCTGTTAATCGAACAATGTGTTTGGGCTGATATGTATTTGCAGCTTGAAAGAAACGGTCCAACACATCATCTAAAGGACCACGAAAGCATGGTAATCCGATTTTGACACACAAATTTTCAATAGGGTCATCCTCAACCTCAAAACTTGTTGCAACAATTAAATGGTTTATTTCTACGGATTGTTGAATACGCTCAATTTGAAGTTCCAACATTGGCTTCCCTAATATTTTCATAAGGACTTTCCCTGGAAGTCGCGTTGAGGACATTCGAGCTTGAATTATAGCAAGAACCTCGATACTCATTTTAAACCATTAGAATCATATATAATTCTCTCAAAAGAGCCTTCAAGTTTATTTTTTGGTGTTATAAAACGATCCCCCGGGCTCATATTAGAAATTATATTATCACCTTCTGAATTAACGACTGATTGTATTATAATACAACCATGTCTTGTTGATACAACGAGCCAACGCTTGTTATTTCGGAGAATTAAACCTGATTGAAAAGGATGGAAAAAACCTTCGTTATAATCTGCAACCACGCTCTTTAAGTGCACTATTTGTTTTTTCCATAGCGTTTGGGCTCCGCTGTATGGATCGTCAAAAGCACAAATAAACCTCTCAATTTCACTCGCCTTCCACGACCAGTTAACCCAGCCTTGGCTAGGTGTGTGTAATCTGGGCCAGTAAGTTGAAAAATGCTCCAACTGACTAATACGGGGAAGTTTAATGCCTGAGACAAAGGCATCAGTTAGGAGTTTTTCAAGAAAGATTGAATATTTGTTTTCTTGAAAAGTCATGTAATCCCGTGGAGTGCGGCACTCTGGAGGATAAATGAATTCTTCACATGCAAGTATATCCCCATCATCAACACCTACTTCAACCTTATGAAGAACACAAAACCCAAGGCGGTTTCCATTCATAATTTGCCACGAAAAACCGCCACCTCCACGGTATTGAGGAAGGCGGGTACCGTGTAAATTGAGAAGTCTATTGTCAAACAGTTCTTTGAGAATCTCAGCTGAAAAAACCCAAGCAGCACCTATTGAAAGATAAAATGTATCAGCAATACCTTGTTTTATAATATTTCTTTGTTCTTCAATTGAACTTGTGATTGCAAAAGGAATTTTATTTTCTTTTAATTTACCGCTTAAGCTGTCTCCATTGATGTGGATTTCTTCATTAGCATGTCTGGGTGAGGTAATTACATAAACCGAGTAATTATTTTTTTTCGCCCATTTTGCGACTCGTAAAAGTAAAGGGCCTCCACCTAAAAGCATAAGACGTCGGCATGGGGGCAACAAAAAATTGTTCACAGTAAAGTATCCCTTTGAAAACTTAATTTTTAATTTTTCTCAACGCACAGGATGGTTTAATAATTCTGTTAGTTAGTTTTCCCATAACTCCAAAAAAAAGCAAATCACCAATCAGTAGGTTTGTATATTCGTGGTTCATCAACTTGGAAATTATTCAGGGCATCTATAAAATTTGGGTTCAGACTTGGCTTTTTGAGAATGGTAATATTTTCTTCAATTTGCCTTGTTGTTTCCGACCCTATAACTAACGAGGCCTCTGGCGCCTCGCTGAGAACATATCCAAGTGCAGCTTGAAGAGGCGAAATAAAATAATCCTGACAAAGCTTTTGCCAACGTATGAGAGTAGGCAATGCAAAAGCCATTTTATGGGGAAGATCTTCAGGATGCATGAGTAGTAACCCTTGTAAGAAAATACTTCTAACAAACACTTTCTTTTTCAGTTTTATAGCTTCAGATAACAGCCCAAAATTACGTAAACGACGATCAAATACATTGAATGGGACTTGTATTGATGTTATTTCAGGTATCTTTAAAGCTTGTTGGAATTCATCTGGCTCATAGACCGACACACCGACACTCCCCAATTCTCCATTGGCTATCATAGCAGTAAGTGTTTCACCAAAAATTCCATCCCATTTTCTAAGTAATCTTGCATCGTGTATTAAGAGCTCACCTGGAGGAACGCCCAAGCGCACCCAACTCGAGTTATTTGAAAGGCGAATCTCTTTGCTGTTATTTGGGTCGATTTCTGGTGATAATTTAGTAATTACATGGAAAACTCTTTTGGGATTGGCTCTAGAAAAGTTACCAATAATTTGCTCACTTTTGCCATAGGCTTGGGCTGTATCTAGAGTTTTTATTCCAGAATTCCACGCAAAATTTAAAAGTTTTTCAGCTTTATGTTGACTGAGTTGCCCACTGATATTTGCAATACCATATTGAAAACCTAATTGTGCAGTTCCCAGCACTAGCCTGGAAATTTGCGGGTTAGAGTTTTGCAATTATCTCACGAAGCTCTTCAGTTGATACCCATTCTTTATTTGTATTTGAGCTATATTCAAAGTTTTCACTTACTCTTGAACCCTCATGTTTGTCTTTATAGCTCTCACTGCTCCAGAAAGAAAATGCCGGCTCAATCAGATATTGGTTACCTAATTCTAATGTTACACGTGCTTCTTCTAGCGGGATCATTACCTCATGTAATTTCTCCCCAGGGCGTATGCCAATGGATTTAAAGCTACAACCGGGAAGGACAGCTTCAGCTAGGTCAGTAATTCGCATACTAGGCAGTTTGGGAATAAATATTTCACCACCAAGCATTCGCTCAAGTGACTCAAGAACAAAATCTACTCCTTGCTCCAAAGTGATCCAAAATCGAGTCATTCGTTCATCTGTGATGGGCAATGTGGTTTCACCTGCATCTACCAGTTTTTTAAAAAGCGGCAAAACACTTCCTCGGCTTCCTAAAACATTACCATAACGAACGACCGAGAATTTGGTTCCATTTGTTGGACTTAGATTATTACCTGCAATAAAAATCTTGTCAGAAGCAAGCTTGGTGGCGCCATATAAATTGATTGGATTAGCCGCTTTGTCTGTTGAAAGAGCAATGACTCTCTTTACTCCAGTTCGGATTGCTGCGTTGACTATATTTTCAGCACCATGAATGTTTGTACGTACGCACTCGAAAGGATTATATTCTGCTGAAGGAACTTGTTTTAGTGCAGCAGCATGAATTACCACATCGACTCCTCTCAAAGCCATTTCAAGTCGACTTTCATCCCTTACATCACCAATGAAGTAGCGCATAGGACCAATTTGAGGGAAATTTTGTTGCATGTTATGTTGTTTTAATTCGTCACGTGAGTAAACTATTACTCGAGTTGGCTCATAGCGTTCAAGAATAGTTCGAATAAATTCTTTTCCAAACGATCCGGTTGCCCCGGTTATGAGTATGGATTTACCATTTAGATTCATTTTATAGGCTCTGAATATCCAATTAATGTAGGCAAAAAAATTAAAAAATTTTTTATAATTTACTAAATTAATCTTAAGTTGATTTTCTAAGAAGTATTTTTTTCTGGTGTATGAAAACAAAGTACATAGCAAATTATTTTATTATGATAGTTAGCTTCTGTTCATACAATTTTGCGTTAACCAAACTTTGCTTAAGTTGGATAAAGACTATGCTTCCCATAACTTATTTGGAAGTTGAATTCTAATTAAAAAATTTTAGGGACGGCTCGGATTATAAAACGGATGAATTGATAGAGCGCAGTTTCATATTTAAATAATTTTAAAGAATCAGAGTAACACTCAGTATTTATTTAGACAAGCTACCGCACTCTGGGTGAAATTATCCAGAAAATTCCTTCATTCAGTACTGCTTAAATCTCAGCAGTTGGTATCATTAACCTGGGGAAAATACGAATTTGGCAAGTCGCTAAAACCCTGCAGGTTCTTGTTGCAATCTAAGAAAGAAGAGATTGCAATAGTAACTTGACGAAACCAAGTTTTGCGTTCATAGCACGAACACTCATAGTAAACAAGCACGTTTTCTGTTTGAGTGTTCTTCACAAAGTAAGTTTTTTATTTGTATAGCCAATTCATTTGTGTGGCTGGGTTCTGGTCGGGCATAATTTAGATTTGAATTGGAAACTTAGTTGTTTGTATACAATTAAGCTGTCCCTCTCTCATAAATGGCTTTATAGTGACTTATTGTGTATTTCATATAAAAATACGCTAACAAATAACTTGGCCAAATAGTCACGCCAGCTGAGTTGGCAAAATTTCAACTTTGACATGTTCTGGCAATGATATTTCTTGATTATTTTTTTCTCAACGAACCGCAGTTTACCACAGCCTTATTTACTGGTCTTTTTCTGCTAATCTCAACATTCATTGGCATTAATTTGGGTCGGCAGTGGGTTGAAGGCACAGTTTGGGGATTCCTTGTTTTATCAGGAAGTGCAAATCTGGCTGTTTTTTTATCTCGTGGTTTTGATTTACCAACAAGTTGGTATGGGATTTTAGTTTTAATCATTGTCCTAGTAATTTGTCCAATCCTAAGACAGCTTTGTTTTTGCTATTCTGTAAATTCACAGCACCATAAAAAATCCTACATTTTAATTTTAATTTTATTCACCACTATAATCTGGGCTGGAAACATTATTCATCCTTTTCCTGATTCTGGTTTTTCTTCTCACCATGGTGTAGTACCCCTTTACATTCAGGAATCATTTGCTTTAGGTCATTTTGTAACTATCAAAGATACAGCTTTTGGCGAAGGGCTGATGACAAGCCTTTTTTATCCAGCTGATTTGTTGGGTCTTGTTGCTCTCTCTGGTTGGTTGGGGACAGATGAGGTGTACCCAGCTTTTAACGCAGGGTCAATCACGGCTTCAATATTAACATTTGCCATTTTGTCCAGTAGTATCAGAAATCATAGATTAGCATTAATTACCTTTTTTTTCCTCACAATAATAAATTTTTCCTTTAATTCGTTTTTTAGAACTGCTCTGGGCGGCAACTGGGGTGATGTCCTAATGTATCTTTGCGGTGCACTTGTTTGTTATTATTTGAGCCAGAGTGCTCGCATTGAGAGAGCTTTTCTCATTGGGGCAGTAGCCTCAATATTTCTTGTTTTCTCTCGTCATTATGGTGCGTTTTATTCTGCTTTTATTATCGCAATTTGTTTTTTTATTTCTCTGAGGACACAAAAGAATTGGAATATTAGACCGTGGCTGGTTGTCGGAGCTTTATGGTGCATTTTTTCTTTTCGTGAACTCTATTATTTATTTGGAAATTTCACCCAATATTACCCTGGTTCTTGGCAGCTAGAGCGTAGACAATTGAATATTGAAGAGCTTTTTTTAGGCTCGCTTACCGATTGGGGGTTGATTGATGGGAGCAGTTTAAGTTTCAGTTCTATCAGCATTCGCTCATTATACATTCTAGTACTGGCCATTTCAGTTTGGAGGGCCTTTATTTTAAAAAAAATTGATGTGGAGTGGATGATATCTGTCTTTGCACCCTTTGTGGTTTTGCTTGCTCCTTTGGCTTTGCAAATCCTAACGGGATACAGGACTAATTCATTATATTCAAAGACCTATATACTTGGAATTTTCTTTTTTGCATGGTACCCCGCCTATCTTCTTACACATTCAGATCTAGGCCAGTTTACATCATTACTTGGCAGACAATATAATCGAATAGCTACAATATTAATGTTTTTGACACTTGGGTGGATAGTAGTTGATAGGGTAGGCGTCAAAAATATTTATAAAAGTAACTTAGAAAAAAGCCTTGAGCAGGTTTTCAGCGATAGCATTCCTGATCGGGAGATAGTTTCTGTTCTGAGACGCGAATTATCATCTGTTGAACTAAATGAAGTGATCGGAAATCCAATCATGTATTTATATTATGAACCAGGTACATCTTTAAGGCTATATCTGGGAGGAGAATTTTTGAAAGATATAGACTTTTGGAGCGTTCCTGTGCGTGAGAAAATTCTTATTTCGAAATCATTCAAAGAACTTCTTCATCACCTGAATTATCCAAATGTTTATATTGGGTTGATGAAGAATGGAAAAGTTCCTGATTTTGGCTTTCCAGTTAAAGCTAGTCTAATTAGTGAAATAGAGAATTACTCATCAGCTTCTTGGTTTAAACAAGCATTTAAATACAAAAATGCCATGTTTTTTATCACCCAGAAACCAGTTCACTAAGATAATTTGATAGTAGAGGTTTTAAATTAGAGAATTTGGCCATTTTTTATTTTGAAGAATATCTGCAGAAAATATGACTGTTGCAGTACGGGCTAAATAAAGACCTTTAATTCCGTCACAATTCTTTTTTGGAAGTAAAGGTTCAACTGGCCTGCTGAATAGCTTCCATTGGCACCAAAGTTTTTACTTGTCTGCCCATTATATCTAATAATACTGCTACACGTTGACTATCGCTCAGGCATTCAAAAACTCCTGAGCAATCGGTGAGTGGGCCTTTAGTAAATTTTACTGGGTCACCTTTATTGAGTTGTTTGACTCTTGTGAGAGAGAAAAAACCGTATTTGTCTTCACGTTGGCGTAGTTGCTCAATAACCCCTGCAGGAGCAACTAGTGGTTGTTCCCCAGCTTTTAATAGATAACTTACACCAACTGTTGAACATATAGGTCGCCAGTGTGTTGAGTTTTCATCAAACGCAATAAATAGATAACGGGGGAATAATGGGCGCAAAACCATTTGAATACGTCTTGCATGACGGAGAGTTGTTTTTATTTTTGGGAGATATACCTCAAATCCTTGTCGCTTTAAATGGGCTTCAGCCTTTGTTTCTGCTTTTGCGTGACAGTGTGCGACAATCCAATCAGCCATTGGAGCCACTCGTTTGTTGAGATTTAGACTTACTTGATAATTTTAAAATAGGTGGGGCAAACACACGATCAGGACCATAACGTTTGATGAGAATATCAAATTCCTGTTGAGTGCTTCCAAGATCTGTAACAATTAATGCGTCCAAATTATCAATTTCTGAAGCATTCGATAGGACAGGTATATTGGTGAGTTTATCCAGTTTAGAGCTTGAGTCTATAATGCTAATGACCTTTACATCATACTCACTAGCACAAAGAACGGCTATTTCTGTTAGGTCCGTCAAACCGTGTAACACAATTCTTCTTTTACCTTGATCACTGCAAACTTTAAAAATTTCGGAACATTGTTCTCGGGCTATCCGAAAAAATTTAAATCCTTGTGTCAGATATTCGTGAGCAAGCCTAGATTTTTCTGAAAAACCCTGTGGGGTTAAGTAGTAAGCATAACGGTTGGCAGGTGCTTGCTGAATTTTGATCAGTCCTTTTTTTACACAACGTTTAAGATAGGAGTTTGTCAAACCAAGCGCGATACCGAGCTCGTTAGCCATTGAACGTTGAGTGATGTTGCTATCATCATGAATAGCGTTCAGGACACCAAGTGTAATTTTATGTTCGTTATCTGTCATTAAGCCTGAGATTTAAAAATTAACTTTGTAAGGGACAATAGCGTTCAATTCATGAACGTCAAGGGTATTTTAAACTTTAGTTAAAAAGGTAAGATAGTGGCTTATTAAAAAGTAACTAAGAAATTGAGTAACTTGGTTGAATTACCGTGAAGTTAATGTTCTCTAGTTAGGTTCTATGAGTGTGCCTGCACCGTGTTCGGTAAATAACTCTAGTAATAAGGCATGGGGAACGCGCCCATCAATTATCACAGCACCTTTTACACCTTTTTTAATAGCCTCAAGGCAGGTTTTGATTTTTGGGATCATGCCACCATGGATGGTGCCGTTTTTCAGCAATTTTTGTGCCTCTTTTACATTTAAACGAGTAATTAAATCACCCTTACTATCCATGACACCTGCAACATCTGTTAGAATTAACAAGCGTTGCGCATTCAACGCAGATGAAATAGCCCCTGCAGCTGTATCTGCATTGACATTTAGCGTCTCTCCTTTGTGACTAGTCCCAATAGGCGCAATTACTGGAGTAGTGTCAGATTTTTTAAACTTATCTAAAACTTTGGTATTTATACTCTTTGGTTCACCTACTAAACCAAGATCTAACTCATTTTTTTTATTGGGGTTTTGTCCATTACTAGTGTGCCGAATTTTTTCGCAGACGATCAATTCATCGTTTTTCCCTGATATTCCGACAGCGGTACCTCCGGCTGCGCTGATGCTTGCCACAATTTGTTTGTTAATCGTTCCAGACAAAACCATTTCCACAACTTCCATAGATTTTTCATCAGTAACGCGAAGTCCTTCAACAAAATTGCTTTTTACATTCAGGCGATCAAGCATTTCGCCAATTTGAGGGCCGCCACCGTGAACAACAATTGGATTTGCACCTATTTGACGTAATAGTACGATGTCACGCGCAAATTGGTTGGCGAGTTCTTTGTTACCCATGGCATGGCCTCCATATTTGATAACTAGTGTCTCGCCTGAATGGCGGCGCATGTATGGTAGTGCTTCTGATAGAGTGTGGGCTTGAGATAACCAGTTATCTCTGTTTTTTTGGTTGCATACCTGTTTTTTCAGTTTACTCATGAGGTGATATTATCGATCAGTTGTCAAAGCTGCAAGGGTAGCTCTTAATGCTACAATTCCGTTTCCCGTGGTACTAGACGTCGCTATAAGAGTTGGATGGGCTGCAACATGGCTTGAGATTTCGGTGCTTGTTTCGAAAAGTAATTTATCCAACTGAATTGGTTTAATTTTATCACATTTTGTTAGGATAACTTGGTATGAGACAGCATTTCTATCCAACATATCCATGACCTCGCGGTCACTTTTCTTTATGCCGTGGCGTCCATCAATTAGCAAGCAGGTACGTCGTAACTGAACTCTCATTTTTAAGTATTTACCCACTAAATTAGTCCACTGACGTACAGTCTCATGCGGTGCTCTGGCATAGCCATATCCGGGTAAATCAGCAATTGTTATGCGGTTGCCTAGATTAAAAAAATTAACTTGTTGAGTGCGTCCAGGTGTTTTAGATGTTCGAGCTAAATTTTTTTGGTTGATCAGGGCGTTGATTAGAGACGACTTACCCACGTTTGAGCGTCCGGCGAATGCGACCTCTGTTTGCTTGGATTTAGGCAAGTCTCTCATATCTGCAGCACCAATCATGAAGGTGCAAGTTTGGGAAAATAACCAGCGACCAAACTCAATTGCTTTTTCGTTATTTTGCTCCTCTGCTTTTGGACTCACTAATGATTATCCTAATTACTTAACACCCATTTTAACCATGATAATTTTTTGCTGAATAATGGATAGCAGGTTGTTCCAAGCCCAATATATCACTAGGCCTGCAGGGAATCGGGCAAGTAATAATGTGAATATGAGAGGCAAGAACATAAACATCTTAGCCTGCATGGGATCTGTTGGCTGTGGATTAAGCTTTTGTTGTAAGTACATTGTAAACCCCATTGCAAGTGGCCAAACTCCGATCAGCATGAAGTCTGGTAGATATGTTGCTGGGTCCCATGGGATCAAGCCAAACAAGTTAAAGAAACTTGTTGGGTCTGGCGCTGACAAATCTTGTATCCAGCCAAAAAAAGGGGCGTGACGCATTTCAATAGTAACAAACAAGACTTTGTATAGTGCGAAAAAAACGGGTATTTGAACCAGCATGGGTAGACATCCGGAAGCAGGGTTGGCCTTTTCACGTTTGTAAAGGGCCATCATTTCTTTGTTTAGTTGCATCTTATCGTCGCCGAATCGTTCGCGTAGTTTTAACATTTCAGGATGTAGTTTCTTCATTTTGCTCATTGAAACGTAGGATTTATTTGCAAGTGGAAAAAAAACTATTTTTATCAAAACAGTCAGCAATATGATAGCCACGCCGAAGTTTCCCACATGCTCGTTTATGAATATTAAAGTATAAAAAATTGGCTTTGTTAAAAAATAGAACCAGCCAAAATCAATAGCTAAATCAAAACGTGAAATTGCAAGTTTCTTCTCGTAGTAATCTAATACTTTAACCTCTTTGGCTCCGGTGAATAGATGACTACCTACCTCACCCGACCTACCGGCGGGTATAGTTAAAGGTGGCCCCATAAAATCTGCTTGAAATTTTTCGCCTTCATTGTCATTACGATATGTGAAACGAGAACTCATCTGAGTCTGCTGATCTGGTATGAGAGCGACTAACCAATATTTATCTGTTATCCCCAGCCAACCGCCAGTTGTATTATTGGTGACTGTGTTATTGTCTCGCAAGTCTGAGTAATCGACTTCTTGCAGTGTTTCATCAAAGACGCCCAGAAGACCTTCGTGTAGAATATAGAAACCAGTAACTTCAGGCATATCATGCCGTGACACAAGTCCGTAGGGATAGAGAGTTACTGGGGAAGGCCCTCTGTTCTCGATGCTTTGACTAACACTAAACATATATTTTTCATCTATTGTGTAAGTGCGTTTGAAAATTAAACCTTGTCCATTATCCCATTTGAGAGTGACTGGTTTGCCTGGGCTTAGGCTTTTTGAAGAAGCAGTCCAGATTGTGTTTTCGTTTGGAAGGGTGGCACCTTCTCCGACCCAACCAAAGTCTGCAAAATAAGCGTTGTTACCCCCGCTAGGTGACAGAAGGACTATAGGAGGACTGGTTTTATCTAATTCTTCGTAGTAATTGGTCAAGGTCAGATCATCAATGCGTCCACCTAAGAGTGACAATGAACCATTTAGGTTTGGGGATTGAATTAGTACTCTTGCATTTTCTTTAAGAAGGGTCTGCCGATCTTTCGGCACAATTTGTATCTTTGAGGGACTTTTAATGCTTTGTGCTGTGGGAGTATTTGTTAGGCTTGTACTTGGCCTAGGGAGTGCGTCTTGAGTTGCTTTTTTTGTGTTAGTATTAGTGCTTGACGCCTGCTTTTGAATATTAGAGTCAGGATATCGCCACGATGAATAAAATTCAAAACCAACTAAAATGATTATTGAGAGAATAATAGATAAGACGAGATTACGATTTTCATTCATTTTTTTTCCGTTATCTCAAAGAATAATTGCGGCAGGCGTTTCCCCCGCAGGGTTTTTTGAATTGCTCTGGAACAGGATCGAAGCCTGCTTGTCCCCAAGGGTGGCATTTTCCAATGCGCTTTAAGCTAAGCCAGGCACCTAGCAAAACTCCATGCTGAGTAATAGCTTCAATAGAGTACTGTGAGCAAGTTGGATGAAAGCGACAATTGCCTGGAAGAATAGGCGAAATAATTAACTGGTAGCCTTTGACAACTGTTAGTGCAATACTTAGTGGTATCAAGCTTAGTTTTTTATGAGGAAAATCTGTCACTTTTTTTAAAACCTCTTGCGATAGGTTTGCAATTTCTTTAAAGCCAAAGTCATATCAGTTATCAGAGCTGGAAAAGGTCTTTTAAGTGTACTCTTTCGTCCAATAATGACAAAGTCATTTCCTTTTTGTGCATGCTTGGTCATTACTATTTCAGCTGCAGCTCTAAGCCTACGTCTGACACGGTTGCGCTTGACCGAATTTCCTACCTTGCGGCTGACTGTAAAACCTATTCGTGCCTCATTTGTGTTTGTTTCCCTGTAAGAACGCTTGCAAACTTGAACAATTAGTCCTGGTGCAACCCATTTTTGCCCGGTGGCGGCTACCTTGAGAAACTCCGGGCGTTGCTTAAGGCGTGGAAGGACTGACACGGATTGCGCCTCAAGCAGAAAGACGCTTACGGCCTCGTGCCCGACGTGTGGCCAAAATACGGCGACCACCGACTGTTGCCATACGGCTACGAAAACCATGACGGCGCTTGCGAACAAGCTTGCTCGGTTGATAAGTGCGTTTCAAAGGACAACTCCTACAAAAACAAGACAGCTGTATAGGATCTTGTTGAGGTGAAGTCAACGCTAGTGGTTTATTAGTAGTGATTTTCCCGCAATGATAGCTCAGACAATAACAATATATTTTAGGTATCTTGTCCCAAATTGTTCTGCTTATTATTGGAAGGCTGAAAAATAAATTTTAAAGGTATAGTTCAGGCGACTATATCTTTTATTTATTTGCGATAATTAAGGGTCACCAAAATGGCTATTAAATTTCAACCTATAAAAATTAAAAAAAGGTACATAACAACTCTGATGCGATTAGTTACTCTATTTTTTTTGGGCGTCGGTCTTTTTACTTTTTTTTGGTTGGACTTAGATCAGTATTTGTCATTGCAAGCTCTTCAAGAACATAAGGAATTGTTGAGCCAGTGGAAGAAAGAGTATTATTACTTTTCTGTGCTATTATTTATATTGGCATATTGGTCACTTAGTGCCTTTTCCGTGCCTGTTGGTGCATGGCTATCTGTAGCGGGTGGTTTTATGTTTGGCACGTTTGTGGGTGGGCTCTCTTCATTGATTGGTGCGTCTCTCGGTGCATCTGTAATTTTTTTTATTGCACGTTACTCTGTGACTGATGTATTCAAAAAAAAATGCGAAAAAATTATTATTAAAATGGAGTCAGGATTTAAAAAAAACCAGTTGAGTTATATGTTAGTGCTTCGCTTAATTCCACTATTTCCATTTTGGCTAGTAAATTTAGTGCCGGCATTTCTTAATGTTTCTCCTCGTTCATATTTTATTGGAACCTTTTTAGGAATGATGCCCGGGGCTTTTGTATACGCTAGTGTCGGAAATGGTTTTGGTGCTGTAGTTGATAGTCAAATTGAACTTAACATGGATATTATATATTCTCCAAAAATACTTTTTCCAATAATGAGTTTAGCCATTTTGTTGCTCTTACCGGTTGTATATAAAAAGTTTATTGAAAAATTAGATTAACTGAGGTCTCTTTTTTGTTTGTCTACATAAAATCTCTTTATAATTTAATCACTCAAAGCAACTCCTTCGCGACGGTAATCTGTCCCGCCGTATAATATTCCATTACGTACTCGAATACCCTGCAAACCACTTGTCATCGCAACAACCTTGGTAGTATGGCCAAGAGATACCAAGGTATTATTTAAAGTATCAAGTCCCGAGTTACTCTCAAGGAATGTTGTGCCGTTGCGATTGATTATGTGGGGCATATTAATAGCGCTTTGAATGTCTAAATCCCATTCAAGTGCGGCAATAATGGTCTGGGCTACATAGCCAATAATATTTGATCCACCCGGTGAGCCGATGGCTAAAACCACCTTGCCATTTGCATCAATAACTATGGTTGGGGCCATAGAACTACGTGGTCGCTTTCCGGGTTCCGCGTGATTCGCGACCAGTTTTCCATTTTTTTTTGGAATAAACGAAAAGTCAGTTAATTGATTGTTGAGTAGAAATCCATCAACCATCAAGCGTGAGCCGAAAACATTTTCGATGCTTGAAGTCATAGATACCGTGTTACCTTCACCGTCAATAACGCTAATATGGGTTGTAGACATTCCACGGCTATCGTCGCCGGGTGCAAAGTTCCAAGATTGCTTTAGGCCAGGATTGCCCGGAGTCGCTCTAGAGAGAGCTTTTTTTGATGAGATTTCTCGCGACCTCAGTCTAAGATAACTAGGATCAAGTAACCCTGCAGTTGGAACTGGGATAAAATCTTCATCTGCAACATAAAAGTTGCGGTCTGCAAATGCGAGCTTAGAAGCTTCGGCAATTAGGTGTGCAGCAATTGGGTTAATTATTTCATCTTTATCAGGCTTCAAAGTGGATAGATCAAAAGGTTCTAACATTCCTAAAATTTGTAACGTAGTAAGTCCGCCTGATGAGGGTGGACCCATGCCACATATCAACCATTGTCGATAAAACATACATACTGGCTCACGTTTTTTTGATGTGTATGAAGCTAAATCGGCAATGCTAAGGTTGCCCGGGTTTTTGCTGGCCCCATTCACAGTATCGACAATTCGCTGTGCTAGTTCACCAGTGTAAAAGGCATCTGCTCCTTTTTCTGCAATTATTTTCAAGGTTTTTGCAAAGAGCGGGTTTTTCAATATATGACCAACCTTGTGGGCTGTACCCTTTTTTGTATGAAAGTAAGCCTCAGTTTTTTCAAAAAATTTCAAATATTTATCTTTTTTGATTAATGCATTTAGACGTGGTGATACAGCAAAACCTGTCTCAGCCAGTTCTATGGCTGGTTGAAAAAGTTTTGCCCAATCAATTGCGCCTTTTTCTCTGTGAGCGGTTTCAAGCATGCGTAGCAACCCAGGCACGCCAACTGCCAATCCACCGACAGCTGCATCAAAAAATTTCTTATGTGTCCCGTCAGTATTAATAAACATTTCAGGGTTGGATGATGCGGGTGCTTTCTCACGACCATCATAAGTACTGATTTCACTACTTTTCCCATCTAAATGTATTAGGAAAGCGCCACCTCCTATTCCTGATGATTGCGGTTCAACCAAATTGAGCACAAGCTGAGCAGCTATGGCCGCATCTGTAGCGTTACCCCCTTGGCGCAGAATCTCCAGCCCGGCTTTAGCTGCATACGGATTAGCTACAGAGATCATCCACTTTTTGCCCTGAACAGGACCAATTTGGTTCCTATTTTTTAAATAAACGCGCTTCTCGGGAGATGCTTTTATGTTATCAATCTGTAGCCCAACTTTCGCATTGTTGATTTTAGTCTGACATGCATTAAGACACGTGATTAGTGCAATCGCAATAAAATGTAATAAGGGTTTGTTCATCATTAATTCCTGGGATTACAAGTCCACAAACCACTTACAATAGTTGTTATGGGTTAGTTAAGCTAATTATGAATAGCAGAAAAAGTAAATATGTTGAACTTTCGCAATTAAATACCTCTGATTGAGGGTATCAAGTGAGTAATATTTAGTTTTTTGCGTCTGCAAATTCTTATACATTTACTTAAATTTCAGACTCAGATACTTGCCTCCATATCACTAAAACTGTGATAGACAGATAAACGGTAGGTATTTTTTTTTAATCAAGTTTTTAAAAATTCCAAATGTAAAACTAGCATGTTGGCTTAATTTTCAACCAGAAATTGGCGTCCAAACCAATACCAACGACCATCAGTAGTTGGCAGTGTGCAGTTCATACGTGTTCTGCCGGTAGGTAATTTTTTTTTCATTCTGATTTCGACACGTGTCTGGCCATTTCCTCCACCAAGGGTTGTGATTTTGAGATTACCCTCGTTTGAGGAATAACATTGTAGTTTATCTAATTTCTGTGTGAGGACAGTATCACCAGAAATTGTGAATCCGAACGCTGGTGGATTGACATCATTCTTTTTAATATACTGATTACTAGGGCTCAAATCGCTTGTTTTTAGGGCCAGGGCATTTGCAGCAAGTTTAAATCTCTTTATATCACCATAGTTCTCATTGAGAGCAAAGCGTGGCAAGTAAAACATGTTGGGTGTTTTAGAGGCGACTCCAGAATGTTGCCCAAATCCAGCGATAAAACCAGAATTTTTAACTAGCTCCTCAACTCTTTCACTTGCTTCTCCATAAGGATAGGCAAAAAGTTTTGGTCGGGTGCCAAGTTTTTCTATGAAGCGGTCATTGGATTTTTTTAGTTCTCTTTGATTAGTATGGGTGTCAGCATATGCCATGTGTAAATGAGAAGCTGTTTGGGAGCCGATGGTGACACCGTTCTTGCTTAACTCTCTAATTTGAGACCATGACATGTATCCCCGAATGCCTTGATCAACAGGATCTGTTGCAACAAAAAGCGTAAAAGGAAATTCTAATTCTTTAAGTTTTGGCCATGCTATTTCATAAACGGAAAGATATGCATCATCCATAGTAAGAGCTATGGTTTTATTGGGCAAGGCTATCCCAGTCTCTAGTGCCTTTATTATTTTGGGTAGGGCCATTACTGTGTAGCCGCCAGATTTAAGTTCGGCTAAATGAGCTTCAAATTGTTCAAGTTTGATTGATGTTGAGGGATACTCGTCCTCTCCAAATCGGTGGTACATGAATATAACAGCAGAGTCACTTGCTTGGGCAGGGGTTGCTGTTGTTAATAAAATATTTAAAATTAGCCCTAGCGCCACAAAAGCGATGTGAACGTAGCTTGAAACTATGCGGGTTTCATTTTGCACGTTAAGCTCCATGTTGTTTTATTTTTGGCATACTCGTTTCTTCTCACTTTTCAGGTTTCTTTTCAAGAATACAAATTTACTAGGAAAACAAAAATGAAAGCAGACACTGCTACTTTAGACTTACTTTTTAATACTGCAAGGACCCGCAATGGTTGGATGGATAAATCAGTAGGGGTAGAGATACTACACGAAATTTGGAATCTAACTCGTATGGGTCCAACAAGCGCAAATTGTTCACCGGCCAGAATTGTTTTTGTTACCTCAAAGAAAGCAAAAGAAAAATTGTGCCCAGCTCTGCTAGAAGCCAACGTTGCAAAGGCTATGAAGGCTCCAGTATCAGCAATAATAGGTTATGACATAAAATTTTATGAGCGATTGCCCCAGCTATTTCCACATACTGATGCGATGTCTTGGTTCGTTGGAAATGAAGAGCTAATACAAACTACAGCATTTAGAAACGGTACCCTTCAAGGGGCTTATTTTATGATGGCAGCACGGGCGTTAGGACTTGATTGTGGTCCTATATCTGGCTTTGATAATGCTATGGTTGATGCAATCTTCTTCCCAAATAGTGCAATAAAGTCAAATTTTATCTGTTCTATTGGCTATGGCAATGATGAAAATCTATATCCTCGTAGTCCGCGTCTTAATTTTGATGAGGCATGCCGCATCGATTAATATATCATGGACGTTTCAAGAGCCTTATCGGACAGGAGTTCGTAAGATTTGCTGTCGAATAATTGATAGTGCCACCATTCTTTCAAATAACAATCCCAACCTGCCGCAGTCATAAGCCCCAACAAGATGAAACGGTTTTCTTGAGCCTTTTTTGAAATTTCTAAATTACCGTGAAAAGACAGGGGTGTGAAGGCATCAAAGTTAGTGCCCATGTCAAATATTTTCCCTGTAGAAGTCTCGACTAGTGTAAGATCAATAGCCACACCTCTTGAGTGGGGAGAGCCTTTTTTTGGATCTGATAAAAAATTTGGATCAGGGGTGTGAGCCCACATTTTAAACTGGGCTTCCGACGGCCGGAATGCATCAAATATGAGGAAATGCCATCCCTGAACGCGAGCCAATTCAATGGCTCTTTCAAGAAGGATATTGGCTTCTTTTAATAGATAACACCCTGGCCTAGTGTAAATAGGTTTGCCAGTAAAGTTATCCTGTGTAGCGTATTTAATATCCAACGCTACACCATGACTTTCTGAACTAATGGAAATTAATGTCATACTGCAATTAATAGATCTTGTGGTGTCTGGGAAGTTTATTATAAGACATTATAGCTCAGGAGCCATTAAATTGATGAATATTTTAGCAATAGATACCGCTACGAGTTCATGCTCGGTCGCTATTTGGAGTGATGGAAATATTATCTCATCGCACAATGAGGGAGTGTCCCGCAGTCAAGCTGAAGTTTTGGTGCCAACAATACAACAAGTGCTAAAGAAAGCCAAAATCAAAGCATACAATCTTGATTTGTTGGTAACGACCATTGGGCCAGGCGCCTTTACAGGAATTAGAATCGGTCTTGCAACAGCTCGTGCCATAGCGCAGGTAGTTCGTGTCCCTTGCCTTGGCCTGACTACAACAGAGGTGATTGCTCATGCAGTACCAAAAACTGCATGGCAAGAGGGTACTTTGTTGGTTGCGTTGGACTCTAAGAGAGCAGATATTTATGTGCAGGCCTTCGCAAATGGGCACAAGCCAATAAGTGAGGTTAGTGCAATTTATCCAGCCGATCTTGGAAAGTGGCTCCAAGGCGTACCAAGTCCCATTTATGTGGTTGGTGATAAAAGGGCTCAAGCAGTTGAAGTCCTTACCAAGGCGGGGTACAAGACAATTGTCATCGACAAACTCGAGGTGCCTGATGGATCAGTTATGACTGAAATTGCATCTGAGCGCTGGACTAAGGGAGATATTCTGAAAACTCCTTTGCCTTTATACTTGCGTCCGCCAGATGCTAAATTACCCCGAGCCGGTGGACGGCTCAGGCCATGATAGGAGAGGTAATTGAGGCCCATCTCTGTCATGCAGGAGTCATTGCGGCTATACATAGAGTTTGTTTTGAGGAATCTTGGAATGAAAAATCTATAGCTGAAATACTCAAGATGGCTGGAGCGATTGGATTGCTGGTTTGCGCCAAGAACAAAAGGCCAAAGGGTTTTATTCTGTTGCGAATTGCTGCCGATGAAGCTGAAATCATTAGTATTGGAATAGTTCCAGAATCACGTCAAAAAGGTTTTGCCAGCATTTTGTTGCAAAAAGCGATTAAATTAGTCGTAATGAGTAATGTAATAAAGATGTTATTTGAGGTTGCCGAGGATAATATTGCTGCTAGAGCCCTTTATGAAAAGTTTGGTTTTCAAATTGTAGGCAGGCGATCAGGTTACTACAGGCATTCATCAAAAAAAAAGCTAGATGCAATAATTTATAGTTTGAATATTTCCGATATGTAAAATTAGTTTTTTTGTATGAGTAGCCGGTGGTTGCCATGGAGAGAATCTGTGTTGGTCTCAGGCTCTAAAGAGATGATTATGCTCCCCATTTTCTTTGCAGAATTTGGAATATTTTTAAGGGCTTCCTCTCCCTGAAGGCGGACTTCAACGATGTCACCTTTATTCATACTTTCAAGTATTAGTTTAGTGCGAACAAATGTCATTGGACAAATTTCTGTTGTAATATCAATGAAGAAATTAGGCTCCATTCTATTTAAACTTTTGGAACTTTTATTCATGCCATTGTCTTGTTATAGTAAACTGTTATATTAGATTAGAGAGTTTTTCGGAATTATTAGAATATGAATGATAAGCCTAACATAAATGAATTACTAGAGCTAACAACAGAGATAGTCTCAGCACATGTAAGTAATAATTCGGTGGCAATTAGTGACTTGCCTAATCTGATAAAAGAAGTATACAAAACGATGTCTCTAGTAGGAAGTGAGCAGACTGCCTCCGAGCGTCTTCGTCCAGCTGTACCTGTCAGTAAGTCAATTTTTCCTGATTATATTGTTTGTTTGGAAGATGGAAAAAAATTAAAAATGCTTAAGCGACATATCATGACATCGTATAGTTTATCTCCAAAAGAGTACAGAGATCGTTGGGGTCTTGTAGCCGATTACCCCATGGTTGCCCCAAATTATGCTAAGCATCGTTCAGATTTAGCAAAAAAAAATGGCCTAGGGACAAAATCGCGTTCAGGAAAACGTAAAAGTACTTAAAAAAAAGTGATCATTAATGACTGCATTATCTGGTATTTCAAGTATTGAAAAGGTCTGCATTGAGAGAGGGATGAAGATGACCGGCCAACGTCGGGTCATCGCCCATGTTTTATCAGTTTCAAATGACCATCCCAATGTGGATGAAGTTTACAGCCGCGCCATAAGCATTGATCCAAAGATCTCCATTGCGACTGTTTATCGAACCGTACGCCTTTTTGAAGAGGCTGGTTTGTTGGAAAAACACGATTTTGGTGGCGCAAGTGCTAGATATGAAGAGGCAACTGATGACCATCATGATCACCTTATAAATATTAAGAATGAAGAGGTGATAGAGTTTGAGAATGAGGAAATTGAGGCTTTACAAAGAAAGATTGCAGAACAGAATGGTCTCAAATTGATAGGTCATAAGCTTGAACTTTATGGTATCCCAATTGATGAAGAAGAATAATCCGTGAATGTCTGTGAGCAGTATTGAAGCATTCTTTAGGCGCCTTTTTTATGGACTTTTATACACTACACTTTGCCAAAAAACTGAACAGTTGAGTGTGACGTTTGAGCAAGAAGCTGTACATTAAAACATACGGATGTCAGATGAATTCCTATGACTCAGATAGGATGACAGATGTTCTCAAGCCGTTGGGCTATGGTCCATGCAATAATCCTGAAAATGCGGACATGGTGATACTCAATACTTGCCACATTAGAGAAAAAGCAGCTGAAAAAGTCTATTCAGAGTTGGGTCGCCTAAATAAGATCAAAAGCCATAAGAAAAATCTGGGGTTAGATATGACTCTGGCAGTTGCCGGTTGTGTCGCTCAAGCAGAGGGCGAGGAAATACTTCGTCGGGCCCCATTTGTAGATCTAGTATTTGGGCCGCAGGCATACCATAACTTGCCTGAGATGATAGCGCGTATTTCACGTTCTAAAGGAGCGCTTTTGAATACGGATTTTCCAGCGAAAGTTAAATTTGATTATTTGCCAGAGGTAATGACTGGTGGAGAGGGTATAGATGGTGCCTCAGCCTTTTTAACGATTCAAGAAGGGTGTGACAAATTTTGCGCCTTTTGTGTTGTTCCATATACTAGAGGTGCTGAATTTTCCCGTCCGGCAAGTGATATTTTAAAAGAAGCTAAGCGTCTAGTTGACCTTGGTGTTAAGGAAGTGACACTATTGGGTCAAAATGTAAATAGTTACCACGGTACTGGAACAAGCGGTACAGAGTGGGGACTGGGTCGTTTAATCCGTGAAGTTTCAGAAATCAAAGGGATTGAACGTATTCGTTACACGACTTCTTACCCGGCAGATATGGATGAAGAATTAATTTCAGCACACGGCGAAGTTGAGTCTCTCATGCCGTTTCTTCATCTGCCCGTTCAATCGGGTTCAGACAAGGTACTTAAGGCTATGAACCGCCGGCATGGTGCAGATCAATATCTTCAAATTGTAGAGCGTCTTGTAAAGGCCCGCTCAGATATTGCTTTGTCATCTGATTTCATTGTTGGCTTTCCTGGAGAATCTGAATCTGACTTTGAGTGCACAATGGAGTTAGTGAAGGCGGTGGGCTTCATTCAGGCTTACTCATTTAAGTACAGCCCAAGGCCAGGAACGCCTGCCGCTAGTTTAGCTAACCAGATACCCGACAATATTAAGACAGAGCGTTTAAAAATATTGCAAGACGAGTTAAATAAATTACAGTTGGCCTTTAACGAAAGTTGCGTTGGTCGGAATTTGCCGGTTTTGCTTGATAGGCGTGGAAAATTTCAAGGACAAATGATCGGACGCTCACCATACATGCAGCCTGTTCACGTTAACGTTCCAGAACACTTTTTAGGAACTATTGTCCATCCGCATATTGATGTTGCTAAGGCAAACAGTCTGGCTGGGTCTTTGAAAATCACAGATCAAAATAAGAACGTTGCATGAGAGCGTCAAGGAAACGTTATAGCTTGCAAAATGGTAGTATCCTGAGCCGGAAGTTAATTTTTGACGACAATGCAATTGCTATGCGATTATTTGGATCGCATCATTTGCACTTGGCAATTGTTGAAAAAGAACTCAACATTACGGCTCAAGCAATAGGAAATGAAATAACACTGGTTGGAGAATGTGATAATATTAATACAGCCGCAGATGCAATGATGGGGCTTTATGATCGTCTCAAAAAGGGTATGCATGTTGATCATCACGAGGTTGAAGCCGTTTTGCGTATGGCCTCTCATTCAAGTTCACTTGTCAGCGATCTTGATATTAAGGTACAAACACGCAAGCGAACAGTCTTCCCTAGAACGCCAAACCAAACTAATTACCTGCGTTCCATAGACGAAAAGGAATTGGTTTTTGGAATAGGTCCAGCTGGAACAGGCAAAACTTATTTAGCTGTTGCAAAGGCTGTTGAACGTCTTGTTAAAGGGAAAGTGGATAGGATAATTTTAACGCGACCTGCTGTTGAGGCAGGTGAGCAGTTAGGGTTTCTGCCAGGCGACATGCGTGACAAAGTTGACCCATATTTACGCCCACTTTATGACGCTTTGCACGATATGCTGCCTACTGATCAAATTAATAAGCGACTTGAAAATGGCGAGATTGAGGTTGCTCCGCTTGCTTTTATGCGTGGGCGCACACTTGCAAATGCTTTTGTTATTCTTGATGAGGCTCAGAACACTACTTCAGTACAAATGAAAATGTTTTTGACTCGTCTAGGCGAAAATGCCCGCATGGTAGTGAACGGCGATTTGTCGCAAGTTGACCTTCCAAGAGGCACATACTCGGGTTTACGAGATGCAACTGAAATATTAAAAAACGTAAACGGCATTGCTTTTACCCAATTTTGTCAAGATGATGTTGTCCGTCATCGGCTTGTAACTAATATTGTTAGGGCTTACGATGACGAAGAGGCACGCTGTCGGGCTGCAGCCCTGTATGAAAAGGGGGCAAAGCCAAAAGATGACGTCTAGGGGTCTTCACACAGATGTTTTAATTTCTCATGGAGACTGGGCTTCGGCTATAAATGATGTAGATAGTTTGTGCCAACAGGCTTCTCTTGCAGCTTATAGAGCCTGTAGTGAAATGGAACTAGAACAAGTTGAAATAAGTATATTGCTAAGTGATGATAAAAATCTGCAGGCCTTGAATAAAAAGTATCGAGGCGTTGACAAACCAACTAATGTGCTCTCTTTCCCTAATCATGACTGGAAAAAATTATCACACGCTACTGTGATACCACAGTTATTGGGGGATGTTGTAATTGCATTTGAGACTACCATGAGCGAAGCTATACGGGACGGAAAGAAACTGGAAGACCATTTAAGTCATCTGGTTGTCCATGGTGTTATGCATTTACTAGGTCATGATCATGAGCACAGCGTCCAAGCTGAAACTATGGAGACCCTTGAAACGACTACTTTGGCAGAGCTAGGTATTTCAGATCCGTATGATGAAACAGAAGTTGTGGACACAGGATGATGGGCTCCTTACTTCCAAGACTTGCAAATGGTAATGATGATGGATCGTCAACGACATCTGGCTTTTTTGGTTGGCTGAAAAGGTTTTTTAAAACTGGAAATGGTGAAAATTCGGCACGCGATGTACTTGAGGAACTAATTGAAGAGCGTGAAGAGTGTGAAGTTCCCATCAATGATGAAGAGCGTCTTCTTCTTGCTAATATTCTTGAATTAAAAGATCGTACAATCCACGATGTTATGGTGCCACGGGCAGATATTATTTCTGTAGATAGCGACATTAATCTCTCAGATGTTATAAAAATCATTACTTGCGAAGGTCATTCTAGGATACCTGTTTTTCGTGGCTCTCTTGATGATGCCATCGGCATGATACATATCAAAGACGTCCTCGCATGGCACGGAAGGGATAGTGAGTTCTCTCTCCGAGATATTGTTCGTAAAGTATTATTTGTGCCTCCTTCTATGCAGGTGCTTGAGCTTTTATTAGAAATGCGTGCCACGCGTTGTCATATGGCCTTGGTGGTTGATGAATATGGGGGCATAGATGGCTTGGTGACGATCGAGGACTTAGTAGAGGAAATTGTCGGTGAAATAGAGGACGAGCACGACCGAACAGAAGAACCAACAATGGTAGAAGATCTGAATGGGACACTAATAGCTGACGCTAGGGTAACTATTGAGACTTTGGAAGAGCGTCTGGGTGTTCTTTTGAGTGAGGAGGAGCGTGAAGATATTGATACCCTTGGAGGTTTAGTCTTTTCGTTAACTGGGCGAGTGCCCATTCGTGGCGAGTTGATTAGTCATCCTAGCGGTCTGGAATTTGAAATTCTTGACGCAGACCCAAGACGGATAAAAAGGTTACGTTTGAGAGAAATAAATAAAATATTAAATTTGGAACTGGGGAAAAGCCAGGATTAAAAATGGAGATCGTTCAGTTCTTTTTTAGCCATCTCTCAGGCCAAAAGGGTAGACGACGATGGGCGGTGGCATTCTTTTTAGGAATTCTTGCTTCGGGCGCAATGGCCCCAGTTTACGCAGTCTTTCTTTTAATTCCATCCTTGGTTGGTTTGATTTGGCTGACATACGATAATATATGCTTACGTGAAGCTTTCTTTGTGGGCTGGTGGTTTGGCTTTGGTCACTTTGTTATAGGTCTATATTGGGTTGCAAATGCTTTTTTTGTTCAGCCGCAACATTTTGGTTGGATGGCTCCATTTGCCGTTTTTGCCCTTGCCGGAATATTAGCTCTTTTCCCTGCTGTAACTGTTGTTGCTAGTAGGTCGCTTGGGTACTATAGCTCTGGTGTTGGTCGGGTGCTTGTATTTGCCGCTATCTGGGTTTTGTTTGAGTGGGTAAGAAGTTGGGTATTCACAGGCTTTCCTTGGAATTTAATAGGGTCAGTTTGGACTTTTTCTGACTCTATAATTCAGTTTGCTGCTTTCTCTGGAGTTTATGGTTTAAGTTTGCTGAGCATTACTGTCGCAGCAATGCCAGCTATTTTAGTCAATAATATTAGCTGGCGCACAGATTGCAGCCCTTTACTTCCAATTAGCGTTATAACGTTGACTTTTTTTTTAGTTTGGGCTGGGGGCTCTGTCAGACTATTGGGGGCAAATAATGAAATTGTCTCAGATGTTGTTTTGCGTTTGGTCCAGCCAAACATTGATCAGAAATTGAAGTGGGTTTCTAGTTACAAAGAGCTAAACTTCAAAGAACAGATTAGAATGGGAGCTATCAAATCCAGATCAGGTTTGCCCGTACCGACCCATATTATTTGGGCTGAGACAGCGGCTACCTTTTTCATAGAAAAAGAGCCTATCTTACGTCAGGCAATTGCCCATTCTACCCCAAAAGGGGGGCTAACTATCACGGGTGCTCTTCGTAAGAAGCAAGGAGAAGATGACACATATAAGGTATGGAATAGTATGCATGGAATTGATGATGTAGGAAACATTGTGGGTACGTATGATAAATCCCATCTTGTGCCTTTCGGAGAGTATGCACCATTACGCAAGATTTTTTCATTTTCAAAGTTTACAGTTGGTACAACAGATTTTTCCGCTGGACCCGGTCCACGTACATTACGTTTAAAGGGTTTACCTCCAGTTTCGCCACTTATCTGTTATGAGGTGATTTTTTCAAACCAAGTGGTCAACGACCAAGATCGCCCTGAATGGCTACTTAATTTAACCAATGATGGTTGGTACGGGGTGAGTTCAGGCCCTTATCAGCATTTTGACTCAGCAAGATTGCGTGCTGTTGAAGAGGGCCTCCCCTTGGTTCGTGTTGCCAATACAGGAATTTCTGGGGTTATCGATGGCTATGGCCGTGTTGCGTCCCGGCTGGAACTTGGAACAAAAGGAATCCTTGATAGCGTATTGCCTCGCCCTTTACCAAAAACACTCTATGCGAAGTTTGGGTATTGGATAGTTATTTCTTTGATTATTTCCCAGTTAATTGTGGGGATTCTAATGAAATGTAATAAAAAAGTTCGTAAAATTTAACCATAGGCATCTTTTGGCAACAAGTTTTCAGTTGGTTATACCAAATTACTTGCTGCCTTCAAAAGGCATAATGTTCAAACTGCATACGAAGTTATCTTACTAAAACAGCTTGACTGCTCCCAAAAAAATTGACAAAAAGTTCCTTAACTCTGCCAATGTAACGGTGGTTTTAGTTTCGTGGTTGGATTTGGACTGCTTGCCACCACGTTAAATAAAGCGCTAAGTGGGCTGCCTAAGAATACGGCATGACCGTGAAAGCCCTAGTCCAATTGGACATGAAAACAAAAAAAGGGGAATTGCGCGTGTCAAATTCAGATTATTTATTTACTAGTGAATCGGTTTCCGAAGGACATCCGGACAAAGTTTCCGATAGAATTTCAGACGCTATTGTGGATTGTTTTTTGAAATCAGACCCTTTGTCTAGGGTTGCCTGTGAAACCTTATGCACAACAAATCGAATAGTTTTAGCTGGGGAAGTTCGTGGACCAGAGTCACTAATAGATCCAAAAGGTAATGTTGACAAAGCAAAGATGGAGGAAGTTGCTCGAAGAGCTGTTAAATCAATTGGATATGAACAGAGTGGCTTTCATTGGAAAAACGCAGATGTTCAGGTGTATTTACATGGCCAATCCGTCGATATTGCATTGGGTGTTGATGCTGCAGGTAATAAGGATGAAGGTGCTGGCGATCAGGGTATTATGTTTGGTTATGCCTGTAATGAAACTGATAGTTTAATGCCAGCTCCCATTCATCTATCACATAGTATATTACTTTCAATGGCTGAAGCTCGTCACTCTGGATCTGCGGATGGATTACTCCCAGACTCTAAAAGTCAGGTAACACTTCGTTACGTTGACGGCAAGCCCGTCGGCGCAACGTCTATCGTGGTTTCAACTCAGCATTCAGAAAATCTCACACAGGATGATGTTCGTGAATTAGTTCGCCCTCATGTTGAAAATAGCTTACCCAATGGGTGGATGTGTCCTGAGGATGAGTTTTATGTTAATCCTACAGGCCGTTTTGTTATTGGGGGACCAGATGGTGATGCAGGTTTGACAGGTCGTAAGATAATAGTCGATACCTATGGTGGTGCGGCACCCCATGGTGGTGGTGCATTTTCTGGGAAAGATCCCACTAAAGTTGACCGTTCTGCAGCTTATGCTGCACGCTATTTAGCCAAGAATGTTGTTGCAGCAGGAGTTGCTTCAAGTTGTACTATACAACTATCATATGCTATTGGCGTCTCTAAGCCTCTGTCAGTATATGTAGATACCCATGGTAGTAGCAACGTGGATAGTACAAAACTCGCGGCTACTCTCTGTGAACTGGTAGATCTCAGTCCGCGGGGCATTCGAGAGCATTTGTTGTTGAGCCGCCCAATCTACGAACGTACAGCTGCTTATGGCCATTTTGGTCGAAAAGTTGAGACTGATGGTGGATTTTCATGGGAAAAGACGGATCTTGCCGACGCATTAAAATCAGCCTTTTGATAACTCTTGAAGAAAAAGCAATTCGAATCTGATCTCGTGGGCTTCTCAGAAGAACGTTTTGATTGGCACGGTCGGCGATTTGGAAAAAAAATAAGGATTGGGCGGAAAAAACTGCTTGAGAAAATGCTGCCAAATTTGCAGATAACCCCTTTGAATCCAGATCCCCATTTTGAGACCACTATGTCGGAAGCTCCCAAAGAGGTATGGCTTGAAATAGGCTTTGGCGCAGGGGAGCATCTGGCTTCGTTGGCAAGGGCTTACCCAAAAATTGGTTTTATAGGCTGTGAGCCTTTTATAAACGGTGTTGCTAAGTTGTTGACTGAGATTAATGCCCATAGCCTAAAAAATATTCGTATTTGCAATGACGATGCGCGACCATTAATAAAAGCCCTGAAAAAACAGTCTATTGACCGGGCTTTTGTTTTATTTTTGGATCCTTGGCCTAAAAAACGTCACCACAAGCGTCGCTTTATTAATGAAAAAAATCTTAACCGTCTTGCCCGAGTTTTAAAAGATGGGGCAGAACTGCGCTTTGCAAGTGATCATTGTGGTTTTATCTCCTGGTCTTTGGAACGACTTATTGGACACCCAGCTTTCACTTGGGGTGCAAGATCTTTTAGAGACTGGCGTAATCCTCCCCAAGATTGGGTGAAAACGCGCTATGAGGAGAAGGCTTTGGCGCGTCAAGAGAAACCTGCGTACTTAGTTTTTAAAAGAGTTGCACGGAAAATTTGAGAACTAGCAAAGCCTAATACTTGATTTATCAATAGGTGTATGGCAACATCATCTGATATTATAGCTTTATGTCAGTTGTTAGATACGACATTTCTCGTGTTTTTTGAGGTGAGTCTAGGACTCGCCTTTTTTAGTATATTATCGTCAAGATGGTACTTTTTGAATTAGGATTTAGTTGAATGGAGATTGCTCAACGTGTCGAGGGAATAATAGCTCCAAGTATTGAGGCAATGGGCTTTCGCTTAGTAAGGGTTGATTATACAGCTGGTAAAAATCCACGTCTCCAGATTATGGCTGAACATGCTGAGACGGGTCGTATGAATATTGAAGATTGTGAAAATATAAGTCGCACAGTCTCGGCAGTTCTGGATGTAGAGGATTTTTTAGAAGAGTCATACGCACTAGAGATTTCTTCACCAGGGATTGATAGGCCACTAGTTAGACTTGAGGACTTTGAGAAATTTTTGGGCTTTGATGCTAAAGTTAAAACTAAAAGAAATATCTGTGGTACAAAAAAATTTAAAGGACGTTTGCTGGAAATTAATAATGAGGTCATTACAATTAAGACAAAAAGCGAGATTGTTGAACTTGATTACCTAGACATAGAAAAGGCAAAATTGCTGCTAAGTGAAGAACTAATAGTGGCTTCTGAAGGACTGCAAAAATAATGAGTGAATTAACGAACGAGACAGATGCTGTATATGCACGCCCTGAACTTTTACAGGTTGCGGAAACTGTTGCCCGCGACAAGGGTGTTGAGCAGGACGAAATTCTTACTGCCATGGAACAGGCTATTCAAAAGGCGGGACGCTCCAAATATGGCCAGGAACATGATATTCGCGCAAGAATTGACCGTAAGTCTGGGGAAATAAGCTTGGCACGCTACATTGAAGTAGCCGAAGAAATTGAGAATGAAAATACTCAAACAACGCTAGTTGAAGCTCGTAAGAATAAAGCCGACGCTGTATTGGGTGAGTTTCTGGTCGATCCTTTGCCCCCTATTAATTTTGGTAGAATAGCCGCACAAACCGCCAAGCAGGTAATTGTGCAGCAGGTTCGCGATGCAGAGCGAAAGCATCAGTACGCTGAATATAAGGATAGAATAGGTGAGGTCATAAATGGTCTGGTCAAGCGTGTTGAATTTGGAAATATAATCGTTGACCTTGGCCGTGCGGAAGCTCTTTTGCGCCGTGATGAGGCAATTCCCCGCGAGCACTTTAACAATGGAGACAGGATCAGGGCATATATTGTCGACGTGCGCGAGGAAATTCGCGGCCCGCAAATTTTTCTTTCAAGAACACATCCACAATTTATTGCTATGCTCTTTGCTCAAGAAGTTCCAGAAATTTATGATGGAATAATAGAGATAAAATCGGTAGCACGTGATCCAGGTTCGCGCGCTAAGATTGCTGTATTATCTAATGATGTGAGTATAGATCCAGTTGGTCCCTGTATTGGAATGCGCGGTTCCCGCGTCCAAGCTGTTGTTGGCGAATTACAGGGAGAAAAAATTGATATTATTCAGTGGTCGGACGACCCGGCAACTTTCATTGTTAACGCTCTTGCACCAGCAGAGGTGGCAAAAGTTGTACTCGATGAAGAAAAAAATAAGATTGAAGTAGTTGTTCCAGATGAACAGTTGAGTCTTGCTATTGGTCGTAGAGGTCAAAACGTACGTCTTGCCTCTCAGCTCTCTGGTTGGGATATTGATATATTGACAGAAACTGTGGAGTCAGAACGACGACAACAAGAATTTGTTTTACACTCCCAAATGTTTGTTAACTCTCTTGATGTCGACGAAGTTATTGCCCACTTGTTGGTCACGGAAGGTTTTTCTTCTATTGAACAAGTTGCTTTTGTTCCGGTTAGTGATCTAACTGATATTGAAGGTTTTGATGAAGAAGTTGCTGAAGAGTTGCGCGAAAGGGCTAGAAATTACCTAGAAAAAAGTGTTTCACAAATGGTAGATCGATGTGCTGAGTTAGGGGTAAGTGATGAAATCGCTGCTCTAGAGGGTATTACGCCAGCGATTATGGTGGCGGTTGGTGAAAATAAGATTAAATCTCTCGATGACTTGGCTGATCTTGCAGCAGATGAATTACTTGAGATGTTGCCTGAGGAAATTTCAATGAGTCAAGCTCAAGCTAATGATATTATTATGGCAGCAAGGGCCCATTGGTTCTCTGAAGATGCGTCAGCAGAAACCGAAATAGCAGAGTCTGGAGAGATCTCTGAAATGGCTGATACCGCCCAGGATCTTGAGGAACAAAAATAAAACGGAAAAAAAATGAGCGAGACCAAGAACAAAAATAAGGATAAGCCTTTGGGGCTCTCACGCCCAGGAACGCTTCAATTAAAAAAGACTATTGAGTCAGGTCAGGTTCGTCAGAACTTTTCCCATGGCCGCTCTAAAATGGTCCAAGTAGAGGTGCGTAAAAAGCGTACATATGCCCAGAATGATAAAGGGCGCCTGTCTGAAGTGAAAGATGAAATACAGGTAGTCCAAGATCCAAAGGAAAATATTACTACCTCTGATGAAAAAGAGACGGCTCCTCCGCCAGCCTCTGCAGGCTCCCAACTAACAAGTGAAGAGAAAGCATCACGTGCTCGTGCTCTGCAAGATGCTAAAGTTGCTAGTAAAAAAACTCATGTGGAGGAAAACAAGATTCCTGTATCTCCACAAAAATCTAAGGAAGAAAGTGTTACAAAAGATAAAGACGGTGAAAAGTATAGAATAAATGAAGATGCAGACCATATTGCGAGAGAGCTTGCAGCTGCTGATGCATCAGCGGCCGCTGAGAGGCTAGAAAATGCCTTAAAAGGAAACTTGGAACCAGTCAAATACCGCAATAAACCTGAGGAGCCACGTGAGGAATTGCTGAAACGACCTGTGCCCAAGAAACGGGGTGAAAGGCGCAGACGTTCAGGTAAGCTTACCATTGCTGAGGCATTAGGTGATGGCGAGGAGAGAATGCGATCTCTTGCGTCAGTTAAACGTGCTAGAGAAAAAGAAAAACAAAAGCAAAAGCAGGTTCTGTCAGAAGGGAAAAAGATTATTCGTGATGTAGTTGTCCCGGAGACTATCACAGTGCAGGAGCTGGCTAATCGCATGGCAGAACGCTCAACAGATTTGATAAAAATACTCATGAAAATGGATGTTATGGTAGATGCCAATCAGTCCATAGATACCGATACTGCTGAACTTGTTGTAAGTGAATTTGGCCATAATTTGATTAGAGTTAGTGCTGCTGACGTAGAAATAGGACTTACAGGAGCTGATGACGATAACGATGAGGACCTGGTGTCCCGAGCTCCTGTGGTTACAGTTATGGGTCACGTAGATCATGGCAAAACCTCACTTTTAGATGCCCTTCGCGAAACAGACACAGCAGCTCAAGAAGCAGGCGGAATAACCCAACATATAGGCGCTTATCAGGTGGTCCTAGATGGGGACAGTAAAATCACTTTTGTTGATACTCCTGGACACTCTGCTTTCACAGATATGCGTGCACGTGGTGCAAAAGTTACTGATATTGTTGTTTTAGTTGTGGCAGCAGATGATGGGATTATGCCACAGACTGTTGAAGCAATTTCCCATGCCAAGGCAGCAGAAGTTCCTATCATTGTCGCAATAAATAAGATGGATATTCAAGGTGCTGATGCTGGTAGAGTTCGTCAAGAGCTCTTACAACACGAACTGATTGTTGAGGAAATGGGGGGAGAGGTTATTGATGTTGAAATATCTGCCAAAGAAAAAACTAATCTCGACAAGTTGGAAGAAATGATTTTGCTTCAGTCTGAGATTCTGGATTTAAAGGCTAACCCCAATCGTGCTGCCGAAGGTGTTATTATTGAGTCAAAATTGGAGCGTGGACGTGGTTCAGTTGCCACAATACTGGTTAAGCGTGGAACTCTCAGAACAGGCGATATTATTGTTGCTGGTGGTGAATGGGGTCGTGTTCGCGCTCTAATAGATGACCGTGGCATTCAGGTTGACCAGGCTGGTCCGGCCATGCCGATTGAGGTTCTGGGCTTGAATGGAACTCCTTTAGCAGGCGATGAAGTCGCTGCAGTAACTAGTGAGGCGCGTGCACGTGAAGTTACAGATTTTCGTAAACGTCGTGATAAAGATCAACGTGCAGCATCAGGATCTCGCGGAACGTTAGAGCAGATGTTTGAAAAAATTAGTCAAGGCGAAGTTAAAGAATTACCAATCGTTTTGAAGGCCGATGCACATGGCTCATTAGAGGCAATTAGTGTAGCGCTCAATAAAATGGCTACCGACGAGGTTAAAGTACAAATACTACATTCTGGTGTCGGAGGTATCAATGAATCAGACATCACATTGGCACAGGCTAGCGGAGGGTTTGTCGTTGGATTTAACGTTCGTGCTAATCAACAGGCCAGCAGCTTGGCTAAGAAAGAGGGAGTCGATCTAAGATATTACTCTGTAATATACAACTTAATAGATGATTTGCGTAAGGCATTATCAGGTTTATTGGAGCCAATTATTCGAGAGCATTTGCTTGGCTATGCAAATGTTTTGGAAGTCTTCAATGTTTCCAAGGTTGGCAAGATCGCTGGTTGTATGGTCACCGAAGGACAGGTCAAACGTGGCTCATTTGTTCGTTTGCTACGCGATGATGTAGTCATTCATGAAGGTGAATTAAGTCAACTTAAACGCTTTAAAGATGATGTCAAAGAGGTTAAAGAGGGAAATGAGTGTGGAATGGCATTTGCCAACTACCAAGATTTACAGCCTCAGGACAGGATTGAAAGCTTTGACATAGAAGAGGTTGCCCGTGAGCTTGAAGTGTCTCAATAGTTCATGTTTGTGGTTTCTACGCACATTATATGAGTAAATTCAATATGCGCATGTCATCTCAACGCCAGCTTCGTGTTGGTGAGGAGATTCGTCATGCTCTATCTGATGTCCTGAAGCGCGATGAAGTACGAGACCCTGAATTGATTGGAAAATTGATTACAGTTACAGAAGTTCGTATTAGCCCTGATCTTAAAAATGCTACTGCTTATGTGGTCCCTTTGGGTGGAATTGGAGATATCCTCGAAATTACAGCTGCCTTAAACCGAATTATGCCGTTTATTCGGCATCGTGTAGCCCAAAATGTGCGACTTCGCAATGCGCCCAAATTATTATTTAAACCTGATACTACTTTTGATGAAGCGAGTCATATTAATGACTTGTTGAATTTGTCTGAAGTCGCAAGAGATCTCAAAAAAAATAAAGACAATGGCACGTAATCCTAAAGGTGACCCTATTCATGGGTGGCTTATTATTGATAAGCCTCTGGGGGTCACTTCAAGCAGTATTGTTAGTCGTGTTCGTCGCTTATATGGAGCGGCAAAAGCTGGGCATGGTGGTACTTTAGACCCAATGGCTAGCGGTCTTTTGCCAGTCGCTTTTGGAGAGGCTACAAAAACCATTTCTTATGTTATGAATGGTTTAAAAATTTATCAATTTACTATTCGTTGGGGTGAAAGTCGCACTACTGATGATGTGGAGGGTGAGATAATTGCTAGTAGTGAGCGACGACCAGATATAATAGCTATAAAAAATGCATTAAAATTTTTTGTAGGTGAGATTGAGCAGGTTCCGCCTCTTTACTCAGCTATCAAAGTTAATGGCAAGCGAGCTTATGATCTGGCACGTAATAATATACCTGTAAAACTTAAGCCAAGAATTATTTATGTCGAACGCTTCACCCTTACTGGCGTGCCTGATTCAGACCATGCCACATTTGAAGTTGTTGCAGGAAAAGGTTCCTACATGAGGGGACTGGCTCGTGACTTAGCTCTGCATTTAGGCACGGTGGGTTATGTCTCTTCTTTGAGAAGGCTTAAAGTTGGTCCTTTCGACATCAGCCAATCGATTTCCCTAGAAAAACTTGAGAGATCAGGGCATAGTGCAGAAATAGCGAGCAATTTGCTGGCTGTTGAGGCTGCGCTGGCCGACATCCCGGCGCTTGCCATAACAGCCTCAGAAGCGCGTGATTTGCAACTTGGAAGAACAATTTCAATCTTGCCTGTTGCAAGCAGATCTTTCTTGAAGAAAATTGATTCTGACGCAGTATATTGCGCCATGTCTTCGGGAAAACTGGTGGCTTTAACCAAAGTCGTAGGTGGGGAAATACGCCCCTTACGAGTTATGAATATGTAATTTATAAAGGAGTTTAAGATGTCGATCTCAAGTGAAAGAAAAACGGAACTCGTCTCAGAATACGCAACAAGTAAGGGTGATACAGGTTCGCCAGAGATTCAGGTTGCTATTTTAACTGAACGGATTACCAATTTGACTGATCACCTAAAAGTTCATAAAAAAGACCATCATTCACGACGTGGTCTTTTGATGATGGTCGGCCAACGCCGCAGGCTTCTTGATTATTTAAAAAGCAAAAAAACCGATCGTTACAACTCAGTGATTAAGCGCTTAGGACTACGTCGTTAAGTGGTTGCTAAGTGCATAATTTAGGACTACGAATTTCAATTCTAACCAAGTAATCTTTTTTAGTGATAAGACCATTGTAAATAAAAAGATTTAGAACAAAAAAAATCCCGTTGGGAATGGTCCCACTGGGGATCAAGGATAGTATGAGACATGTTTAAAGAATATAGAAAAGAGATTGAATGGGGCGGACGCCCACTCGTTTTTGAAACGGGAAAAGTTGCCCGCCAGGCTGATGGTGCGGTAATGGTTACTTACGGTGATACAAAAGTTTTATGCACTGTTGTTGGCGAAAAAGAGCAGAAACCAGGCCTAGACTTCTTTCCGTTAAGTGTGCACTACATGGAAAAAGCATATGCAGCAGGCAAAATTCCAGGGGGATATCTTAAGCGTGAGAGTCGTCCGAGCGACTCTGAAACATTAACTGCACGCTTAATTGATAGGCCAATTCGACCTCTGTTTCCAAAAGATTTTAAGTGTGAAACCCAGATAATATCTGCTTGTGTTTCGCACGACATGGAAAATCAAGCTGATATTGTGGCTATGGTTGGTACCTCAGCGGCACTGACCATTTCTGGCCTTCCTTTCATGGGTCCGATTGGAGGTTGCCGTGTCGGTTATATAGATGAAGAATATGTCCTTAATCCGACCATAGAGAATATGAAGACAACAGACTTAGATTTAATTGTTGCTGGCACAAATGATGGTGTGCTGATGGTTGAGTCTGAAGCTAGTGAGCTCTCAGAAAAAATTATGCTCGGTGCTGTTTCTTTTGGTCACAAGAAGTTTCAGCCAGTTATCGAGGCAATCATTGAAATGGCTGAGGTTTGTGCCAAGGAACCGCGCCAGTTGCCAGAACCAGTTCAAGGTTCGGATGAAATGATTGCTTTGATTGGTGAAAAGGCTGAAGCTGGACTGCGAGAAGCTTATGCTGAAAAAGATAAAATGGAACGCCAATCCAAAATTTCAGCTTGCAAAAACACAGTTATGGAAGACCTTTATGGCGATAGTTCTATTGATCAAGATCTGCTTGAACAGGTCATGAGTGACGCATTTAAGAAGGTTGAAAAACACATTGTGCGTCGGGATATTCTGAAAACTGGCCTTCGTATAGATGGGCGTGATACCAAGACTGTGCGACCGATAGCTGCTGAGGTTAGCTTTCTACCTCGGTCTCATGGCTCAGCTCTTTTTACACGTGGAGAAACACAAGCTATTGCAGTAGCTACTCTAGGTACTGGTCAGGATGAACAGCGCGTAGACTCATTAGTAGGTGAGCATTTTGAGCATTTCATGCTTCATTACAACTTTCCACCATACTCAGTTGGTGAAGCTGGACGTTTTGGCTTTACTGGTCGGCGTGAAATAGGCCATGGGAAACTTGCTTGGAGGGCAATTAACCCTGTTTTGCCCTCCAAGGAAGATTTTCCATACACCATTCGTATTGTTTCTGAAATAACAGAGTCTAATGGTTCATCCTCCATGGCAACAGTTTGTGGGGCTTCATTGGCATTGATGGACGCTGGTGTGCCGCTAGTCCGCCCAGTTGCTGGTATTGCCATGGGTTTAATCAAAGAAGATAGTGAGTATGCTGTGCTTTCCGATATTTTAGGTGATGAGGATCATTTAGGTGACATGGATTTTAAAGTTGCTGGCACAGAAAAAGGCATAACCTCATTACAAATGGATATTAAAATCACTTCTATTACTCAAGCAATCATGGAAGATGCTCTAGCTCAGGCCAATAGTGGACGAATGCATATACTTAGTGAGATGGCAAAGTCGATTGATACGTCGCGCGATCAAGTTAGTTCCAATGCACCTCGCATTACAGCCTTTAAAATCAATAAGGATAAAATCCGTGAAGTTATAGGGCCGGGGGGTAAAATGATCCGGGAGATCACAGAAAACACCGGAGCTAAGATTGATCTAGATGATGATGGTACTGTTAAAGTAGCTGCTGTAGATGAGAAGGCTTCAGAGGCGGCAATTAAATGGATAAAGGATTTGACCCAGGAACCAGAGGTTGGAGCCATATACGACGGTAAGGTTGTCAAAACTGTTGACTTTGGGGCCTTTGTTAATTTTATGGGCGCTAAAGATGGCCTTGTTCACATCAGTGAGCTTGCAAAGGAGAGAGTTGGCAAGACCACGGATATTGTTAATGAGGGAGACATGGTTAAAGTTAAATTGATTGGTATAGATGATAGGGGAAAAATAAAACTATCCATGAAAGCACTTGATCAAAAAACCGGTAAGGAAATAGCCAACTAATTTAAATTTTTTTTTAGAGACCAGAAGGGTGGGTGGTAAATTGTCATCTGCCCTTTTTATTTGTTATCTACATTCCTATTTATATAATATCTATAGTCTTATGGATAGATTCCGTGTACGACGATGTGGCGATTGAAGGAGAACCAGTGAAGTTCATAAATCCCATTCTTATTTCTGGTAGAGAAGTTCTTCCTATTATTGAGGGTGGTAAGGGTGTGGCTATATCCAACGGAGAGAGTGCTGGGGCCTTTGCTGAAGCTGGTTGTGTCGGAACCGTTTCGGGTGTGAATGCAGACTCCTACGATGATAAGGGCGTTGTTATTCCACAAATTTATCATGCAAAAACACGCAGGGAGCGTTGGAAGGAATTAATTTCTTACGCCATAGATGGTGGAATTGCACAAGCAAAAATAGCTCATGAGAAATCTAGTGGCAAGGGCCGCATCCACGTAAACGTTTTGTGGGAAGCTGCAGGTACTCAACAAGTACTTGAGGGCATTCTTGAGGGCGCCAAGGGTCTGATACATGGTGTGACGTGTGGTGCTGGCATGCCCTACAAGGTTGCTGAAATTGTCTCAAAGTACGGAGTTTATTATCATCCAATAATCTCATCGGCCCGGGCTTTTAGAGCTCTTTGGAAACGAGCATATCACAAATATTCAGAATTTTTGGGTAGTGTGGTTTATGAAGACCCTTGGTTAGCTGGTGGACATAATGGTCTTAGCAACGTTGAAGATCCAAAAAAGCCACAAGATCCCTACCCCCGTATTGTAGATCTGCGGAATCAAATGAGGGAGTTTGGTCTTAAAAATACCCCAATTGTCATGGCTGGTGGGGTCTGGTATTTGCGTGATTGGCAGGACTGGATTGAAAATCAGGAATTGGGGCCCATTGCATTTCAATTTGGAACCCGACCTCTACTCACCCAAGAGAGCCCTGTATCCAAAGCTTGGAAAGATCGTCTTTTAACTCTGAAGGAAGGTGATATTTTCCTAAATAAGTTCAGTCCAACAGGGTTTTATTCATCTGCAGTAAGAAATAATCTGTTAAATGAGTTGGAGCAGAGAAATCAGCATCAGGTTCCCTACAGCCGTAAACCAGAGGGTAAAATGCGTGAGACCCTGGCTGTGGGTGCCCGTGGCCGTCTCATTTATGTTGCTTCTGAAGATAAACTCAAAGCTGAGTCTTGGATTGCTGAGGGTTTTAGTGAAGCCCTTAAAACCCCGGATGGCACAATTATTTTTGTAAAACCCCAAAAAGCACGGGAAATTATTGAAGATCAAGGCAACTGTATGGGCTGCCTTTCACAATGCCGTTTTTCGAATTGGTCAGAAGGTGAAGAAGGCACAACAGGCAAGCGAGCTGACCCGCGTTCTTTTTGCATCCAAAAGACTCTTCAGGACATTGCTCATGGTGGGTCAATAGAAGATAATTTAATGTTTTCAGGCCATAATGCATACAAATTTGCAAATGACCCTTTTTATAAAAATGGGTTTGTGCCAAGTGTCAAACAACTTGTTGAGCGTTTGGTAAGTGGAGATTAATTAGCTTGTGTGATTTATAAGAAAATTTTTATTTTCTCTTGCGGTTGTAGTTTTTTTCAAATTTAATATCTATTAAGGTATTGTTATAGGTTGAAGAAATTACCTTTGTCTAAATCAAAAGGAGCCATTATGCATCCCAATAGCTATTTTATTGAGCATATTAGGTCAGCTGGTCTAAGTCCGACCAGACAACGCGTATCTTTAGCCAAGTTGTTATTTCAAGGTGAGAATAGGCATGTAACAGCAGAAAATTTATACAAAGAGGCCATATCGGAGAAAATTTCAGTATCTCTTGCAACGGTGTATAACACTTTGCATCAGTTTACGGATGCTGGAATGTTACGTGAGATTACTGTGGATGCCAATCGATCATATTTTGATACAAATACGAAAAGCCATCATCATTTCTATTTTGAGAAGGATGGAAAATTAGGCGATATTCCAGATGGAATGATTACATTAGGCAAATTACCTGAGGCTCCTCAGGGCACAAAAATAAAAAGTGTTGATGTTGTAGTTACAATAGCTCATGTTGATAATGATTATTAATATCAATAGTTTATAATACAATTTAGAATGTTTCCAAATATTGACTTTGTTTAATTCAGTCTCCATATTGCTTTTAGAAAGGGTGGTTATGTAGCCTCCCAGTCAACAAAAGTATAATTGGAGAAAAAAATGCCTTCATTAAAAGATTCTAAGACTGAACAAAACTTAAAAGATGCTTTTGCCGGAGAGTCTCAAGCAAATCGTCGATACTTGTATTTTGCGCAAAAGGCCGATATTGAGGGTTATAACGATGTAGCTGCAGTTTTTCGCTCAACTGCAGAGGGAGAAACCGGCCATGCTCACGGCCATCTGGAGTTCCTTGAAGAAACTGGTGATCCTGCTACTGGCTTACCTATTGGTGAAACCAGTTCTAACCTAAAAGCTTCCGTTGCCGGCGAAACCCATGAATATACTGACATGTATCCGGGAATGGCAAAAACGGCACGTGATGAAGGGTTTGATGAAATAGCTGATTGGTTTGAAACACTTGCCAAGGCTGAAAAATCTCACGCCGGACGCTTCCAGAAAGCTCTGGATGGAATGTAATACTTGATTGATTAACATTCAAAGTGGGGGGCCAAAAAATATGCCCCCCTTTTTTCAAACATTTGGTTATTTGATTTATCTTTAGGAAATTTAAAAATGAATGAAGGAGGATTGGGAGCTCCAGAGCGCCATAAAATACCTTGGCGCGAAAGTGATTACTATAACCCAGATAGACTTGATCAAGAGATGAGACGCGTATTTGACATATGTCATGGTTGTCGTCGATGCTTTAATCTATGTGACAGCTTTCCAAGACTCTTTGATCTAATTGATGATTCTGAGACTGGAGAATTAGATAGTGTCAATAGTAATGATTTTAAATCAGTAGTTGATGCTTGCACATTATGTGACATGTGTTTCATGGTAAAATGTCCCTACGTCCCGCCACACGAGTTTGATCTAGATTTCCCTCACTTAATGTTGAGATATCGAGCGGTGCAACTAAAGGAAGGCAAATCCTCAACCATGCGCAGGCAAATCACGGAAACTGATCGTAATGGAAAATTGGGTTGCTCTGCTTCGAAATTAGCAAATTGGGCGTCATCTACAACCAATTCCATTACACGACCATTGATGCAGGGAGTTATGGGAATCGACAAGAATGCTGCATTACCCAAATTTAATAATAAACTCTTGAGTAAACGTACTGTTCCCATCTCGATTAACACTGATGCGCCAGCGTATGGTCGTAAAGCGATTATTTATTCAACTTGTACAAGCGAATACAACAAAGCAGAGCTAGGTCTTGCGTCTGCAGAGGTGTTAGCTAAAAATGGAGTTGAAACGCATTTTGTTTATCCAGGTTGCTGTGGTATGCCTCAATTAGAGCATGGAGATATTAAGCGAGTAGCTGAAAATGCAAAAAAAATAGCAGCTGAAATGGTGGGGTGGATAGAAAAAGGTTACGATGTGGTTAGTCTCGTTGCATCTTGTTCTTTGATGTTAAAGTTTGAGTGGCCGTTAATTGAGCCGGATGATGAAAACATTAAAAAACTATCAAGTGCAACATTCGACGTCAGTGAGTATCTAATTGACATTGCAGCTAAAGAGGGCATTGCCCCTGGTTTAAAGCCTGTCGATGGGGGAATCACAATTCACATTGCTTGTCATGCCCGAGCTCAAAATATGGGTCGAAAAGGCGCAGATATGCTGAATCTGATCCCGAATACGCAGGTTGATGTAATTGAGCGTTGTTCTGGCCACGGGGGATCTTGGGGTATAATGAAAGATAATTTTGAAACAGCACTTAAAGTTGGGAAACCAGTTGCTAGAGAATCAGCGAAAAAAGCTTCACGCTATGTAGTTTCAGAGTGCCTTTTAGCGCAGGATCATATATTGCAAGGGGTTGAACAAATAAATTCAAAGAAATTTACCAACGGCCCAGAACAGGTTAAACACCCAATTGAACTTATGGCGATTTCTTACAGGGAATAAAAAAATTATGCCAAAAAAGCTGAAGCGCGAAGATATACTTGACATGGTCGCTTACGGAAAAGTTAGAAAAGAAAGCCGTCAGTCAATTACCAAAATGAAGAAGAACAGACGTATAAGCGTTGGTCCTGATGCTACTTGTTATTTTGAAAATTATGAGACAATGTGGCATCAAATCCATGAAATGTTGTTTATTGAAAAGGGTGGTGAAGATCAGATTGATGATGAGTTAAATGCTTATACACCTCTTGTTCCAAATGGCCATGAGCTGGTAGTGACCTTAATGTTTGAAGTTGATGATCCTGGTCGCCGGGCAGCTTTGTTGAGTGGTCTAGGTGGTGTTGAAGATACGTTAAACATTACGATTGGAAATCATATAATTAAGGGTATACCTGAAGAGGATGTCGATCGTACGGATGCTGATGGAAAAGCCTCATCTATCCAATTCATTCACTTTCCATTCTCCGATGAACAGATTAGTGAGTTCAGAGATCCTAATAATAAAGTGATGATAAGCATTAATCACAACAAATATGGGCATATGGCAATCCTACCCGAGGAGATTCGTGCTGCTCTTGCTACAGATTTTGATTAATACTCAAAATTAGTTATTTAAGACTCTCGTTTCTGTATGCACCCCAAAACTCAACCTTTCTGAGCCAACCGTTAATTTTTTTTGACTCAATAAGGCACCAACCACTTTCCTTGGGACATTTTTTTAGATCTGCGATTGCCGAAACTTCAATCTCAGCAACAGGTGCGCTTTTAGCATCAGCTTTACTGCGTAATGATCGTCGTTTTCCAGTAATAATGATTGTGCGACGGGCAGATAACATACCTTTATGAACCCAACCTTGAGTGCTTTGCCAGTCACGAATCTTTCGCCAAGTACGGTATTCTGCGATAATTTCAACAGGTAGGTGTCGGCGTTGATAAACCCATTCAATGGGATATTGTACACCTGGCCCAGTTCTCAGTCTTACTTGGTCATTACGTAGGCTAACAAAGCGGGGTAGTGGAAGGCCTGGCTCTTCTGCTGAAACACTTGAAGCCAGATTAGGTAAAACACAAAAGTAGGTTATAAAGCACAAAAGAAAAGTAAATAAAATTCGATTTAATAACATAATAATTAATTCTTAGAGAGGCGGCCGGTTGTCTTGTTTCTAGGATACGTGTTGCCCCAGCAGGCTTAAGCCGGTTAATATATCATGAGTATAAAAGGTTTACTAGGGGTTACCAATGTCTAAGAAAGCTATTGTAGTAGTTACACGCAAGCTCCCGGAAACTATAGAAACCCGTATGATGGAGCTTTTTGACGTGCGCCTCAATCTGAGCGATGAACCAATGATGCAGAAGGATTTGATTCAGGCGGTAAAGATGGCAGATGTGTTAGTGCCAACCGTTACAGATAGAATTGATTCCTCAATTATTTCTCAGGCAGGAAAAAACCTGCGTTTAATTGCAAATTATGGAACGGGCGTTGACCACATTGACCTTGAGTGTTCACGGCAACAGGGCATTACTGTAACCAACACGCCAGACGTTTTAACGGAGGATACAGCAGATTTGACCATGGCTCTTATTTTAGCTGTGCCCAGAAGGATTGCAGAGGGAGAACGTGCATTGCGTTCAGAGGCTTGGCAGGGTTGGTCGCCGACCTGGATGTTAGGTCACCGCATCTATGGAAAGCGCCTAGGGATAATTGGAATGGGTCGGATCGGTAGTGCAGTTGCCCGACGTGCCAAAGGGTTCGGACTTTCGATCCACTACCATAATCGCAATAGAGTTCACTCTGATGTGGAAGAGGAGCTAGAGGCTACCTATTGGGAAAGCCTTGATCAATTGCTCTCAAGGGTTGATATTATTTCTGTAAATTGTCCCCACACACCAGCAACTTTTCATTTGCTATCTGCAGATCGCTTGAAGTTACTGCAACCACATGTTGTTATTGTTAATACATCTCGCGGAGAGGTAATTGATGAAGAAGCTCTGACACGTATGCTGGTTGCTGGGGAAATTGCTGGAGCGGGCCTAGATGTTTTTGAACATGAACCGGCGGTTAATCCAAAACTAAATAAGTTAGATAATGTTATATTGCTACCACATATGGGTTCTGCCACCTACGAGGGGAGAATTGATATGGGAGAAAAAGTTTTGGTGAATATAAAGACCTTTGTTGACGGTCATAAACCACCTGATAGGGTCTTGTGTGATGTACTTTAATTATGAGCTAAATAATAATCATTTGGCCATTTGCAGATGCATCATTAAAAAAAGTTACCAAACCCCCGGTCTTTATAGGAATATCGCTTCGTATCGCTTTACTATCTATCTCCAACGCTCTTAGTCCCATTTCACAGATCATAAATTTAACTTCTAAACTAACACATGCTTGAAGTAATTCTTCAAAAGACGCAACTTTATTCTTTTTGAGTACCTTATCTACATCATCACCAGTTTCTTCTATTTTAAATGATCCCCCTGCTGGCATCTTTTGCCAAGCGTTTTTGGGTGAAGCTAAAAGTGCTCTTGTTGCTTCCATGGTGAAAAGAAGTGTTACAGGGATATTAATTGATGCAGCTGCGCTCGCCATTGCAAGTGCATAATGAATTTTATTAAAATTTCCAGAGAATATTATGATGGAAATTTTTTCTGGACGCTTATTTGACATGATAGGATAAATCTAAAATTCTCGGATTTGAACCACATAGTGGGCAATCTGGATCAGCCTTAATTGTGATTTTTCTAAAAGTAGATGATAGCCCTTCATAAATAATTAGAGAGCCTGCTAGGCTCTCACCAATGCCAAGTAATTCTTTGATTACTTCTGTAGTTTGTAATGAGCCAATCGTACCACATAGTGCACCTAATACTCCAGCTTCTGAACAGGTTGGCATTTCAGCTGTAGGTGGGACCTCAGGAAACAGACAACGATAACAAGGAAGACGATTTCCTTTGGCATCTTTTTTATTGGGTTTAAAAGTATAAATTTGTCCATCAAATTGAAGAATAGCAGCTGACACTAGTGTCTTGTTCGAAAAAAAACATGCATCATTTACAAGAAAACGTGTTTCAAAATTATCACAGCCATCTGCAATCAGATCATATTGTGATATTATATTTAGAGCATTATCCGGCCCTAAACGTTCTTGAATAGGTATTAACTTCACTTCAGGGTTAATCTCATCAATAGTTTTTTTAGCACTGAGGACCTTAGCACAGCCTATAGACGGAGTTTTGTGTAGGATTTGTCGCTGAAGATTTGATAGCTCAACGAAATCATCATCAATGACGCCAATAGTTCCAACTCCTGCAGCAGCCAAATATAAAACTACGGGCGAACCAAGGCCACCAGCTCCAATAACCAGAACTTTTGAGTTTACTAACGAAGTTTGGCCTGCACCGCCAATCTGATCTAGCAGGATGTGACGAGAATAACGTGTTATTTGTTGTTCATTAAATTTCAAATATCAAATCTTTCTGTGCGAGCAAAAAGTTGCGATAAATCAAATAATAAAATCCAATTCACATTGGAAAAATAGTCGGAAAAAATGTTTTATTAATAAGTTTTTAGTTTCTGTCTAAAATCCTCAGTTTCAGTCGCTAGCAACACAAACATGAATGGGTCAAAACGTGGTCTCTTACTATGGAGTGTGTCTAATAAACTAATATAATAAGTTAAAGAGTATTTGGTCATATAGAAAAGTCCATATTGGTCTTTCCTTCGCTGATAATATTGATTTTGGCAGCATTATCACACAATTCATCGATCGAAATTTTATCCAGCTCTTGTAAAATGTTAGCCTGTAATTTCATCCACATTGGCCTGACAACTCTGGTGCCAAGTTCTGATAGCCCTACGTCAAGATTTGTGCCGTCTTTGGCTTCCATGTGATGGACAACACGAACAATGTCTCCTACAGAAATTTGACGACGCTCACGTGCTAGTCGATAACCTCCGCGGGGGCCCCTTACTCCTATCAAAATACCTTGATGCACGAGTTGCTGTAACGCTTGTTCAAGATAGCGTCGTGGTATGTCTTGGCGACGGGTTATCTCACTATTTTGTACAGGCAAATCACTTGCATGGTATGCTATATCTAGAACGGCCTCAATGGCGAAAAGCATTTTTTTGGATAATTTTAACATATTAAACCTCTTTATGTCCCCGTTGATCCAAAACCACCCTTGTTGCGTGTACTTTCCGGTAGCTGTGCGACTTCTTTCCAGTCAGCCAGGTGGACTTTTGCAAAGACTATTTGCGCTATACGCATGCCGCGTTTAATGACAAATTTCTTATCTCCATGATTTATAAGAAGGACCCCTATTTCACCTCGGTAGTCCGAATCAATGGTGCCAATTGCGTTGAGCACAGTAATGCCATGCTCGAGAGCAAGGCCTGAGCGGGGCCTGATTTGAGCTTCATAACCTGGAGGTAAAGCAATAGCGATACCTGTTGCCACTTTGACGCGTTCACCAGGATCAACCGTCAATGGACCTACTGTAGCAGCTTGTAAATCCATTCCAACACTATGTGTTGTGGCGTAGGAGGGAAGATCAAGGCCATCACTATTTCGTAACCTCTTAATTTTAATATGAAGGCTACACATATTTTTACCCTTTCTCTAATTGATCAAGAGTATCAGCAATTCGGAAAGCAAGCCTTTCTGCTACTTGAGGTTTAGACATATTCGGCCAGTTTTCAACTCCATTGGGAGTAATTAGGTTTATTGTGTTGTTTTCACCCCCAAAAGTATTAGAACTATTTGATATATCATTTGCAACGATCCAATCACATCCTTTTGAAACCCTTTTTTTTGTTGCGTTGGTGATAATATCGTTTGTTTCAGCAGCGAAGCCTACAACAAGGGAAGGTCGGTTTTTTGAGGGCTTTGATAGATCCATAAGAATATCCGGGTTCGGGGTGAGCTCAAGGATATTTTTTTCTAGTTCGTTTTTTTTTAATTTGTGTTGAAACTGTTTTAGTGTTCGCCAGTCAGAAACAGCTGCAGCACAAACTAAAATATCTGCAGGCAATGCTTTTTTGCAAGCTATGAGCATATCGCGTGCGCTTTGAATGCGCACTACTGAGACCCCAGAGGGATCCGGTTCATTACTAGGGCCAGAAATTAGAGTTGTTTCTGCACCAAGTTGGGCAAGTGCATTGGCAATAGCATGCCCCTGTTTACCTGATGATCTGTTCGCTATGTAACGTGCAGGGTCAATAGCCTCTATTGTTGGTCCACTAGTTACCAAGGCCCTTTTATTATTTAAACGATTTCCTTGAAAAAAATATTTTCTGACTGCTTGGCTTATTTCACTGGGTTCGCACATCCGACCAAAACCAAATTCACCACAAGCCATTTCACCTTTATTAGGACCAATGACCTTGATACCTCTTTTTTTTAGTACGTTAATATTTTGTATCGTTGCATCATGCTCCCACATTCGGGCATTCATGGATGGAGCTACCATTACCGGTTTGTCTGTAGCGAGCAAAACTGTTGTTGCAAGATCGTCTGCAAGGCCGGCTGCCATGCGGGCTAGTATATGTGCTGTTGCTGGAGCTACAAGGACCAGATCAGCCTCACGTGAAAGCTCTATATGACCTATTTGGCTTTCATCAGTTAGGGAAAATAGATCGTTATAGACTTTGTCACCACTAAAGGTAGCCAAAGACAAGGGAGTAATAAATTCAGCTCCATTGGTTGTAAGGATGCAGCGTGTAGAAATGTTGAGTGCACTTAGGTTGTGAATCAAATCTGGGCATTTAACAGCTGCAATACCTCCTGAAACAATTAATAAAACTCGCTTTGCCACTATTAAGTATACCTTGAAGATATTTAACTAAATTTTGATGTTATTAATTTAAGGGCGTTAGTACTTACTGGCAAGTGTTGAGCCATATTTTAGATCATGAAAATGGTGAGCCAGCTTACAAAAATAATTCCTGCTATGATCAACAAATAAAAAATAGAATTAAAATGGCTCTCTTTTTTTGCTGTATATTTGGTTTCTTGATCTATTTTCATATGGGCTTTAGAAAGTTCGCGGGCTCCTTTGTCCAAACTTTCAAGTAGCTTTGGCAAGCGATTTACAGCCTGGGCAAAGTCGCGAGCCCCATTAATTATGCGTGCCTCTGGCCCAAGATTGGATGTCATCCAATCTTCAATCAAAGGTTTGGACATCATCCACATATTGGCTTCGGGGTTAAGTTTTCGCCCAGTCCCCTCTGCTGTAAGCATAGTTTTTTGTAGTAAAAGTAACTGAGGTTGAGTTTCCATTTGAAAAGTCTTACTTATTGAAAAAAGAAGCCCCAAAAGTCTGGCAATAGAGATTTCATTTTGTGGCAAATCAAGAATTGGTTCTGCTATAGCACGACAAGCTTGAGCGAAGGCATTTACTGATTGCTCTTGTGGAATCCAGCCTGCTTCAAAATGAACTTCTGCAGCTCTGAGATAATCACGGGTCAAGAAAGCCATAAGGATTTCGCCTAAGTGGCGTCGAGTTTTTTTATCAAGTCGCCCCATGATTCCGAAATCTACAGCTGCAAGCGCTCCATCGGGACGAACAAACATGTTTCCTGGGTGCATATCCGCATGAAAGAAACCGTAGTGAAATACTTGAACAAAAAAAGCGCGGGCCGATTTTTCAAGTAGATCATTTGTGTCATGACCTGCAGAGCGTAGGGCCGAAATGTCATCAATAGGGATACCGTGTACTCGTTCGCTGGTCAGAACCCGCTGCCCAGTAAGTTGCCAGTTAATAGATGGGACATTGAATCCGTCCACTTCCCTCATATTTTCTGCAAGTTCTGCAGCTGCTGCTGCCTCGAAGCGTAAATCCATCTCTAGTTTGATTGACGCAGCAAGTGTATGGATCGTCTCAACAGGGCGCAACCGTCGGTATTCTGGTTTTGCTTTCTCGATAAAATTTGCAATCCACAAGAATAAATCGATATCTCGTTGAAAAGCCATTTCTATATTTGGCCGTAGTACTTTTACTGCAACCTCACGACCATCTTTGGTGATTGCAAAATGTACCTGAGCGATGGAAGCTGCAGCAACTGGTATATCTTCAAATTTAATAAAAAGTTCCTCAATTGTTTTTGAGAATTCAGATTCTATTGTAGATCGGGCTTGTTCAGCAGGAAATGGGGCTAAACTGTCCTGTAAACTCGAGAGATCTGTGGAAAATTCTTCGCCCAATAAATCAGACCGGGTTGATAGGGCCTGGCCTAGTTTAATGAAACTTGGACCGGTTTCTTGTAGTGCTGCTGCTAGACGTTGGCCTGGCCGTCCATCGCACTTACGAGAAAATAGCTTGGCTAACATGACCAGAGGGCCACCCAACTCGAGGTGTTCAAGTAAGGTTAAGGCATCGTGGCGGGCAAGGATACGTGCAATGGTAAATAAACGGCCAATATTTTTAATAGTTTGACCCATAATTACAGCCTTAAATGCGCCAGGCAGAATGAATAGACGCTATTCCACCACTAAGGTTTTGATGATGGACAAGTTTGAAACCGGCATCAGTAATCATATTGGTAAACTTACCTTGGTCAGGGAAGCGCCGAATACTCTCTACTAAGTAACGATATGATATTTCATCGTTGACAACCATTTTGCCAAGCCAAGGTAAAACATTGAAAGAATATGTATCGTACATTTTTCGTATAATTGGCAATACGACATGTGAAAACTCTAGACATAAGAAATGACCACCTGGTTTCAGAATCCTGTGGGCCTCGCTCAGAGCACTTTCTATGTTTGTTACATTTCTGAGGCAAAAAGCAGAGGTATACGCATCAAATGTATGTTCTGGCATTGGTAGATTCTCTGCATCTCCATTAACCCAGTTAATTTTTGAGAGTAAACCTTTGTTGATAGCGCGGTCTCTGCCCAAATTGACCATTTCAAAATTGATATCACATACAGTGACCTCACCACCGCCGGATTTAAGAAATTTGATGGCAATGTCTCCGGTGCCGCCTCCCACATCTATTAACTTTGTTTCAGATCGTGGTTCTAGGCGATCTACAAATATCGATTTCCAAAGTCTGTGGATTCCTAAACTCATTAAATCATTCATTAAATCATACTGAGAGGCTACGTTATCAAATACACTTTTGACCATTTCTGCTTTATCATAGGTGCTAACAGTCGCAAAGCCGAAGTGAGTTGTTCCTGTTTCGTATGAAGAATGAGATTTTTTGTGTTTTTGGTATTTCATACATACATAATAGCTTAAGGAAGAGAAAGGCGCTAGAGCACTGCAAGTTTGAATTTACCCAGAGTGGAAAAAATTCTAGATGATTGGTGTAGTTCATCTATGTTAATGTAGGTTTTATTATAAAAAAAGTTTAGATTTGTTTATTCTGATTTAGCTTGGCAACTTTTTGTAATGTATAAAATATAGCTAAGATGCCGGAACTCCCTGAAGTTGAGACAGTTAAGCGAGGTTTGGCCCCGGTGCTGGAGGGACGGCGCATTGTGCAGGTTGTTGTGCTTAGGCCTGACTTGCGGTTCCCTTTCCCTGACGAATTTGGCCAACGTCTGACAGGGAGTGTTGTTGTTTGTGTTGAGCGGCGTGCCAAATATCTTCTTATAAGTTTTGATAATGGTGCAACCATGATATCCCACCTAGGCATGTCTGGACGTTTTCGAATATATGAAAAAGAGCAACCCGTACTGCAAAAGCACGATCACGTCATTTTTAGAACTGATCAAGGAGTAGAGGTGCGTTACAACGATCCACGGCGCTTTGGATTTATGGACATAGCCAATGCAGGCGCTTTAATTAACCATCCTATGATGAAATCCATTGGCCCAGAGCCATTGAGTGATGATTTTGATGCAAAGGCCTTGGCTCGAACTCTGAAAGATCGTCACACACCCATTAAATCAGCGTTACTTGATCAAACAGTAGTTGCGGGCCTTGGCAACATTTATGTATCTGAAGTATTGTTTCGTGCTGGAATATCACCGAAGCGAAAAGCTTCAAGTATAGCTAGGGTGCGAATAAATAAATTATACAAAGCAATTGTAGATGTATTGAATCAGGCTATTTCAGCAGGTGGTTCAACAATCAGCGACCATAAACAACCTGATGGTGAACTTGGCTATTTTCAGCACTCATTCAGTGTCTATGGTCGTGAGGGACAAGCGTGTTCTTATTGTAACTGTGACATCTCTAAAACTGGGGGTGTCCGACGCATTAAACAATCAGGTCGCTCTACTTTCTATTGTGCGAAGCAACAAAAATAGTCCCATGAGGAGTAGAATTAAATTGATAAAAAAATTTTTGAGAACAAAAACCGTATTATTTTTTATATTTTTAAACGTTACTTCAACAGCTCAAGGTTCTTTTTCTCGTGCAATTGATGATTTACCTTTGATGGATGGGCTCCAAGAAAGCGTTGACGAAATTGTGGTATTTGACAGCTCGACTGGGCGTATTGTTGAGGTTTTGAGTACTGGAAAAGTTACCCGCCAACAGGTCATGCAGTTTTACAGTGAAACTCTGCCTCAGCTAGGTTGGCAGGAAATAAGTGCTGGATACTACTCTCGTGAAAATGAAATCTTAAAAATTGATTTTCCAAGCCCTGAAAATAAAAAAATATTAAATGTGCTTTTTATGCTTTCACCTTCGCAATAAATTTAGTCGTTTTACTACTTTCGTTAAGTTTAAGTATACCTGTAAATATAACTTTGAATTTCAATTGTGTGCGATTTTGATCTTCCACAAAATTAGCCTTATAGTAATTTGATACTACAAAAACCAGTAGTAAATTAGATTGTGTCAAAATCATAAAGTTATCGTAGTGCTCATCTTACTTTTGTTACGTCATTTTTAGTGGTAAAGAAATCAAGTTACTGCATAAGGTATGGATTAGGCAGAAATCCGTGCTTGACGGCGTGCTGGGCTGGTTATATAAGCCTCAAAGAATTTTTGAATATTTTCATTTATCTAGGTTTGTTTATAATATGGCTAATCACGCACAGTCAAAGAAGCGTATACGCCAAATTGGCCGACGCACAGTTACTAATAGTGTGCGTCGCACTCGTATTCGTTCTTTCGTACGCAAGGTTGAAGAAGCAATAGAAAGTGGCAATCAACAAGCTGCTAGAGATGCTCTCAAGGTCGCTCAACCTGTAATGGCACGTGGTGCACAGAAAGGTGTTTTTCACAAAAACACCATGTCTAGAAAAATTGCTCGATTGTCTTCGAGAGTTAAAAAAATGGCAGCTTGATGATATAGCATCACAAAAACAATTTTTTGAGGTCGCTTCATTGTTATGCGGCCTTTTTTTTGTAAATAGTTTAAAAAATGATTCCGGACTCGAAGACAGAGTTTCTGTCAAGGAATTTATTTTGGACGTTCTCCATAAGATCACGTTGCAAGTGAAGAAATCTCTCTGTAATTTGTTTCCTTCAAAAAATGGTTTGCGACAGGGGGGAATAAATATCTTAAATAATGAATACAACACATATACTATAGCTTAAAAAAATAGTGATATTTTTAGCTTGAATATCAAACTATTAATTAAAAGCAATATTGAGCCAATATAATACAAATAATATTAAATATATAGATAAATTTAAGTGTTGTTATTTCTTTTTTTTAGATTTTATTTCTCATTTATTTAATAAGTATTAGAGTTTTTTTTACGTATTTATTCGTTTTTTTGAGATTAAAAGAATATCTAAAGGAAAATTTTGAACTTTTTATTTGTTTTTAAGTCAGGTTAGTAACGTTGTAATGGTGTATTTGATGGGAAAGCTAATTAAATCGAGGTTTGAAAAAGTTTTTTTTTAAATTGTTGCTTTAGTCATAGTCATTTCCCGTTTCTATACGATGCATTTTGGCAAAGACTATTAAAAGTGAAAATTTTCATGATTGGGGCAAGAACTGGTCACATGGTTTTATGTGACAGCTTTTTTAGGTGTGAGCTAGTGGAGGTGTTAAGCGCAAATGGCAAATAAAGAAGCGAAGGGTTTAAATGAGAGCAACTGGTCAGAGGTTTGTGAAAATTTAAGATCAGAAATTGGTGAGGCTGCTTTCCAGAGCTGGATCAAGCCAATGACAGTTCGAAGTGTTGACAATGGTGCTGCTAAGCTTTCCGTCCCTACTCGTTTCATGCGCGACTGGGCAGTAGCTCACTATCTAGATAGGCTTGGTGCTCTGTGGAGTGCCATTGATAGCTCTGTGCATAGTGTTGAGGTGTTAATTCAACCTGAGTTATCTTCACAAGAAGGGGTTAAGAATACCTCTGTTGCAGAAGCAGCAGAGGCAGCCACAACAGCGGCAGTCAGTATGGCTCCTGCTGAAAATCGCCGGCTCTCTGAAAATGGTACTTCTGAAATAAGCGCGCCTCTGGACGTGCGTTTTTCTTTTGAAAATTTTGTTGTAGGTAAGCCTAATGAGTTTGCCTATGCAGCAGCAAGACGAGTCGCTGATGCTTCTTCTGTCACATTTAATCCCCTGTTCCTCTATGGTGGTGTCGGACTAGGTAAAACCCACTTAATGCATGCTATGGCTTTGCACATTTCCCAACAGGATCCAAAGCGCACAGTTATTTATTTGTCTGCTGAAAAATTTATGTATCGGTTTATTCGAGCTTTGAAAGAACAGAATACTGTAAATTTTAAGGAGATGTTTCGCAATGTGGATGTGCTTATGATTGATGATGTTCAGTTTATAGGTGGGAAAGGGGCGACACAGGAGGAATTCTTCCATACTTTTAACGCTCTAGTTGATCAAGGACGGCAGATTGTTATCTCAGCAGACAAATCTCCATCAGATCTAGAAGGAATGGAAGAGCGGCTGCAATCGCGCTTAAATTGCGGCCTAGTTGCTGATATTCACGCAACTACGTATGAATTGCGTCTGGGCATACTTGAGTCTAAAGCGGAGCAGTTAAAGGTTAAAGTTCCTCAAAAAATTATGGAGTATCTCGCTCATAAAATCACAACAAACGTAAGAGAACTTGAAGGTGCTTTGAACCGTGTCGTTGCGCACTCTCAGTTGGTAGGTCGTGACATAAATCTAGAGACAGCCCAAGAGGTTCTTCATGACCTATTACGGGCGAATGATCGGCGCGTTACAATTGAGGATATTCAGAAGGGTGTTTCTTCTCATTTTAATATTAGAGTTTCTGACATGCACTCCGCACGTCGGGCTCGTTCAGTTGCTCGTCCGCGTCAGGTTGCTATGTATTTAGCCAAGCAGTTGACATCTCGTTCATTACCAGAGATTGGTCGTAAGTTTGGAGGGCGTGATCATACCACAGTAATGCATGCTGTAAAAAAAGTGGAAGAATTGAGGGATTGTGATACTTCATTCGCAGAGGATGTTGAGCTCCTGAGGCGTATGTTAGAAGGCTGAACTTTTTCTAGATTTTTCCATGTATTCCAGCCACCCTACAAAGATCTTTAAATAATTAGAGTAAAAGCTGGTGGCTTTAGCAAAAAGGCTTCTGATTTTACTGCCATTTGCTATAATGATATAAATAATTGTTGAGGGGAACAAATCCATTGTAGTTGGCCTTACAACAAATGCGATGGCAAGTGAGTAAGTTTTTTTTACCATAATTGAACATTAAGACATATTATGAAATTTACTATTGAACGGGGAGCATTACTGAAGTCCTTAGGCCACGTGCAAAGTGTGGTTGAACGCCGTAATACAATTCCTATTCTCTCTAATGTTCGAATGGAGGCTGTTGAAGGTTGCCTTAGCCTAAATGCTACTGATATGGATCTTGATATTGTCGATAAGGGAAATGCTGAGGTTAGCAAGCCAGGTTCGACAACGGTGCGCGCCCAAACTCTCTATGAAATTGTGCGAAAATTGCCTGAAGGATCACAAGTAGAATTTGATAGTGATGGTGAGGGACAGTTATTGCTTAGGTCTGGGCGCTCGCGCTTCACGTTAACATGTTTGCCAATAGAAGATTTTCCTGTCATGTCAGGCGGTGAAATGACATACAATTTTTCTTTATCAGTCTCCCAATTACGTGGCCTTATTGACCGTACTCGTTTTGCTATTTCTACTGAGGAAACCCGTTATTATCTTAATGGTATTTATCTACATGCTGCTGAACGTAATGGTTCAAGAGTAATGCGTGCTGTAGCCACGGATGGCCACCGTCTAGCTAGTGTTGAAGGACCGTTACCAGACTTGGCAGATGGTATGCCCGGTGTAATTTTACCGCGTAAGACAGTAGGTGAGCTGAGAAAATTAATTGATGAGACCATTGATGACGTTGCAGTCGAGCTTTCAGAAACAAAAATACGCTTTATCTTTGACAGTGTTATTCTTACTTCAAAGTTGATTGATGGCACATTTCCTGATTATGAGCGAGTTATTCCTGTTGGAAACGACAAAGAAATGGTTGTTAATTGTAATAATTTTGCTCATGCGGTTGATAGAGTATCGGCTATCTCTACTGAAAAATCCCGCGCAGTTAAACTCTCTTTGACGAAGGGACTATTGGTGCTTTCAGCTTCCAGCCTAGAATCAGGCACGGCTACGGAAGAACTTGAAGTGGACTATCAAGGTGAAGCTTTAGAGATTGGTTTTAATTCAGCCTATTTGCTGGATATTACTCGCCAAATAGAAGGTGACAGTGCGCTGTTTGCTCTAGCTGATGCCGCCTCACCAACAATTTTAAGTGAAACCGATGACACCAGCGCATTATATGTGCTGATGCCAATGCGCGTGTAAGGAAGGCAATCCTGATCCATTTATCTGGATTGGCAAGAGAGAACATGGTGGCGGGTGACGTTAACCAAAATAGCAGTATTATGCCAAGAGCATCAGTTGCTCGCTTGACCTTGAGCGAATTTCGTTGTTACGAGAGTCAGCGTATGGAAGTTGGGCCGGCCCCAGTCGTTCTGAGTGGTCCAAACGGTGCGGGCAAAACGAATGTTCTTGAAGCCTTGTCTTTTTTGGTCCCCGGGCGTGGGATGCGTGGTGTGAGACTGGCTGAAATATCACGTCGTGATCCATATTCACAAGAGCCCACTAATAGACCTTGGGCCGTGGCAGCAAACTTGGAAACAAAAAACGGTCCCCGCACAGTTGGAACAGGTCGTGAGATCCAGTTTGGTGCACGGCGCGAAAAAAGAATAGTTCATGTAGATGGTGGGACTATGCGTTCTCAAACTGCGCTGAGCGAAATACTGAGCGCTCATTGGTTAACTCCGCAAATGGACAGGTTATTCTTAGAAGGAGCATCGGCTCGAAGACGTTTTCTTGATCGGCTTGTGTATGTAATAGACCCGGCTCATGCAAGTAGGGTATCAGCTTATGAAAATGCTATGAGACAACGTTCCCACCTATTACGATATAGCAAGTCAGATAGCATCCATGGAGCCGATCCGGAGTGGTTAAGAGTGCTAGAAGCGACTATGGCGTCAAAAGGTGTTGCGGTTAGTGCCGCTAGAATGGAGCTTGCTAACAAACTTAACCAACTTGCAGAGCAGACGGCATGCGAGGGTGTTTTCCCAGGTGCCAGTTTGAGTGTCATAGGTACATTAGAAGATTGGCTACATAGTGCTCCGGCGCTCGAAGCGGAAGATAGAATGAAAAAAACCTTGGAGGATAATCGTCAGAGTGATCGAGAGCATAGTGTGGCCCAAGTTGGTCCGCACCGCAGTGATATGTTTGTGTGCCATTTGAGCACTGGACAAACAGCAAAACTTTGTTCAACAGGTGAGCAAAAGGCTCTGTTGATTTCATTAATTCTCGCAAATGTTCAACTGGGTGCAACCCAAAAAGGATCACTTCCTTTGTTACTTTTGGATGAGGTGACGGCACACCTTGATGTTATCCGACGTGAGGCCTTGTTCGAGGAAATTCTTAAGCTTGGTGTTCAAGCGTGGATGACAGGAACTGATGCGGACTTATTCTCTTCAATAAGAGAAGATGCTCAATTTTTTGTTGTAAATAATGCAGTAATTACACCTACTTAGGTGACTTGAGGAATGAAAAGAAGATCTAACCATGAGTAAAGAGTTAAAAGATAACAAATCTCTAGGCAATGACGGTGATGGTGCTATTTATGATTCTGAATCCATTAAGATATTAAAAGGGCTGGATGCGGTACGAAAGCGTCCAGGCATGTACATTGGAGATACCGATGATGGTTCTGGGTTGCATCACATGGTTTATGAGGCTGTGGATAATGCAATTGATGAAGCACTAGCGGGTTACTGTGACAGGGTTGATGTGGTTCTAAACGGTGATGGTTCAGTAACCGTGTGTGATAATGGGCGTGGAATTCCTGTGGATATTCATGCTGAGGAGGGTGTATCTGCGGCTGAGGTAATCATGACTCAGCTTCATGCCGGTGGTAAGTTTGATCAAAATTCATACAAGGTATCAGGTGGCTTGCATGGAGTTGGCGTATCAGTTGTAAATGCCCTCTCGATATGGTTAGAGCTAAGAATCTGGCGGGAAGGTAAAGAGCACTATGTACGCTTTGTTGATGGTCAAGCGGAAGCTCCGCTGAAAGTAGTGGGTGATGCACCCGACTCAGAAAACAAAAAAGTTCTTAAAACTGGAACTGAATTAACATTTATGCCGTCTTCTGAAACATTTTCTATGATTGAATTTGATTTTTCCAAGCTTGAGCATAGGTTGCGTGAGCTTGCTTTCTTAAATTCGGGTGTTCATTTGTGTTTAACAGACAGTCGCAATGTAGAAAAGAATATTGTCGATTTGCATTATGAAGGCGGCCTTGGAGCATTTGTTGCTTTCCTCGATAAATCAAAAAAAGCCATCAACCAAGAACCTTTACTGGCCGTTGGTGACAAGGAGGGCGTCACAGTTGAAATGGCTTTACAGTGGAACGATAGTTATCACGAAACAACATTACCTTTTACGAATAATATTCCACAACGCGATGGTGGAACTCACTTGGCGGGCTTTCGTGGTGCTATGACACGAACAATCAACAAATATGCTAATGCTAGTGGTATTGCTAAAAAAGAGAAAGTGTCAATAACTGGTGATGATAGCAGGGAGGGACTTACATGCGTGTTATCAGTTAAAGTACCAGATCCCAAATTTTCCTCACAGACAAAAGATAAGCTAGTATCATCTGAGGTTAGACCAATAGTGGAGAGCATCGTTGGTGATCAGCTCGACCAGTGGTTTGAAGAGCATCCTGTTGAAGCAAAAGCAGTTATTGGAAAAATTGTAGAAGCTGCTGCTGCCCGTGAGGCCGCCCGCAAAGCTCGTGAATTAACTCGTCGTAAGGGTGCTCTCGATATAGCCTCATTACCAGGAAAATTGGCAGATTGTCAGGAGCGTGATCCGGCATTGTCTGAGCTGTTTATTGTTGAAGGCGATAGCGCTGGTGGTTCAGCAAAACAGGGCCGATATCGAAAAAATCAGGCAATTCTTCCCTTGCGTGGTAAAATTCTCAACGTAGAGCGTGCCCGTTTTGATAAAATGCTATCTTCAGCAGAAATAGGTACGCTAATTGCAGCACTCGGCACAGGTATTGGACAAGGAGACTTTAACCCAGAAAAATGTCGTTATCACAAAATTATTATCATGACAGATGCTGATGTTGATGGTTCTCACATTCGAACCCTACTCCTAACTTTCTTCTACCGTCAAATGCCTGAACTGATTGAACGCGGTTATCTTTATATTGCCCAACCCCCACTTTACAGAGCAAAACGAGCCTCGTCCGAAGTTTATTTAAAGGATGATGAGTCTTTGGAAGATTACTTATTATCTTCTGCGGTTAGTGATGGGACGGTTCTGACAACGTTCGATGGCGCTCAGTTGGCTGGAGCTGATCTGCGAAACCTTGTGGATGATGCTCGTAAAATAAAAATTCAATTGGAAAGATTATCACGTCATGTTCCTATCAAAATTGTTGAGCAAGCTGCCATTCTAGGAGCTTTGAACCCACAAATTTTGTCTGACGTAAATCATGCCTCAGAAATTGGTGATTATGCTGCTAAACGCTTGGATGCATTGGAGACTGAGGCAGAACGTGGCTGGGAAGGTAAAGTGAAAGACGATGGTGGTATAGCCTTCACTCGAACCCTGCGTGGTGTCAAAGAAAGCTATGTTATTGACAGCGCTCTCATTCAGAGCGCGGAAGCACGAAAATTAGACTCAAGAGCTGGCGATTTACAAAAATTATACATGCGCCATGGTGCTCTTATTGTTAAGGATAAGGAGATTCCAATAACTGGACCTGTATCCCTAGTTAATTCAATCATGCTTGCTGGTCGAAAAGGTATTGGAATGCAACGATACAAGGGTCTTGGTGAAATGAACCCAGATCAACTTTGGGAAACTACACTTGATCCGAACGCACGCTCACTTTTACAGGTTAAGGTGAACCATGCTGATGATGCAGAGGAAGTATTCTCGACTTTGATGGGCGATATGGTTGAGCCGCGTCGTGACTTCATTCAAGCTAATGCATTAAAAGTTGCGAACTTGGATGTTTAAAAGAGTTAAGTAAAAAGTAGTTGTTTCTGCGGTGATTAATTATAAAACACTCAGTTTGAGGCTAGAGTATTAGACTGTATAATTTTCTTTTACATAAGCCTTGTTGGCATAGTTATAAACGGCGACAATTCCAAATAATTCAGAATTCGAGGTTATAAACCTGAGTTGCTTTTACATATTAAAAGATTATTCCATAAACTATAAATGTATTACGTATTGCGAAATATACTGGTCTAAAGCTTTATGGTTAAGCGCACGCCAAATAACTCACATTCCAAGTCCACATCAAACTCGATCTTCAAATGGTGGTTACGTATTTCCACATTGTGTGTTTGGTTTTTCATAGTGCTTGTTGGTCTGCTTGCGTTTTATGCACATGACTTGCCTGATGTAGATAAGTCTCTTGCCAACACTCGCCGGCCCACTATTACTCTACTGGCGAGAGATGATTCTCACCTGTTAACAATTGGGGATTTTCATGGACATCCTGTTAGTTTGAATGAGCTTCCACCAGTCCTAATTCAGGCTGTATTAGCCACGGAAGATAGGCGCTTCTATTCGCATCTCGGACTTGATTTATTTGGGCTAGCTCGAGCTGCACTCGCTAACCTAAAAGCGGGTCGGATTGTGCAAGGTGGATCTACCTTGACACAGCAGTTAGCAAAAAATCTTTTTTTATCTCCTGAGAGAACTCTGAAAAGAAAAGTACAAGAATTAATTCTTTCGTTGTGGTTGGAACAAAAATTTTCTAAGGATCAAATTCTAACAATTTACTTGAATAGGGTATATTTAGGTTCTGGAACTTATGGTGTTGATGCTGCTTCCAGACGCTACTTCAAAAAACCAGCAAGGAGTTTAAATATCTATGAGTCGGCCATGCTTGCTGGATTGTTGAAGGCGCCGTCGCGTTACAATCCCGTTAATAATTTTAGGTTGGCAAAGAAACGTACCCTACAAGTGCTCTCCAATATGAGAGATACTGGTATTTTAAGTAAGTTTGACAGAAAAGATCTTAACAAAGGTTTAGCGGGGGTTAGCCCAGAAAATCCATCAAAAAAATCTCGTTATTTCACAGACTGGATCCTATCTCAGTTGTCAAGCTACGTTTCGCCTGGTAATGCGGATATCATTGTTACGACTACATTAGATACAAATATGCAGCTGGTTGGGGAGACTGTGATTTCCAAGGCTTTGAAAAGTGGTGCTGGGCTTAATCTGTCACAGGCAGCTCTCATTGCGATGACACCAACCGGGGCAGTGCGGACGATGATTGGTGGAGGTGACTATGTCTTTTCTCAATATAACCGGGCAACCCAAGCAAAACGACAGCCGGGCTCTGCGTTCAAGCCAATAGTTTTTCTTGCAGGGCTTGAAAATGGTTTGAGGCCAAGTAGTACGTTTATGGATCAACCTATAACAATTGAAAATTGGAGCCCAAGGAATTTTACAAGAAAATTCCAAGGTAAAGTAAGCATGGCGGATGCTCTATCGAAGTCAATTAATACAGTTGCCGTAAATATTTCAGAGAGAGTAGGTCGAAATAATGTGATTGCTACGGCTCGGCGGTTAGGTGTCACAGCAGAATTACTTTCAGCTCCGAGCATTGCATTGGGTGTTAACGGTGTAAGTTTGATTGAATTGACAGCCTCATACGGTGCTTTTGCGAGTGGCGGATTTGGTGTGTGGCCATATGGAATTGAGAAAGTAAAGGATAGTGAGGGAAGAATTCTCTATCGCCGTCAAGGATCGGGGCCTGGCCGTGTACTTAAAGCCATTTTCGCTGGTGAAATGAACTCTATGCTTAAATACTCTATAGAACAAGGCACTGGTAAGGCAGCTAATTTTAATCGACCAGTCGCTGGAAAAACAGGAACAAGCCAGAACAACCGTGATGCATGGTTCATTGGGTATAGTGCGGATCTTGTCGCTGGTTTATGGATGGGAAATGATAATCAGGCTCGTATGAAAAGTGTTACAGGTGGTGGACTCCCTGCAATAACCTGGCGAAAGTTCATGATTGCTGCACACAATGGAATTCCGTTTAAGCCGCTTCCTGGCACGAGCAAGTTGGTATTGCCAGAAGCTAGTGCGACCAACAATGAAAAAAAAATAGAAAGTCAGGTGGAAAAAGATTTTTGGTCTAGTTTCACAAGTGTATTTACAGGGCGCAGATAATAAACCCTTTTATTAAGTTTCTTTTTCTAGTTTGGCAATGGTTCCAGTTGTAGAGTGTCCAGGTATTATATCAGCAAGTAAAACACGACCACCATAGGACACAACCTGCTTTGCGCCCACAACATCTTCGACAGTATAGTCTGATCCTTTAACCAACACGTCTGGGCGTAGCTTTTCAATAAGCTTGATCGGGGTTTCCTCAGAGAAAATAATTACAATGTCAACAACAGACAAAGACGCCAGTACTATAGCCCTCGCCAGTTCACTTTGAACGGGTCTATTATCACCTTTTAGAAGTGTAACTGAGTTATCACTATTAAGGCCAACAACAAGCTTATCTGCTGTGCTTCGAGCTTGCTTTAAAAGTGATATATGTCCCGGGTGAAGCAAGTCGAAGCAACCGTTTGTAAATCCTATTTTACTACCTTGCCGTCGCCATTTATTAATACGCTCAAGAGCAGGTTCAATTTCTAATATTTTGGCTTCGCGATTTATTTGGTCCTGATGAATCAGCTCAGTCAGAAAATCTTTGGTAAAGACAACTGCTGTACCTACTTTACCAACTACAATTCCTGCGGCAATGTTTGCAAGTCTTGCTGCGTCTTCAATCTCAGCTCCTGCGCTCAAGGCCGTAGCAAGGGTCGCAACAACTGTATCGCCTGCGCCAGATACGTCAAATACATCAACAGCTTCTGCCCTAAGATGGGATACTTCCCCATTGTTTCTAAGTAAGGTCAAGCCATCTTTAGAGCGGGTTGCGAGTACAGCCCCAAAACTGTGTGAGTCAATAAGTGATTGTGCTGCCAAAGTTACTTCGTCATCGCTTCTTGTTGGCATGCCCGTAGCCTCGAAAAGTTCACGACGGTTTGGCGTGATAATATCAGCACCAAAATAACGCCCATAATTTCCTCCCTTGGGATCAACAATGACAATTTTTGATTTTGATTTAGCTGCTTTGATGAGCTCTGCTAAGACTTTATCTGTAAGGACACCTTTGGCGTAATCGGAAATAATTACAGCCTCACAAACTTCCATTGCTTTGACGGCTGTTGAAATTAACTTTTTTTCTACGTTTCTGTTTAATGGAAATATGGTTTCGTGATCTGTGCGGAGGATTTGCTGGCCATCAGCCAGATAACGGGATTTTACGGATGTTTGACGTGTGGCGTCATCAATGAGTAGCGAGTCCACCAGACCTTCCTGGCGGATCAATTTTCTTATTTCTTCGCCTTCACTGTCCTTTCCAATTACTGTAGTGAAGTTTACTTGTGAACCAAGACCGGCAAGATTTCGAACAACATTGCCAGCACCACCAAGCATTGTTACCTTATCCTCAAGCTTAAGTACAGGTATTGGTGCTTCTGGTGAGATTCGATCAACAGACCCAGAATGAAAGTGATCGAGTATGACATCACCAACACATAGGATGCTGGCGTAATGAAGATTTTCCAACAATTGTACTAAAGCAATTTGTTTGCTCATAATAGTCCGAGCTCCTGCTCTAAAGCCCCACATAATATGTGACCAATGAGAATGTGCATTTCCTGGATTCTCGCAGTTTGCTTGGATGGCACAATTAGCAATGGATTAGCAAGGCCAAGCATACGTCCTCCTCCGCAACCAGAAAACCCAGCAACGACAGCCCCCTTTTTTTTAGCTCTATTTAAGGCACGAACAATATTTTCACTATTTCCTGACGTAGATATGCCAATGACCACATCCTCCTTTTTAACTAAGGCATCTACTTGACGGGCGAAGACATCTTCAAAACCAAAATCATTACTTATTGCCGTCAAAGATGATGTGTCAGTACTAAGTGCTATGGCTGGTATAGGTGACCTATCATTTATGTAGCGTACTGTCAGTTCTGTTGCTAGGTGCTGAGCATCTGCTGCACTGCCACCGTTGCCAAAAAAAACAATTTTTCCACCACTACTAATGGCTTTTATTGATGCACGTAATAGAATAGTTAAAGGTTTGGAGATACATTTGCGCAAGTTGTTGAGTGTATCCTCGTGGGAGTTGATTTCATCATCGATATAAGTATCTAAGTTAAGGGTCATTATTTATAAGTCCTAAAAATCAACAAATTTCTACACGACGACCCTCGCGAAGGGACTCCATAATAGCGATAGTAGCAATTGAGGTTTCAATCAATTCAGCCTCGTCGATTGGCGCTGGACCCCCATTTAAAACTGCAGTGACAAAATCCTTTATAGCGTCTTTAGAACCTTTATCTTGGATACGAGAACTTTTTTTTCTAAGCTTCCCATTCTCAGCCAGAGTAAAGGATTTGAAGTTATCAACAGAGACAACACTACCGCCACTGTATACTTCAATTAACTCCTTTGGGTAAATATCGTCGCCAAGACCAGTATATACGATAGTGGCGAGAGAGCCGTCAGTAAATCTGATTGTTACGTTGAGGTCATCACAGCGCCCGCCTGAGATTTTTGCAGCGTCTGCTTGTACGGACATTATTGGTGAACCTACTAGATAGCGTGCTAGATCTACAAAATGACAGACTTCTCCCAGAATTCTGCCACCGCCCTCATCTGGCGAGTGAATCCAACTATCTGAAGGCAAATGACCTGCATTTATTCGAATTAGGATAAACTTCGTTCCACTGTGATTGGTGAGATGTTCACGAATTAATAGCGATAAGGGAGCAAAGCGGCGGTTAAAGCCAATTTGAAAAAATTTGGTGGATTGATTTCGTGCTTCGATGACACGGTTAATTTCAATTCTGCTCAATGCCAACGGTTTCTCTACTAATACATATTTATCTGCATTAAGCGCACGCTGGCAAATTTCAGCATGACTATCATGGCGTGTTGCTATTATCACAGCATTAATGTTAGGATTTTTCAAAACGCTTTCTATATTAGTGGTAGCCTGTAAAAAACCAAAAGTATCTTTCGTTTTTTCGGCTGAAGCGCCACTCTGAGTAACCACAGTATGTAAAGTAACTTCTTTCATGCTCTTCAAGTTTGGCAGTAAGACTGATCGTGCGAAATTGCCAGCACCAATTACGCCAACAACAAATCCTGAGAGTTTATTGGATTTTGGTGCTGAGAAAGATGTAGTTTTTTGTTTGTCATCTTCATAGGAAAGAATGACGCCTAAGTGTGTTTCTGTAGCCTCAGTTACAAGCTGATAGGCTTTTTTGGCATCTTCAAACTTAAATTTATGTGTTGTGAGAAGGCCAACATTCAGGCGATTCTCTAGGGATGGTGACATTAGCCTCAGACTTTCTGCAAGGTTTTCTGTTTCAGTCCAGCGAACCCAACCTTCTGGGTATTTAATTCCACGGCCTTCATAGTCATTGTCATAACGCCCTGGTCCATATGAACGTGAAACAACTAGACTTAGTTCTTTTTGTAAAAAGTCACGAAAGGGAAATTCGGTTCCTGTCAATCCGACCAAGCAGATACGGGCTCTATCGCGGGCAATTGTACCAGCGATTTTGAGAGGTTCACTTGTCTTAGTCGATGCGGAGATTATGACGCCATCCATTCCGCGACCATCAGTTAAAGTAGAAATTGTGGCTTCTAGGTTTTCCGATTTGTTTCCTAGATCAAGGGTAGATTCTGCCCCCATTTTCTGGGCTAGACCAAGACGTGAGATATTGTAGTCTAATGCGAGTACTCGGATGCCTGAGAGGCTCAGTAGATTAACAATCAATTGCCCAAGTAACCCTACGCCAATCACCGCAACATAGTCACCTAAGGACTGGTTAACATTCCTAACTGCGTGCATTGCAATCGACGCTAGGGTCCCAAAACATGCTTCATCATAAGAAACATCATCTGGTATGTGGGTGGCTAGATTAGCTGGTATCACATTCAAATCAGCATGGTTTGCAAGGCCAGCTCCTGCGACGGCAACGCGTTGTCCAACACAAAAAGATCCTTCAAGCCCTTTTCCAACAGCTATTACTTCCCCAGATGCTGAATACCCAAGTGGTAATGGTTTATCTAATCTTGCTAGGACAGCACGAACTGTAGCTGCAACACCGTCTCTTTTCGTCTTATTAAGTATTTTTTTGACAAGGTCAGGACGTTCACGCGCCTTTCCCGCAAGGGTTTTACCAGCGAACTTAACTACCATGCGCTCTGTGCCTGCTGAAATTAAAGAAGCTCTGGTGCGTACAAGAATATTTCCTTCCTTGACGCAAGGCTCTGGGACTTCTTTCAAACTCAACTTACCTGTTTGAACGTTTTGAATAATTTGTTTCATTACAATGTTTTACACTGATTTGGTTGACAGATGCAAAGATAGCTTTGCTAGTAAAGTTAAGCGCGCGTGATTTGGCTAAAAATCTAAAGAAATTCTGATTAATTTATTAAAAAAATGGTTAATACCCTAAACTATAATTTTATTTAATTTTTTACTAGTTGGCTTAATCGCAATTGTTAGCTTATTTCTGACCGTCAATTAGAGGATAATCAATTTTTAAAAACAATTAGTGATTAATTGAAAAAATTTTTAGATAGTAAAAAAGTTAATTTTTAATGGGAGATATACAACGACGAACAAAATCTATTACATCAGGTTCGTCCCAAGGTGCAATCCCAGTAATGCGACCCCGCTCAAGCCCTCTTGAATCGATAAGAATAGTTACTGGCAGGCCCTGAACGCCTGACTTCTGTGCTAATTTTGATTTTTTATCAATCAGTATGTCCAGGCCCTTAATACCCTTCTTCTCAAGAAAGCGCATTATTTTTGTTGGTCCACCACGATCAACTGAGAGCGCAAGTATGGTGATATTATCCTTTTTTACATATTCTTTTAGATGGATAAGATCTGGCATTTCTCGGATACAAGGAGGGCACCATGTGGCCCAAAAATTTAGAACTATCCCAAGCCCTTTATAATCTGCAATGGTGCGCTTAGAGTCATTGACGTCGAAAAAAGGATAATTTAATGCCTTTCTTGGAGGAATTTGTGGTGAAAAATTACTTAGATTTTTTGGGGGGTTGTGACAAATATTAACCTCAGCACTTGCATGATCTGTGGATATGGAGAAAATCATCAGTAATGTTATTAAAAAAGCAGTTGTATAGGTCTGCAGATATGACTTAGTTGATTGATAATAGTTTGTCGGAATTTTGTGTAATTGTAAGTTCATAGTTGTTTTTTGATTTACAGTATTTAGAGAGCGAGGTCCAGCGGTGACGAAGAAAGCTTCAGAACCAAATAGTCAATATAGGAAAAAGGTGACTGCCGCCAGCAGTATCTGGGGTGGTCGCTTCGATAAGGGCCCATCAACTTTGATGAAAGCTATTAATAATTCTATCGATTTTGATAAGCGTCTCTATTTACAAGATATAATTGGATCAAAAGCCCATGCTGAAATGTTGGTTGCTCAGAAAATTTTGAGCAAAAGTGATGGTGACAAAATCCAAGCGGGTCTGAACACCATTGAAAAAGAGATCGCAAGAGACCGCTTTGATTTTAACCCTGACCTTGAAGACATTCACATGAATATTGAGAATCGTCTCTCTCAACTAATTGGTGAGTTGGCTGGACGGCTACATACTGCACGCTCACGTAACGATCAGGTGGCGACGGATCTGAGGCTTTGGGTCCGAGATGCTATTGACGAAATTGATGTGTCTCTTCAAGCTTTTCAAGAAGTGCTAATTGATATTGCTGATGAGCATGCAACTAGTGTCATGCCCGGTTTTACCCATTTACAAGCGGCTCAACCTGTGACCCTTGGTCATCACATGCTTGCTTATGTAGAAATGTTTGGCCGCGACCGGAGCCGTTTTCAAGATTGTCGAAAAAGGTTGAATGAGTGCCCACTTGGAGCTGGTGCACTAGCTGGAACGTCCTTTGACATTGATCGGAAGAGAACGGCCATTGCTCTTGGCTTTACTAAGCCCATGGTAAATTCCCTAGATGCGGTCTCAGACCGGGATTTCGCTCTTGAATTTCTGTCTGCTGGTTCTCTATTAGGTGTGCATCTCTCAAGAATAGCAGAGGAAGTTGTTCTTTGGAGCTCACCGCAATTTGGTTATATAAAAATTTCAGATCAGTTTTCCTCTGGTAGCTCTATGATGCCACAAAAGCGCAACCCAGATGCAGCAGAACTTGTGCGTGGCAAGTCAGGACGTCTTATAGGTTCATTGCATGCACTTTTGATTGTCCTTAAGGGATTACCAATGACTTACGGTAAGGACATGCAGGAAGATAAACAACCGGTGTTTGATGTGGCCGATACACTTGGCCTTTGTATTTCGGTAATGGCGGGTATGCTGGCTGAAGCTGAATTTAATTTGGAGCGAATGAAGTTTGACTCTGGCCGTGGATTTACAACGGCAACTGATTTAGCAGATTGGTTGGTCCGTGTAGTAAAATTACCATTTCGCAAAGCCCATAAAATTACTGGAAAGCTTGTCAAGTTAGCTGAAAGCAAAGGTTGTGACCTGGCAGAACTTGAGCTTAATCAAATGCAATCAATAGAGGGGGCAATAAATCAGGATGTCTACAATGTGTTAAGTGTTGAGAATTCGGTAGCCAGCCGTACGAGTGAGGGCGGAACATCCCCAACTAATGTTGCAAAAGCGGCCAAGGCTGCAAGGAAAAGGTTTTTGATGTGATTGAAAAAATAATTAAGTTATCACAATATTTGCTAACAATATTAGTCGTTGCGGTTATTGCCGTCTCAATTACAGCATGTGGCCGAAAAGGTATGCCAGAACGACCTGCTGATTCTGTATTCCCGCGTAGTTATCCAAGTCAATAGTTAACGGAGTACTTTGAATGGATCACTTTCAATATTATGATGGTAATCTGTTGGGTGAGGGTGTTCCCCTTATGGATATAGCCAGGGACGTGGGTACACCGTTCTATGTTTACTCAAATGCGACTTTAGAGCGTCATTATAACATTTTTAGTCAAGCTTTCGAGGGGATGGATACTCTAGTCTGTTATTCTGTCAAAGCTAATTCAAACATTGCTGTTGTAAGAACCCTTGCCCGTCTGGGTGCGGGGGCAGATGTGGTTTCTGGTGGTGAGTTAAGGCGGGCCATAGCAGCTGGTATACCTGCCAACAAAATTGTTTTTTCAGGGGTAGGTAAAACTACTCAAGAACTTAGCGAGGCCCTGAAATTAGGAATTTTACAGATTAATGTGGAGTCTGTGCCAGAGCTTGAGATGCTAAGCCAAGTTGCCCTTGAACTTGGAGTTCAAGCGTCAGTAGCCTTTCGTGTAAATCCAGATGTAGATGCACAAACCCATGCAAAAATTTCAACAGGAAAGGCAGAAAATAAGTTTGGTATTGAATGGAACCGAATTTATGACGTTTGTAGAATAGCACAAGAAACACCGGGGATCAGCATTGTAGGGCTTGCCATGCACATTGGTTCACAGCTTACGGAAATAGGTCCATTTAGGAAGGCGTATGCTCGCATAGTTGATCTAGCTTCCAAGTTGCAAGCAGATGGTTTTAATATAGAGCGTTTGGACTTAGGTGGTGGCCTAGGTATTCCCTATGGTGATACAAAAGAACCACAGATTGGTCCAGTTGAATATGCTAGAATGGTAGAAGAGATTTTTACTGATTTTGATGGCAAAATAATTTTTGAGCCAGGTCGTGTGATTGCTGGTAATGCCGGAGTACTAGTTACGCGAGTAATTTATTTAAAGGAGGGTGCGACTCGAGACTTTGCTATTGTTGATGCCGCTATGAACGATTTAGTTCGTCCTTCTCTATATGATGCTTTCCATGAGATAATACCGGTTGCCATCTCTAATGATAATAATGAAAGCGTTTATTATGATGTAGTTGGCCCCGTCTGTGAAACAGGTGATACCTTTTGTACTAAGCACAAATTACCGAAGCTTTTTGCTGGAGACCTGCTTGCAATACGTAGTGCCGGTGCCTACGGTGCTGGCATGGCATCTAGTTATAACACGCGTGCTTTAATTCCTGAGGTGATGATTAAGGGGAGAGATTTTTCAATTATTCGTCGTCGTATGGAGATCGATGAATTGATTAATTTAGAGAAGTTTCCTGCTTGGCTCTCCAATAATCCATATTAGTAGTTGGGCTAACTGAATTTTTTAATTTATTCTGTTATTTCAGGCTTTGTAAAAGTCACTTCCATTTTTTTAGCTCTCTCTGCAGGATTCGTTATAGATCCTTGAAAAATTATTTTTTCTCCAGCAGGGATTTCGGCCATATCGGGTGTAATGTTTATAAATTGAATTTCTTCGTTTTCTTCACCAAATAGCGAAATTCGAATAAGAGGAACTGTCCGTAATTTTTCAGAAATGTTTACAATATTTCCAGTAACCTTAAGAACGTCAACATCTCCTTCTTGCTCACGTTGTGATTGAACATCTTGAATATCAAGGCCAGCTCCTAGTGGGTCGCTAAGGCCAATCATATCGTATAGGGGTTTGGTTTGCGGGATTGTTTCTTGAACCATATCACGAAAGAAGTAGCCAGCTACAGCTGCTCCGACAATCAAAAATGTGAAAATTACTAATATTACTGCGCCTAAGCTGGAACTTTTTTCATCTTCATCCTCATCCTCCTCCTCGTCGTCATCTTCAGTAAAGGAATCTTCGTCATACGCATCTTTGCTCATTAAGGATTCGGGAATTGGATCAGGATCTGGTATATCTTCAAGGTTATCATAATTATTGTCATCATCGACATTTTCGTCAGCCATGAGTGAGACAGGTGGTTTTGGCTCATCTTCGCCGAACATTTCATTAAGCTTTTCTTGGGAAGGAGGTTCTTCTTCAGCTAATTGATTTGTGTTTGGCTCTAATTGGGGTGGCGGTTGAGTTGCAGGGCTGGTTGTTGATTGTATTTGATCAATATGCGGTATCTGATTTGTTGCTATCAATGCCTGTATTTGGGCAAGAATTTGAGCCTGTAGCATTGTCGGATCAATCATCGATCCCGGTTGTATTTGTGGTTGTGATGCGTAGGGTTGTTTTGCAGATGTTTCTTTTACAGGAAGTTGGTGCCATTGCTTCCCACAATTGGAACATTGCACAGATTTTCCCTGGGGGCCCAAAATGGCATTATCGACTTTGTATGTCGTTGAACAGTTTGGACAGCTAATAATCATGAGCACCATATTTATATTGAAACTTTGTCACTTATAAACTTTTGACGAGTCTGACGTCAAGTTATGGAAGTTTGATTTGTTATAACTCTTTTGATACCTATATATTTCTTTGGTGTATCTAGACTGTACACTATTGGCATGTCATTGTTACTGCAACTTGTATTTAATTAAATTTATTCAGGAAAAAAACTTGGTTCGCTTTGAAAATGTAGGTCTCAGATATGGTCTTGGTCCAGAGGTGCTTCAAGATATTTCCTTTTTTTTGCCACCGGGGTCGTTTCATTTTTTAGTTGGGGCCAGCGGTGCGGGAAAGTCTTCTTTGTTGCGTCTCATGTACATGGCTCTTAAGCCCTCGCGTGGTCTAATTACTTTGTTTGGCCGTGACATAGCTACAACTAAACGTAAAGACCTACCTGCATTAAGGCGCAGGGTTGGTGTGGTTTTTCAAGAATTTCGATTAATGAAACATTTGTCAGCTTTTGATAATGTAGCCTTGCCCTTGCGGGTGGCTGGAACAAGTAATTTAGAAATTCAGCGAAATGTGGAAGAATTACTTAAATGGGTTGGCCTGCAAGATCATATGGACGCCCGACCACCCACTCTTTCTGGCGGACAGCAACAGCGCCTTGCTATTGCTCGTGCAGTCATCGCACGGCCCAAAATTTTATTAGCCGATGAACCGACGGGCAATGTTGACGATCAAATGACAATTCGTCTGATGCATTTGTTTGACGAGCTAATTAAGCACGGAACAACTGTTGTTGTTGCTACTCATAACGAGACCCTAGTCAAGCGTTTGAAACACCCGCGTCTCAGGCTGGATAAAGGCCATTTGGAATTGCAGATGAGTAAATAGATGTTCACAAGACGTACAGATCTTCAATTAGATCGTGATACTTTAGGGCAGTTTCTACCTTGGCTGATTGCTTTCATGGTCTATTTGGCGATTTTGGCCCTTGCTGGAATGCTTGTGCTTGATGATATAGTGAGGCGCTGGGACAAGGGCATGAGTGGAACTCTTACAGTTCAAATAGCTCCTTTGCTAGAAAATAGCTCGAAGATTGGCGCTACTCAATCAATTAGCAAGAAAGAAACAAAAAAGTTGGAGGCCATTGTTAACTTGTTAAGTACAACACCCGGGGTAACAAATGTTAGAACCTTGAGTGAGGATAGAGTATTGGTGCTTTTGGAGCCATGGCTTGGAAAGGGTGCGCTTGCAGCGAGTCTACCTTTGCCGACATTAATTGATGTTGAACTGGAAAAGGGAGCCGTTTTGGATATGACGGCATTGGAGTTTCGTTTGTCAGCAATCGCTCCGGGCGCCGTCATTGATGACCATGGAGTTTGGCTTGGTCATTTAGTAGATCTAATCCAAACTGTTCGTGCATTGGCATTAGCGGTTCTTTTGTTCATTGCCACCGCAACAATAGGTACTGTAATTTTTGCGACACGAACGGGTTTGGCAATTCACCATGAGGCCATTGAAGTCCTACATTTGATTGGTGCTCAGGACTCATACATAGCACGTCAGTTCGCAAGCCGCGCTTTGATGTTAGGTTTGCGAGGTGGGATTATTGGCCTTTTGCTTGCTGCACCGACATTATGGAGTATTGGTACTTTAGCGGGCTCACTAAACTCAGGTTATTTTCCTGAATTTTCACTTAGCTTGGCTCATTGGGCTATTTTATGCTCATCTCCGATTGTGGTATCCCTAATTGCTATGATATCTGCGCGATTTACGGTGATGAGGACCTTGGCAAGAATGTTGTAGTTTTTTGAAAAATCTGGAGTACAAGCAATAATGGCTGGATTTGTTTCACAACGACGATCAGGGCGCTTGTATAGAGGTATGTTGATAGTAGCAATTGGCCTAATATTGTTTTGGATCGCTGGTCTCGTTCGTTTCGCGGACTCAATTCCTAAAATAACTAAAGAACCACTAATTCGCACAGATGCGATTATTGTATTGACTGGAGGAAGCGGAAGGTTGGAAGAGGGCCTTGATTTAATAGAGCGGAACTTAGCTAATAGATTATTTGTTTCTGGTGCATATCAGGGTTTGGATGTGAAAAATTTATTTAAAATATTCAAACGTGACCCTTTTGGGCTGGAATCACGGATTGATATAGGTACAGCAACCAACACATTGGGAAATGCGCAAGAGACGGCAAATTGGTCTAAAAATAGAGGGTACAGATCGATACGGCTTGTAACGGCTGCTTATCATATGCCGCGAAGCTTGTTAGAGTTTAGGCACGCAATGCCCAATGCAAAGATTATAGCTCACTCAGTTTTTCCGTCACATGTAAAGGTTGATGAGTGGTGGGCATGGAGTGGAACTGCAGAGCTTATTGCAACTGAATACAATAAATTTCTATTAGCTGTATTACGTCAGAAAACTGAAATTTTTTTTAAGGGAAAGGTCTAATTCAAAAAAGATGATCTTTATTCGTTCAACTCTCTTCAATATTTGGTTTTTTGGAATTTCATTCTTTATCATTATGGTACTTCTGTTGACTATACCTATGCCACGCGCTGTGCTTAACAAAGGTCTCAAGACATGGATGCGGCTGATTATGGGAGGTTTAAAGGTGCTTGTCGGCCTTAGCTATGAAGTAAGGGGTCGAGAGAATATTCCTGTCGGTCCGGCATTGTATTCATCAAAACACCAATCCGCCTGGGATACAGGTATTTTCTTCCTATTGTTGGAAGATCCTGCCTTTGTATTAAAAAAGGAATTGTTATCAATCCCACTTTACGGCTGGTTACTTAAGAAAGATAAAATGGTTGCGATTAACAGAGATGGTGGTGGAATGGCTCTAAGGCAGTTAGTTCGTAAAAGCCAAGAAGTTATTGAAAATGGACGTCAGCTTGTGATTTTTCCAGAAGGCACTCGAAGCACGCCTGGTTTTAGGCTGCCATATCACCCTGGGGTTGCAGCGATTTATAAAAAAGTTGGTGTTTCCGTCATCCCAGTAGCCTTAAACTCAGGCTTGTTTTGGGGTCGTAGATCTTTTACCAAAAGGCCAGGTAAAATTATTATTGAATTTTTGCCATCAATAGTCCCAGGGATGGAGCGTGAAGCTTTTATTTCAGAACTTGAAAGTCAAGTTGAAAAGGCCACTAACAGGCTGATAGCAGAAGGTTCAGTTAACTAAATACTTTATGCACATATAAAAATAATGTGGAAAAAAATGTGGATAAAACTGATTCTGGTCTTGTGGATAATGTTAGTAACTCTCAATAAAGAAGGTGCTGCGCAGGTAAAAGGGGCCTATAGCTAAAGAACAAAACTGTGGGCGAAACATAACAAGAACAAATATTGACGATTTTAGCTTCAAGGTGTAAAATTTTTGAGAAAATTCAACGAGTAGAACTCTTCAAAAAAGTTAGCATCCCATGTGAACGTTGCTTTTTCTGGTATTTTATAAATCGACTATATCTTAAAGGAAAAATCTAAAATGGTTCAGATTGCATCTATATCTCAACGTATCTGGGATATGAAATACCGTTTGAAAGATGCAGATGGTCGTCCTGTGGATAAAAATATTGAGGATACGTGGGATCGTCTTGCCATAGCTCTTTCAGAGCCAGAAACGGATAGAGAAACATGGCATCAAAAATTTTATAATGCTTTGGAAGACTTTAAGTTTTTGCCGGCTGGACGTATTGTGTCTGGCGCTGGAGCTAAACGTAGGGTTACCCTTTTTAATTGCTTTGTAATGGGTGATGTCCCTGATGACCTTGCTGGAATTTTTGAAAGTCTGAAAGAAGCTGCTTTGACCATGCAACAGGGTGGTGGCATTGGGTACGATTTTTCGACCCTTCGTCCTAAAGGCGCTCTGGTCAGTAGTGTTGGAGCTGATGCCTCGGGTCCGATCTCGTTTATGGATGTGTGGGACGCTATGTGCCGCACGATTATGAGTGCTGGATCTAGGCGGGGTGCGATGATGGCCGTAATGAGATGTGATCATCCAGATATTGAACTCTTTATCGAAGCCAAGCAGGAAGCTGGTCGTCTACGGATGTTTAATTTATCTGTACTGGTAACTGATGATTTTATGGTCGCAGTCAAAGAAGACGCCTCTTGGGAGTTGACTTATAAAAATACCATTTACAAAAGCCTTCCAGCTCGCAAGCTTTGGAACAAGATTATGCGTGCAACCTATGCCTATGCAGAACCAGGTGTCATTTTTATTGATCGCATTAACCGTTTAAACCCGCTCAATTATTGTGAGACAATTCAAGCTACAAACCCATGTGGTGAGCAACCTTTACCACCTTATGGAGCTTGCCTTCTAGGTTCCTTAAATCTCGCAAAATTGGTCAAAGGGCCTTTTACAAAGAAGGCTTATCTTGATCAAGCAGCACTTGGCGATCTGGTTGAGACAAGTGTTCGGTTCATGGATAATGTTATTGATATTTCCAATTTTCCTCTTCTTGAACAAGAGCAGGAAGCTAAATCTAAGCGTCGTATAGGTCTTGGAATTACAGGCCTTGCTGATGCGCTCATTATGTGCGGTGCGCGTTATGGTGCACCTGAGGCCATAAATTTAACCCGCCAGTGGATGAAAGTTATTCAGCGTGCGTCTTATTTTAGTTCTGTAAAATTAGCTGCCGAAAAAGGAGCGTTCCCACTCTACAACAAGGAAGAATACCTCCGTTCTGGTACTATCAGGGCTCTTGATCAAGACGTGCGTGAAGCTATTTCTCAGCATGGTATTCGTAATGCCCTGCTTACATCTGTCGCACCCACAGGAACTATCTCTTTATTTGCAGATAATGTCTCTTCTGGAATTGAGCCAGTCTTCAGTTTTAAATACAACCGTTACATCCTCATGGAGGATGGCACACGTCGCGAGGAAGAAGTTTCCGATTATGCAGCTCGCTTATATCATCGAATTTATGGAGAGAGGGCTATCCTGCCAGACTCCTTTGTTTGTGCTCAAGAGCTGAGTCCCAATGATCATCTTGTCATGCAGGCTACAGTCCAAGAATATATCGACAGTTCCATTTCAAAAACAATAAATTGTCCAGAGAGCATTTCCTTTGATGAGTTTAAGGATATTTACATGCAGGCTTTTGATCTCGGATGCAAGGGCTGTACCACATATAGGCCAAATGATGTTACAGGCTCTGTCCTTGAACTGAGTAAGGAGAGTAGGGTATCAAATAACGAACCAGAATTACCCTTAGAAAAACCGATGGTATCGTCGACCCCTGCTGACCAAGGCGACTCGGGTCCAATTACTCATTTATTTCAGCCCCTTGATCGCCCGGAAGAGCTAAAAGGGTCTACTTATAAAGTACGTTGGCCAGAAAGTGACCATGCCATGTACATTACCCTTAGTGATATTATCGATGATAGTGGCCGCATCCGGCCATTTGAAATTTTCATTAATTCTAAAAATATGGAGCATTATGCGTGGACTGTTGCACTCACTAGAATGATTTCTGCCGTTTTCCGCCGTGGTGGTGATGTCTCTTTTGTAGTTGAGGAATTAAAAGCTGTATTTGATCCGCGCGGTGGTCATTGGATGGGTGGCCGATATATACCTTCACTTTTAGCTGCCATTGGGGAGGTTATTGAAAAGCATATGATTACTGTTGGATTTCTTAAGCCGGGCTCCTCTGACAGAAAGCAAGCCCAATCAAGAATTTTGCCTGAATTGGTTGGAGCTCAGCCGGAGGAAGCTCTCAGCAAAAGCTACGATATATCCTCTATTAATGGAGCGCAGCCATTTCGCCAATGTCCAAAGTGTGGCCAACTTAGCTTAAAAAAAGAAGAAGGTTGCGATAGTTGCGTGAGTTGTAACTATTCCAAGTGTGGTTGAAGACTTTTGCCAAGCCAATTAATGGTAGAATATACGACATAAAGTAAAAATCAACTGATTGGTCCTTTTGCACTATCATAAATTTTCTGTAACATCCTCTCGTTAATACCCATTGATTTGAGGTGATCTAGGGTGTTTCCAAGGTACTCTATTGATGTGCCTTTTGGGCCGACACCGCTACGGACCAACTCAACAGTCTCGTTAAAGCTGAGCTTGCCTGCATATTGCTCATGTTCTCGCCGCACTAAAAAATGATAGGCCTTTACCTTTCGTCCATTATTTAATTTAACGGTAAGAAATTTTGGGGTGTATGTGTTGGTGTCTAATTCTCGCTCGTGAAGATATTCCATCACTTTTGGTACATCGTTTTTAGCCAGCAAGAAAGCTCGCCCTATGCAGGAGCCACCGTGATCTAGTCCCATAACGAGACCTGGCTTTTGAGGTGTTCCACGATATTTTGTTGAATATACGCAAAGGGCTCGATGATATCCGCGTAATAGTGCTGTTTGGGTTTCTACAAAAGGAAAACCTGGACGCCACATGAGAGAGGCATATCCGAAAATCCAGATATTTTTTTGAGGTGTAAATTGCGAAAAAACCAAATTAACATCTCATTACGTTATGGTTATTAAACTAGAGAGCCTATAAAGGCTGATATGACTGACTTTGACAAGCAAAGAACGATAAGACCCTGGTTGATTGCTTCGGTCGTTTTGGTGTTCATTGGTGCTATCTACAGTATTTTATGGATAGCTCTCGCAATGAGCGTGCAAGAACAGTCAGTTATGTGGATCAAGGAACAATCAAACCACGGTTTGAACTTGCGTTATGAGAAGCTGGTTGCTTCTGGCTATCCGTTCGCCATTCATCTAGAGGTAACTTCACCTGCATTAAGTGTGTCCAAAAATGCCTTTTCTTTGGATTGGCAAGGCGAAAGTCTTAAGGTTACTACCAGGCTTTGGGACAAGAACAGATATAGAATCGAGGTATCAGGTAAACAAATCCTTGTTTTTGGGAAGGCTAAAGAAGGCCAAAAATTTACAGGTGATGTGGAACAAGCTTTGGCTGAATTTGTTCTTTTTAAGGGTGAATTAACAAATGTAAATATAGGCCTAACTGAGGTTCAACTAATCAATTATAACGCAGCTAGTGAGGTAATAGGTATCCCTCGTGCTGAGCTACTTGTAAAAAAACTAGAAAAACCTGATGTAGATGTTCATGCTGCAAGCTGGAGCCTATCTGCTTCAACAGAAAACTTAATTTTGCCTTGGTTTAGATTTTCACCCTTGGGCACTAAATTAAGCCTCATTACTGAAGCCCACTTAATTGGGAAAATAGAGGGTGATAATCTTGTAAGATCACTAGAGAATTGGCGTGACAATGGAGGCACTGCTGAGTTGAAGACGTTGAAAATTGGACATGGACCTTTGAAAGTTCATACAGAAGGCACTCTTGCCCTAGATAATAAATTGCAACCAATTGGTGCGCTGACGGCTAAGCTTGAAGGTTTCTACCAAACTATTGATGCCCTGAAAGCGTTGAGCGTCGTTACAGCACGCAACGCTATAACGGCGAAGGTGCTTATTGGTGTTTTATCACGTGCCCCTGTTGATGGTGGTCCACCAGTTTTAAATTTGTCAATAACTGCCCAAAATCAGAATTTATACATTGGACCAATTCGATTGTTGAAATTACCCAAAGTCAATTGGCACTGAGCTTTTATTTCTTTTCTTTGGGTTTTACGTCAATAAAATCCTGCTTAGCCTCGATGACCCGAAGGCGGATTTCTCTAGTGCGGTTGAAGCTATCCTCCAGCAGATCCCCTTGGCTCCGCCTGATCGCCCGTTGTAGCGCTGTAAGATCCTCTGTGAACCGGCCAAGTACATCAAGTACAGCGTCTTTATTTTTGAGGCAGACATCACGCCACATAATTGGGTCAGAAGCAGCAATACGGGTAAAATCGCGTAAGCCTCCCGCTGCAAATTTACTAACTTCACTCTTCAGGTCGTCTTGTAGATCGGTGACAGTACCCACAATGGTATAAGATATTAGTTGTGGAAGATGAGAGGTGATTGCTAATACATGATCGTGGTGTGATGCATCCATTGTTTCAACCATCATGCCGCAACTCTTCCACAGATTTTTAATTTTAGATATAGCTTTTAAGTCAGTGTCTTCTGATGGGGTAAGAATGCACCAATGATTTTCAAATAACTCATGATAACCTGATTCAGGTCCTGAGTCTGCAGTGCCGGCAACCGGGTGCGCAGGGACGAGGTGGACCCAATCTGGCAAATATGGGCGTAAATCACTAAATACTGACTGCTTTGTAGAACCGACATCACTTATGATAGCACCTGACCTAAGTCCTGGCGACATTGCTTGAGCAACGCTTGCATAAGCCCCCATGGGTGTGCATATGACTACAAGATCAGCTTCTTTTACAGCTTCAGCGGGTTCTTTATGGTAGCTATCGCCAAGCCCTAGGTTACGGGCCTTCTCTAAGGTCTCATCCGAGCGGGTGCAAACAGAAATGTGTTTGCTGAGACGATGCTTCTTAATTGAGCGAGCTAGGGATGAGCCGATCAGGCCTATGCCTATAAGCGCAATGCAGTTGAAAAGGGGTTGCTCATCTGTCATTCGACAAAATATTCCTCCATGGCACTAACAAGCGCACGCATTTCTATTTCACGTCCAATGGTAATACGCAAATAGTTGTGCAAACCGTATCTATCCATACCCCTCACTATCAAGCCACGGCTTTTAAGAAACTCATTTGTTTTACTAGCGGTTTTTCCTGTCGCAGGAAAACGGACGAGCAAGAAATTACCTACCTCAGAAGGGACTTCAAGGCCAAGGAGTGTTAATTTCTTTTTAGTCCAAATAAACCATTTTTCGGTGTGTTTACGAACCTTATTTGTAAAGCTAACATCTTCCAATGCTGCAAGGCCAGCAGCGAGGGCCGGACTATTAACATTGAAGGGCCCACGCAGTCGGTTAATCACGTCCGCAATTGCTTTTGGACAATATGCCCAACCGAGTCTAAGGCCACCCAAGGCAAATATCTTTGAGAAAGTTCGGGTCATTACAACGTTGTCGAACTCATCAACTAAATCTGATCCCGAGTTATAATCGTTTTTGGATACATACTCAGCGTAGGCTGCATCGATAACCAAAAGCACATGTTGGGGTAAGCCTTGTCGTAGACGACGAATTTCGCTATTAGGCAAATAGGTCCCAGTTGGGTTATTGGGGTTTGCAAGAAAAAGAATTTTTGTGTTTTGTCCAGCCTGCCTAATCAGAGCGTCTACATCAGCGTGCAGATTTTTCTCAGGTACAGCTACTGGTGTTGCCCCCACACCTTTGGCAGAAATGGGGTACATAAGGAATCCATGCTCTGTATGAATTACTTCATCGCCTACACCAGCATACGCTCGGGCGAGCAAGTCCAGTAATTCGTCTGACCCTGAACCGCAGACAATGCGGTTTGGATCGAGACCATAAGCCACGGCTAGAGCATTTCTCAGCTTTTTTGAGTTACCATCAGGATAACGGTGCATTTTATCAGATTCCTGAATGTAGGCTTCTATCGCTTTTGGACTTGGTCCCAGTGCGCCCTCATTAGATGCAAGTTTGATGACTTTAGCATCACCAGGGATATCCGAATTTCCACCCACATAGGTTGATATTTCAAGAATTCCAGGTTTTGGTTTAGGAAGGCTCATAGGTCATCAGTTCCAATATAAAATGTTTAGTATGTAGGTCTTTAAAGCGCAAGTGGCTGGCCATAGGTGCCGATTGTACGAATTAAGGCTTTTTTATCGTCAAGGTATTCACTAAGAAGAAGGATAGTACTGTCCTCTTTTGTAATGAAGCCTATAGCTTCCACCAAGTATAGGTAGCGAGGATTGGCGCCCTTCTCCTGCCATGCTGCTGAAAACACCTGTTTTATATCTGCCTTTCTTAAAGCAGAAGAGATTTTTTTCGGATTTATCTCTTTTCCCGTCTCAATTATCAGAAATGTGTGATCTTGACCAGTAGGCTCTGATGGTATTGGACATATCACAAGCGCATCAAAGTTTATGCTTGAGTTTTGTGGGACATTAATAAATGGCAGGCGACCAATAATTCGTGGTGTGCCCATAGTATCAGAGGCAAGTAATGGCCACCAAGGGTTCTGTTCTCTCTGTTTTGGCATTGCGAGTACACCAATTGCTACTTCATGACCTTTAACGGCATCAATTAATTTTGTAGCTGTTGGGTATCTGCTCATTGGGGTAAATGATCCATACTGGTTACGGATCATGTTGCAGTACTCTCTTTGCATTATGTTGAAGCCCTCATTAGCCTTGTACTCATCAGAAATATGAACACCGATGGAAAAAGGACCTTCAATAGATAAAGTAGCAACAATCAACTCGCGCCAAATGCGAGCAAGTTCTCGCTTCGGAAAAGGCCCCGTGTGGCGTTCCATTAAACGGTATATGATTGAACATTCACGGGCGGGGCGGATTTTGATTTTTTGCCCTTGTTTCTCCTTACGGACCCGTTCAACCACTTTTGTACGTGCTATAATCAAATCATGAATAGCATCATCAATAGCGTCGATTTCTTGACGCAAGTCATCGAGTGGCGTATTCGCGCTCATATTTTATATTCCTGCAATTTAAGTTATCTTGGCAGGAGTGTAGTGATAATGCCAAGATGTCTTAAAATCAAAGAAAACATTGACTCTAAGCTGCCTGATTCTTAGCTATTGATGCTATAACTATTTCTGAAAGGAAGTTTTTTAAAGTTAAATGGCGGACATACACGATAAAAAAATTCTCAAGCAAGAGACTAACAACCATGGATTCCAGGTATCTTTAGCCCATGATGAACCCGTGCGATTGGATTGTGGGGTTAATCTGAGCAATATTAAAGTTGCTTATCAGACATATGGACAATTGAATTCAAAAAAATCTAACGCCGTGCTAATTTGTCATGCATTGACCGGAGATCACTTTGTAGCAGATGTGCATCCCGTAACAGGAAAGCCTGGCTGGTGGAGCAAACTTGTTGGTCCTAACAAGACTATTGACACTAATCGTTTTTATGTAATCTGCTCAAACATTTTGGGTGGTTGCATGGGGACAACTGGTCCAAAGGATATTAACCCTGAAACGGGTCAGCCTTGGGGTCTTGATTTTCCTGGGGTTACGATTGCTGATATGGTTCGTGTTCAGGCACGTTTGATTGATTATCTTGGAATAGATCAGCTTTTTGCTGCACTTGGCGGTTCCATGGGTGGAATGCAAGTCTTGGAATGGGCGGCCAAGTTCTCTGAAAGAGTTTTTGCAGCTGTTCCTATAGCCACAGCAGCGCGTCACTCATCACAGAATATTGCATTTCACGAGGTTGGACGCCAAGCCATTGTGGCTGACCCTGATTGGTGTGGAGGTAATTATATATCCAAAAACAAACGACCACATCGAGGCTTAGCGGTTGCACGTATGGCAGCGCACATAACTTATCTGTCTCAACCGGCCTTGCACCGTAAATTTGGCCGCAAGCTCCAAGAGCGTGATGCCATAAGTTATGGTTTTGATGCGGATTTTCAAGTAGAAAGTTATCTTCGTCATCAAGGTATCACATTTGTTGATCGTTTTGATGCAAATTCTTACCTCTATACCACACGTGCTATGGATTATTTTGATCTGAGTAGTGATTATAACGGGGTCCTAGCCAATGCCTTTAAAGGCACAAAGACCCGTTTCTGTGTTTTTTCATTTACCAGTGATTGGCTGTTTCCTACCGAAGGAAACAGAGAAATTGTGCATGCTTTGAATGCGGTTGCAGCAAATGTAAGTTTCGTGGAAATAGAATCAGATAAGGGTCATGATGCTTTTTTGTTAGATGAGCCGGAATTTTTTAGGGTGCTGGGCGGTTTCATTGATGGTGCTGCTGAAATAAGAGGACTACCAAGACGATGAGTGAAGCCAAGGGTACAGCTATCCGCGTTGATTTGCAGATAATTGCTAATATGATCTCTGAGGGCTCTCGTGTTCTTGATGTGGGATGCGGCAACGGTATCCTGTTGGACTATCTGGCGCGTTATAAAAAAGTGGACGGACGTGGCATCGAACTCAGCACGCAAGGAGTGAATTCTTGCGTTAGCGCTGGTCTTTCCGTGGTACAGGGTGATGCAAATACTGACCTAAAGGATTATCCAAATTACTCTTTTGATTATGTAGTCTTGAGTCAGACTCTTCAGGCCATGAACAATCCCCGAGTCGTTCTTGAGCAATTACTTAGGATTGGCCGCCGTGCTATTATTTCATTTCCAAATTTTGCTCATTGGCGAGTGCGATACCAAGTAGCAATTAATGGTTGTATGCCAGTTAGCCCAACCCTGCCTTATCAGTGGTATGAAACCCCAAATATACATTTTTGTACAATTAAAGATTTTGGTATTTTGTGCAAACAAATGGGTATAATTGTAGAACGTTCTGTTTCTCTGGATAGAAACGGTTCTGCCGTTCGCCGAGGGAATCTTACTCCTTTTTTTTCAAATCTGTTTGGTGAGCAGGCTGTATTTCTACTTAAAGGTTAAAGCTCTTCTCGAGTAGTTATACGCGTGCCGTGTTGTGGTAAGTGCACAATTGAACGTTTGGTTTTGGTTTGAGCATTCGCTGCATAAATCTTCTTAGTCGCTTCCATAATGGTAACACCGGCAAATGCGGTCAACCAGCGATGACCAATTTCTTCAATGGCTAAGGCTGATGATAACATCATACGTGAACGGGTAGGTGGAATAAATAGAGCACTTTCGCTTTGAGTTGGAGTGAATAAATTTTCAATTAACATAGTGGAGAGTTGTCTGAATGAGTATGGCAGGCCGCGGCCAAAAGGCGTTGACTCAAAACGAGACCAGATTCCTTGACGATTGGGGACTACTACAATTAATCTTCCTCCACTTGTCAGCACGCGCCACACCTCACGCAACATGGGCCTTAAATTATCTGTGCTCTCCATGGCGTGTACTAATAAAACACGATTAATTGAGATGTCAGCAAATGGCAATTCAGTCTCATCAACCAAGGTTGCTTGGCCACTACCTTCGTTTGGCCAATGTAGTGCCCCTTGTCCGGCTGGCATTGCAGCTATTACTCGCGAAGCCTCAGATTGGAAGATGCCAAGATATGGTGTTACAAAGCCAAGGCCAAGTACCTCCATTCCCACTACGTTTGGCCACAGATTTCGGATACGTTTTCCAATCATGCGACTGGCAACTGTACCTAGTGCGTCTGAGTAGAAATTTCTTAGTTCAATAGCATCGGTCCACATATGCTTATTTTAGTATAAACAGACTGATTATCAAATGGATGGTATTTATGTTAATTGATGTTAAATTAAAACTTCACTAAAGGAGTTCAAATGCCTAATCTTATTATACATCAAATTCCCGTCCTTAAGGATAATTTTGTTTATCTGTTGCATGATTCGGAGAGCGGAGAGAGTGTGGCAATTGATCCAGCTGTCGCAACTCCAGTTTTGGATGTACTAGAGTTAAAAGGTTGGACCTTAAGCCATATTTGGAACACCCATCATCACAATGACCATACGGGTGGAAACTTGGAGCTAAAGCAAGCGACAGGTTGCTCTATAGTAGGTTCTGCAGCTGATGCATCAAGAATCCCTGGTATTGATGTTCAAATAGTGGAGGGAGACCTTATCTCTATCGGGAGCCATACTGCACAAATCTTTGAAGTGTCGGGTCATACAATTGGTCATATTGCCTATTGGCTTGAAAATGATCATATATTATTTTCTGGGGACACGCTCTTCTCGTCAGGTTGTGGGCGCCTATTTGAGGGTACGCCAGAGCAAATGTGGACGTCTTTATTAAAACTTCGTAACCTTCCAGATGATACAAATGTCTATTGTGCCCACGAATATACTGCAACAAATGTTAACTTTGCGTTGACAATAGAACCAAATAATGTTGCCTTAAAACGTCGTTTAAATGAAGTATTGCACTTACGTAAAAATGGCAAACCGACAGTACCTTCAAATCTGGGTGACGAGAAGCGCTTCAACCCTTTTTTGCGAGCAGACAATGTTGATTTGTTGCGTGCTATTGGACTAGTTGGCAAGGATGCAGTATCAGTATTTGCGGAAATCCGTCGACGCAAGGATGAGTTTTAAAATTGTTAGGGACTGACTTTTTCTAGGTCCTGAATTTTAATTGATTATAATGAAATCGGTTTCATAGGTGCATGACATACATAAATTTTGATGAATGACTTGCTATTTTTATTAAAATAAAAAAAATCAATTCCAACTCAACTAATCAAAAAATAACTTTGTAAATACCCCAATATTAGGGTAACTCCCGTAATACGCGCATGCCGATACCATAACTTCTTACACGCACATCATTTTTAGATCGCCATGCAGAGCGCATATTTTTTGAAAAATAATACCAAGAGCCGGAGCGAATAACGCGAAATTTGCAATTACCATCTAAGCGAACTGAGCCATCGATTGGGGCACCTATATGAGAGGGATTCCAACAATCTTGCAACCATTCCCATTCGTTGCCATGAACATCGTAAAGACCAAAAGGATTTGGTTTAAAAGATCCCACTGGCGCTGATCTTTTTTTGCTCCATAGGCTTTTGCAATCACGACAGTTAGCCAAATTCTCGCCAACCTGATTGCCCCACCAGAATTCTGTTGTGGTGCCACCTCTTGTCGCAAATTCCCATTCTGCCTCTGTTGGCAATCTATAAATGTGCCCTGTTTTTTTGCGCAGCCATTCAAGATAAGTTTGAGTGTCAAACCAAGTTATGTTCATTACCGGTCGACGGCCTTTACCCCAATTATGATCACTAGGGACGTGTTTACATCCTCCATCAATGAAACAGGCCTGCCATTCATCGAAGGTTACCTCATAAATACCCATTGCAAAGGGTTTAGATATTGTGACTTTGTGAGCAGGCCGTTCAAATTTGTGGTGATTGTCGCTCCCCATGATAAACGATCCAGCCGGAATAGTAATCATCTTGGGGCATACGTCACAATCTTGAAATACCGTGCCTGATTTATAGTGGGGCATTGCGGCCTTGACGGTGGTTTGTTCTATGACGGTGCAAGTAGATAAAAGAACTGCGACAACGAATCTCACAAACATTGGAATTACTCTGATTTTTTTAAAGACCGAATTGCAAGATAGCATGTTTTATAGGTTTGATTGCAGAGATTTCCCAAATTTTAAGATATGTCACAGCTTATTGAATTCTTTGGCTTAAAGACGCTCTAGAAGTTTTTAAAAAAAGTATTAGTCAATTTTTACTTCATTCTGTTTTTTGACAAGAGTGATTCATTTTGAGATTGTTGAAATTTTTAAAAAATTTAGAGTTTTTGCTGAAGTCTACTTAACGCCCACTGGGCAGCTTGTCTGACAATAGCGCTTGTGTCTTCTAATCGCGCAGTAAGTGCTTTTGTAAGGCTTCTATCGCCACTATTTGCAATAGCAATAATGACGTTCCTAACGAAACGTTCTCTTCCAGTTCGTTTGATGGGTGATCCTGAGAATATTTGACGAAAGTCTGCATCGTTAAGCATTGATAGATCTGCAAGTCGAGGTGCGCTTAATTCAGCGCGGGGAAGAAAATCATCCTGTTTGTTAATGACTGAGAATTTGTTCCATGGACAAGCATCCAGACAGTCGTCACAGCCGTATATGCGATTTCCCATTGCAGAGGCTAGGTCTTCAGGGATATTGCCTTTGTGTTCAATAGTTAAGTAAGATATGCAACGTCGTGGGTCTATTTGGTACGGCACATCTAAAGCATCAGTTGGACATGCATCTAGACAGGCACGACAAGTGCCACATTGATCAACACATGGTGTATCGGGCGTTAGTTTGAGTGTTGTGAATATTTCTCCTAAAAAAAGCCATGAACCTAAATTAGGGGAAACCAGATTGGTGTGCTTTCCCTGCCAACCTAACCCAGCTTTTTGTGCCAATGGTTTTTCCATTACTGGGGCTGTGTCAACAAAAACCTTTATCTCGCAAGCGTGTTTTTCGACAAGCCATTGACCAATTTTCTTTAATTTTTTTTTGACTAAATCATGATAATCTTTTCCTTGGGCATAAACGCTGATGTTACCTCTATCAGTACGCTTCAAAGCTAATGTAGGAGGCTCTGCTGGGCCATAATTCAAACCCAAGACAATGATTGAGTTTACCTCGGGCCATAAATTTCGGGCTGATGTGCGACGATCTGTGTTCTTGGCCATCCAGTCCATATTTCCCTGACGACCATCTCTTAGGTATTGATATAAGTTAGTTTTAAGTCTTTTATCAGTTGCCACATCAGTAAAGCCAATGACATCAAAGCCAACTTCAAAAGCTTTGTTTTTTATTGATTTTTCTACTTCCATTAGTTCAAACTTGTTACAACTGTCTTAAATAACTAAATAAATACCTAAATCAAACACTTTATCATTAGAGATGAATTTAAATGCCATACAAATTTCTTACGCTTTACGTCGTACTGATTGTTGCAGTAAATTATGCCTTTACAGTGGTACCACTAGTCAAGCTTCCAGATGGTACAATGTGGCCACCTGTAGCATTGTTAGTGGGTTTTATTTTCGTCGCCCGTGATTTTGCCCAACGTGAGGTTGGCCACAAGGTTTTATTAGCAATGTTGGTTGGTGTGGCGATTAGTTATTTTATGGCAAGCCCATTTGTTGCTACAGCAAGTGCAGTGGCTTTTTTGATCAGCGAATTGGCCGATTGGGCCGTTTACACTTATACAAAGCGACCTCTGTCACAACGGATTTTGTTTTCTAGTTTGCTCGGAGCACCTATTGACAGTGCTGTTTTCCTTGGGATTTTGAGCTTGCTAACCCCTGTTGGAATTTTTGCAATGTCCGCATCCAAAATCATTGGAGCATTAATTGTGTGGTGGATGATCCGAAAGCGTGAAATACAATCATCAAACTAGCCATGATATTTTGATTGAGTTAAGACTATGCAGATAACTAGCTATTCATTTGTTTCTGTCATAGCCCCAAGCTTCAATTAGTTTTCATTGAATAAAAATCTATTTGTAAATTATCCACGTCCTTTATAGCCAGGTACACCTTGGTCAGGGACCCAAAGACCGACCGGTAGCTTGCCTGTTTGATAAAATATGTCTATTGGAATTCCACCACGTGGGTACCAATAACCCCCAATGCGAAGCCATTTGGGTTTTGCCGCAGAAGTTATTTTTTTAGCAATTGAGATGGTGCAGTCTTCGTGAAATGCCCCATGATTTCGAAAGCTAGTTAGGTAAAGTTTTAGAGACTTGCTCTCAATAAGTTGCAATTTTGGGGCGTAGTCAATTACTAAATGAGCAAAGTCTGGCTGGCCGGTGACTGGGCATACAGAGGTAAATTCTGGGCAACTGAAGCGAACGAGATAATCTTCATCCGCTTGTGGGTTAGGCACAGTTTCCAAAACAGCCTTTTTGGGTGACGATTTAGGATGACCGCTACCACCTAGTTGGGACAGGTTACCATACATATTATCTGACATAGAGAATCCTTAAGATAAACTTTTGTTAAATTGTGATTAATCGATTATCATGTTGTTTGACTATTTGCAGAATATTAAGGCAATCCAATCTACTATTAAACGTTGGGGTATTTACGCTAAAGTTCTTCAATATCACATTTGTTTTGCCATGTTTCAAAATCAGTAACGAAAGTCTGCAATTGCCCGTCATAAATGGCCTTTCGTAATCCAGCCATCAATTCTTGATAATAATGCAGGTTATGCCATGTTAAAAGCATTGCGCCCAGTATTTCACCACTTTTGACTAAATGGTGCAAATAAGCACGACTGTAATCCTTGCAGGCTGGACAGGAGCAGTTATCATCAAGCGGCCGTGGATCATCGCTATGACGAGCATTCCTCAAATTAACCGGTCCCCTGCGGGTGAAGGCCTGTGAGGTGCGTCCTGACCTTGTTGGCAAAACGCAGTCAAACATGTCAATACCACGAAGTACTGCACCAACTAGATCACTTGGCTTGCCAACTCCCATTAAGTAACGTGGTTTATTATCTGGTAAAAAATTGGGGGTGTAGTTGAGAACATCAAACATCATCTTTTGACCTTCCCCAACAGCAAGGCCACCTATAGCATAACCATCAAACCCAATCTTTTTAAGGGCATTTGCAGACTTTTCGCGGAGTTCCTGATAAACGCTGCCTTGAACTATGCCGAACAGGCTATAACCATCGCGTCTAGTGAAGGCCTCTTTCGAGCGTTCTGCCCAGCGCATGGATAACTGCATTGATTCGTATGCTTTTTCAATGGTTGCTGGAAATGGTGTGCATTCGTCAAACGCCATAGTAATATCTCCATCCAGCATGCGTTGAATTTCAATGGAGCGCTCTGGTGTAAGTTCGTGAGTGGAGCCATCAATGTGGGAGTGAAAAGTGACGCCTTTTTCTGTTATCTTGCGAAGGGCGGATAAGGACATCACTTGAAAACCGCCTGAATCTGTTAAGATAGGACCTTGCCAGTTCATAAACTTGTGCAGGCCACCCAAAGTTTCAATGCGCTCAGCACTTGGTCGCATCATCAGATGATATGTATTGGCTAGTATGATTTGGGCTCCGGTTTTTGCGACGGACTCTGGCTTCATTGCTTTTACTGTAGCTGCAGTTCCAACAGGCATAAAAGCAGGCGTATCAAAATCACCATGGGCCGTCTTAATACGGCCCAGGCGCGCCTTACCATCTCTTCTAACAATTTCAAATTTACTCACGTAAGACCACTCTTTTGCAATAGTGTAGCATCCCCATAGGAATAAAATCGATAGTCTCGCTCCATGGCCGTTTTATATATCTTTTTGATTCTAGAGGAACCAGCAAAGGCACATACAAGCATGAATAAAGTTGAACGGGGCAAGTGGAAATTGGTTAGTAAGACATCAACCATACGAAAATGGTAGCCTGGCGTAATGAAAATGTTTGTTTCATTACTGTAGGGATGAAGAATACCTCCAGCATCTGTAGCAGTCTCCAACAAACGCATTGAGGTAGTGCCAACAGCAACAATACGTCCACCAGAAGCTTTGGTGGTATTAATGATTTGGGCGGTTCTAGGGGTAATTTCTCCCCATTCAGGATGCATTACATGATCATCAGTATTATCAACTTTAACGGGTAAAAAAGTTCCTGCGCCAACATGTAAAGTTAGTGTAATATATTTTATTCCTTTATTTTCAAGAGCAGTCATTGTGTTTTGTGTGAAATGTAAACCAGCAGTTGGAGCAGCTACGGCACCTTTCTTTTTAGCAAAAAGAGTTTGGTAATCTTTTTTATCTTGTTCGTCAGAAAGCCCCTCACGTTTAATATAAGGTGGAAGTGGTATTTTGCCGAAAGTTTCAAGAGCTTTCATCAAGTCAGATCCTGACTTGTTGAACCTAAGTGTTGCCTCACCACCATTACCTTTATTAATCACACTTGCACAAAATTCATCTGCGAATTTGATCGTGTGATCAATGCACAGTTTCTTTGCCGGTTTAGCAAAAACCCTCCAAGTGTTTTTAGAAAGTTGCAAGTGTAAGGTTACCTCAACTTTAGACTCATTATGTTTGCCAAGCAGACGTGCGGGTATCACTTGTGTGTCGTTGAAGACCAGAATATCATTTTTATTCAAACAGGCTGGAAGATCGGCAATGATCTTGTCGGATAAATCATTACCAATAAGAAGGCGTGCGTGGTCGCGCGGGTACGTAGGTCGCTGAGCTATATATTCATGTGGCAGGTCAAAATCAAAATCATCAACTTTCATGAGGCGTAAACTTACAGAATATAGTGCGTAAGAACAAATACAGATAATTACTAGACGTTTATAATCCCTACTCTTAGACTAAGCACACAATAGTTTTATTATCAATTGATGACTGCTCTGATTGTATGAGTAAATTCACTAACCTAGTCTTTTAACAATTCCGTAGCTGATTAATAAGTAAGTTAATTTAATTAATAATCATTTTTAGGTGTTTCTTAAACTTGGTTGCTATACAATTTAAGTAACTTTGGATATTCTGCTAGCTTGCGTTGCTTATCAGAATATTACGGTAGCAACGTGTTCGTGATAACGACTAATTATTATTTTTTTCTATTTCTTTGAAGTTGTTTCTTTAAATGAGCGGTTTCCTTTTATTTGGTTTTCTAATTGGCATGCGTCATGCGCTTGAGGCCGATCACGTAGCTGCTGTAACAATTCTTGCTACACGTGCAAGAAATTTACGTCAAATTCTCCCCTTAGGCGTCATGTGGGGCATGGGACATACACTCACTTTGTTTGCCTTTGGTTCAATAATAGTCATGCTTAATTTACATTTGTCACAAGACATTACCCTAATTCTTGAGGCCTTAGTGGGTGTCTTACTAGTAGTACTTGGGGGAGATGTGATCTATCGCCTGATCAAAAAGCGCATGCACTTTCATGTTCATGCTCATGCGGACAAAGGGCGTCACTTCCATGCTCATTTTCATGAGAATGAAAAAAATCACGAAGCCTCAACTCATAATCACAAACACCTTAAAGAGATGCCAATGCGTGCCTTGGCAGTTGGTATGATACACGGCTTAGCTGGGGCAGCAGCATTGGTTTTGTTAACAATGCAGAGTATGGAGTCGGTGTCAGCCAAAATTATCTATATTAGCTTGTTTGGTATAGGGTCGATTGCTGGCATGGGACTTCTGAGTATTTTTATTTCTGTTCCCTTGCGCTATGTGGCCAATTCCTTGACGTGGGCCTATAGTGGACTGAGTTTTGTACTTGGTGGTTTTTCAGTTGGGTTAGGACTGTTTAATATTTATTATTGTATTTATTTTGCTTAAGATAGAGATTTATAGCTTAGGAGATTTTTCCGACTAATGGTGGTATGTATTGGGGCTCCGTGTCCCAAGGGAAAAACCCAAACGTTTTGAGCTACTTCTGAGACGAAAGTGTTGACTTCAGGCAGGCCTAGCGGTTTTGCATAGACAGTTGCAAAGTGGCTTTTGGGAAGAATCTTCTTAGCCCTCCTTGCTGTTGTTCCTGTATCTACTAGATCGTCGACAAGCAACCAGCCTTCCCCATCAACTGCTGCGGCATATTCTGGCACTTTTAGAACCTTCACAGTCCCCTTTAGTTGCTCTTCGTAAGTAGAAATGCAAAGTGTATCAACAACACGAATTTCCATCTCGCGGGCAAGAATTGAAGCCGGCACCAATCCTCCTCTGGTCAAAGCAACAATACCACTCCAAGGCCCTTTTTTTATCAACTTTCGTACAAGGTGTTTAGTGTCTCGGTGAACCTCGGTCCACGAAACGTTATGTGGGATGGTATCTTTGTTAATAGCCATTTGTGGTGCCTTTTGAGGTCTACTTAATATGTTAACTAATATTTACCCACTAGGAAATTCAGGACTAGTGCAAGAATAGCTCTAGTCCGAACCAAATATTTTTTTGGTCCAGCTCAGTTTTGGCTTCTTTTTTTCGGCTACTTTTGGCTCATCGTGAAGAACTGTTTCTGAGTGTTTTTCCTCAGGTTGCTTGTTCATTGTATTTTGATGTGTGGCATGGGGGGTAGGTGTTCCAACAGGACGAGGGTTTTCTGGCCGGGGCACAGTAGGTGTCGGAATTGGTTTGTTTGTCAAATTTGTTTGAGTTTTATCACTCGCCTTGTTACTAGCAGGTTCAATAATGGTCTCTGTTTCAGGTTCCATTACCGGGTCAATTGGTTGCTTTGAGGCTTTTGATGTCCTCTCTAGGTCAAGCTCAGGCTCTAATTCAGGTTGAGGTTTAGGCTCAAGTGCAAAATTTAATTTAGATTTTATATTAGTTTCTGACTCTTGTTGATCTTTATTTAGCCTTGACCGTTCGCACAGTCCTGTGGCGACTATTGAAACTCTGAGACTGCCCTCAAGAGTCGGATCAAAAGCACTGCCGAAGATAACGAGGCAATCATTATCAACCTCGTTACGAATTCTGTTTGCAGCTTCGTCAATTTCGAACAACGTCATATCTGCCCCCCCTGTAATGCTGATTAGCAAACCTCTCGCCCCTTTGATGGAAGCAGTTTCCAGCAGGGGGTTGGCAATAGCAGCTTCTGCTGCATCCAAAGCTCTATTACTTCCAGATGCAACCCCTGTTCCCATCATGGCACGACCTGTTTTGGTGATGACTGCCTTAACGTCTGCAAAGTCTAAATTGATCATCCCGGGTAGGGTAATTAAATTCGTAATGCCACGAATGGCATCAAGTAGCACTTCATCAGCTAGGGCAAAGGCATCAGCCAAGGTAGTAGTGGCATTGGCGACAGCAAACAAATTTTGATTGGGAATAATGATCAAAGTATTTACTAGCTTTTCAAGCTCTGCCAATCCCTCTGTTGCAGCACTCATGCGCCGGGAGCCCTCAAAATTAAAAGGTAAAGTTACAACAGCAATACTCAGCGTGTTTTCTTCTTGAGCGATCTTGGCAATGATTGGGATTGCTCCAGTTCCTGTACCTCCCCCTAGTCCGGCAGTGATAAATAGAAGGTCATATTGTGATACCCACTCTCTAATTTCTTCTTCAGATTCTTCTGCTGCAGCACGGCCTACAGCTACTTGAGCCCCTGATCCAAGTCCGTTGGTTAAGCTCAGCCCCAACTGCATAGAATTAGATGCAAGTGTGGTCGCCAAAGCTTGAGCATCTGTATTTGCAGCAAGGAAAGTAACGCCTGCAAGGTCAGCTTGGATCATGTTATTTATAGCGTTTCCACCGCCTCCTCCGACACCTATTACACCTATACTGGCTTTTTTGTGGTCCTTAGAACTGGATGTCATTACAAAACCTTAATTTTCAAGAAATGTTATCATTAGGCCTCAACTGCTAATAATTTAACACTCAAGATTTAATTGTTTTAGGAGCCCTAAACTTTAGGTAGAGTTCCTTATAGCGGGCATCTTCGATTTCCGATGGCGCCCCCAACAGTGGATCTTCAGCTTGTTGATTGAGTGGAAACATAATTACTTCACGAATATTTGACTCATTCAGCAGGAGCATGACTATACGATCCAATCCCAAGGCAATACCCCCGTGGGGTGGTGCTCCAAAGTGAAAGGCTCGCAGCAGACCACCAAACTTCGTTTTGACTTCCTCACGAGAATAGCCGACTAACTCGAATGCTTTGAACATAGTTTCTGGCTCATGGTTCCTGATGGCACCACTACCCAGTTCAACACCGTTACAGACAAGATCATATTGATAACCAAGAATGTCTAGTTTGTTATTGTTATCGAGAGCTTCAATTCCACCCTGGGGCATTGAAAAGGGGTTATGTGAGAAATCAAGCTTTTCTTCCTTTTCATCCCATTCGTACATTGGGTAATCAATGATCCAGACCATATTGAACTGATTATTGTCAAACATGTTGAGCTGTATGCCGATCTGTTCGCGAGCCTTGCCGGCTAAATTTGCCGCTTCTTTCTCTGGTCCGCTAGAAAAGAACACACCATCTCCATTCTTAAGGCCAACTATTTTCTTAAGCTTGTTAAGGCGTTCCTCTCCTAAACGTTTGGCAATAGGTCCTTTTGCCTCATCACCAGTAAAGGCTATCCAGCCAAGACCGGGCGCTCCTTGATCTTGGGCCCAACTATTCATTTTGTCAAAGAAACTGCGCGGTTGTGCTGCTGCTCCCTCAGCGGGTATGGCTCGAACAACTCCACCATTTTCCACAACAGATGCAAAAATTGAGAAATCAGAACCATCAAAAATATTACTTACATCACAAATTTCAATATTTATTCGTAAGTCGGGCTTGTCAGTCCCATATTTCAGCATAGTTTCCGCAAAAGTCAGGCGCGGAAACGGCACGGGTGTGACGGTTTTATCAGAGTTATTGGCGAAAAGGTCGTGGGTAACAGGCTCGATCGCACAAAGAACATCTTCCTGTTCTACAAACGCCATTTCTACGTCCAATTGATAAAATTCACCGGGAGATCGATCTGCACGTGGGTCCTCGTCTCTGAAACACGGAGCAATTTGAAAATATCGGTCAAATCCAGCAACCATAATCATTTGTTTAAAAATTTGCGGTGCTTGAGGTAGTGCATAGAAGCGCCCAGGGTTGAGCCGACTGGGAACTAGAAAGTCACGCGCACCCTCTGGTGATGATGATGTCAAGATTGGTGTTTGATGCTCAAAAAAACCAATTCTTTCCATACTCATTCTAACTGTTGACATGACTTTAGAGCGAAGCATCATATTATCATGCAACGTTGCACGGCGAAGGTCTAAAAAACGGTATTTTAGACGCGTTTCTTCTGGATATTCTTGCTCGCCAAATACCGGCATGGGTAGCTCGTCTGCTTCTGACAGTAATTTAAACTCGCTGATGTGAACTTCAACATTGCCAGTGGGTAATGATGAATTGATTGTAGAGTTACTACGCTCTTTCACTTTTCCGACTAGAGAAACAACACTTTCCTGTCGAACACTATCAAGTAATGAAAAGAAACTTGAGTCTGATTCAATTACACATTGCGTAATACCGTAATGATCACGTAGGTCCAGGAACAAAAGATTGCCGTGGTCGCGTTTTCGGTGAACCCATCCAGACAATCGTACTTGCTCGCCGATGTGTTTATTTCGTAATTGTTCACAAGTATGAGTTCTATATGCATTCATGATGTTTTCAGCATGCTAATCATAATAATCCTTCTGGACTTTTAAACTTTATAATTTTCTTGGCGCACACCACATCTTTAGTGGCAATTTGTCAAGTTGATTAGGGTGTGTTTTAGGTTCGGAGACTATCTTTTATTACAAAAATCATAAAATATTATGTAAGACACTTTTTTTGAGGTGTCAGTTTGCTCTAATCACAGAGAAACTTGTGCATCTATACCGAAAGGGTTGATTTTCTGCATCAAGAAACTAATTTCGTATGCCATTTAAGTTTTCCAAGAGAAGACTGTTATTTGTGATGAGAAACAATAACCAAATGGTTTTAGCTTGTGTAAGAAAAGATATACAACAATTAAAGGGTAAGTTTGACTAAAGACGAAAGCGGTTGTAAAAGCCCTTCTTATGGCCCCACCCATTTTAATTTTGCGTGACATTTCCTTGACCTTTGGTGGCACCCCTTTACTGAGAGAAGCATGTATTTCTGTGTCCCGAGGTGAGAGACTCTGCTTAATCGGACGTAATGGATCAGGTAAATCAACGTTATTAAAAATTGCTGCGGGGCTAATTGAAGGAGACTCAGGCGAAGTGTTTATTCAGCCAGGAATTACAATTCGCTATTTGCCTCAGGAGCCAAAACTGAAAGAATTTGCAACAACCGGTGAATATGTAAACGCAGGTTTGGATTCCAATGATGATTCTTATAGGGGAGCGCATATACTTGAACAACTGGGTCTAAACGGTTGTGAAGATACAGCTAACTTGTCTGGAGGCCAAGCCCGCCGTGCTGCACTTGCTCGTGTATTAGCACCACGCCCTGATATCTTGCTGCTTGATGAGCCAACTAACCATCTTGATTTGCCAGCGATTGAATGGTTAGAAAAAGAATTAAAATCTATGCGATCGGCAATGGTTTTGATTAGCCATGATCGGCGTTTTTTAGAAAATTTATCACAGGCTACAATATGGCTCAGCCTGGGTAGTGCTAAAAGATTGGATAAGGGGTTTGCCTATTTTGAATCCTGGCGTGACAAGATTGTTAAAATTGAAGAACTCAATCAACATAAATTAAATCGAAAGCTTATTGTTGAAAATCAATGGTTGCTACATGGCGTTTCAGCGCGTCGTAAACGTAATCAGAGACGTCTCAAAGCTCTCAATGTCCTGCGTCAAAAACGTCGGGACACATATCAGATTCCCAACGTGCTAAAGATGAGTGTTAGTGAGAGTAATGCCTCAGGTAAGTTGGTCGGAGAAGCAAAGGAATTGTCAAAGTCATACAAGGGTATATGTATAGTTAGAGATTTTTCTTTGCGTATCAGGCGTGGTGATGCTCTTGGACTTATCGGACCAAATGGCGCAGGAAAAACGACTTTGCTTAAAATGTTAACGGGTGCTCTCGAGCCCGATGAAGGTTCCATGCAACTTGGTGTAAATCTTAGAATGGTCTCATTAGAACAAAATCGTGAGAGTCTTGACCCTAATTTGACGTTGAGTGATGCGCTGAACGGTGGTGGTGATTTCATAAGTGTTGGAGGCAAGAAGCGCCACATAGTTGGTTATTTGAAGGATTTTTTGTTTGAGCCAAATCAGGCAAAGACCCCAGTCGGCGATTTATCCGGTGGCGAGCGTGGGCGATTAATGTTGGCGCGTGCATTTGCTGTGGAGTCTAACTTTTTAGTGCTTGATGAGCCAACCAATGATCTTGATCTTGAAACACTAGAATTATTGCAAGAATTATTAGCAAACTACAGCGGTACAGTTCTTTTAGTCAGCCATGATCGAGATTTTTTGGATCGGGTTGTGACTAGTGTTATTGCTTCTCAGGGCGATGGTAATTGGGTTGAATACGCAGGTGGTTATAGTGATATGATTTCTCAAGGTGGGACTTTTATAGGAACTTCTGGTGCAGAGAAAAAATTTCGGAAACGACAAAAAGATGTACAAAAAAAAGAAATTAAAGCTAAGTTGTCATACAACGAAATATATGCCTTAGAGCAACTTCCTAAAAAAATTGCAGCTCTTGAATTGGATTTAAAAAAATATAACGAAGAGCTTGCTTGTCCAAATTTTTATTTAACTGATCCTAAAGCCTTCAACAAAGTAGCTGATAAGCTTAATTTTATCAAAGAAGAGTTGACTGCTGCTGAAGAAGAGTGGCTTAGACTTGAAATTTTAAAAAATGAGCTGGATTGAGATTAAGAAAGCTTTGTAAGTAATTGACTTAGTAGATAGATAAACACATTAACGTTATCATTTGTTTTAAAATAACCTGATCTTGTTGATTAATTTTTATTTTCAGGTGTTCTAAGAAAAATTGTTAACAAAAACAGAAAAGACCACATAACAAAAGCTGTTTGCAGAAGTCTTTTTCTCAGATGAGAAAAGAACTTCTGCATATAAGATTTATCTAGCTTATCCAAGTGATTTTAAAAGAGACTTTAGCTTCTTTTTACTTTTACCCTTGGCCTTTGCTTTTTTTATGTCGGCTAGGTTTGACAGGTCATTACCCACTATTACCAAGCCAATCATGCCCATACTTTTGTGTGGTGTGCACCAGTAGTAATAAATACCAGGCTTCTCAAAGGTAATTTTAGCCTCTTTACTGTTTTTCGACTTAAACTTTAAGTTATTGGGTGATGCTACCATCTCCACGTTATGGCCTCTGGTAGTTGGAAGCCAAGTAACTGTGTCACCAACTGCAACATGGATGATTTCTTGGCTAAAAACCATTCTGTTGCCGTTTGAGTCTTTATTCAACATTTCTATTTTATGGTCGCCAGCTAGGGCCGGACTTGCTAGTAAAGAGATAATAAATGGGAAGAGAAACTTCATAATAGATTCCAATACTAAATATTGAGTAAAATCAAAAACAGAACTCTAATAACTATAGTACGCTTAGTGGACAAAATAAGCATTTGAAAATTTTGCATGTCTGACTTGAATGTTTTTGAGGGTCACATTTCTACTTAAAAAAAAATTAGACATATTGGAAATTTTGTTTTTTGTGTGCTTTGAATATCTAAAAATTTTTTCAACTACATACGAAAATAAATAGTGAGGGCCTATTGAGTTATTTTTGAAGTACGCAAATTATATAGTTGTTGGTCTTATCAGTTTTGGTTGTATAATTTATTTAATAAAAACAAACTGCTAGAAAGTGATGGACCAATAAAAAAGGCAAATAATATTGTTCCAAGACCAACCTCGCCACCTAGTAACCAGCCAACAATGACTGCTGAGACCTCTATACTGCCTCGGACTAGCGCAATTGAAAGGTTAGTTAGTTGCTGTAAGCCAGTCATTAAGCCATCTCTGGGCCCCGGCCCTAAATTAGAGATTAAATAAATGGCGCCTCCCAATCCGGTTACAAGCACACCAGCGATAGCTTGGATGATCCGCGTCAAGTTTGTTCCAGGAGTAGGAAGGTAAGGGAGTACAAACTCCAAAATCGCTGCTATCACAATGGCATTCAGAATGGTGCCGATACCTGGTAATTGTTTTAGTGGCCACCACAAAAAAAGTACGATAGTGCTTATTATAAATGTAGATAACCCGATGCTCCAACCGCTTAAATTACTAACACCCTGAGCAAGAACAGTCCAAGGACTCACGCCTATACCCGCTGCGATAAGGAGTGCTTCGCCTAAGCCAAATAAGCTTAGTCCCAAGATAAGGTAAACAAGGGTTATAAATTGTGGTCGTAGATTATGCGGTTTAGGAGAGCTCCAAAATAAAGACGGAACTGCTTTTACGGCTAAAAAAGGCAGATTAATTGGCATTTTTAAAAGCTCAACGCACGAAGTCCAATACTACGAATGATGAATATCACTTGCATTCAGGTGACAGTAGTTACCGTTGTATCTTGTTATACAATTGGCTGTTAATATTCTTTGATAATTAATTTTGTAAGTCAAAAAATATTTAATACTACTTACGGTTTTTTTGAATCCAAATTATGTTGTCAGGTTTTTAGTAAAAAGAAAGAGGTGATCTTGGATAGGGATTGATTTGTTTATTGACAAATCATTTTTTTAACTTGTGATCACGGGTTCTGTCTCAAATGAAGCCGGGTCATCTAAGATTTGCCGTATATAGTCAGCAACAGCAGCACGAGATACAATTCCATTTCGCCAATTGTTACGATTCTGGTGAATGCGATATCCAGATATCAAAGAAGAGTTAGTCAATACACCTGGGCGAATAATTGTCCAATTTAGACCTGATCTCTTTATGATTTTCTCTTGAATGGATTTATCGCTGTAAGCGCGCCCGAAAACAAGATCAAATGGAATTTTTTGGAGGCAATGGATTGCATTTTCACTATCTCCTGCCCCAAAACCGGTAACAGCAATCAGCCGCTGAATACCCTTGCTCTGCATAATTGGAATAAGAGTCTGGGTTGCGGTTGAGAAAAGGTCGATCGGACCTGTAATTAAATTTAAGTTCAGAGGAACGCCAAGAGTTTGAATAACAACGTCCACTTTTTCTGTCGCAATTTGTACATCATCATGGTTGAGAGCATCGCCTGATATTTTTTGTAGAGCGGGGCTGTCCAAATTCAGAGTTTCGGCACTACGTGAAAAAGCGACAACTTCATGCTCTGCATCAAGAAGGGATTTAACTGTTTCAAGACCGATGCCTCGTGAAGCACCCATTACTAAAATACGACTCATGGCGAAGGGTTATCCTCAGCAGGTTTTAAAAACTCTAATGTATTACCAAAAGGGTCCTGAATGTAAATACTAGCGGTACCATCTCTGTGCGTTTTGAGTTTTCCATATTTTTCTGCTTCAATTGACTCAAAAGCTATATGAGGTGGATGTTGAGATGGTAGTACTAGTGCTATAGAAGTGTTTTCAATGTCAAGCATAGCCCATGTCTCATCTTGATATGCAATACTTGCTTTTAGATGCTTCACATACCATTTAACAGCAGAATTAATGCTAGGTACACACAATGCGATATGATGTAATTTCATAAGACAAACCTTTCAATTATGCATACGTTCGTATTATATTTTCCGATCATGAACTCAATTACATAGCTGAATTGATATTGGAATTGGGTGCATAAAACATTTTTATTTTTAACTCGCCGTAACTAGTTTGCCAGATTTGTGGGAAATATATAATACTTGGTGGTTAACTGTTATTAGAAAAATTTTTGCGAATTTTGAAGAGGTCTTTAGTATCTAACTTAAGACGAATGCCAAGTGTCCCACCCAAAAAAGTAACTGGTTTTTTACGCAGATAAATTTCAATCGCAATAACTTGAGGCCTATTTGCGCAGGCGTGTACGATACGTGTTAAAAGTCTTTCTTGGGTTTCATAGTGGCCATCACCTGCAAGTTGCTCGATTTCAGTAATCAACGGATCATAATCAAAGACATGAGACATCTCATCATTATTGTTCAGCACTAATTCAGGACTAATTGATAAAGTAAGATCGAGTAGGTGGGCTGAAGGGAGAACATCATTTGAGTGATATGTGCCTAAATCACAGATTAATTCCAACTCAACCAATTCAACAGTGCTAATCACAAAAGATGCCTCTTTAGGTGTGTTTAAGTTATTCTTCTTTTAATTTTTAGAAATGGAGTTTGCTACCAATACATTGAGAGGTTTTTTAAAAACGGCCAACCCAAGTTTTCAAAATAAATTCGTTTGGGATTTGAGATTAAAATAACTGAATACAACCCTAACATAATAACCATAAGGTAAAATTAATGGATAATCTTTTTTTAATAACCATATTTACATCATTTTTTACACTCTTTTATTTATTTTTGTCCTTTCGTATTGGTTATCTGAGGGGCAGTCCCGTTATGAAACTAGTTTTTGAAATGGATGAAGTAATTTCTGAAAAAAAGTTAAATAGAAACATAAGGGCGCATGGTAATTTTTCAGAATATGTACCTATTTTTTTAATTCTTTTGTTAATCACAGAGTTACAACAGCAATCTAATTTTTATTTCCTGCTGACCATATGCATAATTTTTTCATATGGTAGAGTTGCACATGCAATTTGTTTTGCATTCTATGATTCTAATCCTACTTTGAGAATATCAGGAATGATTTGTACTTATTTAGCGCTTGGTGCACTTGCTGTGTATTTGCTCTTAAGATTAGCTGGTGTATTATAGTTGAACTCATTAATTAAATTGAAAAGTATTTGCTAGGTACCAGCTATATGATGTTCTAACAGTTATGTTTGCCGGGATTGAAAAATTGGGTTTAACTTGCTTTTAAGTTAATTTTCCTTTTTTCAATTGTGAAGGCCAACGCGTCCCAGAATTTAAGACGGGATACAATTGCAGAAATGGCGGCATTTTCAGCTTCTATTATTAGTTCAGATTGCTGATTGCATGCATACTCAACTAATTCGAGGCTAGCAGGACCATGTTCATCAGCGTCAATTTCAATATGTCTTGATAGATAATAATGAAATTTTGGGCAATCTATTTCCGAGATATCTAATTGGGATATCAAACCCTTAAACATGTCAGGTATAGCCCTTTCTCTGCCAAAAGCGAAAACTGCTGCGATTATATTTGGTTTGCCTGTTTTGATGTGGTTAAAGGTGCTTTTGACAAAGTTTGCTGATGCTTCAGGCATAATGCCGGATTTGCTGAAGGAACTTTTCGTCATATAAAAATTTGAGTACGAGGCAGCTGATATTGAACCTTGAGAGAGCCTACTTATCCAATTATTAATTTGTTTGACATCGGCACCAATTTCTTCCATGGCATCTAGGTATAATTCAAAATGGCTGACAATATCTTTGCCGTTTAGATCGTAATCTGTTTCTTCAGCCAGGATGATTTCGTTAACTAACCGAGCACATCTGTTTTCCTTTTTGGAGCGATTGAGAGGAACCCAACAGTCAGTAGTAGGACAAAAGTGGTTTTGTAAAAATTTAATTAAGCTCATAAAGTCCCATACAGCGAAAACATGATGCTCCATGAATATTTGCAGGTCATAAATATTATCTATTAAATCACCAGAAATTAGTTTGTGATTGTTTAACTTAAATTGAAGTGCGTTAATTCGATCGAGAGGAAAATTCATGATGTGCTCTAGTAAAATTTTTATAAAGAGGCAAATTAACATTTTTTAGAAAATGTTGAAAGATTCAACCTGAGAATTAAGCTGCAATCCAGCCATGCGTTTTAGTAATTTGTAATATCAAGAGATCTCTAGAAAACATGACCAATAAAGATAGGTTTTTTTTTGGGTTTTTCACTTTTGTAAAACTTAGTTCATAGCAATGAGAATTATTGGTAAATGTTTTTATTAACCAGTTATTATCGATAGTATTTTTTATTTTAAATGTGCAGACACTAGTCTAATCTTTTGTATGAGTGGGCCCTCAAAATTGTTGAGTCAAAAAAATTGTTGGGTCAAAAAAATTTAGTCATTGGATTTGTTTTTGAAAGTCATATTTTTTATAATATTGGCCTTATCACTCGACATTAAATGTGCCAGGGCCGAATATCGTGAAGAGAGCTTTGATAGAGACTATCAAAGTGAGATTGAGGTGCTTTCGGCTGAAAAAAAATTACTAGTTTTATTTTTTCATCAGGCAGGGTGTCCTTACTGTGACAAAATGAAAGCTCGAGTTCACTCTACAGCTAAAGTGATGAAGTATTACACTAAACACTTTATTATGATGGAAAGTGATATTAAAGGTAATTTGCAGGTGGTAATGCCCGATGGCACCAAGGGAACAGAACGAGACTTTGCCAAGAGACTCAGGGTCCGAGCAACACCTGTTTTTATTTTTTATGATAAAGATGGAAATCAAGCTCTAAGGACAACCGGATATTTAGATTCCAACAAATTTTATCTAGCAGGAAAATATGTAGTAGAAGGTCTTTACAATACAGATAAATCCTTTTTCCAATATCTACAGGACCAAAACTGATCATGGGTTTTTGCTGGCGTACTCATGTTTGGATAATATTTCTGTTAATGATTGCAGTTACAAGTTTATGGGCTGAAGAAAAAAAACTAACACTGAATGCTCTTGATATTTTTAGTTTGATTGAGGCAAATGGAGATCACGCCTTTGCAATTACTGATGCTGATTTTGCAATTGCTCAAGCTAGGCTCATCCAAGCAAAATCAGCCCTAAATCCTGACTTAATGTTGAATGCTGTTGGACAGAATTTTCGGTCGATTGAAAATAATATTGCAGAAATCTATGGAGCTTCTAAAGAGTGCATGCCCGGTTATGATTCTGGTAAAAAAGAATTAGAAGTTGTTGCTACAAGTTATGATACTGTTAGGGCCAAGCTTCCTCTGATTTCAAAAAAACATACTGTTCTTCTTGAGGGCCTGGCATTGTTCTATAATCTCCACACCTCCGAACTTAAGTTGCGAGCTTATAATGAAATTCATGCATCTGCATATGTGCGTTGGGACAGGGCTAAAGAACAGCTAAAACTGGCGCAAATTGGACCTGTTGAAGTATCTAAAGCCTTGATGCGGGTTGAAAAAACTCGCCTTGACTATTTTGTAGAGCGTACTCGTAATAACAATTACCGTATGCGTTTGGAAGAATTGATCAATCAGCCTTTGCCGGATGAACTTATCTCGCCCCCAATAGCGCCAGAGATAACGCCCTACGAGGCTGATAGAGAAAAATTTGCTGAGATAGTTTTGAGGCGAAACCCTCAAATGCTGGCTTTGCTCAACAAGTCAAAGGCAGCTGGCATAAGACCTTCTGCAATAAACAAGTTGCCAAGTGAGCGGGATTCTGGAAACGCAGGACACTCAAATCACGACAGGCCTCAGCGTAATTGCCTTGCGGCGAAGGAAAGCCGTATCAACGCACTTATGGAGCTTAAACGTCGTCAACTTCGTACAGAGGCACACATGGCTTTAATGAACAGGGCTGATAATTTTCAACGCATTATTGCTGCAAGGGCAGAGTTTGATTTCGCTCAGAAATATTTATTGCGTAGTCAACAGCTTTATTCTCTTGAACGAGACACTAATCTTGGAGAGGCGATGTTTAAACATTCTCAAGCAGAGGCTGAGTTAATTCGTGCGACTAGTGCCTACAGACTTGAGTCGGCTGGGATTGCTGTGTTATTAGGTGACCATCCGTCTAAAGGTCTGGAACGCAATTATTTAGCATCTTTATTGGGCCCTAACAAAGTTTTCACTGGGGACTTTGTCCCTAAAAGCGGAAGTGGTTTTGGGCAAGATGATCAAAATAAACTTAATTAAGAATATCGAACAATGTATTTAAAAAAAATTGTATGCAGAGACTTTTTATCTATTTTCTTGCCAGTTTTTTTTATTTTAGTTTTATCAAACGAACATACAAAAGCAGAAGAGTACAATCTAACTTTTGCTGTCTCTGGTGTGGTTTCCTCTGTTGAGGCAAATATTGGAGACAAAGTAAAAGTAGGAACTATATTAGCAGTTCTAGATCATGCACCTTTTGATGCAGAGAGACGTGCTGCTGTGGCCACTTATAATTTAGCCAATTTAGTGCTAACCCTATCTGAGGATAGATTAGAACAGTCCCAAGAATTATTTGATGCACTATCCATCTCAGGGGAAGAATTAGAGAAGTCAAAAATTGAATATGCAAAGTCTTTATCTGGCTACAAGGTTGCAAAATCACAAGTTGAAATTGCTACTTGGCGCTTGCAACAGGCGACCTTGAAGTCTCCATTTGTTGGGATTGTCACCGCCATTCCAGGCTATCCTGGAATAGTTGTAAATAACAATGGATTTGAAAAGCCAATCATAGTTATCAAAAAAGAATAATTGTTTCTGTAAAAAGTTATTGGAGTTTGGTTATTGTCAAATTTAGATTCTACAAGTGCATATCTTATTGATATGGATGGTGTCCTTGTTAAAGGTGAGACACCAATTGAGGGAGCTATTGATTTTATTGATCGCCTTCGTGAAAGTGGTAAACCATTTCTGCTGTTTACAAATAATTCAAAATTTTCACCAGAATCTCATTCTACTCGCTTGTCTGGGATGGATTTTCAAATTCCAGCAAAAAATATCTTTACATCTGGAATGGCAACAGCGCAGTTCTTAGTGAATCAAAACATTGAAGGTTCAGCTTTTGTCATAGGTGAGAGTGGATTATTTACCCCTCTGCAGGAAATGGGTTACACGCTAACTAAAGAAAATCCTGACTATGTGGTTCTGGGGGAGCTTGATACATATGATTTTCGGGCGATTTGTAAGGGAGTAGAATTGATCCGAGAAGGTGCAATATTTATTGCTACAAATCCAGATGAAATCATTCCGGGAAAATTTGGAATTGAGCCTGGCTGTGGAGCTGTTGCGGCAATGATAGAAAAGGCAAGTGGAAAAAAACCCTACTTTATTGGCAAACCTAACCCATTAATGATTCGCTACGCACTAACCACACTTGGGGCTCGAGCACAAGATGCAGTTATAATAGGGGATCGAATGGAAACTGATGTAATTGCTGGTTTGGAGAATGGTATGACGACTTATTTGGTTCTCTCAGGGGTTACAAGAAAAAAAGAAATTGAGAGATTTCCGTACCGCCCAACTCAAGTTTTTAAGTCAGTAGCCGAGATATTTCCTTAAAAAATGGTATTAGACATATCATTATGGTAATTAGATTAAGTTTTGTATTCAGCTTATTAAAAAGATCAATTTGAAAACTTCAATGAGATTTAAACAATTTAACGTTCTCGGAATGCCAATAGAGATATGCGGTAATAATCCAAAAACAGGGTATTATCGTGACGGTTTTTGCCATACTGAGATTGAAGATGTTGGCATCCACACAGTATGTGCCGTTGTTACAAAAGAGTTCCTCGATTATTCATTCAAACAAGGCAATGATCTGATAACGCCGCGGCCTGAATTTAATTTTCCTGGCCTGCAACCGGGTGATACTTGGTGTCTTTGTGCAAAACGTTTTGAAGAGTCAAGATTAGCGGGGTGTGCACCAATGGTAAAATTGACTGCAACTAATGAGAAAACTCTTGAAATTGTCTCTTTGGAGATACTTAAAAAATATCAGATAGACTTAAACTGAGCATTCTCTATTTATGGCATAAGTATTATTAAAAATTAGACTTGATAGTTTTATGACAAAAATGAGTAATATTGAAAACAAAAGTCGATTTTTTATTAACTTCTTCCTCTTTTCCTGAAGACGAACCATAATCCAGCCATAGCGCCTATGCAGCCATCTGTAAAAATAGCTTCTACTACTTCTTTAAATTCTGGTGTATTCCACGAACCGCTGTTTATAAGAATTCCAAGATACTCTGGGTTCCTAATAAGTGGCGTAACTCCTAGTAGCAAAAAACCAAGAAGCACAAGCTGAATTGAAGAAAATTTGTCATACCAGGAGACGTTTTTACTCATAAGTAACCCACCCACTGCAATCATTACTACTTTATAAAATCTAAAAAAAACGAAAAAAATTTATAAATGTGGTTTTTTGAAAATAATTCTAAGAATTATTATTTCGAAATCTTTCACTAACTTGTTTCTATTAACAGAATCTAAACCTAGCTGGTCTAACTCAGATTAATTAGTAATCAATAATTGGTAACATTGATTTTCTATATTTAATTGGCAGTTTATGAATTTTAGAATCACCAGTTTTTCAAAAGCGATGAATTCTTATATTATGAGTGTTGTTTCTGCTCAGTAGGTATTTTTATTAAAGTGATAAGTAGATATTGGTAAAGTTTGATCTTGGTGCCCCCCGCCAGAATCGAACTGGCACTCTCTTGCGAGAACGGGATTTTGAATCCCGCGCGTCTACCAGTTCCGCCAGAGGGGCACAAATGGTAGAATTGTAACTTAAGATTACAAAAGATAAATTACAATAGTCAACAAGCCTTAATTTAAATTTTGAGATATACTGTTAAATAAAAAAACTTAATTAATTTTATAAAAAATAAATTAATTAAGTAAAAATAAAGTTTTGTAATACTATCAACTTCCTCTTTTTTCCTGAATTCTTATTCTCACAAATCAAAGATAAAGTAATATTTCAATAATACTAATTTAAGATTTTTGATGCCCAAATAAAAACATGAAATTGCGCTATTAGTTATTAACTGTTGTTTAATGTTTCTTCTATAGCCTAATCTCGTGAAATAATAATTTAAACTGTAAACCTCTTGATCCTTAAGCGAGATACGAAGATGCGTTATGGTACTTTTGTCTCTAAATATAAAATTCAGCGCTCTAAAATTAGTTATAATCTACTAACACCAAAACCAGATCCAAACAGAGAAAATTCATTGCGTCCGGAACCAATTAGAGCATCTCTAAGTGATGCTTATGCTCTGCTAGCACCATATGTTGGAGTGAGAATAAAAGAACAGCTCAAGGCGGTTGTTCCGTTAGCGTTGTATTTAGGCTTATTTCAAGTTTTTGTGCTTGATTATCCAATTCAAGAGGCTACGGCACTTTGTTTGGGTCTTGTTGCAGTTATTATCGGGTTGGCTATTTTCATGGAGGGCCTTAGCTCAGGTTTAATGCCATTTGGAAACATTATTGGAACTAACTTGCCAGCCAAAGCTTCAATGCCAGTGGTGCTTCTAATTCTGGGAATATTGGGAGTTGGAGTAACCTTTGCCGAACCAGCTATTGGTGCTCTTCAAGCTTTTGGCTCTTCAATCGATGTTATAAAAGCCCCATACTTATTTGAACTTTTAAATAATTGGACCCTGCCTCTTGTTTTGATGGTTGGCGCAGGAGTTGGAATTGCAGCAATACTTGGTACTGTCAGATTTATTTATGGTTGGTCGCTGAAGCCGTTAATCTATATTTCAGTAATACCGCTTGGATTTCTATCGGCTTTTTTTTGGTTTAACCCTGACTTACGAAGTATTCTCGGTCTAGCTTGGGATTGTGGCGCAGTTACTACAGGACCTGTAACAGTGCCACTAGTGTTAGCTATCGGTATTGGAATTGCAAACTCTGCTGGAAAAGGGAATTCATCATTGTCCGGTTTTGGTGTGGTTACACTTGCATCCTTGTTTCCAATAATGGCTGTTCTTTTACTTACTCTTTTTGTTTATTCTGTAATTACACCTGATCAAATCATTGCTAATGCGGCGGCAATAAAAGATTCTGTAAATTCGGAGGTTTCTGTTTGGGAGCAAACACCTCTCGTAGAAATAATTCTTGGAGTAAGAGCTATTGTTCCTTTGGTTCTATTCTTAGGATTCGTATTGTTCGTAGTTTTACGATCAAAGTTAACGAACACGCTTGTTACGGTTTATGGACTGTCCTTGTGTGTGATTGGCATGTGTATTTTTAATATTGGACTTACTTATGGATTAGGGGCAATGGGCACTCAAACAGGCCAGGGGTTGCCGGGGGCCTTCATTGAGACAAATTTAGTTGAGTCATCACCAATTTTCTCACATTTAGTAGGTATCATAGTTGTTATTTTGTTTGCTTTCGTTTTAGGTTTTGGGGCAACGCTTGCTGAACCTGCATTGAATGCTCTTGGTCTGACAGTTCAAAAGCTGACAAATGGTGCGTTTAAAAAAGAGATGCTTATGTATAGTGTTGCAATCGGCGTTGCAGTCGGTATTTCCCTCGGAGTTGCAAAACTCGTGTTGGATTTGGATCTTGCAACACTATTATTACCGCTCTATTTGGCTGGTTTAATATTGACTGCTCTTTCCTCAGAGGAATTTGTGAATGTTGCTTGGGATAGTGCGGGTGTGACTACCGGACCAGTAACAGTTCCCTTAGTGCTTGCAATGGGCTTAGGCCTAGGAAAGGCAGTATCCGCTACAGAGGGTTTTGGAATTCTATCATTAGCAAGTATTTGTCCAATAATAGCAGTATTAACAATGGGTCTATTGATAAAAATACAGCAGAAACGCCAATCTGCGGCTTAACAATATTTGATGGAGGTACCTAAAATTGGCTGATAGACATATTATATACTTAACTGACGTAAAGATGATTACTTGTGTGTTACAAAATGGCCTTGGTGAGGAGGTATTGGAGGCGGCCAAGAATGCAGGTGCCCAAGGTGCAACGATAAGTTATGCACAGGGTACAGGTATCAGAGATAGAATGGGTCTGTTGGGAGTAACTATCGATGAACAAAAAGAGGTTTTACGCCTTATAGTTTCAGATGATCAAGCAGACCGCGTTTTTGAGGCAATATATCTGGCAGGCAAACTAGATACGCCGGGTAAGGGTATAATGTATGTTTCAAATCTTGAAAATGTAGCTACTCATATACCTCAAACAGTCGTAGACTCAGTATCAGAATAATCAGTAGGGTAATACCATGTTTATTGAATTAGGCTCTATGCTCTCACTTAAAATTGGAAAAGCTGTTTACGAAGAGCTAGAAAAAGATGAGCGCGTTACATACGTTTTCCTTGAAAATGGTCGTAGCAATGATCTTTTCGAAGATCGTCAATTCGGCACATTCGGTGAGGCTGCGCTATTAACCGTAATTGTAGATAAAAAAGATGAAAAAGAAATTTTTGAAAAGATTTTTGAGACGTCAAGATTAACTGATGAAAATAATGGCATTCAGTATACTTCCTCATCTCTCGCTAAAACGTCCTTTGAAGGCCCCCGCTGAACCATCTTTTTTCTGTGACAAGAGCAATTAAGTTATTAAAATGTTGGGCAGAAAGTGACAGATTCTTCTATATGCAGTTTATTTAATAATTTTTTCTGAAATTCCCAGAACTAAACTTACTGACAATTATTTCTATTCAAATCAATTTCTGCATGTCATTTTGAAAGTAAGAATGATTGATTTATGTATTATTATAAAAATGGATAAACAAATTGTTTTATAGGGCGTTTTTCTTCATTGTCTTGATTTTGTTTTGTGAGCTGATACGTCTTGGCTTGTTATATGTTTTAAATTATTGAGTGCGTCTGATACTCACCCCTATATACATAGCTATTTTTGAGTATGCAGCTGTCAGCTTTTATTTCAATTAATAAAGAGAGTATGGAGCTATAATTGCATGCTAGGACTTGTGAATGTAAGGTGTGTGTAACTAGCATCGTCAGGTTTGGAGTGTTTATTTTGAATGGTTTTATGATTTTAGTTTGCAAAACTAGTCTAAACTTTACTAACTAAAAAATCTATTTACTGCGCTTTGTTGATGAAAGACCGTGACCCCCTTTAAAGTGAATAATTTACTTTCCTGTAGATGACTATGCCAGATTGTTATTTGCAAAATTATGACAATAGAAAATTTTACAATTTTATTGGTAGTTGGATTTTTCTCTGTAATCCAATCAATTTTTGGAATGGGCGTACTAGTTTTCGGTACACCAACCTTGTTGTTATTGGGATATGATTTTATAACTACACTTGGCTATGTCTTGCCAGCATCCTTTACAATTTCTTTGTTACAGGTGCTTACAGCACGTACAAAAAAGGTGCCAATTTCTGGTTATCTTTACTTACTTTGTCTGCCCGGAATTGGTATTGGCTTGTGGTTAACTGATGTCATTTCAATTACATCTTGGACAAATAGGTTGGTTGGAGGAACGCTTTTGATATCGGCCTTGGTCCGCTTTTGGCCTCCATCACAAAAATTAGTTGCCTTCCTTTTGAACAGATACTTACCATTTTATCATTTTTTTATGGGAGTAACACATGGTTTGACCAATCTTGGGGGTGCTCTATTAGCAATATTGGCTAGTGGTAGAAGTAATGATAAAGAAGTCATTAGGTATACTATTGCACATTACTACATTTCATTCAGCAGTATTCAAATGTTGTTTCTTACGGTTTCAATGGGCCATGGTGATTTGCTTGTAAAAAATCTTTCAACAGCCGTTGTTGCAGCTATCGTTTATCTTCTTGTTGGTAATAGAATTTTTAATAGTAGCAATAATCACTACTACAACTTTGCTTTGAGTCTGTTCATCGCAGCTTATGGTATTGCTATACTAATAAAGCTATAATTCTAAATCAAATTAAGTCTTGATATACATCTAGGAAATAATTCCTAATCTTTCTTGGCTGAGACGGTGTGACTGCACAGTTTTAACAAATTAATTGGATTCTTAGGGATAAGTTCTGATGTCAGAAAACTATTTAAACCAAATCTTGAATGCTCGTGTTTACGACGTTGCTATAGAAACACCACTTGAGACTGCAGGGGTTCTTAGTGGTAGGTTGAATAATAACATACTTATAAAGCGTGAGGACCTGCAGCCAGTCTTTTCTTTTAAAATTCGTGGTGCCTATAATAAATTGGTTCAATTGACTGAAAAAGAAAAAATTTGCGGTGTGATAGCGGCGTCTGCTGGTAATCATGCCCAAGGTGTAGCTTTAGCAGCAAATAAACTTTCTATTCCAGCAACTATTGTGATGCCTCAAACGACACCAACTATTAAAATTGAGGCGGTTAAAAACTGGTCTCCACGTGTGATATTGCATGGTGATGATTATCAGGAGGCCTACGCTGAGTCACTTTTGATTTCAAAAAAAGAGTCTCTTACCTATATTCATCCCTTTGACGATCCCCATGTTATAGCCGGCCAAGGAACGATTGCCATGGAGATTCTGCGGCAGTGCAAGGAAGAAATTGACATAATTTTTGTTCCAGTCGGCGGTGGTGGGCTTATTTCCGGTATAGCCTCTTATGTGAAGGCAGTTCGTCCAAAAATCAAAGTTATTGGAGTCGAGCCAGAGGATGCAGCTTCTATGACCCGTTCTCTGGAGAATAACCGTCGAGTGCGACTTGATGAAGTTGGTACTTTTACCGACGGCTGTGCTGTTCGAGAAGTTGGTAAAGAAACTTTTAGACTTACTAGTAAGCTGGTTGACGGGATGATAACAGCCTCGGTTGATGAGATTTGTGCAGCGATAAAGGACATATTCGAAGACACACGAGTAATAGCAGAACCAGCAGGTGCACTTTCTATGGCAGGTTTAAAAAACTATGTCGCAAATAAGGGGATTGTTGATAAAACCTTAGTAGCCATTAATTGTGGAGCAAATATAAACTTTGATCGTCTTCGGCATATTTCAGAACGTGCTGAAATTGGGGAAAAGCGAGAAAGTTTATTTGCTGTAACAATACCTGAAAAACCAGGAAGTTTTCGTCAATTTTGTACAATACTCGGAAAGGTCTCAATTACAGAATTTAATTACCGTTACGCTGATGAGGTTGAAGCAAAAATTTTTGTGGGTGTTAAGCTTACTGGAGGTCAAGAAGAAAAATTAGTATTGATGAAAAATTTTAAACAAGGGGGCTTTCAAGCAACTGATATTTCTGACAACGATATTGCTAAATTACACATACGCCACATGGTAGGTGGCCGTGCTAAAAATTTGGAGAATGAGGAAGTTTATCGTTTCCAATTTCCTGAAAAGCCCGGAGCTCTTCTAAACTTTCTTAATCACTTGGGGGAACAATGGAACATAAGTCTATTCCATTATCGAAATCACGGTTCAGCTTTTGGGCGTGTGCTTTGTGGCATTCAAGTACCAAGAGCTGAAATTGAAAAATTTCAGTACTTTTTAACTAAGCTTGGCTACCCCCATTGGTCTGAAACTAAAAACTCAGTTTACAAGACATTTCTTCGTTGAAATCAGAGCGACTTCGAAAGTGGTAAGGCTAATTATGGCTTTTTCCAGTTCTTGATTATCGTCCAACCGCCATTATGCTTTGCCTCAAGCAAGTACGAATGATTATTATCCATTTTAACATTTAATACTTCCTGCCACTCAGATCTTTGGGAGTGAACAAGAAGATGCGTATATTTTTGGTCGATAATGGTAGCTCGAAAAGCCTCTTTTTTTAGGTCATGAAACACGCTCAGATGGCCTTTGTATATATCATCGCCACCTAATTCGTAACGCGCGATGACGCCTGCCTCACCGCTACCTTGTGGATCTATCACAGACAGAGAACTTCCTTTAGCCAATAGATCCTTTATATCTTTGGCTACTGTTCTATAGTGGGAAACAGGCTGGAAACGGTCAAAGCGTAATTTATTAGCAAAAATAAAAGGAGCCAAAATGATCAGGGCTACGGGAAGCCATGAAAGGCTGTTTGGTAATTTCAAACGCCTCTTGTACTTTTGCCATAAAAAACCTGCTCCGTACGCACTAAATGCGACGCCGACCAGACCAAGTTGCATGTTGTAACGCCAGTAGGAGGAGGCTCTGAGTGCATCAATTTTTCCGAAAACTGTAACATAGGAGAATAGTAGAAAAGCATTGTGACCGAGGAAGATAGTAGCCGCTATGATTGCAAAACGATCGAAAGGTGTTTTGTAATGAATTAAACCTCTTAACCCAAGGCAGACAATTGCCAGCATCAAAAGAAGATACGCTCCTTTCTTAGACAAGATTATCAGCATCATTTTAAGAATTTGCGGAATGTACTCTATTACCCAGTTAGAATAGGGTAAAATTTGCATCTCATCACCCGCGAGTTCCTGCGAAACGTAGTACCGCCAGGTTGAATAAATGATGATGGCTGGTATTACCATCTTGGGAAGTATGAGAAACAAATCGTAAACTTTGATTTTTGGATCTCTCAGGCCAGTCAGAGCTAGAGCCACTACAACAATAGCAGCCATTGCCAATGTTGATTGTTTTAGATTTACTAATAAAGCCAACAATAAACCAATTTGAAGAGCTAATTGAGTGCCTTCTTCATGCCGTCCATCACGTAAGTTACCAAGCATCTGCCATCCAATAATAGCTGATAGTCCCGTGATAGCTGCCGTCGAGACGTCAACATAAGACGTCAAGACTACTTTCTGTGCAAAAGTTGTGTTCAAAAGCGTTGTAGACAGGACGCCAACAGCACAGAGTTTCCAACTGGGCTCAGTATTGTATTTTTCCTGGCCCATACCTGTACGAATAAGCCGGATTGAAGCAATGCTGAATGTCAATAATATCATTACATTTGTCAAAGCTCCAGCACTCTCCAAAAATCGCCCACCAATAGAGCTGGCCATATAATTAATATAATGCCAGCCAAAAGGATTAGCGATTAGATTACCTCCACGATGGGCGTTTTCCTTAGTTGGGAATTCATGAATTTCTGTGAGTAATTTGGGAGTGGTCAGCCAGTTTGAGAATTCGTCCCATTGTGAGCCAGCCATGCCTGAAACTAAAACCAACAGGGGTAATGCAAGAATAAATATCTTGTGTGTTCCAGCAGGCAACAAATATCCATCTCGACGATAGGCTAGAAAACCTGACACAATGGCTAAAGCTACAGTTATCAGCCCAATTGTAGTGAAAGACGCTGTAGTAAAAACACCTCCTAAGGTAAAAATAAAGCTAACAATGGCCCAACCGAAAAACGGTGCCAATGCCTCATGGCGTTTTGAGCCACTGGCGTACGCACCAAGGGCAGTTAAACCAAGCCACATAATGATCACGCTCGCTAATGCAATGAATTGCTCGCTTCCGTTGATAAAATTTTGAATATATCCGGTTATCACATTCATAGATGTTTGCGCTTCCAGACCGTGATACTAAAAAGAGGTGCAATGGCTATCGGTATAGATTTTTGCTTAATTTTTGAGAAGAATGTCTCTGACATTCTCTCTATATCCAAAATATTTGTGGTGTGATAATGGCCTGAAAAACCGGCTAAACGCCTTCCTATTTTGTATATCCAATTTTCAGTAGGGCCACACAAAAAAAGCAGTCCATCCTCTCTCAAAGACATGTGGAGTTGCTCAAGCAGTTCAGGGATATTGTCATTATGTTCAAGGCTGTCGAGAGCAAAAATTGCACGGTACTTGTTGGGTTGAAGTGTACCAAGCGTTTGGCGTACTGCTAGTGGATTAAAATGAATGAGAGCCTCAGATAGCTTGTCGTTTATTTCGATGAAATGATAAGGCTCTGTAGTTTGAAGTACATAAAACAACTCGCCGGATGCTGCACCAAAATCTAGAACTGGTCCTTTATTGCAGTAGCTTTTGTAGGCTTGAGCCACGCTGTCAAGGCGCCACCAAGAAATGCCTGCAGCTGCCAGATTGTTGTGGACGTAAGAAGGAATGCAACTTTCCTCAATTTGCTCAAATTGGCGCTTTATGTCAAAATAGTCTCTCAGAAGAGAACGTCGCAGATTAACAATGTTCCACAATTTCATAATCTTTACCTTTTGGTGAATTTAGAGATAGAGGAATACTCTAGAAAAATTATTTTTTTATTTTAAGTATAAAAACAATTGAGTGACCAAATAGTGCAAGCAATTAATTGATATTAGTCTAGGTTGTTTTTTTTGGTATTTCGATAGATTATATATTTAAAATTTTTATGCGCATTGTTTGGCGCAGCATCCCTTTGAATCTCTTCAAAACCGGCATTCAAGACAGCGCGTTGCTGAGTAGGATTTTGATACAGATACAGTGAATTAACAAATTTTTGGTTAATAATATCTAGCGTTTTTGTTACCACATCACAATCGTAAGAATTATGATTAAAGGCAAAAAGAACAATATCACGATGTCTGTCTTTAGGGATATTGATAAGTATTTGATCCGCCCAATAGACACTCTCTACATTTGCATGAATGTGTAAAACACTAGCGTTTGATATTTGTTTTTGTGACTTCTCAATGGGTGGGGGAGGTAAATTTTTCTGTGATCTTTTTGATAATACTTCATTTAGTTCAACGCCAACACAGATTTGGAAAAATTTAGTCTCATTGGCAATTAATAGGGTTTTTCCCGAACCAGCACCCAAATCCACAAAAATTGGGATCAAATTTGGATTGCTGTATCTAATCCCTGAAGTATACCATTCAAAGGACTTTCTAATCATTTCAAAACATACCGAGGTATAAACCGGCATATATATCATATAACGACTGTCCTCGTAACCATCCGCTTTAATCTCAGTCGTATTGACATTCCTCTTCAAATCAAACCAATGCAATTCTTTGAATGTATCAAACACACGACCAAAGGCATACATTCCACTTCCGTGATAAGTAAAAATGTTGAAGTAGTCTTTAATGTTCAAGTTTTTCTCCCAATAAAATATTATGCACACAACTTAACAATCTTTATGAATAAAACCACTTGCACCAAGTGTACCAGAGATTTTTTTGATAACCTTGAGGATATCCCTATAAAGGGCACATGAAGGCGCCGGTACTTCAAGCCTCATACTCAGTGTACAAATGATTTTCTGTTACAAACCTATGGGGCCTGCGTGGCTCTGCGGTCAGCCGCACGAACTAGAAGGGCTATAATTTATGGTTATTGTTCTTCAAGCGGATTAGTGATTGTTGAGGGTAAAGAAATAGCAGGGGTAACCGAACTCTATGGAGCCTCTGAGGGCTGTCTTGCTTCAATTAATTGTTTGCTGCGTAAGTCAATCCAATTAAAAACATCATACCATACTTTTTTAGCCTGAAGATCGCGCATCAGCATGTGATAACCATCATCATACAAGATTACTTTTCGTGTTACTTTGCCCTTTTCTGGTAATCTTGAGAGCATTACCATAATTGGTTTTTTTGGAATGACTTCATCTTTTTTTCCGTAAAGTACCAATAATGGTTGATTTAGTTTCCAGGCTGACTCAATCGCCTGATCCATTAGGTTTGTGAGACCATATATAGCATCTACACGGGTTTCTTTAATAATCAAAGGATCTTTGTTGAGGGCTCGTAACATTTCTATATTATCTGAAGCTTTGATTTTAAGGCTTCTCCCCGTCAGTTTTGCTCTTGGAAACGTATGGGCGGTGACCCACAGTGCGGTAGTTTGATACCAAGGCATGAATTGGCGTCCCCATACTGCTGGAGCGGAGAGAATCACTCCTCTTAATCCCAGGTCTCTCGCTTGCTCATGAGCATCTTTAAGGGCTACCATAATAACGGCCCCGCCCATGCTTTCACCTAACAAGTAAAGTGGGGTCTTAGGATGGCGTGCTCGAATAAGCAAAGTAAGACTCAATAAGTCAGCAGTTAGTGTTTTAACACCTGCCCAAAAACCACGATTTGGAGCAGCCCCGAAGCCTCGTTGATCATAGGCATATGTGGTAATATTATTCCTTGAGAAAAAAACTGCTGCTACATTGATAAACTTACTGTAGTCATTAAAGCCATGTACAGCCAGGATAATGGCTTTTGGAATGGGTTCGCTTGACTTCCATTTACGAATTGGAAGATGTGTCCCATCACTAGTGATAAAATAATTATTGTTTAATGATGGTTCTTTCGTAGGCGGAGATAGATTTTCATAAGTTTTTAGAGCACAGGCATTAAGTAACATTGTCACAAAAATCATTGAAGTAGAAATGATCCTACAGAAGTTCATAGTTAAGGTTTGTTTTTTTGTGTACCAGAGAAATTTGGGGTAGTTAAGGAGATAAAAATATCTTCAAGTTCCACTTCTTTGGTTACCACATCTGAGACGTTTAATCCGGCCTGGTAAATGACACTTAATATTTTGCCACTATCTGTTTTACTAGGCGTATAGCAAAATCGCAGTTTCTGAGGGCTCTGGAGTTCAGCTTTATACTGCTTCATTAATTTGGGCACACAAGTTAAGGTTTCTCGAATAGTTACAATCATTTCCTTTGAATCAAGTTTTTTTAGTAATAAACTCGTTGGTTCACAAGCAATCAAATTCCCCTCTTTAAGAATGGCAATTTGATCGCAAAGCTCTTCAGCCTCTTTTAGGTAATGGGTTGTGAGTAATATTGTAGTGCCACGTGCATTTAATTCCTGTACGTAAGTCCATAATTGGTGGCGAAGCTCTACATCAACACCAGCTGTTGGTTCATCAAGAACCAAAACTGGTGGCGAGTGAACCATAGCCTTGGCGACCAGCAAGCGGCGACGCATTCCGCCAGATAGGGTGCGTGAGTAGACATCGGCCTTACTCAATAAGCCAACAGCTTTGAGAATTTCATCCGTTTTGCGAGCATTGCTGGGGACACCATATAATCCCGCTTGAAGCTCAAGGGACTCTCGAGGTGTAAAAAAAGGGTCAACGTTCAGTTCTTGGGGCACAACACCGATTGAGCGCCGTGCGGCACGCATATTGGTTTCAATGTCATATCCCCATATTCTCGCGGCTCCAGATGTAAGGGTAACTAGTCCAGCTAATATATTTATCAAAGTTGATTTTCCAGCTCCATTTGGGCCTAAAAGTCCAAAAAAAGATCCCCCAGGTACTCTCAGACTTACCTTGTTTAGAGCTGGCGAAGTAGAAGTGCTATTCTGATGCAAATAAGTTTTGCTCAGATTTTCGATTTCAACAGCGTTTTTAGAGGTTGTCTTTTTCATCGGGCTCTGCTGTCTATAGGAAAAAAAGTATAGATATGTACTATATGCGGGCTTTGAAATTTAGTCGACAATCGCTATCATTGTGTAATAGTGCGTTCAACACCTGTATATAGAAATCCAATGCAAGGTATAACATGGAAGTAGCAGAAACCATCATTGTAAATAAACCCTCAGTCAGTTGTGACGGGGGTGGTGGCGCATTAGGCCATCCTAAAATCTATTTGACAATTTCTAAGGGCGGAGAAATTGTTTGTCCCTATTGTTCACGCACATTTAAACTAGATGATGGCGTGTCTAAATCCGGTAAACACTAACGTATTGTGTCCAAAGAAAGCCCCAATCCTCGCCACGTGTACCTGATTGATGGTTCAGGTTTTTTGTTTCGTGCATATTATGGCATCAAAGAACGCTTGTCTCGAGCCGATGGAACGCTGGTGAACGCAGTTCATGGTTTTAGCACCATGCTGATGAAGCTAATTGATGACACAGATGCCGACTACATAGCAGTAATTTTTGATAGTGCACGTAAAACTTTCCGCAACGATATATATCCTAAATATAAGGCTAACAGAGATGCGCCACCAGCGGACTTGATTCCACAGTTTGAATTGGTTCGCGAAGCGACCCGCGCTTTTAATGTTGCTTGTGTGGATATGCCTGGCTTTGAAGCTGACGATTTGATTGCTACTTACGCCACTCAGGCTATTAAAATGGGTGCAAAGACGACAATTGTCTCATCTGATAAGGATTTAATGCAGTTGGTTGATGATAATGTGATGATGTTTGACGCAATGAAAAATAAGGAAATTCGCTCCGCTGAAGTTGTAGAAAAATTTGGTGTTACGCCAGATCGGGTGACAGAAGTACAAGCTCTTGCTGGGGATAGTTCAGATAACGTTCCGGGAGTGCCCGGAATTGGTTTGAAAACTGCAGCTCTGCTGGTAAACGAATATGGAGACCTAGATGGAGTTTTGGATCATGCTAAAGAGGTTAAACAGCCTAAACGTCGTCAAAGTTTAATTGATTTTGCTGCCAATGCCCGCCTGTCAAAAAAGCTTGTCACACTTAAAAGGGATGTGCCAGTAAAAGTGCCATTGAGTGAATTTGTAGTAAAAATACCAGATCAAAGTAAACTTCTAACTTTTTTAGCGGCGCAAAATTTTAAGAATTTGGCGGATCGGGCCACCAGCCGTTATGGATTTGAGCCACTTCCTAGTGGCCCAAATGCTGAGGTGAAGAAAAAAATTGGGACCTTCTATGAGTTAGTTCAAGATGTGGATGTTTTAAAAAAATGGATTAATGGCGCATCTTTTAAAGGCTTCGTTGCTATTGACACAGAAACTACGTCTATTGATGCGACACAGGCGAAATTAGTTGGCATATCACTCTCTTATGAGGCTGGACAGGCCTGCTATATCCCGCTCTCCCACAAGACGCCAGAAACGCAATGCATATTAAATTTAGATGATGAGAACTCAGAGAATGCAGAGGTTACTGCCCCAGAGCAGATTAATTTTAATCAAGCTCTTAAGATACTGGAAGGTCTGCTAAGTGACCCTTCAGTTCTTAAGATTGGCCATAACATTAAGTATGATGCTCAGGTTTTAGCAAGTTATGGTATCCAGATAAGCCCTTTTGATGACACTATGTTACTATCTTATGTTCTAGACTGTGGGCGGCATGCTCATAATTTAGATGAGCTCTCAATGCTGCATTTTGATCATAAAAACATCAAGTTTAAAGATATAGCTGGATCTGGAAAATCACAAATCACCTTTGATAAAATTGGATTGGAAAAGGCCCTTGATTATGCTGCCGAGGATGCAGACATGACTTGGCGCCTTTTTGAACGTTTGAAGCCGCAATTAGTTGATCAAAGCATGGTCACAGTCTACGAAACTCTGGAACGGCCATTGATAGGTGTATTAACAGAGATGGAGCGCCGGGGTATTAAGGTTGATGCTGAGGAGTTGAAACGACTTAGTGACGATTTTGCTTTCCGTCTGTCGGATCTTGAAAAGCAAATTTACGATCTTGCGGGTCGTGAATTTAATGTTGCTTCGCCTAAGCAACTTGGGGAAGTTTTGTTTGATGAAATGGGTTTGCCGGGCGGGAAAAAAGGAAAGACGGGAGCCTACGCTACTGGAGTTGAAATACTCGAAAAACTTGCAACCGATGGTCATCAGTTGCCAAGAATGGTTCTTGAGTATCGCCAATTAGCAAAATTGAAGAGCACATATACTGATGCTCTAACCGCACAGATTAATCCAACCACAGGCAGGGTTCATACTTCTTTCTCTATGGCAGGAACATCAACAGGTAGATTAGCCTCAAGTAATCCAAATTTGCAGAATATTCCTGTGCGAACTCAAGAAGGGCGAAAAATCCGTGAGGCTTTCATTCCTGAGGTTGGTTGTAAGCTACTAAGTGCTGATTATTCACAAATTGAACTTAGGCTTCTGGCTCACGTTGCTGGTATTGATACTCTGGTTGAAGCTTTTAGATCCGGCGAAGATATTCATGCAATTACTGCCTCACAGGTATTTGGTGTCTCCACAAAGGACTTGGATCCTATGTTACGTCGTCAGGCTAAGGCTATAAACTTTGGTATTATTTATGGGATCTCTTCCTTTGGTCTGGCCCGTCAATTAGATATTTCAAAAAAGGAAGCCTCTGATTATATTAAAGCTTACTTTGAGCGCTATCCAGGGATTCTTGATTACATGCAGAGAACTAAAGAAGAAGCCTTAAGTCAAGGTTACGTGACGACGCTATTTGGACGCAAATGCCATATCAAAGGCATTGACGATAGAAATCCAGTAATGCGTAGCTTAGCGGAACGTGCGGCCATCAACGCCCCAATTCAAGGTGGTGCGGCTGATATTATTAAACGGGCTATGGTATCGATGCCGCCTGCCATGGCTGAGGCGGGCCTGGGAGCAAGTATGCTGCTGCAGGTCCATGATGAATTGATATTCGAGGTTCCAAAAAAAGAAATTGAAGTAACTACAGCCGTCGTTAAGGAAATTATGCAAAACGCAGCTAAGTTAGATGTGCCCCTGATTGTTGATGTCGGGATTGGTGACAACTGGAACCAAGCTCATTAAATTTAGTTGATTTGGTGCACGCTAGGTTTTTATGGTGTTTTACCTTGGTCTAACTTTGTGTGACTTCCTAAGAGAGTTAAGTGCCCTAAAAATAAGTAAAACACCTAAAATAACAGCATGGACAATAGGCTGGGTTAGATCTGCCTTGATCATCATCCAGTGATGGATGACGGCACCTATTCCGGCAAGGTACACGCATCGGTGAATCATACGCCAGCGTTTTGCGCCTAGCCATTTGACAACTGCTGTTGGAGACGTGATAGCTAAAGCGAGCAGGATTATAAATGTTACCATTCCTACGGAAATGTATTTGCGTTTAATAATATCAGCTAAAATATCATTCCAATTAAGAAATTGATCAGCAATTACATAGTTGGCTACGTGTAGTAAGGCATAAGTAAAAGCAAAAAGACCAATCATACGTCTGAAACGCACCGGCGTTGACCAGCCAGTTATTACTGCAAGTGGTGTAATGCAAAGTGTTAGAAGAATGAAACGTAAGGCCCAATCGCCAAGATACCGATTGACCATTTCTACCGGATTAGCGTTAAGACCAACACCCAAGTCACCAAATGCTACTTTCCAGATGATCCAAAGTAGAGGTAGCAGTAAAGCGAAAAAGAAGATTGGCTTGGCAATCTTTCGAATGAGAAAATCGTTGGTCATTTTTAGAAGAATTTCTGTAAGTCCATACCGTGGTATAGTTCGGAAACTTCCTCTTCGTATCCATTGAATTTTTTGGTCTCAATTTTGGGCGAGAAGTAGTTGCTACCTAGCCTACGTTCTTTAGCTTGGCTCCATCGTGGGTGGTTAACTGCAGGGTTGACATTGGCATAAAAGCCATATTCATGAGCTGCAGAGCGATTCCAAGAAGTTGGTGGTTGTTTTTCGACCAGACGGATTGACACAATGGACTTAATAGATTTAAAGCCGTACTTCCAAGGGACAACTAGGCGAATCGGGGCCCCATTTTGATTTGGTAATTCTTCTCCATAAAGCCCAACAGTCAATAATGTTAGTGGATTCATTGCCTCATCAATTCGAAGTCCTTCAATATAGGGCCACTCAAGAACCTTCCTTCTCTGGCCTGGCATACGTTCTGGATCGTAGAGAGTTTCAAAAGCAACAAATTTTGCTCTTGATGTTGGCTCAAGACGTTTAATTATATCGGCCAATGGAATTCCAATCCAGGGAACAATCATTGACCAAGCTTCAACACAGCGAAATCTGTAAATGCGTTCTTCAAGTTGATGATGCCTAATCAGTTCATCAAAGTCATATAAGCCGGGCTTCCCCACTTCCCCTTCAATACTTACCGTCCAGGGTTTTGTCTGAAAATTTTTTGCAGTTCGGGCTGGCATTTCTTTGCTGGTGCCAAATTCATAAAAGTTGTTGTAAGTGGTAACAAGGTTATAGGGAGTTGGTTCTTGAGTTGTGCTATACGGACTTGTCTTAAAGTTATCAATTTTATTCTTCTTTTCAGTTCCCAGAGTGTCTCTTGGAAAAAATCCTGGTATCAGGCCTGCAATTGTGGCGGACTTAATAAAATGACGACGGTTCATAAAAACTGATTTTGGAGTAATTTCAGAGCCCTTAACGTCAGAGATTTTTTTTTGTATTATGAGCATTCGCTTATCAGTTTGTGGCTTTATAATAATATATAAACATGTCCTTATATTGACACAATATCTTGATGTATGGAAATTACATTCCATTAAGTAAATAAAATTATCAAGAAAAGTTGCAGCGAGTTAGATTTAGGTATATGGCGGTGTTATGCAAACACTTTATCATTTGTGGCTTTCACCATTTTGTAGAAAGGTCCGAATTGTTCTTCATGAAAAGAAAATCGATGTCAATTTGCAAGTTGAAAATGTCTGGGAAAGGCGTAAGGAGTTTCTTGCTCTCAATCCAGCTGGGTCTGTCCCAGTTCTTCTAGAGCCAGGAGGTCCTGCTCTATCTGGCAGTAATGTCATTAGTGAATTTCTTGATGAAATTCATCCTGAGCCCCCTCTCATTGGCCGTCATCCTTTGGAGCGGGCAGAAGTACGTAGAATTGTTGACTGGTTTGATGATAAATTCAATAAAGAGGTTACCGAGAATTTAGTTGGTGAAAAAGTGATGAAAAGGTTCCTTGGGTTAGGTGCTCCTGACTCTAAAGCAATCAGGGCTGGTCATAGCAACATAAGCACTCACCTTTCATATATTTCCTATTTAGTAGAGAGGCGCAAATGGCTGGCTGGGAATGAATTGACACTTGCTGATATTACTGCTGCAGCACACCTTTCTGCTATCGATTATTTAGGTGATGTGCCTTGGGATGACTATCCCTCAGCCAAAGAATGGTACGTCCGTATTAAGTCACGGCCTAGTTTTCGCCCCCTACTTTCAGATTACATTCCGGGTGCTCCCCCCTCAAAACATTACGCAAACTTGGACTTTTAAGTGACACTAATTATTTCCCAACAATCGTATACTTGGGTGATTTTGCGCTCTTGCCTTCGTCTGACCTCTCCTGAATAAATGTCTATAAAGGCAAACATCTTTTGTGATCTTATGGTTTCAATGACCTTTAAGAAGGTGCCGTTATTATTTTCAAAAATATGTCCAATTTCAGGTTTTTTGTATGTTTTGGAGCTCGAAAGAGCAAAGGTTGGAATATAGCCTCTGTCAATAAGGTTCTCTTCTGGATCAATATAAATTAAACTTAAATTATTAGTCTTAAAAAAGCCTATTTGTATCAAGTAGTGGTGAATATAATCTGCACCTTTGCGTTCTGCCTTTATGTAAAGATTTTTTTTGTTCACTTCGTCAGGTTTAAGTACAGCATGTCCGCATGATATTTTATAGGCTTGTAGCTTGATAGGTTTGGGATCATCCATTTTGTTTCTCTTTTTGCCGAAACCTTTTTAACATAGACTCCCGTATGATTCATACAATGTTGTTTGTCCACCTTTTTGGGGATGTAAATTTAGGGGTATCGACACATTATGATTAAACCACGTCTTTTTTGTTTTGGTCTTGGGTATACTGCACTTCGTCTTGCGCTATATTTGTTGTCTAAAGGCTGGGAGGTGGCTGGCACAGTCCGAGATAAAAAGAGAGTGAAAGAGATCGAAAATCTGGGCATTGAGGCACTTCTTTTTGATCGTGGGTGCCCTCTTGAAAATCCAGCAGCCAAGATGATGAGCGCATCTCATCTTTTATCATCAGTACCTCCAGACCAATATGGAGATACTGTCCTTGATACACATGGAAAAAACATTTCTGACCTCTGCAACACTTTTAAGTGGATAGGTTATTTATCAACGACAGGGGTTTATGGCAATCGTAATGGTGATACAGTAAAAGAGGGTGATGTACTTGAGCCGACTTCGGTGCGAGCAAGTCGCAGAGTTGATGCTGAAAGTCGCTGGCTTGAGCTAAATGCACACATATTTCGTATCGCTGGAATTTATGGTCCAAAACGTTGTGTTTTAGACGATGTACGACAGAGACGGGCAAAAAGGATCGATAAGCCCGGCCAGGTATTTTCACGTATTCATGTGGATGATCTAGTTCGCATTCTTGCAACATCTATGGCCACTCCGAATTCTGGGCAAATTTATAATGTTTGTGATGATGAACCGGCACCTCCCATACAAGTCGTAACTTTTGCGTGCGAATTGTTGGGCATCAAACCTCCTTTGGTACAGTCTTTTGAAGAAGCAAAAAAAGAAATGTCGCCAATGGCTTTGACATTTTGGGGGGATAATAAGCGAGTTAATAACAGACGCATAAAAGAAGATTTAGGTGTGAAATTGCTATATCCGGATTATCGTCAGGGGCTCAGGGCTATACTAGAGGGTGGAGATTAACTATTTTGAGCTGTGAGTAGAAAAAAGTTGAGATTCAGAGATATCTGAGAGCAATCTTGAAAAAATTTATGATGAAATTTCATCAAGTAACAAATCAAGAGTTTTTGTAAGCTGTGTAAGGTCTTGGGGCCTTGAAAGCCGGTGGTCACCACTTTTAATTAGTATAGTTTCCACATCTTCTCCAATTAATTTATGCTGTATACGTAGAGATGTGGCCCAAGGTACATCCCTGTCCTTTAGGCCTTGTATAAGCCGAACGGGCTGGGTTATTTGGATCTTATTTCTCAATAACAAATTTTTGCGACCATCCTCAATTAAAGTCCGGGTAATTTGGTAAGGCTCGTCATCGTAATCACACGGTAGAAAAATGTAACCATTGCGTTGCATTTCACGGTGTTGCTGATCACTTAGTTTTTTGTAAATCAAGTCCTCTGTAAAGTCTGGTGCGGCAGCAAGTCCGATCAAACCAGAAATTCTGTCTTGAAGTCGAAGTGCAACTAATAGCATAATCCAACCACCCATGGAAGAGCCCACAAGGACTTGTGGCCCATCACTCAGCTTTTCAATGGCAAAGATAGCATCTTCTGTCCACTTGCTTATGGTACCCTCACTAAAAGATCCCGAGGACTTTCCGTGGCCTGTATAATCGAATCGTAAAAAGGCTTGTCCACGTTGTTTGCAGTACATCTCTAGCGCCAATGCCTTAGACCCAGTCATGTCAGACATGAAGCCACTCAAGAAGACGACGCCTGCTGTTTTACCCTCAAGACGATTGTACGCAATTGAAGTGCCATCGTGCCGTGATAATATCTTATGGGTGGATGTCAAATTACTCATTGTAAATTTTAACTCTCCTGTTGACAGTAACATAGGGTATAATGAAATAGGTTGATGAATATAACAATAACGGTGCTGTAGGTGACGCAAATAAAATGATATATGCATTTGGTAGTGATAAGAGTGGATTGCGCCCTACTGTGATGCAGGTGCTTCCTGCTTTAGCTCAGGGTGGTGTTGAGCGTACAACTATTGAAATTGCCTCTGCTATAAGCAAGGCGGGGGGGCGTTCAATAGTTGTTTCAGCTGGTGGGCCAATGGAACATGAGCTCGTCCGAACGCAAACAGAACATATTACTCTGCCAGTTGACAGCAAAAACCCTTTAATTATGTATGCAAATGCCTGGAGATTAACCAAGATTATTCGAGATAGAGGTGTCAATATTGTTCACGCCCGTTCCAGGGCTCCAGCTTGGAGTGCGTGGTTTGCAGCAAAGAAGTGTGGCGTGCCTTTTGTAACTACCTTTCATGGCGTTTATTCTTTTGGTGGGCGCTTGAAGCGTCGTTACAACGCTATCATGACACAAGGGAGAAGGGTCATTGCTAATTCTACCTTTATTGCCGGGCATATTCGCAAAAATTATGGTATTCCCTTGACTAAGTTGAGGATTATTCACCGGGGTGTTGATCTTGATCGTTTTGATGCGAATAAGGTGCCAGCTCAAAGGGTGGTGGCATTGGCAAACGAGTGGCGGTTAGAAGATGGATTACCGGTAATTATGTTACCAGGTCGCCTGACACGCTGGAAGGGTCAATCTTTTTTTATCGAGGCTATTGCTACGCTTGGCCGTAAAGACATTCGCTGTTTATTGGTGGGCTCAGATCAAGGGCGATCTAATTACCGAAGGGAATTGGAGAATCTTATAAGTGTCAATGGATTGAACGAGATAGTTAGGATAATTGAAAATTGTTCTGACATGCCAGCGGCCTATATGCTCACGGATGTGGTTGTTTCTGCTTCGATGGATCCCGAAGCTTTTGGTCGAATCATTCCGGAAGCTCAGGCCTTAGGTCGTCCCGTTATTGCGACGAACCATGGTGGTGCGCTTGAAACTGTCATACAGGGGGAAACAGGTTGGTTGGTTCCGCCTGGAGATGTTCCAGCATTGACAAATGCTATCGAGCACGTGCTTGCTCTTGATGGAAATGCGCGCGTGGCTCTTGCAGAGAAAGCTGTGAAGAACGTTCGAGCAAAATTTTCAAAATCAATGATGTGTGCCAAGACGCTCTCAGTTTATGACGAGATTTTAGGTGAAAATGGCAGGTAATATTCTAGTTATCAAGTTGGCGGCCTTAGGAGATTTTATACAGGCGATTCGTCCTTTCACAGCCATACGTAATCACCATCCAAATAGTCATATCACTTTGCTTACAAGTAAACCTTTTGTTGAGTTAGCTGAAGCAAGTAGTTTATTTGATCAGATTTGGGTTGACAACAAACCGAAGGTGTTAGCCATTAGTGAATGGGTTTCTCTAAGGGCCCAGCTGCGCTCTGGTGGCTTTGAGCGAGTGTATGATCTTCAGACTTCAGACAGAAGTTCCTTTTATCGTCTTTTTTTCTGGCCTCGACAAAATCCTGAATGGTCAGGAATTGCAAGTGGCTGCTCGCACCCACACAAAAATCCTAGGCGGGATTTAATGCACACCATAGAACGTCAAGCCGAACAGTTAGAAATAGCGGGTGTTAAAGTTGCCGGTATAACAGAGTCACTAGATTTCCTTAATGCTCCCGTCGATCAGTTTGCTCTTCCTAATGATTTTGTCTTATTGGTCCCCGGTGGAGCTATCCACCGACCCAAAAAACGCTGGTCTACAGAAAAATATAGCGAACTAGCAAGGCAGTTTTTTGTTGAAGGTTTGGTGCCAATTTTGCTGGGTGGGATTTCAGAGGCAGAAATCTTGGAGGAAATTTCTATAAATTGTCCTCAAGCCATCAATTTGTGCGGGCAAACTTCATTATTACAAATTGCAACTTTGGCCCGGCAAGCTAGATTATCTGTAGGTAATGATACGGGCCCAATGCATTTGATTGCGGCTGTGGGGCGTCGAACAGTAGTACTTTATGGCAATTCATCAGACCCAGCATTGTGCGGCCAGCGCGGCCCTCATGTTACTTATTTAAGGAAGCCAAATATTAAAGATATTACTGTTGAAAGTGTAAAAGCTGTCTCTATTGCCTGATATGCTTGACACAAAGGGTGATGGTTATGCATTCTCAACAATAAAGATATTTTAGATAGAAGACGTTTTTTTATGGTGGCAATTACACTCCCTGACGGAAGTGTCAGGAATTTTGAAGGACCCGTTACAGGCACTGAGCTGGCCGCTGACATTGGCCCAGGACTAGCAAAAGCAGCTCTGGCCGTCCGTGTTGGTGATGACATGTTAGATCTGTCGACACGTTTTGATGTTGATACAACCGTTTCTATCGTTACTTCAAAAGATGAGGGTGCTCTTGATTTGTTGTGTCATGATACTGCCCATGTTTTGGCTGAAGCAGTTCTTGAGTTGTATCCGGATGCTCAGGTCACAATAGGGCCGTCCATTAAAAATGGTTTCTACTATGATTTTTCTTTGCAAACCCCGTTCACACCGGAAGACCTGGAAAAGATTGAATCTCGTATGCATGAAATTGTTGACCGTGATGAGGAAATCATTCGTGAAGAGTGGACACGTGGTGAAGCTATTGAATATTTTCAAAAAAGAGGTCAGTCATACAAGGTAGAATTGATCAATGACCTACCTGAGAATGAGATCATTACTGTATACAAACAGGGTGATTTTACTGATTTATGCCGTGGCCCACATCTACCGTCGACTGGTAAAATAGGTTCACATTTTAAGCTGATGAAACTGGCAGGAGCATACTGGCGTGGTGACTCCAGTAATGAAATGTTACAACGTGTTTATGGAACTGCTTGGCCAGACAAAAAACAGCTTAAGCAATACTTACACATGCTTGAAGAAGCTGAAAAACGTGATCACCGACGTTTGGGCAGGGAAATGAATTTGTTCCATTTTCAAGAGGATGCCCCTGGGGCTGTCTTTTGGCACCCCAACGGCTGGACACTATTCAGCAAGTTAATCGATTATATGCGTATACGCCAAGACAATGCGGGGTATGTAGAGATTTCCACACCTACAGTTATGGATCGTTCACTATGGGAGAAATCTGGCCATTGGGAAAAGTTTGGCGAAAATATGTTCCTGACGCAGACTGAGGATGACCGGATATTTGCCTTGAAGCCAATGAATTGTCCAGGTGGTATTCAAGTGTACAAGCAAGGTATTACATCATACCGTGACCTGCCACGGCGTATTGCAGAATTCGGCAAGGTAAATCGTTATGAGCCATCAGGAGCACTACATGGGTTGATGCGGGTTCGCGAGTTTACTCAGGATGACGCTCACATCTTTTGTACGCCAAAACAGATGGAAGAAGAGTGCCGAATTGTCGTTGAGCTGATCATGGATATTTACAAAGATTTTGGGTTCGAAGACATACGCATCAAATTTTCTGATCGGCCAGAAAATCGAATTGGTTCAGATGACGTTTGGGATCTTCTTGAGTCCAGTCTTAAGGGCGCACTGGAAAGAATGGGGTTTGGTGATTACAGTTATAACCCTGGGGAAGGAGCTTTCTACGGACCAAAGCTTGAATTTGTACTCCGCGATGCCATAGGGCGAGAATGGCAGTGTGGAACCTTGCAAGTAGACATGAATTTGCCAGAACGTCTTGACGTCAATTACATAGACGAGGAAGGTGAAAAAAAGCGACCGGTTATGTTACACCGTGCACTTTTTGGGTCTTTAGAGCGTTTCACAGGAATCCTAATTGAAAACTATGCCGGTCGATTACCGCTTTGGCTGTCACCAGTTCAAGTCGTTGTCGCCAATATTACAAATGATACGGACAAATATGCGCGCTGCGTCCAGGCTGAACTGAAGGCGGCCGGCCTTCGCGCTGAACTTGATTTGCGTAACGAAAAGATCAACTATAAGATACGAGAACATTCTGTCGGCAAAGTGCCGGCAATTCTCGTGGTGGGAGAACGCGAGGCCGCTGATGGCACTGTTGCTATTCGCCGATTGGGAGGAAGGGACCAAGAAATAGTTGCGCTCTCAGAGGCAGTTGCTAGACTTAAGGAAGAAGCGGCAGGACCGCTTGCCTAATTTTTTATAAATTGAAGTAGGAGAGTTTTAAATATCAAGACGTCCAATGAATCAGCTGCCGGCCCGAAAGGGCCCACGCGTTAATGAAATGATCGACGCTGAAAATGTGCGTGTAGTAGGTGTTGATGGTGAGATGATCGGTGTTATTTCTGTTGATGAAGGCATAGAATTGGCAAGTAATGCTGGTTTTGATTTGGTGGAAGTGTCACCAAATGCTAATCCTCCAGTCTGTAAAATACTTGATTACGGAAAGTATAAATACGAAGAACAAAAAAGACGTAATGAGGCACGAAAAAAGCAAAAAATAATAGAAGTTAAAGAAATAAAGATGAGGCCAAGCATAGATGTACATGACTATGATGTTAAAATGCGAAGCGCACGTCGATTTCTAGGTAACGAGGATAAGGTTAAGTTTACAATTCGTTTTAGAGGCCGTGAAATGGCTCATCAAGAATTAGGAATGGACGTTCTTAACAGAATACGTGCAGATCTAGACGAGGAGGTTAAGGTTGAGCAGCTTCCGCGCTTGGAGGGACGGTTGATGATTATGATTGTAGCTCCAAAATGATTTACCAACATTGTAAATAGTGTAGTACCCAATTGAAGCCTAAAGTAATATTTGATTTTTATCTAAAATCTAGAATTTAACCAAGTTGGTAAACACTTTTTCCAACAAACAAAGAGAATGGTAATCAATTTTTATGATAGTTTCTGAGGGTGAAACTTAATTCCAACGGCATTCGACATTTGGTTCTTGTGACTGAAGACATGCCCTTTTTATTTTTTTGTAGGTTTTTTTTAAATGTTTAATTTCTTGCCTGCTTTTGTTTTGGTCGGTGAAGAGATTTAAAAGTTGCATTCTATTTGTATAACACAACATGAACTCCTTGCAATTCCCTCATTGTCCATCTATAAACCGGCTTCGCAAGTGGAATGGCTTGGCATTCCTAATCGTTCAGAACACAACCTAACATATTGAGGAATGTGAAATGCCCAAGTTAAAGACTAAATCAAGTGCAAAAAAACGCTTTCGTCTTACCGGTTCTGGTAAGGTTCGCGGCAATGTTGCTTTGAAACAGCATGGCATGAGTAAACGGCCACAGAAAATGAAGCGTAAAGCGCGCGGCACAATGATTTTGTGTCCACAAGATGCCAGGATTGTTAAATCATACATGCCAAATGGCTAATTAATTTAGGGAACTGGAAAATGGCTAGAGTTAAAGGTGGAAAAACCGCCCACGCCCGTCACAAGAAAATTTTAAATATGGCACGAGGTTACCGTGGTCGCTCCTCTACCAGTTTCCGCGTGGCTATTGAGCGCGTTGAAAAGGGCTTGCAGTACGCATATCGAGATCGCCGTACAAAAAAACGACAATTTCGTCGTTTGTGGATTCAGAGAATTAACGCAGGCTCGCGACAATACGGTATGAACTATTCTCGTTTTATGTGCGGGCTTGCAAAAGCTAGAATCGAATTAGATCGCAAGGTCCTATCAGATTTGGCGATTAGTGAGCCCGAGGCCTTCAAGGCCCTTGTTGTTGAAGCCGAGGCAGCTCTCGCTAAATCCTGATCCTTTTAAGCAAAGGTTCAAACATCAGGAATTTTATTTCTAAGGAGCTGGCTCTTTGGCTACGTTCTCCTGTATATTTTTGCTTAATTGAAGGTAGTTAATCAAATGGACAACGCTGATAATATTCGAGTTGATCTTTTACGTGCCATTGCCGCTGCTAAGAACACGTCTGCTCTTGAGGCTGTGCGCATCTCCGCCTTGGGGAAAAAAGGCTTAATCACTATGCTGATGAAGAGCCTCGCTGGTTTAGAACCAGATGAGCGTAAAAGTGGGGGACAAAAAATAAATACAATGAAGACGGAAGTTTGTTTAGCCCTTGATGAACGCAAGTCCGTTCTTGAGAGAGATGAGCTAGACGCCCGCCTGATGGCTGAGAAAATTGATGTTTCTTTACCAGTGCGACCCAGGAGTGAGGGTAGCATCCACCCCATCAGTCAGGTCATTGAGGAAATTACGGCAATTTTTTGTGAGATGGGTTTTACTGTTGAAGAGGGACCAGATATTGAGGAGGACTGGTATAATTTTACAGCTTTGAATATCCCACCAGAGCATCCGGCACGACAGGAACATGATACATTTTATTTACCAGGAGAGGATAAAGGTCATCGGAAAGTGCTCAGGACCCATACCTCACCCGTGCAAATTCATACCATGGAAGATCAGGAACCACCTATTCGTATTATCGTGCCCGGACGAACCTACCGGTGTGATTACGATGCTACTCATTCTCCAATGTTTCATCAAGTTGAAGGGCTTGTCATAGACGAAAATACTCACATGGGTCATTTAAAAGGCTGTCTGATAGATTTCTGTAGGGCTATGTTCCAGGTTGATGATCTCCCTGTTCGATTTCGTCCAAGCTACTTCCCTTTTACAGAACCTTCAGCAGAAGTTGATATAGGGTGCACCCGCGCAGATGGAGAGTTTCGTATTGGTTATGGTGATGATTGGCTGGAAATACTCGGTTGTGGTATGGTCAACCCCAAGGTATTGGAGAATTGTGGCATTGACTCCGCCACCTATCAAGGCTTTGCTTTTGGCATGGGGGTCGAGAGAATCGCAATGCTGAAATATGGTATTCCTGATCTGAGAACTTTTTTTGAGTCTGATCTTCGTTGGCTAAAGCATTATGGATTTTCCGCTCTTGATGTGCCGGGCATGGTTGGGGGGCTAAACCGATGAAAGTCACTCTTTCATGGCTGAAGGAGCATTTAGAGACAGATGCCCCCTTAAATAAAATTACTGAAAATTTAACTATGCTAGGTTTGGAGATTGAGGGTGTCTTTGATCGTTCAAAGGATCTAGGGGGTTTGGTTGTAGGACAAATTAAAGAAATAAATAAGCATCCGGATGCGGATAAACTTCAAGTTTGTCTGGTTGATAACGGGTCTGAGATAGTTGAAGTTGTTTGCGGGGCTGATAATGTTCGTTTGAACTTAAAGTGTGTGTATGCAGGCAGTGGATCATACGTGCCTGGTATAGACGTAACTTTGAAGAAGGCAAAAATACGTGGTGTACTCAGTAATGGCATGTTGCTTTCCGAAAGGGAGATGGGTTTGAGCGACGGACACGAGGGAATTGTTGAGCTTGCTGACGAGTCTGTCATTGGTGATAGCGTAGTTGACGCAATGGGCCTTAGTGATCCAGTGATAGATATTGCCATAACTCCTAATCGGGGGGATTGCCTTGGAGTGCGCGGCATTGCTCGCGATCTTGCAGCGCTGGGTCTTGGAACCCTGAAGCCGCTGAATAATTGGTCAATCAAAGGAGCTTTCAAGAGCCCAATTAAGGTTCTCATTGATTTGGATGACCAACATGTTGATGCTTGTCCAAAGTTTTTGGGTCGCTATTTTCGGGGCGTGAGTAATGTTGCAAGTCCCAAATGGCTTCAAGATCGGCTGACTGCGGTTGGCCTGAGGCCAATTTCTGCCTTAGTTGATATTACCAACTTAATGACAATTGAGCATTGTCGCCCCTTGCATGTTTTTGACGCTGATAAATTGCAAGGTGATATTCATGTGCGTATGGCTAAACATGGTGAGAAAATCATTGGTATTGACGGTAAGGAATATGAGCTAGACTCTGAAATGACTGTTATAGCAGATGAGAAATGTGCTGGAGCCATAGCTGGGGTAATGGGGGGCGCAGCCAGCGGATGTACGGAGGATACCGTTAATGTTTTTGTCGAGGCGGCCTTGTTTGACTCAATCCGTACAGCCACAACCGGGCGAAAGTTAAACTTACAATCGGATGCCAGATTCAGATTTGAACGAGGCGTCGACGCTCAGTTTTTGGAACCTGGCATGCAGATTGCCAGTAAGCTGATTTTGGACATTTGTGGTGGTGAGGCTTCTGAGTTTGTTAGTGTTGGGTCAGCACCAAAATCTAAATCGCCAATTATTTTTCGTCCAACTCGCATAAAGGAGCTGGCTGGAGTAGATGTTGAACAGAAAGAAATGAAGCGCATCTTCGAAGTGCTTGGATTTGAGGTTTTTGACTCAGGGAGAGAATGGAATGTCTTTGCCCCTTCTTGGCGTAATGACATTGTTGGGGAGGCTTGTCTAGTAGAGGAAATTGTCAGGGTTTTTGGTTATGACAAGATACCGACAACTCCAATGAAGCGAGCAGAGGTAATTCCTAAGGCGGCTTGGAATTTTGACCAGAATCGCCGTGCTCAAGTGCGCCGTTCACTTGCTGCAAGTGGTCTTGTTGAGGCTGTAACTGTATCCTTTATGGCTGATGAACAGGCTAGGTTGTTTGGCGGTGGTATAGAGATTTTGAAATTAGTTAACCCGATCAGCGCTGATTTGAACACCATGCGACCATCAATCTTGCCCAACCTAATTACAGCAGCTGGACGTAACGCAGACAGGGGAATTACCGACTGTTCGTTGTTCGAGGTTGGCCCCCAATTTAAAAATGATAGTGCAAATGGTCAGGAAATAGTTGCTTCAGGCATTCGCTCTGGTAGAAGTGGTCGTCGAAATTGGGCTGAGAGCCCAAGAAATGTTGATGTTTTTGATGCCAAGGCAGATGCTCTTGCCGCCCTTGGAGCTGCCGGAGTGCCGACAAACAATTTGCAAACGTTCTTTAAAGCACCAGATTGGTATCACCCAGGCCGCTCAGGAATGCTTAATCTGGGGCAGAAAAATATTCTTGCTGTTTTTGGTGAAATTCATCCGAACGTTTTGGCTAAATTAAATGTTAAAGGGCCAGTAGCTGGTTTTGAGGTTTATTTGGATAATCTGCCAATACAAAAAAGATTCAAGGGCACAACGAGGCCCCTGGTTCAGCTTTCGCCCTTCCACCCTGTGAACCGTGATCTTGCATTCGTTGTTGATGAAGATGTAAGTGCTGGAGTTCTTATGCAGGCAGCTTTGTCTGCGGACAAAGATCTGATAAGTGACGTTACAGCCTTTGATTTATTTCAAGGAGGAAATTTGGGCGAAGGACGAAAGTCTTTAGCACTCAATATTACTCTGCAGCCAAGCGAAAAAACCCTAACGGATGCGGAAATAAATGCAGTTTGTAATAAGATTATTGCAGTTGTAGAAAAAACTACTGGCGGTATATTAAGATCGTAAGAATGAATAATAAAAAATTTTAGTGTAGATTTCTAAAATTATGTTTACAAAGATAAGGGTGAATTAATTAGCGGTTCTTTTCTCTCTGCCAAAGGCAAGTTCTTTAGTTTATGAGCAATCAGAGTTTTAAAACCTGATAATTCCGTTAAGGAAATCTCTGAAAAATTGAAAATGATCGACCTCACCAGGAGATCTCTGGGTAGGCAGCTTTCTTGTTGATATCACAAAACATCAATTGAAATTATACTATCTGATCAAAATAATTCCTGAATTTCCACAAATTTCTCAATATGTTGTTATTTTTTGACATTATAATACTCTATAAGGTATGTGTTTAATATTTTAAGTGTATTTGATAACGTTTGAAAAATTTTGGCGAGCCGTTTCATTGATGATGTTTTTGTTAAAGGGCTTCAGATACTGTACTGTGGCCTTTGCTTTGGTATTGTTGTTTGTAGGCCAAGTGCAGTTTGTACGGGCGGAAGATCTTAATCTGACTCTCACGACACTACTTGCTCAACACAACAGAATTAGGGCTGCTGAGGGAGATTTAGCAGCGGCACGAGACCGGGCCAAGGCAGCCATTGGAGTTCGTTATCCGACGTTGAATGTAACTTCTCATTATGGATATGAAGCGCAGAATAAATTTGAGAGCGCCAATACCAGTATGCCTTCTCGTGAGATTGATCTTAAATTGACGCAACAGCTCTGGAATTTTGGTGCATCGAGCGCAGCCATAGAGTCTGCTCGCCTAATGTTTAGACAGGCAAATGAAAATCTTGAGATGGCGAAGCAGACTCTTTTGTTAGAGGGTATTTCTGCTCTTTTAGATGTTTATCTTACCCAAAGAAAACTTGAGTATGCCACACAGTCAGTCTCTAACATTAAATTGCAAACCGAACTTGAGGACACTAGGGTTCAGGAAGGATCGGGATTTTCAGCAGATGTCCTTCAAGCAAAGTCTCAACTTGTCGATGCTGAGGCCTTGCGAATAAAAATTAAAGAAGAGGCTGACGCCGCTTTGGATAGGCATAAAGCTATTTTTGGCGACTATCCGCAAAGCAATATTAGTTCACTTAAGCTTAAAATTCCAACGCAACTGCTTCCAATATCTCTCAGTGAGGCCATCAAAATTGCCCAAGAAAACAATCCTCGACTTGCGTCCTCTAAGTTTGGAGTAAAGCTTGCGTCAGCAACAGTTGCAGAAACTAGAGCGAATGAGTTGTTTCCATCTGTAAACTTCGTATCAAGCACTAAGCATAAAGTTGATGCCTCTGGGACTAAAGGGTATCAGGGGGAATACATGGTAAAGCTTGAGGTCGCCTACGATTTTAATTTTGGTTTATCTTCAGTAAGACAATTACAAGCAACTAAAAAAGAACGTGAAGCTACAGCTCGTAGGTTAGTAGAGGTTAAGGACCAAATCGAGGAGCAAGTTAAAAATAAGTGGAATGGTTTGTTGGTGGCGCATCAAAGTGCAACCCTACTGGTCAGCAAAACGATAATTGCACAAGAGTTGCTGAAACATACTAGAGAGGAACGCGATTTGGGACGTCGTTCATTGATGGATGTTCTTGCACAGGAAACTAAATTGATAAATACCCTAAGCGAAGCAGTAGCTGCGGAGACGAATACAGTTTCGAAAGCTTACGAATTACTCGAAGCCATAGGACGTTTGGACTTGGAGTGGCTCTCGCAGTCCTTTTGAACTCTGATGATCCAATAAGTAACGTTAGTATTTGACGGAAATTAAATTTTGGTATTTTCAACGTTTATATAGCTATTACAGAAAGTCCATAAGTCCGTTGGGTAAAGGCGCCAACATACACTTGGTCGACTTCAGTAAATAGATAAATTACAGCTGTATCAATGGAAAAATGGGCCATTAATTCGTCACATAAAACACATACTTTAAAATATTATTGATATTTTGCTAGTCAGCTTCTGCTTAGAAAAAACAATGAGTTTAAAAAAAATAGAATATTAAGGGTTTACATTAAAAAACATCCAATCAGAACTGGTAGGAAATTAGTTCGTATTTTCTATGCAAAGCCCTGAAAGGGTTGGATTTTATTCATATTTAGTGTATCCTTACAGTAGTTTCTAGTTAGAGTTGGAAGCACTGAAGAATTATTATATTAATAAAACGAATGTTGGCAGCCAAATCAGAGCTTTCACTTTGTTTTTACGTAATAAAATATTCTCCACCGCTCTTGTAACGTGTTGTTCAAAGGTGGGCTGTTTACTTGGCTATTTATGATTCTATTGATGATACAAAGAATAGCACTTTAAGTGTAGCAGATGTTGCGGTTGTTTTAGCAACGGAAGCTCCGGTTGTTTTAATACCCGCTGGAGAGTGGTTGACGCGTGCTGATTTCTCACGTTCCGGTCCAGATTTGTTGATTACTGGGCAAAACGGAGAACAGGTCCTCGTTCGGGGGTATTTTAGTTCTGACAATCCACCGTCTTTAACCACCGCAAGTGGACTTAGCATTTCTGCCAATATTGTTGCGCATCTATCGGGCCCCCTTGCCCCTGGACAGCATGCGCAGGCAGGTGAGGCGTCGGTAACTGATCCCATTGGCGAAATTAAAACGATTGAGGGGTCCGTTGAAATTGAACGTTCTGATGGCAGTCGAGAAAGTGTTGCCAAAGGCAGTCCAGTTTATCAAGGTGACACCGTCATCACAGGTGCCGATGGAGCTATTGGCATTGAATTTCTTGATGAGTCAGAATTTTCGCTTGGGGCTGATGGCCGAATGGTTCTAGACGAGATGGTCTATGACCCAGCCGAGCAGGAAGGCTCGATGGCCGTGGGAGTACTCAGCGGAACGTTCTCATTCGTAAGCGGTCAAATAGCAAAAACCGCGCCGGATGCGGCAGTTCTTGAGACGCCTATGGCGACCATTGGCATTCGAGGAACAACTATTGCAGGCAGTGTTGGTGGAACAAGCAAGGAAAACTCAATTACACTTCTACCTGATGCGGACGGACAAGTTGGTGAAGCCGTTATAACAAATGATGCTGGAACGGTTGTAATTAGCCAAGTAGGCGCGACTGTTACAATCACCAGCGCTAATACAGCGCCTTCCAATCCTGTCATACGTAGTCCGGAACAGATTGCAGAGACATACGGTAGTGTTGTAACAAGCCTGCCCGGTGCTTCCTCGCAAGGCACCAATCCTTCCGCAGAGCCACCTCAACCTCCGTTGACATTACCCCAGGTTCAACAACTAGAGGAGATGAACAAAGGGCTCAAGGAGGCAATTGAAAAAGGAGTCGAACAACAGCGTCACCACATGCTTCATATCAAGGAGGCTCATAAGCATCTAGAGCATCTTTTGCGTGAGCCAAGGTTGCCGCCAGATTTTCATGATCAAATTCGAAAAGACTTACAACAAGAGTTCAACCCAGGATTTTCATCTGAAGTCAGCGCTTTTGGGAATGCTATTACAACCATTACTATGGCTAGTCAGACGGCAGCTGCGGCTGAATTTGAGGCAGCACAACAATCCATTTCTATCCAGGCCTCTGCGACTGCTAGCCTGGCAAGTGAAAGCACCGGGTTAACAACAACCCAAGCAACAGCTGTTGCTAACGTAATTATTTCTCCTCTTAATGCCTTGAATGCAGCAGCAGCTATTTCAGCTGCCGCGTCGGTTATGGCGAAAGTCAACCAAGCTGCTGCAGTTTTAGCTTCAAGTGGTGCAAAAGTACCTAAAAATTTACGTGATGCGCTAGACATGGGGGCTGAATTGTCAACGGCGGCTATTAATGTTCGTACGATCATTGATGCTGTGACGGCTGCCGCCCCCTTGGTCACCGCTGATGCTGTTGCTGCGGCAACAGGCGGAAATTACAATAACGCCATGTCCGTAGCGGCTTCATCCATGGGCGGGCATGTTAACACCCAACTTGATGCAGGAACTTCTGGCTTAAACTACGCAAAACTTCGCTCGATTTTAGATGATGTAACAGGCGCAACAACAAATCTTAAAAACCTTTTGGCAGATGCTGCTACGCCACAGACTTTTAAAGATGCTGTTTCCTCTACATTTACTGCCGCTGAATTGGCGATCAACTCTGCCCATGAGTCATCTGTCGCCGCTCATGAAACCATTGACGAGACAGTAGCCGCAAATGTCCTGACTAAGGCAGCGCTGGCGACTTCAAAAGCAAATTTAGCGCAAGACCATCTAAAAGATGCTGGTGAAGCTTTCAGCACTTATCAGCTAACAGTTTCCTCGGATGCATCTGCTTTAGCAGTCTTGCTTGAAATTACCGAAAAAGTAAGCATTTCAGAAAAAGCCTCCGTTAATGCGTCTCAGAGCATTGGTTCAGCACAGGAATTTCGGCAAGCAGCGGATGATTATCGTGATGGAGCTGCAGCCAGCGCTGTGACTGCTGCGCAGGCTGCCCGTAATACGGCGGCTGCAAATGCCCAAACAGAAACGTCTCAGGCGAGTGCTGCTGCAAATGTAGTTTTGGCTGCACGCTCAGTATTAGTCAACGAGCTAGTTGATAAAGCTGTTGCTGTTGCTAAGCACCAGAGCCTTTCTGATGCTCTAAGCGAGTTGGCGACTCTAAAGACTGGCGCAACTAGTGATGTCACCACAGCGCAATCAGCTCTCAATGATGCAAAGGCAGTCAAAGCAGCTAATGCCGATAATTTGCAAGGTGTGCTTCTTGAAGCTTTTAACACATTGCAGGATCAGCTGATTGCAAATGCACAAGCAGAGCTCGATTTTCAGACTGGTTTGCAAACTTTGTTCACGGATGCTCATGCAGGCCTGCAAACTCGTACCAATACTGCTTTTGCTCTGGTTAGTAAGGAGAGCGCAGAAGTAGCTTCTGCTCAGAGCGATGTAGATGCGGCAGTAGCCAGTTATGACAAGGAACTAAATGAAGCTCTTCTAGCAAATCAGGCTCTTGCCTCAGCCGACACCGTTCTTGCTAAAGCCGAGGGCTATCTGACGTTAGCGAAGTCTGCTGCGCAAGCAGAAGCTCAGGTTATTTTCAACAATCTTGTTGCGGAAATCCAGACCGCTACTGATACGGTTGCTACGCAGTCAATAATCGCTGAGCAAGCTAGTGAGAGCGCCCAGCTGTATGCTCGTGTTGGAAATGATCCTGTAACCGGTGCCCGCTATGCTCAGAAAGACCTGGCTGAGAGTTTTGCGAAAAAGGCAGGTGGTGCAGCCCAAGAAGATACGGTTCGCTTGACTGGTACAGTTGAGGATGGAGACACGGTCACTTTAAAGGTAAATAACAATACTTTTACTTACAATGTCACCAAGGCAAATATCAATTCTGCGGTTGCCGCCAATAGTGCTTCTGGCGGTCCTTATATTAGCGATTTGGAAGCCCTGGAAATTCTGTTAGTTGAGGCTATTAATGCTGATGGTTCACTTAGTGCCATTGTAGAGGCCATTCAAGAACATGAGACGGGCGAATATGGTGTTTTCAAAGTTCGCGCTCTATCTCGGCCGGGAGAATTTACCCTGAGTGTGATGCATAGCAACGGTGGGTTGACAAATGACAATGGGGCCACAGTAAGCACAACTACGGCTAGCGCTTCAGGTGCGCAGCAAGCAGCGGCTTCTGCTCTGGCGACTGCTATTGAGGTGCAAAAAGATCTGATTCATCTTTCTAAAAACCCTGACCTGAGTAGTAATTCCGATGCGGTTGCAGCGCGTGTGGATAAATTGGCCTCAATTGAGGCAACAGTTCAGGCTGCACAAAAATCTGTTGCGCTGGCTAATGCTGCGGCGAAAACGGCATGGGCGGCATCGGATTTAGCAGATATTATTAATCCAACTCCGCATCCCGCTGATGCTGCATTGAGCATTCTTGCCACACAGGTACAAACAGAAAGTAAGGCCAAAAAAGCTGAAGAGCAGCAGCAAGCTGCCGCTAAGCTTGCTGCAAGTCAGTCTGCTGCAGCAGAGATACAAAAAACAGCATCGGAATTTACGAGTCTCGCCACTGCTAGCGAAGCTGCTGACAGCATCGTCAAGTCGCTCATTGCTGTCAACGGCATAGTAACTGCGAGTGCTGGAGCTAGTGATGGAAAAATTATTTTGACGTCAAATATAGCGGGCATGGTGTTGGATGTTGATTTGAAGGTGAAGGGTGGTGCAAAAGCGGGTTTGGTTAATCAAACAGAGAGCACAGCCTCAAGTGCTCAAGTCGATTTAATGACAATTTCAGGAGCGCCAAAATCTGGGGCTGAATTTACTCTGACTTATTCGGCCAAACAAATAAGTACAGTAACTATCAGTGGCACAGGAGAAGCAGGCGATGTTTACTCTATTACTGTAAACGGCAAGGTTTATACTTATAAATCTACCGGGTTAGAAAAAAATATTAGTGATATTCGCACCGGTTTGGTCAATGTACTCAGTAAAAATAAGGACGTTAGCATAGAGGCTAGCGATATAAATAATGAAATAACCTTGACAGCTAAGAATTCGGGCGTTGCTTTTACTGTGTCGGCAACCGCCAGTAACGTTTCTGGGGGAACTGCGGATAACTTTTTGCAGGTGCGCAACAGTTCAATAAATCTCAACAAAACTGAGTTTACTTTTAAGGTATCTGATACTGGTGGTGATTTATCTGCTTCTGATAGTGCTCTTATTGCTGCAATCAATCAAAGTAGCATCCTCTCGGGCGCTCGTGGTGCAGCATTGAAATCCTCCGCAGAGGCAGCAGTTGCAAAATCACTTGCCAGTCAAGCAGAGGGCCGAAATGATGCAACAGCTGCAAATGCAGCGGCAACCCTTGCTGAAGCAGCTGCGGCGAAAGCATTGGCAACCTCTAATGCGGCTGCGACGGCGGCGGCTAATGCACAATCGCTGGCTGATTCTGCTACCTCAGCTGCCAACGGTGCTAAAGCCGCATCTAGGGTTGCAGAGCAGGCATCCAACGCGGCAGCAAGTGCTGCTCAAGGTGCTACTGCGGCTCTTAATGCCTCGTTAAGTGCAGCAGCTTCTGCAACAGATGCAAGAGCAGCTTCAGATTTACAAAAGGCGCAAGATGAAGCAGCAGAGTTTGCGGCTAATGCCGCTGCCGCTGCCAAGGCGACTGAAGATGCTGCACGAGCTGATGCTCAAGCAGCGGCAGAGCAGGCTGCTATTGATAGGGCTGCTGCTGAAGATTTGGCAAGCAAACAAGCTGAAGTATTTTCCGTAACTGCTTCTGAACAAAAAGTACTGGCTAAAAGTTTATCTGAACAGGCTGTACTTGCAGCAAAAAACGTCAACGTAACTTTGGCAGAAAGTCTAGCAGTGAAAGCGCAGGCTGCTGCTGATGCTGCTCAAGCAGCAGCTAATGCAGCAATGGATGTGGCTCTTGGTAAAGGAATTAATGCTCTGAATTTTGCGCAAGCCGCTACTGGTTCTGCAACAGAAGCAAAGGGGTTTGCAGGTGCTGCCGATGCCGCTGCTGAAATTGCTGCTAATTCTGCTCAGGCAGTCTCTGACTGGACTGGTGGGGACGCTTCAGCAAATCGCCTTGCGGCTGTAAAAGCTGCCGCTTCCGCCGCCTCGACAGCGGAGAGCACAGCAAAAGCGGCTGCTACTGCTGCTTCTGATTTGTCAAAAGTTATTGAGGCTACCGTTGCGCCTAATGTTGCTAAAGCAGCAGCTGAAGCTGCTGTTGCATCTCGAACGGGATCTTTGGCAAAAGTAATTGCTAAACGCGCAGCCGCCGATGATGGAAACGACGCAAATGATAGCCAGATCGAGCTAGTCTGGGATTCCGCTGTTACGCAGGCTCGACAGGCCTTGGCCGATGCTAAACTGGCATTAGCTGACGCCAAATCTGCTGCGGATACTGCCGCTGCAGCCCTGGTTGTTGCTGAAACCCGTGCAACTAACGCGGCTGCAGCAGCAACCCAGGCCTCAGCGGCATCAGGGCAGGCCGCAGAGGCGTCGGGCTTTGCCTCGTCCTTTGAAATTGGCGCGCAGACTGCTGCTCAATCTCTAGCCGATGCACGCCTTGAAGATATTGACGGAGTCATTACTGCCCAGTTGACAAAAGCAGCCAGCCAGGCCGCAACAGCCAGTCAACAGGCGTCGCTCACAAAGACTATCGCAGACGCATTTGTTGCTGGAACGGCCACGGGAGTATACACATTAGCGGATGCCACAGCTGCTGAAACAGCTGCGGTTGCAGCAGCAGCGGCTGCTAAAGAAGCTATGTTTGATGTTGTTGATGGACTGGGTGTTACCTTAAGTGACCCTAATAGTTTGACTGAAGCTGCCAGCAAGATCAAAACCGCAATTGATACTGCTGAAGCCTTAGATGATATAAATCTGAGTGCTATTAGCACACAACCGACGGTGGCTTTGATTGCAGCTCAGGCGACGGCAGACGCTTCACAGAATGCTCTTCTTTCCTCATTGAAGGCTGATTTGGATACTTTATCCCAGTCGATTGCCAATGCGGTTGCCAGTTCTGCAAAGTCTTCAGCTCAACAGGACGTTGCAGAAGCGGCGGTAAATGATGCTAATTTACTTGCTGCGCTGCAAAAAACAGCGGCTGAGTCAGAATTGAACGCTCTGCAAGCAGATGCTCAAGCTGAAGCAAATAAAGCAATAGCGGCAAAAGCGGCAGCACTCTCTGATGCCGCAATTGCAAGTGCCCGTGCAAGTGATGCGCAGGCAGCTCTTGATGCTTCAGAAGCGGCTCAAACATTTGCGATGAGCGCTGCGCAAGCAGTTTTGGATGCAGCTGCTGGCCTAACTGCGGCGGCTTCTGCTAAAGTTATAGCTGAAAGTGAGGCTGGCGATGCGCAGGCGGCTTTGAATGCAGCTTCTGTTGTGGCCTCTGTTGATCCGGAGGTTTATCAGACGGTTTTTCAAGCTAATGCGCGGGCGCAAAAAGCACTGAGTTCTGCCAAGGAGGCTTTTGTCGATGCTCAAGCAGCCCTAGTTACAACAAATGCCGCATCTTCAGCAGCTGCAGTTGAGGCTGCCAAGGCATCCACAGCGATATCCACCGCAGGTATCACGGAGGCTACGGTTCGTGCTGCTAACAATGCAGCGATAACGGCTAATAATTTAGCAACCACCGCCACGACTGCGGCTAATTTGGCTGTGAATGCAGCTAATGCTGCTGCGGCGTTGGACTATCAGGAAGATGGCTCTACAGCTGTTGACTTTTCTGTCCTTACCATTACGGAGGTTGAGGCTAAAGTTGAAGCTGCAATGACTTTTGCAGGTAACGCCAAAACAGCAGCAAATAATTCAGAGGTAGCAGCCAAGCTTGCCAATGGTCAATTGGCCAATGCACTTGATTCAACAGAAACAAGGCAAGAAACCCAGAAAGCTGCTGACGCCGCTCAGGCCGCCTTTTTGCAAGGAGCTAAAGATAAAGCTATTTCTTCAGCCGCTGAAGCACAGGCACAGGCAGTAACTGCGGGTGAAGAAACCGTGAAGGCTGAGGCGGGGCTGGCAAAGGCCCTAGTTTCTATCAAAGCGAATACCGTCGCCATTGAAGCGTTAGAGGCCGCTGTTGATGCTAAAGCCCATGTAGAGATTGTCACCATTGGTGATTCTGTCGACAGCGGCGATGTTTATACCGTGCGCATTAATGGTCACAATGTCAGTTATACCGTCCAAAGTGGTGACGACCAGACGGCAGTTCGAAATGGTTTGGCGAGTGCTATCAATTCGGACTCGAGCACTAGTTTGATCGTTTTAGCGAGTGGTAAGGGGGCAGGGACTTTACACCTGACTGGTGTTGTTCAGGGTGTCGCCTTGGATGTCACTACCAGCGTTACAGATAACAATTCCGACGGTAATGACACAATCACCGATGCTGTCACTACTCAACTTGCTTTCATGGCGACTACGATTCAAACGGCATTATCACAAACTAAAACGCAAGCGGCCACAGCTGTAACCGCACTCAATGCTAATGATACGGTGGCGGCTAAGAACGCAGCAGATGCCGCTTTCGCCGCTTTGAAGAACGCTTCGACAATTCTGGGGGTCAGTGGTGAGAGCGCAGCAGAGATTACAGCCTCTATCAAGACTGCAGCTTTATCCGCAGCTGCCAAAACTTATAATGAAATTGAAGATCTAGCGACCGCCCTTGGGGTTAATGTTCCGCAGGCTATTGATGGTAGTTTGTCCTCTCAGGCGGATGCATTGGCGATTAGCATTAAAGAAGCTACAGCGGCTATTACGGCTGACCCTAATGCGACTAAAATGGCAAAATCTTTGATAGTTTCTGCTAATGATGACGTAGATCTTTGGTTGGTCAATGTTAAAGCTGCAGAGCGCAGCGCAACTGAAACAAAAACTGCCGCAGACAATGCGTTGGCGCAGGCTAATGTGGCATCTGCTTCGGGTGATCAGCTATTTGATCTGCAAAAGCAGGCGAATATTGATGGTTTTGATGCCGCCTATCAAGATGTTTTATCCTCTGACGCCGCAGCTGATTTATCTGCCAGCGAGGCTCAGGCCGCAGCTGTGCGAGCGTTGGGTGAAGCTAAAATAGCAGTCAATGCAGTTAAGTCTGCTTTGAGTATAGCTACAACGTATGAGGCTAAACTGGCTACGACTGAAAACTCTGACAATCCCGATGTTACCATTACCAATGCTTTATCAAGTGCCACATCAACGGCTACGACTGCGGAAACTACAATCACAAATGCTATTACCTCTCTTGCCAATGGAGCGCAAGATTCGGGTGCAACCGTCGCCACGTCTTTAAACGGTGTAATCACTGCTTTGGGTAATGTAATAGCCGTTACGCAACAAAATTTTATGTTGGTTATCGGATCATCAGAGTCAGGTGGTGTAGACGTGGCTAACGTTAGTGCTGGAGACTCCTTTGTGGTTAGTCTCACGGATGCGAACAACTCCACTGCTACCCTTACTGTTACAGTGCCTGATGATGCAAAGACCTTGGCAGTAATACGTACGTCCATTGCTGAAGCTATTAATTCAGGTTTTTCAGCGTTGACGGCAGTCAACGGTTTTAATGATGACGAAATTAATGTTACTATTACAAACCCGGGTCATAGGTACTCGCTTGCTACCAACAGTAACCATATTTCTAGCTTTGAAAATGGTACTGAAGGAGTGCTTGGGGCACTAGTTACGGGCTTGAAATCAGCTTCAAGTATTGCCTCGACTATTCAATCGGCTGTAACTGATGCATTCTCTGCGGCTGCAATAACGCAGAGCAGAGTAGATGCTTTTGTGGATGATCTTGGCGATGCCTCTGACGCTAGTTTGGCTGCCGATTTTACTGCAACTTTAGCTAGTTTCAATTCTGCAACGACGGATCAGGAAAAAATTAATGCTATCAATGCTGGAAAGGCGATTGTAAGCACTGCTGAAAGTCACATTACCATCGCTACTAATGCGGCTGATACTGCCTCCTCAGCCGCAGAGCTGGCAGTAGCGCAACAAGCTGCTGCAGAGCAGGGAGCTGCACAAGCTATCGCAGGACAGGAGCAGTTTGAGCAATTTGTTTCAAAGGCGAGTGAAGAGTTAGCTCTTGTTGTTGCGCGCGAAGCTGCCAATGCCGTTCCCATCGCCAATGATGATGCGGGTGGGGGTGCAGAAGACGGCGGGGCAATTATTATCAATGTACTTGCTGATGATACTAGAACTGATTTGGCTCAACTGACAGACCCGTCAATTGCATCCGTTGGTAAGGCGCAGAACGGAACGGTTGTTATCCAGGCGCAGGCAGATACAATAACCTTGGGAGGATTGAGCCACGGCGACGCATTTAGCGTGACTATCTCAGGGGCAACATTGACTTTTAATGTGAGCGGATCTGACGTATCTGCCATTCGAAGCAATATCATTGATACGATAAACAAAGACGCAAGCCTCAATGCTGTTGTAACAGCCGAGGCTGTTAACGGTGGGACTGATCAATTCATACTTACCGCACTAGATTTAGGCACCCCCTTTAAAACAGCGGTTTCCGGTGGATCATCCTCTGTTTCTACCACCACAGCAAATGGCTCGGTGGTTTATACCCCCAACAAGAATTTCTTTGGTCAGGACACATTCACCTACACGGCGTCAAATAATTTGGGTGACAACTCAAGCTATGACTCCGCCAACGTGACGGTAACAGTCTCCCCGACCAATGATGGACCAGTTGCTAAGGCAGATTTCGGCACCGCCGCCAATGCTATGGCACCGGTTATTATTAACCTACTGTCAAATGATATAGATGTGGATGCAGATACATTAACTGTATCCAACATTGGAGACTTAAAGCTTTCTTCAGATAATTCTGACGCGTCAGCGACGGGCACAATTAGTGAAACGGGTGGTGTTGTAACTTTTAAACCCGCTAAGGGAGCTTTTGATGCTCTGCGTGCTGGTCAAAGTGTAGATCTAAAATTTGATTATACCGTAACTGACGGCGTTTTAACTTCGAGCAATACAGTAACGATAACGGTCTCAGGAACCAACGATGTGCCGGTAGCTAAATCGGGTATTAGCGTTTCAGGTAATGAGGATACAGAAATTTCGGGAACGGCGTTAGCAAGTGATGCTGATAATACTGCGGCAGAACTTATGTTTTCGCTGGCTGCTGGAGGAGCACCTGAAAACGGAAGCGTCGTCATTCAACAGAATGGTTCTTTTATTTACACTCCTAATTCTAATTTCTACGGTTCTGATAAATTTACTTATCGTGTACAGGATTCCGATGGGGCGTTTGATACTGAAACTATTGCAATTTCTGTTGCTTCCGTTAACGACGTTCCGACAGCGGTTGCTGATAAAGGTGCAGCTTCTGGGCAGCAGACGATTACACTCCCTGTGTTGGCTAATGATAGTGATGTTGATGGAGGCACGCTTACCCTTGTGAGTGTTGGTGCTAATACTTCGCCTGTCTACGGACATGCGTCAATCAGCAACAATGCAATTAGCTATGTTGCAGATACGGAAGCAACAAAAAAATTAGCGGCTGGTGAGGCTGCGGTCGACACATTTGACTACGTTGTATCTGATGGTCAGGGCGGCGCAACCACTCAGACTGTAACTGTTACGGTTAGTGGCATTAATGACGCTCCAAATGCCATTGATGATACGGCGTCTGTTAATGAAAGTGGCACGGTTGCCATCGACGCTCTGAAAAACGATACGGATTCAGATGCGGCTGATAAAATTACTATCCTTACCTTCCAGCAGGGTGACAAGGGTGTTGTCACTATGAACGATGATGCAACATTTACCTACACGCCAAATGCAGCAGCGGTAAATAGTCTATCTTCAAGCCAGAGTGTTAATGACACGTTCACCTATCAGGCAACGGATGGAATTAGTAGCGACGGGGCGACGATTACAGTTAACATTCAAGGTGAAAACGACTCACCTGTAGCAGTGGCAGATTTCAACACGGTGGGTGCGACATCCAAATTGTCAGTTGATGCAGCAAATGGTCTGCTTAGTAACGATAGTGATGTTGATTCCGTAGATGTTATTGGAAAAACTGTAAAAATTACTTCTGTTGCAGGAGCTACCGGAGATGCGGAAGATGGCTATACATTTATCTCTTCCAACGGAGCCTCTGTGGTTATCCAAGGTGACGGAAGTTATACCTATGATCCAACTGGTGTTGAAGACTTTCAGCTCCTCTCAGACTTGCAGGTTGTTGATGATAAAATTGAGTATACTATCACAGACACCGATGGGGTATCTGTTACTGCAATTGCAACTATTTCCGTTAATGGAGTATTGCGCGGCGTTTCAGGAACCAGCTCGTTGGCTCTGCGAGAGGGAGTCGCTGATGTAATTGTTGGAACGGATGAAGCAGAGTCAACTAATTTGATTGGCACCTTTGAGTCGGGCCTAGACAAAATTGATCTCAGGCAAGGTGCTGATGTCTTGAACCTTGGTGGTAAAGACGATGTTATAACAGCTTTCAATACAGAAACCATTAGGGCTGGAGCAGGTGATGATACGATCAACCTGGTCGATAATGTAACACAAGTTATAGATGGAGGTGCAGGTGATGACACTCTTGACGCCTCCAAATTGAGTCAACAATCAGGCTTATCAATTTTGCTGCAGGATGAAGAACTAAAAGAAACTGAGAATAACGTCCTTGGCATAATTAATGTTGAGAATGTAAAAGGTTCAAATTTAGACGATGCCATCACGGGTAATAAAAGTGCAAACAAACTTCTTGGGGGTGCGGGTGATGACGTCCTGTCGGGAGGTGGTGGCGATGATCTTATCTCAGGTGGGTCAGGTAGTAATACTGCTTTCTATAATAGTCCCATGGCAAACTATCGCTTTAGTGCAAGTACAGCGGGTCTTTTAGTTTCTGACGCTGTGGGTGCAGATGGATCTGATACTTTAGTTGGTATTGAGTCGCTAGCTTTCTCTGACGGAATTATTAAGGTCTCTCTTGTTGAAGGAAAATATACGTTAAGCGGTACCTCCTTAGCAGATGACATTACAGTTGACAGTAACATCAGTATTACTCTTCAAGGTGGTTCTGGTGACGATGTGCTCACGGGTGGTTCTGGCAATGATACGTTGAGGGGTAATGCTGGTGCTGACCAGCTTCGTGGTGGTTCTGGCAATGACACTCTTTATGCGGATAGTTCTGACACGGTTATTGAGGGT